>Ga0181595_10002170_pt1 | contig 19933 bp, 18 predicted proteins | sample 041ome_7_FD_145604 | JGI IMG/M metagenome (GOLD analysis project Ga0181595, IMG submission 145604) | Coastal salt marsh microbial communities from the Groves Creek Marsh, Skidaway Island, Georgia - 041401AS metaG (spades assembly) | ecosystem: Environmental > Aquatic > Marine > Intertidal zone...
CGGCTGGTTTGAAATGCACAAAAAGTTCGGCAAGCTGCCAATGCCACAGCTATTGCAGCCGACCATAGATTACGCTGAGAAAGGCTTCCCGGTCACTGAGTTAATTGCCTATTATTGGGACCGCAGTGTGCCAATTTTAAGCCCGCAACCGGGCGATTTTAGAGGCACCTTTACCATCAATGGCAAGGCGCCGGCCAAGGGCCAGATCTTTAAAAACCCAGGCTTAGCTTACACCCTACGGACGGTAGCGAAAGAGGGGCGCGATGCTTTCTACCGCGGCGAAATCACCCGCAAAATTGATAAGTTTATGACGGAAAATGGTGGCTATCTGCGCTTTGCAGATTTCGCCAATCATCGCTCAGACTGGGTTGAACCGGTAGGTGTGGATTACAAAGGCTATACGCTGTGGGAGTTACCACCGAACGGCCAAGGCATTGCCGCGCTGCAGATGCTGCAAATTCTGAAAAACTTTGATTTAGCCGCGCTGGGCTACAATACCCCGGAAAGCATCCACCTGATGGTAGAAGCAAAAAAACTGGCGTTTGAAGATCGCGCCAAGTTTTATGCCGATATGGACTTTTACAAAACACCAATCAGCAAGCTGATTTCTGAGGAATACGGCCGCGAACGCGCCAAACTGATTGGTCAACGCGCTGCACAGCGGGTTGATGCCGGAAATCCGCACCTGTATGAGGGCGATACCATCTATATGACAACGGCCGATAAAGACGGCAATATGGTGTCGCTGATCCAGAGTAATTATCGTGGTATGGGCTCTGGCGTAGTAGTGCCGGGTTTAGGCTTTGTGTTCCAGGATCGGGGCCAGTTGTTTTCAATGGATAAAAACCATGCCAACGTTTACGAGCCGGGCAAACGTGCCTTTAATACTATCATTCCTGCCTTTGTTACCAAAGACAACAAACCTCTGATCAGCTACGGCGTGATGGGCGGTGCCATGCAGCCACAAGGTCATGTGCAAATTCTGGTCAACATGGTCGACTTTGGCATGAATCTGCAGGAAGCCGGTGATGCCGCCCGTTGGCAGCATCTGGGCAGTACTGAACCTACGGACGGCCAAGATGCCTATCTGAAAAACGGTGGCTATATTGAAGTGGAGCGTGGTATTCCGTTTGAAACCGTGCGCGAGCTGCAAAAACGTGGTCACGACGTACGTTATGGCCTGGGGGGTTATGGTGGCTATCAGGCGATTATGAAAGACCATATTAATGGTGTTTGGATTGGCGCCTCGGAATCGCGTAAAGACGGCCAGGCTGCAGGCTATTAAGCCTATCATCACGGGGCGACCAGAGGGGCGCCCTTTTTTATGCGCGCTAAATCACCAGCTCGACTTTGGCATCAAAATGCTGGCGGATTTCACACACTGCCTGCTCCAGACAACCGGCGAACGGCTCAGCTGAAGCGGGTTTTTGCTTACGCAATTCTATACGCTCCGCCGCTTTTAAGTAGCGCATTACTTCCTCTTTGCTGCGCAAAATCAAGCGTGGTACGGCTACGGGTTTACCGGTTTCGGCATCTTTGGCAATCATCGTAAAGTACGACGAATTACAATGCTTGATTTGACCCGTCTGAATATTTTGCGCTTCAACCCGGATCCCGACCACCATCGAACTGGTACCGACAAAATTTACCGATGCATTTAGAGTAACTAATTCGCCAACTTCAATCGGGCTTAGAAAATCCACCCGATCTACCGATGCCGTCACACAATACTTACCACTAAATTTGGAGCCACAGGCAAAGGCAATCTGGTCCATCAGTGATAACAGATAGCCACCGTGGATTTTGCCGCTAAAGTTGGAATGCGATGGCAACATCAGCTGAGACAGCGTAATGTGAGAACAGGCAACGGTTTTATAATCCAGACTCATAACTTGCTCCGGCGCAGTGGGCGCTTAGTTTAACTGTTGCGGTAACGGCTTATCCTGTACCAACACCCAGGGCGAAATCACTACCGCCCACAGCTCTGCCTGTTGCTGATACCATTGCTGCGCTTGCTGCTCACTGGTGCGCTCAACCTGGCCGCTTTGCAGCCACTGGGCAACCTGCTGTTTATCATCACGGCTAAAAGCAAAGGCAACACTAATCAGATCCAGCTCAGCGGCAACGCTAATCACACTGCCGGCAGCATAAAACTTTTGCAATTCCAGCCAGCTGATGCGGGCCGTTTCACTGATAATTTTCGCCCGGACCAGCTCCGGGTTTTCGGCTTCTTCAGCCAGCCAGGCGTCTGGCGGGGTGGGTTTATGCATATTTTTTATCCTGCACAGTGTCCTATTCCAGTTCATCACCCTGTTCGGCGACTTGCTGGGCACTGAGTTCATGTTTCTTCAGCAACTTATAAAAGTCGGTACGATTGCGACCAGCCAGTTCGGCGGCACGGGTAACATTGCCTTCCGTCATTTGCAGCACCCGGATCAGATACTGGCGCTCGAACTGGTCACGGGCTTCGGTTAACGTTGGCCAATAGCTGCTATTTTGCGATAGTGCCTGCTCGACCAATAACGCCGAAATCACCGGGCTTTGCGTTAAGGCCACACACTGCTCGACCACGTTGACCAGCTGCCGCACATTACCCGGCCACTTTGCAGTCGCTAGCAGCTGTAGCGCGTCATCGGAAAAGCGGGTTACCTTAACGTGATGCCGCTCGGCACTTTGCTGCAGCACATGACGGGCTAACAGCGGAATATCCTCGGCCCGCTGTTCCAGCGTCGGCAACTGCAAATTGACGACATTTAAGCGGTAGTATAAATCCTCGCGGAAACTGCCATCGGCCATTGCCTGCTGCAAATCACGGTGCGTGGCAGACAATACCCGCACATTAATCGGCATCGTCTTAGCACTACCCACCGGCCGGATCTGCCGTTCCTGCAAGGCCCGTAATAATTTCACCTGCAAGGCCACCGGCATATCGCCAATTTCATCTAAAAACAGCGTGCCACCGTCAGCCTCGCGAAATAAACCGGCGTGTTCAGTCACCGCGCCGGTAAAGGCGCCTTTGCTATGGCCAAACAGCTCAGACTCCAGCAAATGCTCCGGCAAGGCGCCGCAGTTAATCGCCACAAAGGGCTTGGTCGCCCGCGGACTGGCATTATGAATCGCTTTAGCTAACAGTTCTTTACCGGTACCACTGGCACCGGTAATCAGCACACTCACATCGCGCTGCGCTACCCGGTACGCTTGCTCCAGCACATTTTGCATCAGCGGGCTACGGGTAATAATGGCCTCGCGCCATTGTTCCTGCTCCGGTAAAGATTGATTCAGCGCCCGCTGTAATACTTCACGTAATTCGGCCGGGTTAAGCGGCTTAGTTAAAAAGCCAAACACACCACGCTGGGTCGCCGCCACAGCTTCCGGGATTGAACCATGAGCAGTCATCAGTATCACCGGTAAGCCTTTATAACGCTTAGCGATTTCATCAAACAGACTCATACCGTCTAACCCCGGCATCCGCAGGTCGCTCAGCACCACATCCACGCTTTGTTTCGCCAGCAAGGCTAATGCCGTTTCTGCGCTGTCGGCATTAATCACCTGATAACCTTCTCCTTCCAGCCGCAACGTCAACAGCCGCAGTAAGCTCGGATCATCATCGACTAGCAATAAACGTGGGTTATCCCGGGCCATTATTGCCTCCGTTATTGTTTTCTACCGGTTGCTGATTGAGTTCAGCTTCAATTTGGGTCAGGGCATCAATTTTCTTTTGTAATTCACGGTTGGTTTTTTGTAGCCGTTCCAGCTGGTCTTGTTGCTGAGCATTAAGCCGGGTGACCGCCGTTACCGCAGACTCTGCCTCTAACAGTTTTTGATTGAAGGTCAGCTCCCAGCTGAACAAGGCGGCCAGGCGCGGCGGTAAGTTTAACAGCACTTCAGTTAACTGGGTTTGCACCCGAAACCGGCTAACATAAGGCATATCCGGATGCAAATTCAGTAAGGCTAACTGAAACTGACTTACCTCGTCCTGCGTTTCCAGACTGGCTAAGCGCAAGCGCTCGGCTTCCGGTTCAAGCAAAATGCGCTGCTTATAATCGAGCCAGGCCTCTAGGGTTGCCGGCTCGTCATTAAATGCCAGAATATCCTCCGGCTCCGGCTCAGTCAGCTCTAATGCCGGTGGTTGCTCCGGCACAATTTCAACCGGCAGCTCTGATGGTGGCGGCAGCGGGGGCGCAGTTAGCTGGCAGGCGGTTAACAGCGCCAGCGACGCGAGAACTAAAGATTGCTTCATACCGGTTTTTCTCCTGATAGCGGCAAGCGCACACGGATACAGACATCGGCATAGACGACGTCGACGATGTCTGCGTGACCGCCAAGTAAACGGGCGCAGTCAGCCACAATCGACAAACCTAACCCTGAGCCTTGTACTGCATCAAAACGTGGGGTAGTACCACGCTGAAAAGGTTCAAATAATTTTTCCCGTAATGCCACCGGGATCGGTGATCCGTTGTTGGCAACTTCCAGCACTATGCTTTCATCCTGCCGGTAAAGTTTAACCCAAACCGGGCTGCCCTCAGCGCCATAGGCCTGGGCGTTATTAATCAGATTATCCAGAATACGCCGGAATAACATTTCGTCGGTACAGAGCGAACTAAGCTGGCAATCCAGCTTTACCTGCTGCTGGCGCTGCTGCAGTGACAAGGCGTGGTCATTAAAACACTCCTGCATCAGCTGCTGCGGCACCACCTGGCTCCAGTTCGGCTGTGCTTGCTGCAGTAAACGGTTATAGTCCAGTAATTGCTCGGTCAGTACGCTCAGGCGGTCGGCGCTGGCATTGAGTAAGGTCACCACTTCCTGTTGCTGCGGTGTTAAAGGCCCAACCAGCTGCTCACTGAGCAGCGCACAGCCTTCACGGATACTGGAAAGCGGGGTTTTTAATTCGTGTGAGGCGTGACGCAGTAAAATTAAACGCAATGCCTCCAGTTGCTGCAAGCGGGAACTTAACCAGCGTAATTGCTCACCTAATTCGGTCAGCTCGCGCGGGCCACGCAGCTTTTCGTCCGGAAACTGATGCTTGGGTTGAGCAATGGCCCGAATCATCCGGTCCAGCTTTTGTACCGGCGCCGCAATCCGGCCGGACGCCCAAAGTACCAGCAGTAAAGTGAGCATCACCAGCGCAAAGGTTTCCCAGGCCAGCTGTTGCTGGGTGGAGGTAACCTGCTGTTGTTGTCGATCCAGTTGTTGCTCCAGCAGATCCCAGATTTCTTTGGTAATTTGTTGTTGCTGGGTACGAACCTGTTGTAGTAACGCTTCCGGGACTTCGGTTAGTGGCTCGTTAAAGCGCGCCCGCAGCCCCTGTAACGCGCTGCGCTGCGCGCCACACAATGCCAGATCCGGAAGATCACGGCAGAGTTGCTCCAGTAATTGCAGTTGATTGTCGATATGATTTAAGGCTAACCGCTGCAAGGCGTCGGTACGGACCACCGCAAACTGGCGCACGGCACGTTCAATGTCTACCACCAGGCTTTGCATACTTTCGGCTTGGCGTACGCTGGACACCGCCTGCTCAGCCGATGCGATAGCATAGTTACTGACGCCACTTAATGACTTATTACTTTGCCATAACAAGACCCCGACCGGAATCAACGCCAAAAAAAAGCTTAGCAATACCAGTTGCCGTAATGATGCGGTTTGCACGGAAAAGCGCATAGGCTCCACCCTCAGAAAAGTCTGAGTTTAGTTTACTGAAAATTCAGGGCCTTGTATTGCCGAAAGCGGTAGAAACTGCCGCTGCGCTACAAAAAAAAGGCCAGTACTAAGACTGGCCAAGGCAGATTCAGCTAGATCGCTGATCTATGGGATTCGATTACTGCGCTAACTCAGTGTTCATGCTCTGCGCATAAACGGGTTGTGTAGCCTTAGCTGAGCGGGCAGATTGCTCCTGCTCCCAGGCCTGAACACTGGCGTTATTCAGGTCAACACGACGTAACAGCGTAAAAACAATGGCCATATTGGCAACCAGGAACAGCGTGATAAAACTTAAAAACATATCCATGATACTTCTCCGGCTATGGGCTCCATATGGGAGCGTTCGGTGCTGTCTCAGGAGAATCGCGTAAAAGTAATACTTATTGCTTTTACGCTATTCCCCTGCAGCGTCACAGATATTAATGCAGCAGTCGTGCCAACTTAATTTAGTTATTTCAAATCAATGATTTATTATATTTTTTACGGAAGGAAGACAACCAGGGTGCCGCTAACTGTTGCTAATTAGCGACACCAAAAAGCGGCAAATAGGATAATCTTTAAAAAACAACAACTTAGCATGTATGTAAAATGCGACACCAAGCGTAAGCGCTTGATTTCAATCAAATAAATCCATAGTGCTGAGCTACACGGTCAAAATATTCCAGACATTGTTTAGCGTATTGACGTTTTTCGACATAGCTGCCGGGGAAAAAGCTTTTCTTGAAGCCGTACGCCACCATATCTTTCAGCCGTTTTAGCGGCACATCGAAGTTATCCAGCGCCAGCTGATACTCTTTGCTGACAGTTGTATTAGACACCAGACGATTATCGGTGCAGATCACCGTAGCAATCCGGTGTTCCAACATATCTTTAAACTTATGCTGGCGGATATCGGTAATTGCCGGATTGGTTTGCAGATTACTGGTCAGGCAAACCTCTACTGCGATACGCTTATCGGCGATATAAGAAGCCAGATTATTAATATATTTAGTTTTATCAGTAATCGCCGGATCTTTAATCATCTCCGGGATAAACATCGAATAGCCATGGCCAATACGATCAGCATAACATTCGGTAATGGCTTCAAATACACTTTCCGCGCCGTAGGCTTCGCCGGCATGCAGGGTTTTCAGTAAAAAGTGTTGGTGAGCGTACTCATAGACTTCTTTAAATTTACCCGCCGGATAACCCGCCTCCTGCCCCGCCAAATCCAGACCAACAATCGGGATGCCCTCGTCATCCCTTAACCGCACACTGGCCCGTACCAATTCCATCGCTGCCAGTTTGATCACATCCATCGGCGCAAAGTCGCGCATTAATTGAAACAGGTTGGTGTAATAAGGTGAAAAACCTTTATTACCAAACATCCGCATTGCACAGTTAATAATGCCATAATAAAACGGTGGTTTCTGACCGCTTAGCACCGCTTCAGTGGCGTTATACTCTTGCATCGCTTGCTTTAAACCGTTATTGACCGCATGCATTATCCGGTCGAAATCAATACCGCGGGTCAGATCAATCAGCAATTGCGGCGCGAAACGTACTTCAATATAGTTGACCCCTTCCGCCTGATTATCCACTGCCAGCTCGTAAGCGGCCTGTTGCAGGTTTTCCGGATCGCGCAGCACGGCACAGGTATACTGAAAACAATGCAAATACTCGCCTAAATTCTGATAGCGGTCTTTAAACACCAGCTCTTTCAGGCCGGTAACTGAGGTGGCAGGTAAGGTCTCCTGACTGCGTTTTGCCATCTCGATCAGACTGTCTAACCGTAAACTGCCGTCCAGATGTAAATGTAAATCGGACTTGGGCATCATCTTAATAAAGTCGGCGGAGTAGCGTGGCATAATCATTCCTCTGTTAACTAGCTGAAAGAATATCACAATCAGCTTGCCACAAAGGAATGGTAACGAAAAATTGCATAAGCTCTAAAAGCAACAGGGCGCCGATAGCGCCCTGTTGCTTTACATGAATTAAACCTTAAAGCGGTTTACCAGCTCATTAAGTTGAATTGCTAATCGCGACAATTCTGTTGCGCTGGCAGAGGTTTGTTGAGAACCTGCCGAGGTCTGGTTCGCCAGGTCGCTGATAGTAATAATATTACGGTCAATTTCCCGTGCCACTTTCGATTGCTCTTCAGCGGCACTGGCAATGACATGGTTCTGATCGCTGATACTGGTAATATTGGTCGCGATCTGCCCCAGGGCTGCGGCAGCTTCTTCGGCCACATTTTGGGCATCACCAGCGTTTTGGCTAATTAGCCCCATGGCATTTACCGCTTCACGTACCGAACCTTGCACTTGTTGGATCATTTGTTCAATTTCACCGGTGGAGGTTTGGGTGCGGTGCGCCAAACTACGCACTTCGTCGGCGACGACGGCAAAACCGCGGCCGGCATCACCGGCCCGCGCCGCTTCGATCGCCGCATTCAGCGCCAGCAGGTTGGTTTGCTCGGCCACACTGCGAATCACTTCCAGCACCTGGTTAATTGACGAGACTTTCTCGGCCAGCACGTTAATCACGGTGACGCTTTGCTGAACCTCGGTATTCATCTTGCCGATAACAGCACGGGTCTGGGTAACCTTCTGGCTACCATCTTTGGCCAAGTTGGCCGATTGTGCAGACGCATCTGAGGTTTGCATCGCCGTTGCCGCCACTTCATCAACGGCTGAGCTCATCTCAGTGATAGCCGTCGCGGCTTGTTGTACTTCGTCATTTTGTTGCTGAATGGCGCGCGCTGACTCATCAGTAACGGCATTGAGTTCTTCCGCAGCAGAGGCCAGCTGACTGGCTGAGCTGGCGATATGGCCTATGGCATCACGTAGTTTTTGCTGCATTTGCTGTAAGGCCTGGCTTAGGGTCGTCAGTTCATCACTTCCAGCGCTATTAATTTGCTGAGTCAGATCGCCACCTGCAATCTGCTGCGCCGAGGCCACTGCCAGCTCCAGCGGCTGGTTAATACTACGGGAAATCACCAGCGCGACAATAACAGCTACGGCGACCGCAAGCGCAATCAATACCACGATTAAGATCCGGGCCGTTTCATAAGCGCTGACACTCTCTGCCCGGGCTTGTTGTGCGGCTTCCTGGTTAATCCGCGTCAAATGCAACAAATGCTGTGTCATATCATTGGTAATCACATTCATTTGCTGCAACAAGTCCAGCGCCATGCCGGTTTCATCTTGTTTCAGATAATCAATAGCTTGTTGCTGTAAAGAAAGATAACGCGCTTTAATCTCGGTAAACTCGTTAAAGGCCTTACGCTGTTCATCAATATATAAGGTTGCGGCGTATGCGGCTTCGTTGCGGTCCACCTCCGCCCGCAACTCTTCAACCTGCCGTAGCGTTTCACCTTCCTGCGTAATATCGGTGGTTAGCATCAGCCGTAAAGTCATAACCCGCAGCCGTGTGACATTAAGATTGAGATCTGCCAGATTCATTAAGGCGGGTAGTAGATTGGTTTCAACCAAATTCGCCCGCTCACGGATTTGTGACATGGTATTCAGGTTATATAACCCCAGACCCGCCAGCATAAAAGCCAGTAAGCCAAAAGCGGCCAATAAACGTTTTTGAATCGATATGGATCTGAACATAGGCAAAACCCTGTGTTAGTAAAGATAAGACCGTAAAACGGCACAGCTGACTGAATCAACAGACTAGTAGTATTACTTTAGCAGCTCTAACGGCGCATAAAAGCCTGCAACTCGGAAAACCCTGACATTTTTACCACTTTTTTCGCAGCTGGTAATCGGAGCTGCGCTTATCTGGGTCTAGCATAACAGCAAATTAATTTGATCCTGATCAACTTTTAGGCGTATTATTGTTTCAGAAATTTCTGAAAGTTCAGTAAGGAACTTAACATGCAAATGACACCGATGATCGAATCCTTTGTTTACCACTTTGGTGAAATGGGCAGCCGCTGGGGTTTTAACCGCACCGTTGGCCAAATTTACGCGCTGTTGGTGATTAGCGAACAACCGGTTTGCGCCAACGAAATTGCTGAACTACTCGGGATCTCGCGCGGCAATGTCAGTATGGGGTTAAAAGAGTTGGGCAGCTGGCAGCTGGTACAGGTTAGCCATAAACCCGGCGAGCGGCGCGAGTTTTACCATAGCCGCGGCAGTATCTGGGATATGGCCAACCGGGTATTTGAAGAACGGCGCAAACGGGAAATGGACCCCACCCTCAGCTTACTGCGCGACATTATGATGGATGAAGCGGCGAATCAGGAAGAAGCCTATGCGCAAAAGCGTATCGCCGAAATTCACGATCTGCTGGAAAACATTACCGAATGGACGCAAAGCCTGCAGTCTTTATCACCAGAGAAGCTAAATACCCTAATGAAGTTAGGCTCTGGCGTTGGCAAGGTACTGGAATTTACCGATAAGTTTTTAGGTAAAAAAGATCCGGCAAAACAAGCCTAGCTGTTTTTGCCACCTGTTGTTCTGTTGTAGTGAGGTTGCCATGTTAGACACCCTGTTGCTGTCACGCATTCAGTTTGCGGCCAATATCAGTTTTCATATCCTGTTTCCAACCATTACCATCGCCCTGGGCTGGTTGCTGGTGTACTTTAAAATCCGCTTTGACCTGTCACAGCATCCGGTATGGATGCGCGCCTACCGCTTTTGGGTCAAAGTTTTTGCACTGACCTTTGCACTGGGCGTGGTCAGTGGCATTACCATGTCGTTCCAATTTGGCACCAACTGGCCGGGTTTTATGGAAACTGTCGGCAATATTGCCGGTCCTTTACTGGCCTATGAAATCCTGACCGCCTTTTTCCTCGAAGCAACCATGCTCGGCATTATGCTGTTTGGTTTTAATAAGGTACCGCGCTGGCTGCATACACTGGCCACCTTACTGGTGGCCCTCGGCACAACCTTGTCGGCATTTTGGATCCTGGTGCTCAATTCCTGGATGCAAACTCCGGCAGGCTTTGAAATGCGCGATGGCGTAGCCCATGCCACTGACTGGTTGGCGATTATTTTTAACCCCTCCTTCCCGTATCGCTTTAGCCATATGCTGCTGGCATCGGCACTGACGGTCTGCTTTTTGGTAGCCGGTATTTCTGCCTACCGGCTATATCGCGGTGACAACAAAAAAGCACCGCGCCTGACACTAAAAACCGCGCTGTTTACCGCCGCTGTGCTGGCACCAACCCAGGCCTTTGTTGGCGACCTGCATGGTTTAAATACGCTGGAACATCAGCCACAGAAAATCGCTGCGATGGAAGGCATTTGGCATACCGAGCAAGGCGCACCACTGGTGCTGTTTGCGATCCCCGATGCTGAAACCCAGACTAACCGCTTTGCGCTGGAAATTCCAAAACTGGCCAGTTTAATACTGACCCATGATTTAAACGGTGAGCTAAAAGGCATTAACGAATTTCCGGGCGCGCACCCGCCGGTGGCGCCGGTGTTCTACAGTTTCCGGGTCATGGTGGGTATCGGTGTATTAATGCTGGCCGTGGCCTGGTGGTGTAGCCTGCGGTTGTACCGAAAAGGCGAATTATCACCGCTGCAATATAAGGTATTAATCGGCATGTCGTTCTCCGGTTGGCTTGCCACCCTGGCCGGTTGGTATGTGACCGAAATCGGCCGCCAGCCATACCTAGTATATGGTGTGCTAAAAACCAGTGACGCCGTGACCACTGTAGTCAGTGAGCAGGTTGCCTTAACGCTTATCATGTATCTGGCGCTTTATGTAGTGTTACTGCTGGCCTATGTTAAGACCTTATTCTGGCTGGCAAAACGGGCGATTGAGGTTGAGGAATATGACCTGTCGCTGCCTGGCCTACCGGAACAGAAAGCCAAACTCGCCAACGAAGGAGCCGAAGCATGAGCCTACTAACTGCAGAAAACCTGGCCCTGGTATTCGCCGGCCTGACGGCACTGGCGGTACTGCTGTATGCCATCCTGGATGGTTATGATTTAGGTGTAGGCATAACACTGCCGATGCAGCAAGAAGCCTGGCGTGACACCGCCATTGCCTCTATTGGTCCGTTCTGGGATGCCAATGAAACCTGGCTGGTGCTGGCCGTCGGCTTGCTGCTGGTGGCTTTTCCGGCGGCGCATAGCGCGATTTTGCATGCGCTGTATTTACCCGCCGCCTTGCTGCTGATTGGCTTGATCTTACGCGGTGTTGCCTTTGATTTTCGCGCCAAAGTCAAACCGGAGCGGAAAATCCGCTGGGACAGGACCTTTAAATTTGGCTCCTTGCTGGCAACCTTTAGCCAGGGCTTTATGCTGGGTATCTATGTTATGGGACTGCAATACAGCGTTGGCAGTGTCGTGTTTGCCAGCTTTAGCGGCCTCTGTGTTACCGCCGCCTATGCGATGATTGGCAATGCCTGGCTGATAGGCAAAACCAGTGGCGATTTACAGCGGCATGCCATCCGGCAGTGTAAACTGGCTGGGGTCTGGACACTGGCGGGTATTCTGGCGGTAAGTGCGATTAATCCGCTGGTAAATGCCAATGTGTATCAGGTTTGGACCGAGCCACCCCTGGCCTATTTGTTCGCCGCCATTCCGCTGCTGTGTTTTGCGATGTTTGCGCTGGGTTATCTGGCTTTAAAAAGGCTGCCGCTGCCCGATGATCGCGGCGCCTGGCTGCCGTTCTTTATCTGTAAGATTATTTTTATCTGCAGCTTTGTCGGGTTGGCACTCAGCTTCTATCCGTTTGTGGTGCCAAACCAGATGACACTCTATGAAGCGGCCAGTTCCAAAGAGTCACTGACCATTATTTTCTTCGGCGCTGTGGTGGTCATTCCGATTATCGCCGCCTATACCGCGGTCGCCTATTATGCGTTTCGCGGTAAGGCAGATGGTTTGAAATACTACTAAGCTTTTCTCGGGCGTTACCTTGCGTAGCGCCCATTTTTTGTGGGCCCTTGTGCTACAACGAATGCTGCGCGATATATTTGGCTATCTCCACTATCGCGGTTTTACCGGTAAATTCAAATTTTACCTTGCCTACTGCTGACAAATAAATTTCCAGCTCGGAGTCCAAGTCGAAGGTGCCAGAAGTTTCGACCGAATAGGCGACAATGTTTTTATAAGGGATAGAGGTGAAATCTTTTTTGCTACCGGTAATTCCCTGCACGTTAACCGCAATCAGCCGTTTTGTCGTAAACACCACGCCATCACGCATGGATTTATAGGCGTCAATTATGGTCTCACCATCCAGCAGCAGCGCCGCCACCTGGTCTGCATAGTCACGGTTTTGTTTTAACTTAAAAAAACCCTTATTGTTAAAATCAATCATCTTTCATCCTCAATCACTATGATCCAGTGCCAGTTTGGCGTCCTCAAATAACGTCAGATAATCGTTTTGCTCTGACAGCTTTAAACGGGCCGTCAGCGTCACTGAGCTGGCACCTTTTGGAATATCTAACAAACCAGAGCTGATAGTGAAATTCAGCTTAGCAGACTTTTGCTCGGCTAAGAGTTGCTGCATCTCAACAAAATTAGTAATCGCCAGCTCGGATAATTTAAAGGTATAGCTATTTTTAGCTGGCGTAGTAGAAAAGAGGCCACTGACTTCCGGCAGCTGCTCCTCGACCAGCAACTGCAATGGGAACTGATAAAGACGCGAGCCTTTGCTGGTTTCCAATTCCAGCTGTAGCTCAACTTTCTCTAAATCGGCCCGCACCGGCTGTACCAACAATACTTGTGCACGCAGCTGCTCAGGTTGGGTGGCAAGAAAATCCTCTTTACTATAAGAGCGCATTTCCAGCATGGTACTAAGCGGAATACTGGAGCAGCCCGTCAGCAGTAAGATGACAACTAACAGCATAGCTTTAAACATGATGTCCTTCTCCGTTATAACTGGCAAAGCGCGGTCAGTTAATGCGCATGTTTTTTATTGTTCTGTGTACGCCGGGCTAGAGTGCCAGCCCGGCAAGAACATCGTCATCAACCTGGTTAGCCAGTGTGACTTTTAACTTCGGCGTTCTGGCCATTTCGCGTTTGATAGCAAAGTCGGCTTCAGTATTACGCGCCCAGCTGCGCCGTGCAATACCATTGTTAACATCGAATAGTAGCATCGATTTTAAACGGCGATCGGCGTCGCTACTCCCATCCAGCAGCAAACCAAAGCCACCGTTAATCACTTCACCCCAGCCTACGCCACCACCGTTGTGGATAGAGACCCAGGTGGCACCTCGGAAGCTGTCACCAATAACGTTATGGATAGCCATATCGGCAGTAAAGCGGCTGCCATCATATATATTGGAGGTTTCACGAAACGGTGAGTCAGTGCCGCTGACATCGTGATGATCGCGCCCCAGCACCACCGGGCCAATTTCGCCCCGGGCAATAGCGGCATTAAAGGCAGCGGCGATTTCCATCCGGCCTTGGGCGTCAGCATATAAAATCCGCGCCTGCGAGCCGACCACCAGCTTGTTCTGCTTAGCGTCTTTAATCCAGGTGATGTTATCCTGCATTTGCTGCTGAATTTCCTCAGGTGCCTCAGCCATAATGCGCTCAAGCACCTGGGCCGCGATGGCATCAGTTTTATCCAAGTCTTCTGGCTTACCCGAAGTACAGACCCAGCGGAACGGGCCAAAGCCGTAGTCAAAACACATCGGGCCTAAAATATCCTGCACATAGGATGGGTATTTAAAATCGATACCATTTTCCGCCATCACATCGCCACCGGCGCGTGAGGCCTCCAGTAAAAACGCATTACCGTAATCAAAGAAATAAGTGCCCTTTGCGGTGTGCTTATTCACCGCCTCAGCATGGCGTTTTAATGTCGTCTGCACTTTGGCTTTAAACAGCTCTGGCTCGTCACGAATTAAGCGATTCGCTTCGTCGTAGCTGATACCGACCGGGTAATAACCGCCCGACCAGGGGTTATGCAACGAGGTTTGATCTGAACCCAGATGCACAAAAATATCACTTTGATAGAAGCTTTCCCACACCTCCACCACGTTACCAATATAAGCAATAGACACTACTTCTTCTTTGGCTTGCGCCTGTTTTACCCGGGCAATCAGCGCGTCCATATTATCGATTAACTCATCAACCCAGCCTTGCTGATGGCGCTTGGTAGCGGCTTTGGGGTTTACTTCGGCACAGACCGTAATACAACCGGCGATATTACCGGCTTTGGGCTGAGCGCCGCTCATACCGCCTAAACCGGCAGTTAAGAAGATTTTACCCTTCGCACTTTCGCCCTTTTGTAATACTTTACGAAAGGCATTCATCACCGTGATGGTGGTACCATGCACTATGCCCTGCGGGCCAATATACATATAAGAGCCGGCCGTCATCTGGCCATATTGGGTGACGCCCAAGGCATTAAAGCGCTCCCAGTCATCCGGCTTGGAGTAGTTCGGGATCATCATACCATTGGTTACCACTACACGCGGTGCGTCTTCCGACGACGGGAATAATCCCATAGGGTGGCCAGAATACATATGCAATGTCTGATCGCTTTGCATCTCGCTTAAATACTGCATAGTTAAGCGGTACTGCGCCCAGTTTTGGAACACCGCGCCATTACCACCATAGGTAATCAGCTCTTGTGGGTGCTGCGCCACAGCCGGATCCAGGTTGTTATCAATCATCAGCATAATAGCGGCAGCTTGCTGGCATTTTGCCGGGTATTCAGTCATCGGCCGCGCTTTTAGCTCGTAGTCCGGCTTAAAGCGGTACATATAAATACGGCCGAAATCATTCAGTTCTTTAGCGAACTCTGCGGCCAGCTCAACGTGCCAGGCTTTGGGGAAATAGCGCAGCGCATTACGCACCGCCAGTTGTTTTTCTGCTTTAGTCAGAATGTCTTTGCGCTTAGGCGCGCGGTTCGCATCCGCCGGGTATGGCTTCGGCGCGGGTAACTCAGCTGGGATGCCTTGCTTAATCTGGTCCTGAAAAGTCATCATCCGTATCCTCTTAATTAAGCGCAAAGTTAACAGTGAAGGCCTGGGTTTTCACCAGCTCGATCATGGCGTCGATATCCGGCTTTAACAGACGGTCTTCTTCAAGCCTCGCCACTTTACTGCGAATGAGGGCAAAATTTTGTTCAATGATATCGGAGCATTGATGCGGCCGGCGAAACTCAATGGCTTGCGCCGCATACATCAGCTCTATCGCGAGGATTTTTTCCAGGTTGCCCAGGATCTGGTTTAACTGACGGCCAGAGATACTGCCCATCGACACATGATCCTCCTGCCCCATCGAGGTTGGCACACTGTCGGCCGAGGGCGGGAAGCACAAAGATTTGTTCTCGGTAACCAGCGCCGCAGTAACATATTGCGGGATCATCATGCCGGAATTTAAACCACCGGCTTTGGTTAGCAAGCGTGGTAAACCATGTAAGCCTTCTAACAATAAATAACAGCGACGATCGGAAATATTACCCAGCTCCGCCGCGGCAATAGAGGCGTAATCCAGTACCATCGCCAGCGGCTGGCCGTGGAAGCCACCACCGGAAATCGCTTCTTCGCTGCTTATCACGATAGGGTTATCGGTGACCGAGTTCATTTCAATCTCGGCCAGCTCTTTTAAATGGTTATAGGCATTACGCGAGGCACCATGTACCTGTGGAATACAGCGCAGCGAGTAAGGGTCCTGCACCCGGGCACAGCCGGTATGCGAGGCCATATTTTCAGAGTCTTTAAACAAGCGGCGCATACGGGCAGCCACTTCAACATTGCCGGCAAAAGCGCGAATTTGGTGCAGCTCGGCACGAAATGGCGAGCCACTGCCCTGCATACCCTCAATACTCATAGCACCGGCCACATCGGCTAAATCCAGCAGGTAACGCATCTTGGTCAGTGCAGTGATGGCATGCGACAGGATAAACTGGGTACCGTTAATTAGCCCTAAGCCTTCTTTGGCCTGCAGTTCCAGCGGTGCAAGGCCATGTTGCGCTAAGGCTTCAGCCGCACTGATACTGCCTTTACCCTGCCAGAACTCACCCTCACCAATCAGCGGTAAAAATAAGTGTGACAGCGGCGCTAAATCGCCTGATGCACCTACTGAGCCTTGCTCCGGCACCACCGGAATTAAGTCGAGCTCAAGAAACTTTAGCATGCGCTCAACCACTTCTAAGCGCACACCCGAATAGCCCTGACTTAGCGCATGCACCTTGGTAATCAGCATCAGTTTAGAAATTGCTTTGGCAATCGGCTCGCCTACACCCACCGCATGGGTGATTAGCAGGTTCTTTTGTAAAAGGGCAGTTTCGGCCTTCGAGATTTGCGTATCGCATAGCGGGCCAAAGCCGGTGTTAATACCGTAAATGGCTTTGTCAGATGCGGCCATCACCTCAACGTTGTTGCGGCTTTGGTTAATTCGGGCAATGGCTTCTGCGCAAAGCTCAGCCTTAATGCTGCCATCAGCGATACCATTTACGATATCTAAATCCAGCCGGTCTAAACCATAGCGAAATGTCATCTTGTGCTCCTAAATTCTGCGGATCTTTATTGCCGCCATGCTAGCTTGCACAGGTAGTTTTATAAATACATAATAATCGTAACTTATTCCGGCTTTATCGAACTAAAGAGCAACTGCCATGCAAGTACAAGATGTCGACCTGAGATTACTCAGAGTGTTCGTTACTATAGTCGAGTGCGGCGGCTTGTCGGCGGCTGAGTCGCGGCTGAATATTGGCCGCTCTACTATTAGCGCGCATTTATCTGATTTAGAAATCCGTTTAGGGGTAAAGTTGTGCAAGCGGGGCCGCAGCGGTTTTGAGCTGACCGAGCCAGGCCGTATTACCTACCAGGCCTCATTAGAGTTACTGCAGCAATGCGAAGCCTTTGCCAATACCATTGCCAGCTCGAAACAGCAGCTGTCCGGCCGGGTCAGTATTGCTATTATCGACACACTAGTCAGCGATCCACACTGCAAAGTGGCGCAGGCCATTGCCGCGCTAAAAGACAAAAGCGATAACATTCAGTTTGACTTGTATGTGTGTGAAGCGCGTGAAGTGGAAACCGCCGTCGCTAACGGCCGCTCTTTATTGGGCATTGGCGTTAGCCGCCATCAGATCCGCGGCCTGGATTACACACCGCTGCACTATGAAACCAATTATCTGTACTGTGCTGCTGGCCACCCGCTGTTTAACTGCGCCGAGCAAGACACCGAAAAGTTGCTGCAACGGGCAGAAGTTATTACCAGCAATTATCTGCGCGATAAAGAGCGCCGTAACGATGGTTTGCACTACCCAAACAGCGCCATTGCTTACCACGATGAAGGTATCGCCCACCTGATTTTAACCGGTAAGTTTATTGGCTATCTGCCAGAACACTACGCCCGTTACTGGGTAGACAAAGGCCTGTTTAAAGCTATTTTACCGGCAAAATATTCATACCAAATTCCGCTGATGCTGATAACGTCAAACCAGCACGCCAATACGCCATTGGCGCAGGCGATGATTAAGCAGATTAAACGCAGCCATGCTGTCAAACTATAGTTTCAGCTTAAGTTGGTGTGTTGTAGAGCAATCAATCGCTATCTTCTTTCTTCCAGCAACGCCAGTAGATTAGCGTCAGGATCACGCAAAAAACTTAACCATAACTCATGATCCGGCATCTTTGCCGCTAACTGCGGTACACACTCATTTTGCGCGATCGTAGAAAGTTTTATTGTCATGCTCATCGTCCTGTTACGCCAGTTTGCCACGCCGCTAATGCTTAACGTGTTACGCTAAAGAATAACCTGGGTTTGCGCAATATCTTTGTTGGTGCTTGCATCTTGGGAAGATTGCGGGAAATGAAGTATTACTGCGGCAGAAGTCAGTGACTTTTTGATATCGCAAATGGCGTCTCCGGTACGCCAGCATACCGGAGACGGCAAGCGGTGTGGCTTAACGTCAGCTTTGGCGTAAGAAAGCAAAAAAGCCGCTGTTAAAAGCGGCTTCTTAAGTATTTGGAGCGAGTTACGAGGTTCGAACTCGTGACCTCGACCTTGGCAAGGTCGCGCTCTACCAGCTGAGCTAAACTCGCATTTGCAATTGCTTGCGTCTGGTGTGTTCTGCCTACATCTTCTTAGGAAGATTTAGCAGTAAATGGTGCCCGGGGCCGGACTTGAACCGGCACGGGGTTTCCCCCGAGGGATTTTAAAACCTTGACAAAATTCATAGCCTTGGGGCTTTAGCATCAACTTAGCAAGTAGTTACTGGCAACTTCTGATTTGATGCGATAAATAGCTGTGAAAATCACTACACACAAGCTACACAGAACTGATTTTATCTAATGAGTAACCCCTCTTATTGAGCATAGCGACGAAAACGTCGCAGCATGCTTGAGGGGTGTTGTTGATTGAATAATACCTCAAATAAATTAGCACAGCAAATTGACTAGATTTCACATAATTGCTAGGTTACCCAATAGGTTGCATACATGGATTGTTTTAGCCTCTATCATAATCATGCCTACCTAAAGTTAAAAACCCCAAAGATACATTAAGAGTAATGAAATATGGCGCTTATTTTTCTTGCACCAATCGGACTATTAGGATTAGGTGCTAGGTATTTGTTAAACAAAAAAATTGAAAAAAAAGTAATACAGACTATAACGGAAGCGAGGTTACAAGCGACAGATGAAGCGACAAAAAGTGGTTTGCAGGTTATTCGAGAGAAGTTACAAGACTTTCTTGCAGAGAAGTTCGCTGAAGGAATAATCATCTTTATACCAATCGGTATGATGTTTATGGATTGGATTACAGAAAAAACAGCTGGCTATATTGCATTAGGTATTTTCCTCCTGCTTTTGCTTAGTAAATTACAGCAGAAAGTTGAGACAATTAAAGTTGTAACGGCCATTGTAAAAATAGAAGGTTTTTCACCAAAGAAAATTGTCGCATCATTCATCTATAAACGTGTTTTCGATGAAGTTGCTAAACGCGTTTTGGGCGAAACATCAAAGATCGTTCCAAGATTAGCCATTTTCTTTTCAAAATATTCAAGGAATGACTTATCGGAGCATATAGCCCATGAAGTAGCACATGTGGCGGCACATGTTAGCTCATCAAGAATAATCATCGGTAGCATTAGTACTGTGATTGGGAGCCTTTGCGGTCTAATTATATACATAATGTTCTATCAGACAATGATAGCACCTTACATTATGCAAAACTTTCAATAACAATATAACAAATCTGCCTGAGGGATCCCCACAAATTGCTCCCCCATATTATCCACACTCTATCAGATCGTCCGGTGTCCAGCACCACTGAGCTATCCACTGCAAAATTTGCTTTAGCCCTTGCTGATAATATCGCCTACTTAT
>Ga0181595_10002198_pt1 | contig 19779 bp, 18 predicted proteins | sample 041ome_7_FD_145604 | JGI IMG/M metagenome (GOLD analysis project Ga0181595, IMG submission 145604) | Coastal salt marsh microbial communities from the Groves Creek Marsh, Skidaway Island, Georgia - 041401AS metaG (spades assembly) | ecosystem: Environmental > Aquatic > Marine > Intertidal zone...
ATCATCAGTGCAAAAACATGGATGATTTACTGGAGCAGGTTTACTACTTTATGGACACTGCCGCACCGTTTCCGGGCGGCAAACATGGATTAAAGCGGGTGTATCACAATTAGGATCAGCTATTTAGCTGGATTAGCAGGTGGATTGGCAACAGTAACCACTGGTTTTGTAAAGGCGGCCTGGGCCTTTAGGGCAGTTGGTATTCAAGCTGTCGCTGGTGTAGCCGGGAATAATTAAGTATTAGTCTAAAAGCCTCTACTGTGTTAGAGGCTTTGTATTATTAGAAAGAGGACCCAGTAAAAAAGGAGCTCTAAATGTTCAAATATAATTTTCTTGATTCTGAATGGAGCGAACTACGAAAACTCGGTTTAATAAAATTCTCTTTTCAATACGGAGTTCTTCGCTGGGGAGTTTTTATGTTTATAGTGATGACCTCTTTTAACTATTTCTTCTTAAATATTGGCGAAAAAAGTTTTACGTTATTCCTAATACGACACGGTTTCATATGGTTTGTTCTTGGCTTTATCTATGGCTTAGCAATCTTTTTCTCACGAGATAAGCAGTTTAGACAAAGTCATAATCTAAAATGAGGCTTTGCTACCAATCCGAAGCCGCTGAATGCGGCCTTGCCTGTATGGCTATGGTTGCTAATCACCATGGCCATCAGCTGGATTTAACCACCCTACGCAACCGCTATAGCGTGTCGTTAAAAGGCGCTAATCTGCAACAGCTAATGCAGCTGGCAAATCAGTTGGGCTTAACACCGCGCGCGTTGAAGTTGGATTTAGACGATTTAAAAAATCTGCGTACTCCCTGTATTTTACATTGGGAGATGAACCACTTTGTGGTGCTAAAAAAAGTGCATCGCAACGGTATTACCATTCTAGACCCTGCCATGGGTGAACGCCGGGTTAGCTTAGCCGATGTCGATAAAGCCTTTACCGGTATCGCGCTGGAGCTCACGCCCAGTACGGAATTTAAAAAAATCGATGAGCGCGTGCGCTTAGGCTTAACCGCTTTCTGGAGTAAGGTTCAGGGCTTGGCGCCCTCCCTTACCAAGCTGTTTATTTTATCCCTACTACTGCAAGTCTTTGTCTTAGCTGCGCCTTACTATACGCAACTCGTTGTCGACGAAGTATTGATTAGCCAGGATAAACCCTTGCTGGTGGTGCTTGCACTGGGCTTTGGCTTACTGATGCTGCTACAGGTGCTGACGCAAACCCTGCGCGGTTGGGTGGTGCTGCATTTAGGCTCAGTGATGAGCGTGCAAATGGCGGCTAATTTAATGCGCCATTTAGTACACCTACCGCTCAGCTTTTTTGAAAAACGCCATATGGGTGATGTGGTCTCCCGTTTTGGCTCACTTAATGCTGTCCGCGAGTTATTGACCAATAGCCTGGTTGAAGGTGTGATTGATGGCATTATGGCCATTACCGTGCTGGTGATGATGTACCTGTATAGCCCGCAGCTAAGCCTGGTGGTGGGTATTGCGGTGCTACTGTATGCGCTGTTACGCTGGGCATTATACCGCCCACTTCACCAACTTACCGAAGACAGTATCGTCGCCGCCGCCAAAGAGCAAAGTAACTTTATGGAAACGGTGCGCGGCATGCAGAGTATTAAACTGTTTGGCCTGCAAACCCAACGCTTAAATATCTGGCAAAACCGTTTTGCTGATGCGGTTAATCAGAATTACCGGCTCGGTAAATGGCAAATCTCTTACGGCACTATCAATCAGCTACTCTTTGGTATTGAGAATATTCTGGTGGTGTATCTGGCCGCCTTAACGGTTATGACTGGCGATATGTCGGTTGGGATGCTATTCGCCTTTATGGCGTATAAAAACCAGTTCACCAACCGCACCGCCGCGTTAATTGATAAAGTGGTAGACATTAAAATGACCCGGCTGCATTTAGACCGCTTAGCCGATATTGCGCTGACCGAGAAAGAAGATGAGGGCAGTGCCAGCGATAGCCGCACGCTCAGCGGCCAGTTAAGTTTAACCGCAATTCGCTTTCGTTATGCCAGTAATGACCCGCTGCTATTTAATGATTTAACCCTCAGCGTTAAAGCCGGTGAAAATATCGCCATTATTGGTCCCTCCGGCTGCGGCAAAACCAGCTTATTAAAAATTATGTTGGGGTTATTACCACCAGAAAGCGGCAAGGTCGAAGTTGATGGTATAGATATCCGCCATCTTGGCCTACGCCATTACCGCAGCCAAGTCGCCGCCGTAATGCAGGATGATCAGCTCATGTCTGGCACTTTAGCCGAGAATATCAGCTTTTTTGACCCTGAATGTCAGCTGGAACAGGTTTACGCTGCCGCGCAGCTGGCGGGGATCCATCAGGATATACTGACGATGCCAATGGGTTATAATAGCCTGGTGGGTGATATGGGCAGTTCACTCTCCGGCGGCCAGAAGCAGCGGATTTTGCTGGCACGGGCTTTGTATCGGCAACCAAAAATTCTGTTTTTGGACGAAGCAACCAGCCATTTGGATCTGCAACTAGAGCAGTATGTGAATCAGGCAGTGCAGCAGCTAAAGATGACCCGGATTATTATTGCGCATCGCCCGGAAACCATCTTAAGTGCAGAACGGATTTTACTGCTACAACAAGGGCAACTTATTGATATCAGTCAAAGCTACCGCGCGCAGTGTCAGAAATCATCATAGCGACAGCTATCGCCAAGCTATCCGCTAGTACGCGTTAACGCTGCGCTGACCAGGCGACTTGGTTGGCCAGGTGACTTGGCTAACTCCCTTGCTCCGGCAAGCGCAACTTATCAAATAGTATTCCGGCCAGGGTGCGGTTATTTACATTCAGCTTGCGTAAAATTGCCGACACATGCTGCTTAATGGTGGTTTCCTGCACCTGCATCTCGTACGCAATTTGTTTGTTTAGCAAACCATCTGCGATCATCTTTAGCACACGGAATTGTTGTGGGGTGAGTTGCTCCAAGCGCTGCGCAAAGTCGTTATCGATCAGCGGCCGGGCATTTTTGACATCATCAGATAACTCGGCAGGGATCCAGCTATCGCCATTTAATACCGCATTAATCGCCTCTGATAACACATCCAAGGGTGCCGATTTTGGAATATAAGCGCCAGCACCCAGAGTTAGGGCCTGTTTAATAATCACCGGATCTTCTTCCGCTGAGACCATAACTACGGGCACATCCGGATATTCGGTGCGCAGTGCCGTCAGACCGGTAAAGCCTTCAGAGCCAGGCATTTTTAAATCAAGGAAAATCAGGTGAGTATCAGGGTGTTGGCGTAACAGCGGCCAGACTTGTTGCATGGTTTGGGCCTGCAACAACAGCGCATCTTTACCCAGAATCGCAGCACAAGCCTGTGATAGGGCAACGCGGAACAGCGGGTGATCATCAGCGATAATGGCAATCATAACATTCGTGTTGGGAGTTTTACCCACTAATGAACCGGGGCTTACGCCCCGGCAAGGTTTTTTTAGTTAAAAACGGTAACCAACACTCAGACTATAGGTCCGTGGGTCGATATAGAAACCCAGAACTGAGTTATCCAATACCGCACCAGCAAAGTTGTAACCTGCGATTCGGGCCTGTTTATCGCCGATATTCTTCGCTTGCAGCGACACATCCCAATGGCCATCGTTGGAATACCAGGTTACACCGGCATTAAACAAGGTATAGCCACCGTAGTCCAGTAGTGACGGGATTTCAAAAATCTGCGTCGCACCACGATGCGCCATATTACCGGTAAATACCATCTCACCAAAACTGGTCGCCACACTATAAGTACCGGCCAGGGTTGCAGTCAGCTCTGGTGTATTGGCGAATGACCACAGATTAGAGACATCGATGACCTGTTGCTGATTAGGATCGAAGAACTCAACTTCGTTGAACTTGGCATCGACATAGCCCAGAATCAGACTCAGATTAAAGTCGCGGGTTGCGGCAAAGGTCGCCTCAATTTCAGCGCCGTTAATATCGGCGTTAGCAGCGTTTAATACCTGAGATGCTACAGTGACTGAGCCATTGAGTTCGACAGAGCGCTGCACCGTAACCTGCATATCATCATACTTCGACATAAAGATCGCGGCATTTAAACGTAACCGTTGATCCAGCCATTCGCTCTTCATACCGAACTCAAAGGTATCTACTGTTTCTTCAGTATACGGCTTGTTAGCATCAGGGTTTACCGCCTGGTTTGCCCGCATATCAAAACCACCAGACTTAAAGCCGTTGGTGTAGCTACCGTATAACATCAGATCACGGCTGTGCTGATATTCAACACCGGCAAGTGGTGAGAAATGACTAAAGCTGGCACTGTCAGTAAAGTCTGTTTGTACACCAATTGGCGTACCACCCGTTTGGCGTGGGAACTTATAACCGCTGTAGACATAACGGTATACCGATGCATCTTTATCATCTTTGGTGTAGCGACCACCTAAGGTCACAGACCATTTCTCATCGAGCTGATATGAACCCTGTGAATAGAAGGCGGTACTGTCAGTATCGACACAGCCACCGTTTTCAGTCGTCGATAAGCCATACACTACCTGACCAAAAGCACCGCAAGCTTCACCGCTGTAATAGTACAGGCCGCTGGCAACTTTCAACCGCTCACCGGTATACAGGAATTGTAACTCTTGCGAGGTTTGCTCATCTTCATAGAAAGCCGGGATATCCAGGGTGGGGAAAGACGTCGAGTCAAAATCAATATTGGTATCCGTTACGCCTTCGCGCTTGGCAGTGATCGACTTGATAGTCCAGTTGTCATTCACATCCCAGGTTAAGGTTAATGATTGACCTTCCGTTTCAACTTTGTTTTCTACCGGCATACTGATGTTCGCATCATACACCTTGGTTGGGCGGGTATCCGTTGGCGCCAAAGCGCTGGGGAATAAGCGGAAACCACCGCGTGGATTTGAATCGTCAACCGTTTTATCTGCAGCCAGATTCACGCGGAAATTGTCGGCGACATTCCATTGCAGGCTGAGCCGGCCGGACATTAAATCTTTGTTGTAGTTTTCATCGCCGGTGTTTAAAAATTTACCAAAACCATCGCGGTTAAAGCTGGCGAAAGCACCGCTGACAAATACCGTATCACTCAAACCAGTTTGACCTGAAATCTTAACGTCACGCTGGTTATAACTACCCAGGGTTCCCCGCAGCGCTAACTGATTATCGCCGGTTAAGGTCTTAGTCACATATTTCACCGCACCACCAATGGTATTACGGCCATACAGTGTACCCTGCGGGCCACGTAATACTTCAACCCGCTCTACGTCATACACATCCAGCGCCGCACCTTGTGGCCGCGCAAGATACACGTCATCAATATAAATACCAACGCCAGGTTCAAAGCCCCACAGTGGGTCCTGCTGACCAATACCACGGATATAAGCGGTCAGGGTGCTGTTAGTACCGCGCGACACTTGTAAGGTGGTGTTTGGTGAGTATTGCTGCACCGACGTAATATTATCGATACCGCGTTGTGCCAGTTGCTCTTCCCCCAGAGAGGTCACTGCGACCGGCACGGTTTGCAGGTTTTCCACGGTACGGCGGGCAGTGACTTCAATCCGCTCTAGTTTCACCGCTTCGTCATCGGTGTTGGTCGTGTCCTGAGCCAGTACCGGGAAGGCTAAACAGCTACTGACAGCCAGAGCCAGCATACTGGGTTTAAGATTGCTTGCATTAGCGGCGCGATTTTTCGTCTTATTGTTGTTGGCCATACCAGGCCCTCCTGTTGGGTCGATGTGTTGCTGTCTGGTTTTTAGTTGCCGAAACATCAGTTCCGGTTGTGTTATGTTCATAGAGTAGCCGCGATTGCGGAATTATTAACCTGTACCTTAGTACTATGGCTGTCCCCGCCAGACTGTATCAGACTAGAAAAAAACAAGAACAAGGATTATCCGATGTTAAGTTTATTCGGTTTACTACTGGGCCTGGGTTTGCTGATCGTGCTAACCATGCGCGGTTTCAATTTATTTATCACCGCCCCGCTCTGTGCCTTGTTGGTGGCGCTAACCAATGGTATCCCGTTCTGGCAAGTCGCCGACAAGGTAGATTTCGTGCATGGCTATATGGCAGGCTTTTCCGGCTTTGTTGCGGCCTGGTTCTTAATGTTTCTGCTCGGTTCCTTGTTCGGCAAACTGATGGAACATACTGGCGCTGCCGATGCGGTGGCACTGGCGATTGTCAAACGATTGGGGCACACCCGGGCAGTACTGGCCATTGTGTTGGCCTGTGCAGTGTTGACCTATGGTGGCGTCAGCTTATTTGTGGTGGCATTTTCGGCCTACCCGATGGCAGTCAGCTTATTTAAAGGCGCCAATCTGCCACGACGCTTTATTCCGGCGGCACTGGCGCTTGGCTCAGTTACCTTTACCATGACCTCGGCCGGATCACCGGAGATCCAAAACTGGATCCCTATCCCCTATTTAGGCACTACACCCTACGCCGGCTGGGAAGTCAGTTTAGTGGTAGCGGCTTTTATGGCAGTCGGTGGCTACTACGCCTTGATGTGGATGATTAAAAGCGCCGTTGCCAGGGGCGAACATTTTATCGCCCGTCCGACCGATCCGGAATTAAGTGATAAACCGCTGCCGCACTGGCTGACTGGCTTGATCCCACTGTTAGTGGTTTTGGTTACGTCTTTTCTGCTGCATGACAGTTTACAACAAGCCGCGCTGATTATTGCACTGGCGGGCGGCGTCGTTAGCCTGTATTTGCTGAACTTCCGCTTTTTGCATAACCCGGCGGCCGCCACCAACGAAGGGGTACTGGGTGCGCTAATGGCCATCGGTAATACCGCCGCCGTGGTCGGCTTTGGTGGCGTAGCTAAACTGACTCCGGCCTTTAGTCAGGTGGTAGATTATATGACGCATCTGCCCGGCCCGGAGTTAATTGGTGCCGCCGTTGCGGTTAGCGCCATTGCCGGCCTGACGGGCTCTGCCTCGGGCGGTCAGGTTATCGCACTGCCGGAAATTGCCCCGACCTACCTGGATCGCGGTGTCGATGCCGAGCAATTACACCGGGTGGTGGCGATTTCATCTGGTGCGCTGGATTCCCTGCCGCATAACGGTTATGTCGTGACCACTATCCGTGCTATCTGTGGCGAGAGTCACCAAAACGCCTACTGGCCGGTGGCGGTAGTCAGCGTGCTGATGCCCCTACTCGGCGTTGCGCTGGCGATTCTGTTATTTCAATGGTTTTAATGGAGTAAATTGATGACTGCACTGTGCCGCGTTCTGGCCGCGCTGTTCCTGCTATTAAGTCCGCTGTTAAGCTATGGCGAAATACTGCTGGTTCAAAAGCAAGCCTTTGAAATCGCCGACTTTACCACCCAGTCAGGCAAAACGATCAGCCCGGTACGGGTTGGCTGGGAGGCTTACGGCACGCTGAATGCTGACAAATCGAACGCCATCCTGATTACCCACTTTTTCTCGGGTACCTCCCATGCTGCCGGCAAATATCAGCCGGAAGACGCGGTAGCCGGTTATTGGGATGCCATTATTGGCCCGGGTAAAGCTATTGATACTAATAAGTTTTATGTAATCAGCGTCGATACCCTCGTTAACGCTAATGTGTTTGATCCCAATGTGATTACCACTGGCCCGGCAACCATTAACCCCGCCACGGGCAAACCCTGGGGGCTGAGTTTCCCGGTGGTGACTATTGCCGATTTTGTCGAAGTACAGCGCCAGCTGCTAGACAGCCTGGGGATCCAGAAATTACACGCCGTTATTGGCGCCTCGATGGGCTCCTTTCAGGCGATTGAATGGGCGGTTCGTTATCCGGAGCGGGTTGAACGGCTGATCCCGGTGATTGGCAGTGCCTATCTGGATGCCTGGGCCGCAGTGCGCTTAGAGCGCTGGGCCTATCCTATTAAGCAGGATCCGGCCTGGCGTGACGGGAACTACTATGAGCATGGCCAACCACGGCAGGGTTTAACCACGGCGGTCGCCTATATTACTCAGGATGCGCTCTATCCCACAGCTTTTAATCAGCGCTATCCAGCACCAGCCAGTGATGCAGCGCCACATCAGGATATCCGTGCTCCCTTTTCAGCCTGGCAGCAGCTGATGACGCAGGCGGCGGAGCGCAGCAAACTGCAGGATGCAAACCATATTCTGTATCTGGTACGCGCCTCGCAATTGTATCGTGCAGGTATGGGTGATAACTGGCAACAAGCGCTGCAACAGGTTAAAGCGAAAACGCTGTTCCTGCCAGCCAGCGGCGACCAGTTGCTGCTACCGACGATGTCGCAGCACAGTGCCGCTGCGATGCCACAGGCGGCACAGGTGCAATATGCTGAGATCCCCGGTGACTATGGGCATCTGGACGGCGTCTTTAATATTCAGGCGGTGAGTGCCAAGATCGCAGCTTTTCTGAACTAACCCTCAGCTGCAACTTTGATGCTGAGATAATTTTTCTTCCTAGCGGTGCGGCTTGGCTTAGCGCACCTTTTTTTCAGTTTAAACCACTAATCGCGCTTAAAGTGCGCGGAAACAGCACCAGGTGATCCAGATCCAGCCGGATGCCAATTTGCTCGCCAATTGCATGGTTATGATGGCTTAACGCCAGACAATACACCAACTCGCCGCCACTCAACGCCAGCGTATACAGGATATGTGAGCCACGAAAGGCTTTATCAACAACGGTTGCCTGAATCTGGCTTTCATCATCATGCACAATATCATCCGGCCGGATCAACACATCAACCTGATCCCCTGCCCGGACATCCGGCAGATAACGTTGCTGAAACACCCCCAGACAGGTTTCCACCCGCTGCTCATCCAGCATCACGCCGGGTAACATCACGCCGCGACCAACAAAGTCAGCGACAAAACGGCTGGCAGGGCGGTGATACAGCTCATAAGGCGTCGCCCATTGCTGTAGCTGACCATGTTGCATCACGCCAATCATATCGGCCATGGCAAAGGCCTCAAACTGATCATGGGTCACCAGCACCGCTGTGATTTGCAGTTGTTTTAAAATCTTGCGGATATCCCGCGCCAGCACTTCACGAAACTCGGCATCTAAACTGGAGAAGGGTTCATCCAGTAGCAATACCTTTGGCTCTGGTGCCAGTGCCCGCGCCAGTGCTACCCGTTGTTGCTGGCCACCGGATAACTGATGAATATAGCGTTGCCCCAGATCAGGCAAGCCAACCAGTTGTAGTAACTGCTTTACCTTGGCGGCTTTTTGCGCCTTGCTATGCTGCTGTAATCCAAAGCTGATATTGTCAGCCACCGTTAAATGCGGAAACAACGCAAAATCCTGAAACACCATGCCGACTTTGCGCTGCTCGGGCGCTTGCTGCTGTAAAGCGGTACTGACCGCTTGCCCTTGCAAACGGATTTGACCACTTTGTGGCGCTTCAAAACCGGCAATCGCCCGTAAAATGGTGGTTTTACCGCAGCCTGAGGGCCCGACTAAACAACCAATCTGCCCCTCAGCCAGCGACAGAGTTATATCTTTCACCACGGTATGCGGGCCATAAGCGATGGCCAACTGCTCTAATGCCAACATTAATCTGTTCCTCGCATCCGACGCTCGGTGGAGCGCGCCAGTAAAATCACCGGCAATAAACCGACCAGTACGATGGCTAGTGCCGGTAACGCCGCATCTGCCAGACGTTCATCCGACGCCAGCTCATGAGCCCGCACCGCCAGGGTATTAAAATTAAACGGGCGCAAAATCAAGGTCGCGGGTAACTCTTTTAACACATCGACAAACACCAGCAACAGCGCGGTTAGCACACTGCCGCTAAGCAACGGCACATGCACCCGGCGCAGTACCTGTAACGGACTTAGCCCCATCGAGCGTGCCGCATTATCCATATTCGGTTTAATTCGCTCCAGACCAGCTTCAATGCCATGCAGCGATACCGCTAAAAATCTGACGCTATAAGCCAATAGCAATGCGAATAACGTACCTGACAACAGCAAACCGGTACGGACACCAAACCATTGTTCAAACAGTAAATCAATGCGACGATCGAACCAGCCAAGCAGCACCATCACCCCAATAGCGATAACCGTACCAGGAACGGCGTAACCCAGTGCCGCCAGTTGCACCGGTAAGCGCACAACCGGATCACGGCGTAAGCGTTTAGCGTACGCAAAGAGTAATGCCAACACTACCGATAGCACTGCCGCCAGTGCTGCCAGCGAAAAGCTATTCCATACCAACTGCCAGAAACTGTCATTCAGGGTGCGTTGCCAGTTAGCCAGTGCCCAGCTTAATAAACGCCAGGCGGGCAAAATAAAGCCCAGTAATACTGGCAGTAAACATAACAGCAGTAAGCCAAGCTGACGCAGCGGCCCGACTGTTCTCAACGCAGCAGCGCTATGTTTTTGCCCCTGATAGTAATAACGAACCTTACGCCTCGACCATTTCTCCAGTAACAGTAAAAATAACACGAAGCTGGTCAGCAGCGCCGCCAGTTGCGCTGCCGCCTGGGCACTACCCATACCAAACCAGGTGCGGAAAATACCGGTGGTAAAGGTCGGTACGCCAAAATACTGCACTGTGCCGTAGTCGGCAAAGGCTTCCATCATTGCCAGCGCCATGCCGGTTAAAATGGCCGGCCGGGCCAGTGGTAATGCTACCCTCCAGAAATGCTGCCGCGGTGTCATACCAAGCGTACGGCTGGCTTCCAGTAAAGACGCCGATTGTTCAGCAAAGGCGTTGCGCGCCAGCATATAAACATAGGGATAAAGTACCAGTGCCAGCATCAGAATAGCGCCGCCGAGTGAGCGTATTTCCGGAAACCAGTAATCACCGTACGACCAGCCAAACCAGGAACGGAGTTGACTTTGTACCGGGCCGGCAAAATCCAGCATCCCGGTATAGGTGTAAGCAATAATATAGGCCGGCATCGCCAGTGGCAGCAGCAACAGCCATTGCAGGTAGCGGCGGCCAATAAATTGATACTGACTAATCAACCAGGCACTGCCGGTACCAAGGAACAGCGCCCCCAGACCAGTACCACCGGCAAGCAGCAAAGAGTTCACCACATAATCGGCCAGCACCGTTTGGCGCAGATGCCGCCAGATCTCGGTTTGCGGTTCCAGCCAACTGGCAAAGATAATAATAACAGGCAGGGCTAAGAGTAGCGCGGGCAGTAATACTGCCCAGCGCCAACGATCAAATAACAGTGATTTTAGCAAGGGGTTAGCCCCCCTTGCTCTGGCGGTATAGTGTTAGCGCCAGCCAGCACGATCCATAACGCGGATTGCCTCGGCATTGAGTTCACCTAACTGCTCCAGCTCTAAATTGTCTGCTTTAAAGGTGCCAAAACCTTCGAGAAGCGTGCTGATTTTCACATCAGCGCGGATTGGATATTCATGGTTCGCTTCAGCATACCAGTGTTGCGCTGCCGGCTGTACCATATACTCCAGCAATTTTACCGCATTCTGCTTGTTTGGCGCAAAAGTCGCCACACCAGCACCGGAAATATTGATATGCGCGCCGTTACCCTGCTGATCCGGCCAGAACACTTTGACTTTAGACGCTGCGGCCTGTTCAGCCGGGTCAGCCAGCATACCAGCCAGATAGTAAGTATTTGCTAAGGCGATATCACACACCCCGGCTGCCGCCGCTTTAATCTGATCGCGGTCGCCACCACGTGGTGGCTGGGCAAAATTGGCAACCAGACCCTTTGCCCAGACTTCTGCCGCTGCTGCGCCATCATGGGCGATTAACGAGGCAACATGTGACTGGTTATAAACATTATTGGATGAACGCACACAAATCTTGCCTTTCCACTTCGGATCAGCCAGATCTGCCATGGTTGATAACTGCTTAGGATCAACCTTACCTTCAACATACATAATAGGCCGAGCGCGCACGGTCAGGCCATACCAGACGCCAGCCGGATCACGCAGATTAGCCGGGATCTGTTGCTGTAAGGTGTCAGAAGATACGGCCTGCAATACGCCTTGCTGCTTGGCGCGGGCTAAACGGCCGACATCGGTGGTTAACAGCACATCGGCCGGGCTGTTGCGGCCCTCGCTGCTGATGCGGGTGATCAGTTCATCGGCATTACCGGTGATTAAATTAACCTTGATCCCGGTTTCGGCAGTAAATTTGTCCAGTAAGGGTTTTATTAACTCTTCCTGTCGGGCAGAGTAAACATTCACTTCAGCCGCAAAAGCAGCACTGGTATGTAGGGCACAGGATGCCAGGCTAGCGGCAACCAATAACAGCATTTTATTCAGTTTCATCACAGCTCCGCAGTAGGTAAGAACGATTGCGCACATCTAAACATAAACAAGAACAATTCTCAATAAGAAAATTTGCGCTGTCGCAACTTTTCTGCTGATTTACCTGGCCCAAGCGGTGAATTACAGCTACCTTAAATAAGATAAGTCTAAATTGGAGCTGGATATGCAAGCGAATGTTGGCGGTATTGATAAAGTCTTACGCATTATTGTTGGTGTGGTGTTGATTGCGGCAGCTGCCACCGGGATAATTGGCTGGTGGGGTTGGCTGGGCGCGATCCCGCTGCTGACCGGGTTATTTAATTTCTGCCCAGCTTATACTCTGCTTGGCATTAAAACTTGTAAGCTGCCATAGTGCTTACTCGCTATACCTGTCGTTATGGGCTTTAAAATCCGGTACCTGACGCTGGTAGTCCTGCTGGTATAAACCGGAATGGATGATAAAGTCTGCGGTGGCGATATTACAGGCCACCGGAATATTCCAGACCACGGCCAGCCGGATTAATGCCTTAACATCCGGGTCGTGCGGCTGAGATGACAGCGGATCCCAGAAAAAGATCAGCCAGTCGATTTGTTGCTCGGCAATTAAAGCGCCGATTTGCTGGTCACCGCCGAGCGGACCACTGGCCAGACACTGCACCTGCTGTTGTAAGCGCTCACTAATCAGTTTGCCGGTGGTGCCGGTTGCCACCAGCTTCTTATCCGCAAAAAACTGCCGGTGCCGGTCGATCCAATCCAGTAAAGCGGCTTTTTTGCCATCATGCGCGACCAGCGCTATGGTTTTCATCTCTACAATTTCCTTTAGCTGCCTGTTGTTTATGACCTTACACCCAAAAAAAAAAGCCCCGACAAGCGGGGCAAAACAACCAAGGTCCACGTATAACATCATTATTGGTCAGGTGTCAGGCGGCACACTGTGTCTGGCCTGACGACCTGTAACCACATCATTCTTTGCGCGCTGGCTTAATTTGCCTCAACAATGCGTTTCATTGCTGTCATATAGCCGCGTAATTTTTTACCTACCACTTCCACCGGATGCTGGCGAATGGCTTCATTGACGGCAATCAGCTTCAGGTTATCAACACCATTCTGACTGCTGCTTAAGCCCTTACCAATATATTCACTGCTTAAACTATTTACCTTATCGCGTAGTAAAGGTACGGCGGCATGAGAAAACAGGTAGTTACCGTACTCAGCCGTATCCGAAATCACCACGTTCATTTCATACAAACGCTTACGGGCGATGGTATTGGCAATCAGTGGCGTTTCGTGCAGCGACTCATAGTAAGCCGACTCTTCGATAATGCCGGCATCAACCATGGTTTCAAAGGCCAGCTCGACGCCGGCTTTTACCATGGCCACTAACAGGATGCCGCGGTCAAAGTATTCTTGTTCGCTTATCTGCTCGCTGGATACCGGCGCCTGTTCAAAGCCCGAGTCACGGGTTTGCTCACGCCAGGTCAGTAAGTTCTTATCATCATTAGCCCAGTCTGCCATCATAGTGCGGGAGAACTCGCCACTGATAATGTCGTCCATATGTTTTTCAAACAGCGGACGTAAGGTGCCTTTTAACTCTTCTGCCAGATCATAGGCCTTGATCTTGGCCGGATTGCTCAGCCGGTCCATCATATTAGTGATGCCGCCGTGCTTTAACGCTTCGGTTACGGTTTCCCAGCCATACTGAATCAGTTTGGCGGCATAACCGGCTTCCATCCCATCGGCAACCATCTTGTCAAAAGCCAGAATCGCGCCGGTTTGCAACATGCCACACAGGATGGTCTGCTCGCCCATCAAATCAGATTTTACTTCGGCAACGAATGAGGACTCTAACACTCCAGCCCGATCACCGCCCGTTGCAGAAGCATAGGCTTTGGCAATTTCCAACCCCTGACCTTTAGGATCGTTCTCCGGATGCACTGCGATTAAGGTCGGTACGCCGAAGCCGCGCTTATATTCTTCCCGTACTTCGGTACCCGGACACTTAGGGGCCACCATAATCACCGTAATATCAGGCCGGATCTGCTTACCCTCTTCGACAATGTTAAAGCCGTGCGAGTAAGCCAGGGTCGCGCCCTGCTTCATCAGCGGCATAATGGCATCCACTACGCTGCTATGCTGCTTATCCGGCGTCAGGTTTAACACCAGATCGGCAGCCGGAATTAACTGCTGATAAGTGCCGACAGTAAAACCATTGCTACTGGCTTTCTGGTAAGAGGCCCGCTTTTCGGCGATGGCTTCGTCACGCAGTGCATAGCTGATGTTTAAGCCTGAGTCGCGCATATTCAAGCCCTGATTCAGGCCCTGCGCGCCACAACCGACGATCACAATATTCCAATCTTTGATAAAGCTGCAGCCGTTAGCAAACTCAGCTTTGTCCATAAAGCGGCACTGGCCTAACTGGCGTAACTGCTGGCGTAAATTTAAGGTATTAAAGTAATTGCTCATCGTCAGTTCCAACATTCGTGCTGTGGCTGTTGCCAACAGGAGCAGCGGGTTTTTCATCAGGGATGCGCTGCTTTGATGAAAGCAGTCTATAACGCGACTTTTATTGCGTGAAGTGATATATTTTCAATACTGTATTTCATATTCTGCAATAACGATGGATATCCGTAGCGCACAATTGTTTTTACATCTGGCCAGCAGCCTGAATTATGCCCGTACCAGCGAGCAGATGTTTGTCAGCCCCTCCACCCTGACCCGGGTGATCCAACGGCTGGAAGAAGAGCTCGGCAGCAGCCTATTTGAACGCGATAACCGAACGGTGAAACTGACCACGGCCGGCAGCCGCTTTCAACGCTTTGTAAGGCTGTGGCTGGATGAATGGCATCAGTTGCAACTGGACTTACAGCTGGCCAGCAGTGAGCTGGCGGGTACGCTGCGGATTTACTGTACTGTTACCGCCAGCTACAGCCATTTGCCGGCCTTACTCGATAAATTCCGGCTACAATGTCCGAAAGCGGAAATCCAGCTCACTACCGGTGATGCTTCCCTGGCGATTGACCGTATCAGGCATGATGAGGCTGACGTCGCCATTGCCGCCCGGCCAGAGCAATTGCCAGCCAATATGTATTTCCAGAGTATTGCCAGCCTGGCGGTACATCTAATTGCACCGGTGATCCCGTGCCGGGTTAATGATTTACTGGCACAGCAACCGATTAACTGGGACGACATCCCGATGATCTTGCCGGAGCATGGCCCGGCGCGTAGTCGCTTTGATGACTGGTTAAAACAAAAAGGAATTCGCCCGGCGGTGGTGGCGAAGGTCGATGGCCATGAAGCGCTGGTGTCAATGGTTGCTCTGGGTAGTGGTGTAACCATAGTACCGGATCCGGTGTTACAACACAGTCCGGTGCGAGAGCGGGTCAGAGTGCTTGATGCGGGATATCAGTACCAGCCTTTTGATCTGGGTATCTGTATGTTGAGCAAACGCACACAGGAGCCATTAATTCAGCACTTCTGGCAATTAGCACAGAAAAACTGAGTCAGTAAAGCCGGTGCTACTGGCTTTACTGTTCACCTAGGGCGTGTTATTTCACTACTTTGAGGTGGCTGCCACGTCCGGGCTTAGGTGGCTCGGGTGGTAAGTCTTCCGGCGCCGCATCAGAAACAAAATCCTGATCATCCTCTTCGTCTTCTTCCAACGTAAAGACGGTACCGGCGCCGTTTTCACGGGCGTAGATTGCCAGTACTGCTTTTACCGGAATAGACAGTGCAAAAGGTTGCCCCCCAAAACGGGCATTAAAGGTGACTAAATCATTCCCCAACTGCAAATTGCCAATGGCAGAAGGCAGAATATTCAGCACAATCTGGCCATTCTGGACAAATTGCTGCGGTACCTTTACCGCCGGATAGGTTGCATCAACCACCAGATAGGGTGTGCATTTGTTATCGACTATCCAGTCATAAAAGGCCCGTAACAAATAAGGGCGGTTGGCTGTCATCTTTTGCATCAGAGCGGGATCCCCTTACGGATTTCGCGCTCAGCATCAGTCAACGATGCTTGAAAGGCATCACGCTCAAAAATCCGGTTCATATAGGCCTTTAGCTGTTTGCTGCCAGTACCGTTTAGCTCTATGCCCAGTAACGGTAAGCGCCACAGCAGAGCAGCCATATAGCAGTCGACTAAACCAAATTCCTCACTCATAAAGAAAGGCGCTTCGCTGAACAGTGGCCCAATCGACAATAAGCCTTCTTTTAACTCCTGGCGGGCAATCGCCGCTTCGTCGTCACCCTGTAGAATTTTCTCTGCCAGGCTGTACCAGTCATGCTTGATGCGGTACATCATTAAGCGAGCCTGGCCACGGGCAACCGGATATACCGGCATTAAAGGTGGATGCGGAAAGCGCTCGTCCAGATATTCCATAATAATGTCGGCTTGATAGAGCGCCAGCTCACGATCCAACAGCGTCGGCAAACTGCCGTATGGGTTTACTTCATAGAGATCTTCCGGCACGTTGTCCGGTGTTACCTGAAGAATATCAACCGTGACGCCTTTCTCCGCTAACACAATGCGGACCTGATGGCTGAACATATCATCAACAGCTGAAAATAATGTCATCACAGGGCGTTTATTGGCAATGATCGCCATCTATTCCTCCGGTTCAGTTAAAACGGCAAAGGGGGCACTAGGGCCCCCGAAAAATAACTTATTTTAAATCAGCTGATTAATGAACATCTTTCCAATATTCTTTCTTCAGCAGGTACGCCAGCACGAAGAAGATTAACAGGAAGATCAATACCTTGATCCCCAGTGAATGCGATTCCAGCTTGCTTGGCTCACCGGTATAGACCATGTAGTTTACCAGATCGGCTACCGCACGGTCATATTCTTCCGGGCTTAATTCACCTGAACCATCGGTACGGATACCGACATACACTTCTTTCGATTCACCATCTACCAGGCGGGTTTCATAAGCCTGATAAGGTACACCTTGTAACTCTTGCAATACGTGTGGCATACCGACTAATGGGAATACTTTATTGTTGACGCCAAAAGGCCGGCTATCATCAACATAGAAGGTCCGTAAGTAAGTATATAACCAGTCTGCACCACGCACCCGGGCTACGTTGGTCAAATCCGGAGGTAAAACACCAAAGGAATTGGCCGCGTAATCGGCAGGCATCGAGTTGGTGATATGATCACCGACTTTTTCACCGGTAAACATCAGGTTTTCCATACCAATATCTTCTGGAATACCTAAATCTCTAAAGGTACGCGAGTAACGCTGATACTGCATTTGGTGACAGCCCAGACAGTAGTTCTGGAACAGTTTGGCACCATTTTGCAGTGACGCCTTGTCGTGGAGATCAATCGGCGCCTTGTCCAGTGGAATGCTCGGGCCGGCTGCCATTGCCAGCGACGACGCTAACAATGCAACAGCTGAAAGTAACTTTTTCATCATCAGGTTAACCTCACTGGCAGTGGTTTGGTTTTCTCATTTTTACTGTATAACCACAGCAAACCGAAGAACGCGAAGTAAGTGAATGAGAAGATTTGTGACAGTAACGCATAGGTTGGCGTTGCTGGTAACACGCCCAGTACACCTAATACAACGAAACTGATACAGAACATCACCAGGTTCCAGCGGTGCAGTTCACAACGGTAACGCACAGAACGCACCTTGCCACGGTCAATCCACGGTAATAACGCCAGCGCAATAATTGCCGCAAACATCGCAATAGCACCCAATAATGGATCCGGAATTGCCCGTAAGATGGCGTAGAACGGTGTGAAATACCAAACCGGCGCAATATGGTCTGGGGTCTTCATCGGGTTAGCAATTTCAAAGTTTGGTGGCTCAAGGAAGAAACCGCCGCCCTCAGGCACAAAGAAGATCACAAAGGCAAAGACTAACAGGAAGCCGGCCACACCGACCAAATCTTTTACTGTGTAGTAAGGGTGGAATGGAATCGCATCAACGATAATTTTCTTACCACCTCTGGTGAAATATTGGTGGAAGGTAAATTTCTTGTCAGCGTCAGTCTGCTCTACAGTACCGTCGTTGTCACGTTTAATCTCGATACCATCCGGGTTATTCGAACCTACTTCATGCAGCGCCATAATGTGTAGGAATACCAGAATCACCAGCACCAGCGGCAGGGCAATGACATGCAGCGCGAAGAAGCGGTTTAAGGTAGCACCAGAGATAACATAGTCACCACGGATCCACAGCGTTAAATCATCACCAATAAACGGAATAACACCGAAGATCGAGATAATAACCTGCGCGCCCCAGAACGACATCTGGCCCCATGGCAGCATATAACCCATAAAGGCTTCAGCCATCAGCACCAGGAAAATCAGCATACCGAAGATCCACAATAATTCACGTGGTTTCTGGTAAGAGCCGTACATCATACCGCGCAACATGTGCAGGTAAACAACAACGAAGAAGGCAGAGGCACCGGTAGAGTGCATATAGCGCAGCAACCAGCCGTATTCGACATCACGCATGATGTATTCAATAGAGGCAAAAGCGCCCTCAGCTGAAGGCTCATAGTTCATCGTCAGCCAAATACCGGTAACGATTTGGTTTACCAGCACTAACATCGCCAAAGAGCCGAAGAAATACCAGAAGTTAAAGTTTTTTGGTGCCGGATACTGCATGACATGCAGATTCATCTTATCCGTAAAGGGTAAGCGGTACTCAATCCAGCTCATCAGATTTTTAAACATCAGACGGCCCCTTCATCTTCACCGATCAGCACGGTGTTATCATCGATAAACATATAAGGCGGGATGACCAGGTTGGATGGTGCCGGTACGTTTTGGAATACCCGGCCGGCCATATCAAAGCGCGAACCATGACACGGACAGAAGAAACCAGAGCGGATACCTTCAACCTGAGCGGCGAAATCACTTGGCAGATAAGTCGGTGAACAACCCAGGTGGGTACAAATGCCTACTGCGACAAAGATTTCCGGTTTAATCGAACGGTGACGATTTTGGGCATAACCGGGTTGTTGCGGCTCTTCAGAGCCAGGATCACGTAACCGGTTTTCGGTATCAGCCAGCTGGGCCAGCATTTCCTCAGTCCGTTTTACAATCCACACCGGGCGACCACGCCACTCAACACGGATTAACTGCCCGTCTTCGAGTTTGCTGATGTCTGCACTAACAGCAGCACCGGCTTGCTTGGCCCTTTCACTCGGATTCCAGGACGCAATAAAGGGCACAGCAGCTCCTATGGCACCAACGCCCCCCACAACAGAGGTTGCGATGGTTAGGAAGCGACGGCGACCATGATCTACAGGCGCATTGCTCATCCACTCATCTCCACATTGAAACGCTTAAATGATTAAAAATTAAGCGGCTGAAATTCAGCAATTATTATAATTACAAAAATATTGACGATCATAATGAAAAGCCTTGCATTGCACAAGGATTAAGGCAGCCGAAAGCCTAATATCTTAGTCTGATTTTCGTTACAGTGCCGCGGAAAAATGACGCAAGCGAAAATTGCAGGTATCGAGTAGGAGGCGGGATCACTCCCGCCGTCCTCTCACACCACCGTACGTGCGGTTCCGCATACGGCGGTTCATGTTAACACTGGAACTGCCGGTG
>Ga0181595_10002203_pt1 | contig 19754 bp, 9 predicted proteins | sample 041ome_7_FD_145604 | JGI IMG/M metagenome (GOLD analysis project Ga0181595, IMG submission 145604) | Coastal salt marsh microbial communities from the Groves Creek Marsh, Skidaway Island, Georgia - 041401AS metaG (spades assembly) | ecosystem: Environmental > Aquatic > Marine > Intertidal zone >...
CCCTCGGACGCCGCGCCGAACAGCGCCGCGGACGACGCCGCGACGGCCTCGCGCGCGAAAGACGCGCGGCGACGAAACGACGATGCGTCCGAGCTTCGCGCGCGCGGTGTCGAACGCGCGCGAATTCCCGCGCGCGAGCGCGAGGGAACGCGGGAACGCGCGACGAATGGCGAGGCGGGGCGGACGCGCGACGACGACGACGACGACGACGCGCGCGATACGCACGCGAGACGCGGTGGAGCAGGCGTGCGCGGAATTAGAGATATCGATGGGCGACGCGCAGGATGAACGGAAACTGAAACGGGCGTTTCGAGCGAGCGCGATGCGAACGCACCCGGACATCGCGGGCGACGCGAGCGGGGAGGCGTTTAAGCGCGCGCAGAGCGCGTATCGAACGCTCCGGGTGGCTTTGCTCGAGCGCGAGGGGTCGCCGAGCGCGGCGGCGGTGCTAGGGGAGGACGACGTGGAGTGGGCGGAGCACGATTGGCGGTGGAAGGCGCGGTATGGGGATGGGCGGGAGGAGGCGACGTCGAGGCGAAAGACGGAGGAGGAGCGACGCGGCGAGGTGGCGGCGCAGTTGAATCGGATGAAGGCTGGGGATCTGGGGGCGGCGAAGAAGCGCGGTAAACGGGTGATTAAGCCGATCGCGGCGCAGAGGATACCGAGCGCGGAGGAGATCGCGGCGATGGATTCGAACGCGAAGACGTCGTTTGGGAAAGGGCGGGCGAGTAGGAGTAGCACGAACTCGGCGCACGACGCTTTGAGCGCGCAATTGGAGGGTTTGCATCGTAAGAGGAACATCAAGGCGCGCATGGAGGCACCGGAAGTATCGCCCGATGAAGAAGCGCACACCGGCGTGCACTACTCGACGATTAAAGCGATTGAAGATAGCGAGGAGGAACGATTTTTGCGTCTCGCCAAGCTCGCGCGCGAGTGGAGATCGAAGCAGGCGAGTTGGCGTGAAACGGGATCGAGCGATAAGATGACGCCCAAAGAACTTCTTCAGGCGGCAGTACAAGGCGCATCGCTCGGGGCGTGCGCGTGATAGAAACGTAGGACATCGGCAACGAGTCGTTTAATGAAAAAATTTCTTCATTGCAAAAGAATTCTTTTTTACGGTCAGCTCTTCCCTCCGCAAAAGTAGGCTACAAAAATGGTACAAAATGTCATTCGACATCGCGAGGATGCAGACCAAAACAATCAAAATCAAGCAAAAAATGGTTGGCTAGTACGAATCTAGCCCGGTCACGGGGCAGGGCGACTGGTCCACGCGGCACTCGCTGTCCGCGGGCATGGCGGCGTGATGCCCTCCACCGAAAGGTTTACGTCTGTTTCGACGAAAATCGCGTGGCAGAACCTTGCCCTCGTGCTCTAATAGCCCTGCCACGACCACGAGCGTGGAGCTTTCACGTGGCTCGGGCGAGCACGAGCGCGAGCGCGAGCGTGAGTGCGAACGCTGTCTTGGGCTCGGACTCTTCGTCATCGTTCGGCCCGTTCTCGATCCGGCGCCAACGGCGTCTTCCATCGACAACGCGCTTTGCGCGCTTCCTGAGTGCCCACTCGCCGAATGAAGTAGTTTTAACGCTTTCTCGCCCTCGAGCGCGAGCATGGAAACCGTCTCCGGCTCAGTGGATGATCTATATTCATCGGCCTTGGACGCCGGCTTCACAGACGCGCTCGTCGACAAGCGTCGCTTTTTCGGCGACGAGAGCGACTTATGCGAATACGATGAAACCGTCGAAGCGCGACTCACCGCATGCGTCTTTTCTGCGTTCTTCCGTTCATCCTTACTCACGTAGACCGTCGTCGTATCCGGCATCGCCGAGTGCCCCGCGGCGACGCCCCAATCGTCGCTCCCGATTCTCTTAAACCTCGGCGACGTATACAACGCGTGTCTAATCTGCGATTTCCAGTGTTCATTCGCCGTGATCAACCTCGATCCCGCACCATGCTTGCTCGCGATCCTCCCCGCGCGCTGACAAATCGAATAAATCATCCGCAGGCTCGCCAACGCGTTCGGTTGCGACAAAATCGCGTAGTGCACCAAATCGTGCACGCTGTGAAACGCTCGCTCCGCCTCTCGCCCCGACGCGTCCCCGCCGTCCCGTTCGCTCCCTCCTCGTTGCATCGCCTTCAACTCTCGTTCCAGCGCGCTCGGTCCTGCGTCATCGCTCGCTCGCGCGTCGTCAGTCCGCGTTCGCGTTCGCGTTCGCGTTCGCGTCGCGTCCAGGAAACCCTCGCCGCGCGTCCACGTCGGATTGTCCCTCGTCGCACCTTTCCCACCGAGTCTCGGCGTCGGTCGCCTGACGATGCCCTCCGATCCCACGCGCGCGTCGCACGAAATGCGTTGCATCGCGTCGTTCGACGCGCGCGCGCTCGCGTTCCCGCGCGCGTCGTCGCGCGGCGTCGGCATTCGCCGCGGCGCGAACGCGCCGGTCGCGGCGTGGTGAAACATCGCGCGCGACGACGCGCGCGACGACGCGCGATGCGCGCGATGGGCGAAAGACGGACGGGAGTGTTTCGCTCGATCGTTCGCGCGCGCGCGTGCGCTCGCGCGGGGCGAGACGTCGACGCGCGGGCGCGTTCGCGACGCAATGCGGCACTTTACGAAGTGCGCTTTTTCTCGCGACACCGCAACGTGTTTATCGGACACTCGGGTATATGTATTTAGTAGCACTGATGTATCTACCACGATGTTATTGTATAGGGCGGTTACGATGAATAAACGTAGACTTGTGTTCGATGCGTCCGATAAAATGTAGGAGGCACACGTAATAGTGTTACTCCGAGCGATCGACGCGCGACGCCAGAGCGACGGCGCGGCGCGCCGCGCGGGATCGCGAACGATCGCGGCGCGACGCGCGATCGGATCCGCATGCTTCGACGACGACGCGCGCGCGACGCGCGGGCGCGCGAAGACGTCGAACGATGGCGCGCGGGCGCGAAATGTGCTGACGAGGCTGGCGACGCGGCGCGCGATCGAGCGCGCCGCGGACGCACGGCGCGGCTTGGGGGGCGAAATGGACGGAGGTCGACGTTCGCACGCGCGTCGGTGGCGTTGATGGCGTTCGTCGCGGTGGCTTCGACGGCGTTCGTCGCGGTGGAGGCGTCGCTGCGCGCGACGTCGCTGCGCGTGACGCTTTCGCGGTACACGCACTTGAATTTGCGTGAGATTGAAGTTCTGGACTCGAGCGGTCGGAACCTCGCGCTCGGGAAAACGATCAACCACGCGAACGGCTGCTCGGATTTCAACGGGCTCCCGCGCTCGCTCGTAGTGGACGGCGACGTCAACTCGTGGGCCTCGACGAACGTCTGCGGCGGCGCGTGGTGGCATCTTTTCCTCATGGGTGACAACAGCGACGTTTCATTCGATCAGGTTATCGTGAGAAACATGCGTGGGTCGTACTTCGGTCCGCGTCTCGTGGGCGGGCACTTGGACTTCTTCAACTCCGCGGGAAATCTTGTCTACCGGTACGACTTCAGAGTTCAACAAGACGATTATTGGATGGATTTTCGAACGACAACACCGTTTATGTTGCCGTTGAAGTCGAACGAGCTCGTGCAAGCCCCAAACGGGTATTCGTGGATGTATGGAGGCTCGTCGCAAGCCGTCGCCGTCGGCGACCGTTTCGCCGTCGTCGGCGCGCCGGCGTTCGACAACAACTGCGGACGCGCTTTTGTATACGTTCGAACACCAGGTGGCGGGTGGAACTATCATCAAACTTTATACAAATCAGGGTCGGAAACGTGCATCGGCTGGCACGATCGCTTCGGTTATTCAGTCGCTATGTTTGGAAACTTTCTCTGGATCGGCGCGCCGCAAACTTCGGCAGTAGGTCAAGTGTACATGTACACGCTTCAGAGTAACGATCAATGGTCGTTCGTACAGTCTGCAGCCAACGGTGGCAACGGTGGACAGTTCGGGATCTCAATCTCCATCAACGGCGAGTACGGTTTGGTCGGAAGTTCGGTCAACGCGATTTACATTTACAGATGGAATGGCGGTTCTTGGGACTATCGTGGGCCGTATACAAGCACACACCCAGGTTTCGGTACCAACGTCGCGATATCACAAGACCAAGGTGAAGCAGGGCTATGGCACTGGTTCGCGACGAACACCGGACGAAACGATGGTTACATGTGGTTTTACAACTTGTTCTGCAATCATCCTACATGTTGGGGGATTTTTATGGTCGGAGGCGCTCGAGGCACCGGCCCTATCGCGATGTATCGCGAGTTCGCGTTGGTGCAAGATTCACGTTACAGCTGCGTCTTCGCATACAAAAGACAATGCGCGAGAAACTGCAATTGGGAAACCAGTCGAGCGTACGTCGAACAAGAGGCCCTGCGCGGATTTGAATGGAGCAATGGATTTGGTTCGAGCATCTCCATCACCGAAACAGGCGGCGACTTGCGCGCACTGATCGGTTCCCCGAACGAGAATGGTGGGCGAGGTCGAGTGTACGTGTTCAAAATGATCGGCATGGACGGCTTATGGCGACCAGATGGCGTCATTGAGCCCAAGGGTAATCACCCGAACAAGTTTGGCGCCTCCGTCTCAGTCGGCAAATCGAGCGTACTCGTCGGCGCCTTGGGACGTGGCTTCGGTACGGCCGAAACGGATTCGAACGGAGGCGCTTGGTTGATGCCTTACTCGCTCTTACATCAAAACTCTCCCACGACAGTCGCGGTTGGAGATTCGGCAACGAGGATCGGTCAGTACGCGCACGACTTCTCCATCAAAGTAAAGCACCCCATGTGCGACGATCCGAACGATTGTTTCAAGCTTTACAACGGTGATGGTGTCGGGATCTATCATAGACACTGGCGTTTACGTTGTGAAGTATTCGTTGAACAAAAAGATGTTGCCTGTTCGACGCACGGTGCCTATCTCCCATGCATGAATTGGGGAAACTTTTATCCAAGTTTATTGCCGCTCGCGCGTCAAAACGGCAAACTTGTGCCGGGACATTACCGGATTCGATACAAGTGTTACTGGACAGATACATTGGGAGCACATTTGACTTACACCGATATTCAAGGCGTTTTGCACGAGTTCGAAATTCTTCGAGGTTGCGATGCAGTCCTTTCTGCCGGCGACGACACGTCGCCGTTCGCACACATCGTGAACCACTTCTTTCTCTCTTCGGACGAGTTTAACAGCGCGAACTGTGACGAAAATACGCTGTACGACTTGAAAGAATCGATTTTCAGACGTTACGATATCTATCCCAGAGATGGGTCTCTTTCGCTCGAAGAGCTTACTCGAGCTTTCAGCAAGCAAGGGCAAGACAGCTACTCGTTGAGACTGTGGGATTCCATCAAGGGTGGACTCCTCATTCCGATGTCCCACTTTATGAAATCTACGGTCGTACCGCTGCGATGTAGGAAAGGTCAGACCAATGAACCTTTACAGTTTGTTCCTGGCACAGTCGTTTATCCTACGAATGCGCCCGGGATGGTCACGAGTAAGAAGAGATGCCTGGCGGACACGAACGAGATGAAAGCCTCGTGGGAGTACAACATGCAGCCAGTGGCTGGTGATTTCGTATGCGTGTACATTGACGGAATCTTGTTCGAAAAGCTCGATTCAAAGCCACTTGGAACGCAAACATCCACTTCTGATTACGTCACGACTGGAAACGTACTCTCTGCGACTTCAACGAGCGACATACGCCCCTTCAGCGGCGGCTTCACGGACGCGCACATGTCGCTCATCGCGAGTTTCAACTTTGACACCGACTTCAACCGTCGAGAGTTCATCTCGACGGCGCCTTTAGTCTCCGGGCAGTCACAGATACCGAAGCTAGTTCCGCGCTTCGATGCCACAAGGCAGACTGAGCTGTGCACCAACGGTCACGGGGCGTTATGCTTGAAGCCATTTAACGATTTGAGCGTGCTTGCGCCTTACTCATACAAAGGAGACGATTTGCCAGATGACTTTGCCATGTCGTTTTGGGTGCATGGACGTTGTGGTAGTCAGTACAGTCAATACTCGACTAGAACATCTTTGGTCGAACTAAAGGGAGTGCAAAACACGTACGAACACAAGCTATCGCTCACGTTGTCGACACCAGATAGCAACAGCCAAATGACTCTGAAGATTGAATACAATAAATACCAAAGTTCAAACTTTGGAGGCGGCCAGGCCGGTTCGACCCGTAAATCTATGGAGCTGAACGGAAAACTTGCGTGTAACAAGTGGCATCTCGTCGGCTTCGCCGTGAATGCCATCGATGGCATGACGTTGTTCGCGAATCCAAGCTCGCTGTCGCAGAGCACGTCCAGTTCAAATTTTGCGAATGATCCGAGTTGGCCGACCGCAGTCAATCGCCTTTTGACTAGTGATATGGTGTTTTTTCAGGCGATTCATGTCGAGTTCGACGACGTACGTCTCTACACGGGAAGTGTCACGAAGGCAACTTTTGTGGATACCTTCCGCTGTGGACATTTTGCCTACTGCTCGACTCGAGCACACGCGACGCCATCATCTCGAAGGACTGTCTGTGTTCAAGGACGTTTCGAATCACGATCAGAGAGCGTCGTTTGCGCGGAAGCGATGTACTACGACGGCGCTGCCATCGATTTGTCAGCCGACCTCATTACGGCGGGCGTGAGCTTTTCGTTCCGCGACACTTCCAGCGATGAACTATCGTTTGAGATTCTTCGACGTCCTTCGAGTGACCGAGGATCGACACAAGCGTTTGAAGTCGCAATTCTTGTCGAAGGAAGTCTCTCAGGTTGCGCCGCAGTCTTCAACTCCATGACATATCTCGATCGAGACGCTGGAACTGAGCCTTACGCAGTGTGGAACTACGCGGTGCGTACAAAGGAATCGTCATCAGACCGTGTCTCGACGACGCTCGTGTTCAAAGCACCGTGGACCGGTACTGTCGAAGGAAACGTTATCGTGCACAACTCAGAAACAGGTGTTCCGTTCGTGCGAATATGTGCTGATTTTGGCGACACCAACCACTCGCTGGACGACTACGCTGCCGATTTGAGTACGAACATTGCGCTAAATCGTCGAGTGATGCACTCCTCTGCAGAATCATCTTCGGTGAGCTCATACGTCGTCACCGACGGAGCACACGGTCAAGGAACGGGTTTCTCTACGATTGGAATGGATGAGTATTTGCGCGTGGATCTCGCGGGCTGGTCCGTTATTGAAAACATTCAAGTGTGCGGGCGGAATGTGTCTCCGGCAAGCGTCACTGTCCACGTGCAAGATTTTGATCCCAAGGACACCGGCGACCACGGAGCCCAATGTTTCAGCAATGCAGCGACGTCAAATGACGACGTATGTGTCGTATTCGCATGCCGAGGCACAATCGTTCCAGCGTATCGCGGACAATTTGTCACCGTTGTAGCGATGCAAGCGTCGGTTCATGTTTCTGAAATCCGAGCCTTTGGTTTTGAAACACGTTGCAAGTTTTCAGCTGTCACGGACATCGACGGGACTTATGCGATCACGCTGATGGATACATCGGGGAGGCTCACTAAGACTAGCAATGTTCTCGTCGGTGCGTACAAGGAAGAAGTTCAGGATCCAGATGACGAACCGATAATAGACTCGAACACGGAAGTCACGAGCGTGCTGCTAGTGGTGACGCCAGGAGATGTGTCGGTGCCGGGAACAATCGCTATTTCGATATCTGGCATGGAATCTACCATGAATCGCGACCAACTCCGATCTCACATCGAGTTGTCGTCTGGATTTGGTGCGCGCGCAAAGGTTTTGATATCAGACTCCGTTTGGAGCGCTCTTGACGAGGACAGCGACGGCTCTGTCGAGGCTGCAATCTTCCAAGACGTAGCGACTGCTCCCAAGATTCGAGCTATGATCCTTTACCCAGTCATCGATACTGAAACATTGAGTGATTTTGAGGTAGTCTTCAACGCCGCAAATGCGGGTTCTCGATGTCAAGACATGTTCTTCTACCACGCTGATAGTATGGCAGTAAGCTGGGAAGATGGCTATCACTACTTGACAAACGCAATCGATGCGATGTTCAGCTCGGAAGCACCCGATTGTACTGGACGCACTGGGTCATCGCACGCGCCACGTTACGTAAACGAACCACGGCGATACGCATTCCCAATCGTTGGATTTGGTTTTGCGCCGAGCGGCACGCCGTCTGCTGATGAGACCCCGTACCGTGCGATCTCTGGAGCGTCAACATTTCACCTTTCTGCAACGCGAAGATACTCGGATATTGTGCATGCATTCTCAAAAGGCGATGACGCGAATGAGGGTACAGATGCAGACGTATCTACTGACAAAAGACTTGGCGACCAGCCTCGTCATCCGACCAACTCTAAGACGCGTCCGAGAGCCATGGAGTCAAAGACGGTGAAATTGCTGCATCTCGGAGTGAACGCGATGGACTTTGAAGATCATACATCCATTCCACTCAGAGGAGCTATCATGTTCCCGAAACGCAAAACCATGGGTTCGACATCTTGCGGTTTGCATGGAGCCAAGATACTTGTGAATGAAGTTGGATCTGAGTCTGAGCCGCTCGAGTACGATACCGATGAATCGGGATGGTTTGACGCCGCACTTTCGATTGGAAAGTCTTACACGATTACCGCGAAGCTCGAAAATCATACAATTTGTCACAGCGGAAGCACCATCGCTGACGCCACGAGCACATGGAGGTGCGACGCGAAAGAGGTAACCGCCATCGTGCGGTTTGTGCGCAAGACAACATACGTGTTCTTCACGGATGTGACGAAGGTTGACATAAATTTGGGCTTGTTCCATGGCGAATGCGATCGCACGTACACAGGTGCAACCTTTAAACTCGAGCCAGTGAACGGTTGTCACACACCAGTGCTCGTTACTGATGAAGAAATACGCGCCTGGACACCTTTGTCGAACTACGACAACGCGCCGCAAAACGCAAGGCGATGGGACTTCGCCGCGATGGATTATTCCATCTCGCTTTGGTCTGGTCCTCTCCTGAGCGGCGTGAAAGAACTCATGCAATCGAACAGTTATCGCTCGACGTACTCGAATGCAGACTGCCAAACGGAGCCTTCGAGCGTCGTGCAATACTTCCGCTCTCGCGACACCTTGCAGCGCATTGTTCCAATGAAACGAAACGACGAAGAAGTGTATGATGTTCGTTTCAAGTTCCACGGCTACATCTGCACCGAGATTGTGAACATTTTGAAAATTGCGTCGGATGATAATACGTGCTACGGCCCAGATGAACCGGGAGGAATACACGACGTCCATCTCATAGGGACGACGGCGAGTAACGTGGTCGTGCCGATGAGCAGAGAAATCCGCGTGAAAGTTTACGAAGTTCACAAAAATGGCGATCAGCTGCTCAAGTGTTTGACGTTGCCCTCTTCGCAAGACGGCACCGGCAGTACAAAGTTGAGTTTGCGTCAAACTGTGTCCGACCCTGATGTGAACGAATGTCATCCCCGTCGTGGTGGCGGCGCCTCGTGCGACTTTGAAGTCGAACTCGATGACGACGGTTACGTACAGTTCCCTACGTCCGGTAAGAATACGAGTTCGACATACAACATCAGCAGCGGCACCCCAAACCTAGCGTTCAACTATCGTCGATCGATTGATGTCCAAGTCGAGAGAAATGATGGCTCGCGAGCGTTGAAGGTAGCCTCGTCGAGACCGCAAATTTCGCTCGGCTCAAAAGTTCGAGGCGGGGATGGACTGAGCGATTCCACATTTTGGGCCACCGTTCCACTCGATGGACTGGTTTACACTGTCGTGCACGACCCACCAGGTGGGAACTCGTACGCAGAACTGCAGACCGGTGTCGAATTGAGCGTTTCTTACATATTGACAAATACCGGCGCAGTAACCGCGTCGTCTTTCGAAAACATGGATTTTGATATCGGTTGGTCGACGGGCACTGAAATCGGACTCAGTGTCGGAAGCGGTTACGTCAATGTTGTTACGTCAGCGTTTGATTTCGAATTAGAAGGGAGCTTTGGCTTTAGTTTCGGTTGGTCGGGCCCGGATGTCACGCTCTCCACTTCAAAAGAAGTGGGCTGGGACATGACATTAACGCTAGATAGAACCATTCGTACGAGCGAAGATCCAAACATTCCGGGTCGTCAAGGCGATGTCATACTCGGAGGCGGTGTTGAGATTCAGTACATCCAAGCCGACGTCCTCGATCTTGTCGACAACTGTCTCGCCGTGCGAAAAAAAATTACCTGGAAACCGAGCAAACCGACGACGTATTCCGTCAACGTACACACGATAGAACATCAAATTATACCGAATTTGATGTCGTTGCTATCTTCCATTCAAGCTGACGAAATCGATGAGGCGAGTTCTTCTTTGCCGTACGGAGACAGCTGTACGGATAATTGCGACAAGAAACAAATATGGAAGAACTATATCTCTCTTCGCATGAATGCTTGGAATCAAGTGCTGGAGCTGTCTGCGCCGACAAATTTGACGCCAATTTCTCAGCCGTTTTTCCAGCCTGGAACAAGTGGATCGGCATTCGGTCAACAATTCGACTCGGAAGGCGGACTAGCGGATCAACTAGATGACGACCAGTCGCACAGCTGGTACGATTCGAATTACGGACCCCTTCATGACGTAAAAGAAGCCTGGAGCGAAGCGTTTAACACAGATGCAACCAATGGTCCCGCTTTCCGTGCATACGGCGGAAATTATTTATCGCTACCCAGATTCAAAGAGGGTCTTGCGAAGGGGTCTAATAACCTCTTTTCGTTTGATCGTGGTGCTTGGGTTATCGGACGATTCGCCGCCGGCGCGTTTTTCGAGAACATGGACGACGGTTTGGACTCAAAGTTGTACTCGTGGGGCTACACCGATTCGTCGTCTCGACCGATGGCTGCGTTCACAGGCTCACAGTTTAACGGGACGGACATAATGCTTACTTTCAGCGGTGGCGGTCACTCCACAGAGTACTTGTTTACAAGCAAAGAAAACTTAGGCGGCGAAGACGTGGTATGGAAAGCATCTATTGAACAAGCGCGAGAAACATCTTTCAGAGGCTCTACTGGGTTCGAGACTAGCCTTGGACCTGAATTTCTGATCGGTGGTGGCGGCGGATGGGCTCAGCATAAAGAAATGGGTGGCGAGCGAGCGTTTGCATGGGCCAAGTACGCGGCAATGAATGTGCGTTACTCGCTGGGTGACGAAAATTTTGGGGACAAATTTGTGATCCACGTCATGTCTGACAAGCGCTTCGGCACACCTGTGTTTGAAACAATCGGCGGTCGCAGCAAGTGTCCTGGAGAATTGGGCACCGTTTTCCGCGAGAGCGACATCAAATTGTCCATCAAAGCAATCAAGCGCGAGCTGATAAATCCGGGTGAACAGGCATTGTTCGAAGTGTCCATCACCAATATGTCGCCGTATCGAGAGAGCACAAATATGGGTCTTCGGATTGTTGACGCGCACGCCGTGTCGCTCCAAAGCGTCGTAAAGGCGGCCTTCATTCAAGCAACGAACGAGTCTAACGGTGTCCAGGAAGTCGTTGCGGCTGTGCGCAAGGAAGCGAGTGCGTCAATTGCGAAGGGCGTCATCGACTCATTAATAACAGTCGCGGACGACGCTTCCAAAGTTCAAAGCAACAGTGCCATAGACGTGGCGCTCGCGGTGTTTGATGAAGCCGACCGTCTGGGTGGAGTCGGAGCGAATGCCGAATTCTCTGGCTCTCAGTTCATGATCGGTGCGAGAAGACTATCGTCACTCGGTGAAATTGTGCCAATAATGTCTTTGCCTGGAGACTCCCTCCATGTGCAAAGACGCTCCGTGGTCACCAAGTTTGCGCTAGGAATCAACCAAGGCTCCAAAGCAGTGAGCAAGTTTATTCAATTATCGCTCGTCAGTTTGTGCGAAGCCGAAGTCGAGCTTGAAATGTACCGTCCGATTATAGAGGATCTCTACCCACTCGGGGACATTTCATGGAGTCAATCGTGCCCGCGAGCGCTGTTTGATACGACCACGATGAACGAACGCCTCACCACGAGCTTCAGCAAATCTGGATCGAGCACGTTGCGTGTCAACATCATCAACCCGGACCCCGATAACCTGTGGCCGGGAGGCGATGCGCATGATGATTTAGTCAACGAAAATCTAGCCAAAGTCGTGATTCAATACCGTCCAGTGTCTGGGGGTGAGTGGATCACGGCCAAGGATGACTCTGAGACGCACCGCGCCGATAGCTACAGGAAAAATATAATTTGCGGAAACTCGCGTATAGATGGATGCGCGTTCGACTGGAACATCAACAATGACTTTGACAAGCTACTGAGTGGGTTCAAGGATGATGTGTACGAAGTTCGAGTGAAAACTTTCTGCAACAATGGCGACGCGTTCGCGGATACTTCAGTGCATGAATACGTCTCCGATCAGCGACTTCGTCTCGTCGCCGATACTAAGCCACCGTTGCAAATGCTCAACTGGGCTGGATGGGATTCGTTCGCTGTACACTTTAGCGAGCAACTCAATTGTGACAATCAAAACGTGCGCGTTTGGAATGTCGATAATGGTTGTCCGGGTACAGAGGTTTCCGATGAGGACCTTCGCCGTTTTACGTTTGCGTGCCCGAACACTGAAGGCCGCGTCGGCTGGGTGGCATCTTTCCCGCAAGAGATTTCAGGAACATATCGTGTTCGCGTCGAGGGTGTCACCGATATCGCCGGAAACGCAGTGAGCCCACCGATGGGCGCACGAAACGCGTTTGAATTCATCACCCACGTGCGTCGGAGCGAATCGACAAACTCGCCGCCAACGAGATGCGATGATTCCTCGCTTAGTGGCGCTCCAGCGCTCGGTGCGGCGCCTTCGCACGCTGTCACAGCGCGCAAACTGTCAAAGTCGGCGATAAGAACAGCATTCCTTGCGTGCACCGTTCCAGTTGTCGTAATTTTCTCCGTCATCCTGCTCCGTCGTCGTCGACGCGGCGAAGAAGCTTTTGACAACGAGACGTTGGCAAAACACACTGCGTCAGGGAAAATCTCGTACGGTGCTACGTTATGATCTGACCTTGCCCCAACGATCGATTCCGATCGATTCAAGACTTTTCAAGACTTTTCAAGCTATCGATTTTCAACATTTTCGCGCGAGAAATTTCATTGCGGTTGAGCGAGCGGTGCTCTATGAACGCTATGCTACGATTGAAATGAAATATTCTAAGATTCGCGACTAGGATCACGAACGATCGTCGCCGCGTTCGCGTTCGCGTTCGCCACCATTCCGCGCACCGGCGCCGGCGTATCTGAACCCAGCGTACAGACACACCGCCGCGCCGACGGCGAGCACGGCGACATCCTGCCAAACCACCCTCGCGCGCGCGTGCCATAAACTTGAAACTTTATGCAGCGTGCGTTCGCTACGCCTCGCTGTTTTCGCCGCGTCCGCTTCTCGAAACTGTCGTCGTCGCCGCTCGGCGCTCAACCGTTCGTGCTTCCACCACCTCGCCGCGTCCGCCTTCTCCCGCGCCCGCGTCCGCTCGCTCGCGTTCCTTCGCTCGACCTCAGCCGCGGTATACGACGTGTTCCCATCCCAGTCCTCGTCGTCGTCGAACGCGTACGAATTCGACTTTGTCCCGCCCGCGCCGTCGCCGCCCGGTCGTCGTCGCCAGTTCGCGTTCGACCTCCACTGCGCGCGCCACGCCTCCGCGCCGCCCGCGCCGCTCGCGCGCGCGGACGACGACGACGCGACGTCGCCTCTCGACCCATCGTACGCGCGCCTCGACGCTGGGTTCTTCAGCACGTCGTACGCGTGGGATATCAAGGCAAAGGTTTGGTCGTCCGAACGTCCCGACGACGCGACGTCGGGGTGGTGCTCCTTGGCGAGCCTGAGGTACGCGCGCTTGATCTCCGACGACGTCGCCGTGGGAGAGACGCCGAGGACGGCGTAGTGGTCGGGGATCATGTTCGTCGGCGTGCGGGAGGCATGGCGAGCGAGACTGTGCGGACGCGGCGACGGCGAGGCTGCGTTTTACAAAGCGTCGGTCGAGCGAGCGATCGACGCGCGGAGTGCCGACGGGGCGTGAAATGAAATGAATGATGCGCGATCGTCGTCGTTGGTCGTCGTCGTCGGTAAAAGTGATGATGGGAAAGGAAAGAATGTTCGTCGGCGTCGGCGTCGGCTCGCGCTCAGCCGAACATGGACTGCGACATGGACTCGCTGACGTTCGTGCGCAACTCCTGCGCCGACTCGGGATTTGAACCGGCGGCGATGGCGCTTTCGATCCACCGTCCGTTGGACGGTAAATCACCGACGGTGGATGAAGTGCCGAACGAGTCCGTCTCGTCGATGAGTTTGCACTCGCGCTCGAGTCGCGCGACGGCTTCCTCGCCGCGAGAGAAGAATCCAGCGCGATCTGAGGTCAGACGGACGTTGTAATCGTAAAAAACAGCGTCTGATGTCACGACTGAGACTTGCGCCTCGAGCTGACGCGCGGGCTGGGAAGAATCGAGCGAGGGTGGCGCCCACTTATCCGCCGCGGTGCCCGGCGTCGGTTGCAGCGCGCACAGCGACCACTTCGTGGAAGAAGTGTGCGGAAGTTTCACCGTCGCGATCGCGCGAGATGGTTCCATGGCGTTTCGCGCGGCGGCAAACACTTTACCAGGTTTCACACGGCTCGATATGCCTCGCACAGTGGCCCCAGCGGCGTTGGCAAGCTTGCCAAAGACGCCCGCGCGCGACTTCGCGAGCGCGTTCGAAACCGTCGTCGCCGCCGTCGAGAGCACTGTTGGCGCGACATCGTCCGCACTTTCCCCGTTAGACGTCTCGCGCGCACCATCGATGGTCTCTCCGACGCGATCCTCGAACGATTCGCACTCCTTCGGTTCGCCCTCAATCGCGAACACGTGCGCCGTTCCTTTATCGCTCGAAACGCACAACAGCGGCGGTTGAAACGCCGTCGCCCCAAAATTCAAACTCTGTATCACCGAACTCGTCGCCCCTCGTCGAAAACTCCACATCTTCGTCCCACTCGGCAGCGCCGTCACTCGAATCACCGTTCCTTTCACGCTCGCCGTGGCCAACATCGTCCCATCCGCGTTCAACGCCAACGCCGCCAGCGGCGTTCGGTGCGCTCGCACCTCGCAAATCCCGCACAAATTCAACGCATCGTGCACCACCACCTTCCCCTCGCTCGCGCTTCCCGCGAACGCCAGCACCGAGCTCTCCGCATCCGCGCTCAGCGCCACCAATCCTCGTTCGCACGCCACCGTATCGATCGTCTGTTGTCTCGCCAGCGTCCCCAATTCGTATATCGTGCACCGCGTTCGCTCTCGCGCGATCACCCTCGCTCGGTTCAATCGCACCGCCAGCACCGTGCTCGCGCACGCGATCTCCCCCAGCACTCTGTGGCATCGCGCGTCGAGTATTTTCACCCGTCTCGGGCTCATGCGCGCGCTGTCGCCGTCGCCGACGACGCACAACAGCGACGACGTGAAGAGCATCTCGACGAGTTTTAAACCGCCGAGCGCGTCGTCGCCGTGGTACCGCTGGCCGTCGAGCGTGCTGTGGATGACGTACCCGCGAGACGTCGCCAGGGCGACGTACGTGAAGTCCTGGTTGTGCGACGCGGCGTTGACGGCGACGGCGGGCATCGCGGCGGTGAGTGCGAACGACGGCTCGGACGCGCACGCGTAACGACTTTTGGATTTGAGATTTGAGATTTGAGATTTGAGATTTGAGATTTGAGATTTGATGATTTCGACGATTGGAGGCACGCGCGACGGCGGTGGGGCGCGACGCGCGAGGGACGCGCGAGGAAAAATGAGGCGGCGCGCGCGGTCACGCGAGATGGGCGTCGAGGGCGTCGAGGGCGTCGACGTCGGCGACGGGACGCGCGCGGCGGGCGCGCGCGACGGCGGCGCACGCGACGGGGAAGGCGGCGTGCTCGGCGTCGGCGCGGCGACGACGCTCGACGGCGACGTCTCGTTGGGCTTGGATTTCGCCTCGAACGCCGTCGAGGAGGCGAGCGGCGGCGAGTCGGCGGGAGGTGGCGTCGACGGGCGCGTCGTCGAGCCAGCGGAGGCGAGGGAGGGCTTCGACGACGACGGCGCGATAGGCCTCGGTCGAGCGCGACGCGGGGTTACCGTCGGCGAAATACAGCAGTTCGACGTTTGAGACGTGTGATAACGCCTCGAGCAAGCCTCGGCGGGCGTCGTCGTCCGTGGCCGCGTCGATGTCGATGTCGTTGCGAGAGACGTCGAGCGATCGCAGCGCCGCGCACGCTCGCAGCGGCTCCAACGCCTTGCCCACGTCTCGAAGACGGTTCCCGCGCACGCACAGCGTTTCTAACGCCCCGTGGCCGCGCGCGTGTTCCAAGGTCTCGATCACGTTATCGTTCGCGTTGAGATGCCGAAGTTTTGTCAAGCGTTCGACGCCGCGCAAGTCGCGCAACGCGTTGCCGTCGACGCACAGCTGCGAGAGCTCGGTCAAAGCTCGCAAACCGTCGAGCGAAGATATGGCGTTGCACTCGAGGTGCAAGCACCGTAAATTTGAATACGGCTCGAAGTGCCGCAGCTCGACGATGCCTCTGTGATGAAGGTAGAGCACCTCGTTGAGCTCTGGAGTGGAATATCTGCGCGCGAGTCAAACGAGAGCGTTCAGCGGTGGCATTCGCGCGGCTCGCGTGCGCGAATTTCGAAGGGTCGCAGCCGCGCATTCGTTTGACGCACCCGTTTTGATCTAAGCACGCGCGTTTGAGCGCGCGGGGCGTGAGCTCGAACGTCATGTGCGCCTCGAAGTGCGGCGCCGACATCGGTTGACTTTCTGATTTCATCGCGCCGGTACGTACTTGCTACATATGATTGCTACCGCCAAAGTTCGAAATGTCGAGCAAATCGGCGTGCGTTTCGCTAGCTAATGCCAAGTGTTTTCGTCTATTTCTGGTGCGGCGTCGCGAGTCTCGAGAGTTGGGCGACGAGAGCGCCTTTGGCGCGCTCTGAAGGCGAACCATTCGCGACAAGAATCCCAATCGATCAGTCGTCTCCTTCGAATTTACCGTGTGCCCACCCGCGGATTCGGCGAGAACTCGCGCGCGCCACGTCGAGTGCATAGATCCGCTCTGAATGATCAAGGGAGCTCGAGTAGACCCTCGCGCACGCTTGGAAGCCTTCACTGGCGTCGCCGGCGCGCACATCGGTTGCGACGCCGTGGGCTCGGATTCGGGATGAGATTCGCGTAGCGACAGCCTTGTGGACGTGTAACGCTGCGTGCAGTGGACCGTTATAAATTCCGACGCCATTACGCTCACATTATCGCTTCCACCGAGCGTCTGTCGCGCGGGTCCGTTGCTTAGGTAGAAATCTTCACTCGGCGCGCAATCTTCTAACGCTTGCGCGTCGCCGATGGTTTCCTTACTCCACGGCACGTCTCGTCGACACGGACCCGTGATTCCGACGCACGTCGCCGATCGCAACACATCAACTTGCGACATCGATCGCGCGAGCGCGGCTAGCGCGGTGAGTTCGTCACGCGCTCGATCCCACCCGCCCGCGGGCGCCTCGGCGTCGAAGGTCGTCCAATCGGGGGCTGGCAAGGGGACTCGCGGCTCAAACACCGCGAGCGCGGCTTGAATCCGAGCTTCGGCCTCGTCTTCTTTTGTGCGTTCGTCCACGATTACTTCTTTCTTGGTCGAGTCCACGAGATCGAGTGGATTTTTGTCCGCCGGAATGCCGAGCAACTTTTTCTTCGCCTCGATTCGTTCAATTCTTTTCGCCTCTTTCATGGCGTCCCAACGCGCCAACCGCGATTGGTGCCTGATCAATCCACATTCCACTTCCTGCATCATCGACTCAAAATCAGCTCGCTCTCGCTCGACTAAACTCGCGTGTAGCTCTTTTGCCGCGTCGACAGGTATTGCGCCCAAATGCTTGACGCCGTCGAGCACAGCGGCGCGAGCGGCGTCGATGAGCGCGGTAGAGTGACGATCGCTAGCGATCGAGTCAAAGTGGACTTCACTGTCGCTGAACGACGCAAATTGAGCGTTGTGCAAAGTTCTACGCAGATCTCCCTTGCACGCGAGCGAAATTGACGTCGCGTCGCTCGGTCTGAGCGCCGACTTTGCCGCAGCTGACACGAGCGCGGCGTACGTCGCACATTCGCGAATGCCCGGCGCGTCGAATCGCACACGCGCCAGAGGTAAATTCATCGAAAGATCTGGTAAAATTGACGTATTCGACGTAAAAACAATCGGTCGCTTCGTGTTCTCGACGAGTTGCGAAAGCGCCGCCATGAATCCGCGCTCCGAGGCGAGTTGAATATCAATCTCTTCAAACAAAATCAACGATTGCGCATCTGCTTTTTCGTTATCCTCTTTCGTCTTCGCCGCAATCGCTTCTTTTCGTTTCGTTTCATCATCGCTCGCGCCACCAAAAAACGCCTTCAATCCACCATTCGCCGGCGCCGGCCGCTCAGCGCCGGCTTTCGCCTTTTTACCGAAACGCTTTGATTGAGTCGCCTCCGTGAATCGCCCCAAGACTTCTTGACCACTGCGTCTGTCCAACGCATTCACCTCGAGCACTTTAAATCCAAACTCCTTCGCCAACGCGTATACCGTGGCCGTCTTACCGCACCCCACCGGACCACTAATCAAAACGCCGTTTGCCACGGATTCGCCGCTTCCGAGGCCGTCATCCTCTTCTTCGTCGCTGTGCCAAAACTCTTCGTCGTCCGAATCGTACACCTTACGAGGGATGCACGGTCGCGACGGCGATGGTGGTACTTTCCCTTTCGCCTGCATCGCAATGCGACCCTGCCAAGCGCGAAACCAATTCTGTAGCGATTCCACCACGCCGGCGTTTTGACCGATGGTGTCGGAACCGCGCGTCGGCTTGAATCGATCGACCCACTGAAACGCAGCCTGACTTTGACCGCCGCGTTCCTTCAACCCTAACAACGCATTCCTACATTCACCTCGCGCACGCGCGAGCTCGCTCTCGGTCGCCATCGCGACACCGTCCAGCTCGACGTCGACGCGATTCGCCGCGACGGCGACGTCCGCCAAGTACGCGTCCTCCTCCGACTCCGTCGACGTCGACGGCCGTGAAACGGCGCCACCGCGCGTCGCCGTCACATCCTCTCGCGCGGTTCGCCCGAGTTGCACCAACTCGAACGCGTGCGTCGTCATCGGACGTCTCTCGCCGTCGTCGACGCGAGTCGAAAACGAAACCGTCGTCGACGTCGCGTCCGTCCGCCGTTCGTACGCGATCGGCACGTACCCCACGTGCACCGGTCCCAACGCCTCCTCGATCGGTGCCGGTTTCACCCGCACGAATTCCGCCTGCGTCTCCCTCACCGTCCCTCCCTCGCCCTCCCTCGCCGTCGCCGCGGCTTTGCGTCTCTTCGCGAAATTCGTAAAAAAACTATGCACCTTCACCCTCGATCCCTCGCCCTCCCTCGACGCCCTCGCGCCGTCGCGCGCCGCGTCCCCACCCCCCCCTCCCCCTCCGCTCGCCGTCGCGATCGTCTCCTCGCCCTCCATCGTGAGATCCACCGCGTCGTCGCGTCTCGCCGCGCCCGCGTCGTCTCGCGTCGCCTCCTCCTCGTCCACCGCGATCGCCTCCGTCGCGCGTTCGCCCGCTCGCGCGCGCTTCCCACCGCCATCGTCCTCCGCGTCGTCGCGCGTCGCGCGCGTCGCCGTCGTCGCGCGCGTCGTCGCGAAGAACGACGCGATCGACGCCGTCTGTCGATTCGGTTTCAAATCGTCGTCGCGCGCGCCCATCGGTCGCGCGCGTCGCGCGTTTTCGCGTCGCGCGCGGTC
>Ga0181595_10002205_pt1 | contig 19746 bp, 16 predicted proteins | sample 041ome_7_FD_145604 | JGI IMG/M metagenome (GOLD analysis project Ga0181595, IMG submission 145604) | Coastal salt marsh microbial communities from the Groves Creek Marsh, Skidaway Island, Georgia - 041401AS metaG (spades assembly) | ecosystem: Environmental > Aquatic > Marine > Intertidal zone...
GATTGCAGGGCTTATCGCCTATCAATTGAAGGACTCCAAGCCACAACTGAACATCACAAACGCGGAGTTTAATGCGATTACAGTCATGGCTCGTTAAACCGATCTCAGGTTAGTTACCTGCAGTTGCATCGAACATCTGAACTCTCGTGGTTCGCTCTACCCAGCAACCAGAACCATCCGGAATCAGCTCTAACAGATCAATATGAGTCGGCTCCACCCTCGTTACCTTACCGTGGAACAACCCCATGTAGTTGTTTACGGTAATACGATGTAAGGCTTTATCCGCCGATTCGACCAGTGCCCAGATTTGTCCCTGGTCGCCCAAAGTCCCGCGCATTTTTAAATTGTCCAGTGCAAAACGTTCCAAAGGTTCTTTCCGACGCTCTGGATCCGGGTGCATACAGTCTTGCTGCTGCGAAATACGATCCTGGATCGCCTCCGGTGTTGGTTCAGCGAAGGGACTACGCACATTAGCCATGGTATAAGGGATATGAATAAATTCCTTTGCCTGTGGTAAAGGCTCTACCCTGGGCCGCGTATTCGCTTTTACTGTCTCTAACTCGGCTTGAATATCACTGAGGTCGTCAAAGCAACCGGTAAGAAATAATGCAGAAACAACCACTGTCAGCAGTGCTCTCATTGTTTACTCTCCTTGTACCGATAGGTCTTAGCTACTACGTTGAACTTTAGCTTATCGTCCTTATCGGCTTGGATCGTAAAATCATGCAGGCTAACAATCCGTGGTAGTTTAGCCACTTCGCTGACAAAATGACCAAATTGATGGTAATCGCCTACGACATCAATTTTAATCGGCAACTCAGTGTAAAACTCTTTTTCAACCTCGGGTTCCCAATTAATCCGCAAAAAGGTCAGGCCACTGGTCGTGCCAACATAAGTAATATCATCCAGTAAACCAGGCGTTTCATGCGTTGTTGGCAACTGCTTTAGCAAGACCGCAAAGGTCTCTTCCATCTCTTTCATCTGCTCGCGGTAAGCTTCCAGATTAACTGCTGACGCATAACGGGTTTGATAAGTTTGCTTCAGTTCAGTTTCTTTTTGTTTGGCGGCGCTCAGCTCATCAATTTTAGCGTCAATTAGCAGGTAGTAACTAAGAACCGAAACCAGAGCAGCAACAATCAGCGCGAAGATAAATTTCACCGCTAACGGCCATGACCCCATATTTTCCAGGTCTAGATCACTTACATCAATCTCAGATAACTTCATATTCAACGCCATGATTATCTGCCCCCCTGCGGATTACCGGCAGGAACGTTTTGTTGTTCCAACGCTTCATAACCGGCAATTTTCACGTGCATTCTGAAATCACTCAGCAAAGAGGGACGTTCTTTACCCGCTTCAATAAATTCCAGATAAGGTGTGGTCAACAGCTCAGACTGCTCGGCCTCGCGCAGCATATTGGACAAACGGTTATTTGACTCACTTTTACCTAACAACAGTAGTGCCGAGCCTTTTTTCTCCAGCTGCGTCAAATAAACGCCGGTAGGTACAATACGCGTGATCTCCAACATCACTTCAGTGCCGAGATTTCGGCTGCCTTGCAATTGTTCAATCAACGTCATACGCTGCTGCAAACTGCGTTTTGTCTCATTCAAGGTACGAATTTCAGCAATCCGTTGATCCAGGATCCGAATTTCACTCTCCAGATACTGATTACGTTTCGCTTGACCATCCAGCCGGGCGTTGTAGACCATATTAATCAGAAAACACACCAGGAAACTCACCAGGGCGGTCAATGCCAGCACCATGACATAGTTTTTCTGACGCTCTTTTCTGGCGGCTTCACGCCAGGGCAGCAGGTTTATATATGCCATGGTGAAAAACTCCTTAACGCCAAACCACTGGCTACCATCAGCTGCGGTGCATATCGGTCTAGCGTTTCACGGTCGACGGCTGTAGCGATTTCCATGCTAGCAAAAGGATCAGCAATCACGGTGTGGATACCCAGTTCGTCGATCAGCAGTTTATCAATGCCTTCAATCAGCGCTGAACCGCCTGATACCACCAGATAATCGACGGCTTCTTTGCCACTACTGGTCAGGTACATCTGAATGCCGCGACGAATTTGTTGCAACAGCATGGTTTGGAAGGGCGCCAGCACTTCAAAGGTGTAATAGGGTGGTAATTCGCCATTTACTTTGGCGTGTTCGGCCTCATCATAACTCTTGTTATAATACGACAAGATACTACGGGTATACTGTTCACCCCCGAATACCTGATCGCGGGTGTACAGCGTTTTGCCATCCTCAACGATGCTCAGCAACGTCATAGTGGCGCCGATATCTACCATTGCGACCACTTTACTGCCTGCATCAGCCGGTAACTGCGCCAGACAAAGCTCAGTCGCCCGACTTAAGGCGTAGCTCTCCACATCAACGACTTTTGCCGTAAAACCACCGTGTGCCAAGGCAGCGACGCGGGCTTCGACACTTTCGGTTCGTGCCGCACTGAGTAATACATTAACTTTTGATGGGTCTGCCTCATTAACATCCAGCTTTTCAAAATCGAGGCTAACTTCATTTAACGGGTAGGGAATCAGGGTGTCGGCTTCCACCTCAATCTGGCTCTCCAGTTCAGCATCCGTTAAGGACACATCCATGAAAATCACTTTACTGATTACTGTAGAACCAGAAATAGCAATGGCGGCGTATTTGACAGAGCGCGGAATTTTCTTCCGGATCTTCGCCAGTACGTTACCGACAGCCTCGATATCCTGAACCTCACGGTCAGACATCGCGCCTTTTTGCATAGCCTCTATCGCAAAGGCTTCTACTTTGAAGAGACCATTGTGTTGGCTGAGCAATACCGCCTTCACCGAGTGAGAGCCGATATCAATACCCACCATCACGGGGGTTTGTTTACTAAACAGGCTTTTTATCATAGCGTCCTGCAGCCGTTATTTTTGTTAGCCGATTTGTATTTAGGTATTCTTAACCCAGACACGAATTTTTGACAAGAAAAAGCGTTTAATCTCAGTCTAATAAATATATACTAGCAGCGATATTACGAAATTAGGAGTTAAAATTGGGGTCACACAGTGTCTTGGTTTAAAAAACTTTTAATTTTGGTTGTGGTGGCGTTTTTTGCCGGTATAACGACCATCCTGGTCACCTATTTACTGCTGAAAGACGAGCTGCCCGATGTCGCTACATTAAAAGATGTGCGCCTGCAAACGCCAATGCAAGTATTTACTGCAGATGGCGAACTGATTTCGCAGTTCGGTGAGCAAAGACGTATTCCGCAAAGACTTGACGAGATGCCACCACTGTTAGTTCAGGCATTTCTTGCGATCGAAGACACCCGTTTCTATGAACATCCCGGCATTGATATTATCGGCATTATCCGCGCAGCCACTGTGGTGGCAACTTCCGGTGAGCTCAGTCAGGGCGCCAGTACCATCACTCAACAATTAGCCCGAAACTTTTTTCTCAGTCGCGAGAAAAAACTGATTCGCAAAGTAAAAGAAATTTTTCTGGCAATTCATATTGAGCAGTTACTGACCAAAGACGAAATTCTCGAGTTGTATCTGAACAAAATTGAGCTTGGGCATCGCTCCTTTGGTGTTGGAGCCGCAGCGCAGGTGTATTTCGGTAAAACAGTGCACGAACTAACCGTTGATGAGATGGCGATTATCGCCGGCCTGCCGAAAGCGCCTTCGATTTTAAATCCTGTGCGATCCGCCAGTAATGCCAGGGCCAGACGCAATGTGGTATTAGGTCGGATGCTAGAGACGCAGGCGATCGACCGGGCCACTTATGAGGCGGCTATCGCTGCGCCAGTAACCAGCCGCTTGCATGGCGCACAGATTACAGCCTCGGCACCTTATATCGCCGAGATGGTACGTCAGCAAATGGTAGAGCGCTTCGGGGAAGAAGTTGCTTATACCGAAGGCTTTAAGGTCTACACCACCATTAATAGTAAGGAGCAGGCGCTTGCCCGCCGCGCCTTGCAGCAAAATCTATACGATTATGATGAACGTCATGGCTATCGTGGTCCGGTGGCTAATGTTTGGCAAGCTAAATTAGCGGAACAGCAGACAGAAGAACCGGTATTTATTGAAACCGAACGGCCCGATGAAGCGGAAATTATTAATTATTTGGACCGGCAACAGGGCATTGAAGATTTGGTGCCTGCAGTCGTGCTACAGGTCAACCAGCAAAGTGCGCTGGTAATGCTGAAAGGCGGCCAGCAACAAACACTGAACTGGGATGCCCTGAAGTGGGCGCGCAGCTATATCAGCGATGAGCGTCAGGGCGTTGCCCCCAAAAGCGCAGCTGCCATACTGCAGCCGGGGATGCATATTTTGGTTCGGCAGCAAAATGAACAGTGGCGACTAAGTCAGATCCCACAAGCAAGCAGTGCGCTAGTGGCATTAAATCCAAAGGACGGTGCCATTAAAGCTCTGGTTGGTGGCTACAGTTTTTCACAAACCCAGTTTAACCGTGCTACTCAGGCGAAACGTCAGGTTGGCTCCAATATTAAGCCTTTTATTTATTCGGCCGCACTGGAGCATAACTATACGCTGGCCAGTATTATGAATGACGCTCCCATCCATCACTGGGACAGCGGCGCGGGTATCGCCTGGCGACCACGCAACTCGCCGGCAGTTTATGATGGTCCGATCCGGATCCGTGAAGCTCTGGCAAAGTCGAAAAACGTGGTATCCATTCGCTTACTGAGAGGTATTGGTATCGATGCGTCCATCGCGCAGTTACAAAAATTCGGCTTTAACCCGGCTGATTTACCCCGCAATGAGACCCTGGCATTAGGTTCTGCATCATTAACACCATTAGAAGTTGCAACTGGTTTTGCGGTCTTCGCCAACGGTGGCTTTTTGGTGCAACCTTACGTCGTAGACAAAGTCTTAGACGCCCAGGATCAATTGGTGTTTAAACATCAACCACTGCTGGCTTGTGATGATTGTGTCGAATCAAGCCAGCATACTGATACCAGCGAGCCGACATCTGCCAGCGAACCAACTGTTACCACAGCGCCCAGAGTGATTTCAGCACAAAATGCGTTTTTGATTGCTGATGCATTAAAAAGTAGTGTTTGGGGTGGCGGTGACTGGCGTCAGGGCACAGGTTGGAATGGTACCGCCTGGCAGTTACAAAACTTGAAACGTCGCGATATCTCGGGCAAAACCGGTACCACCAACGACTCGAAAGATACCTGGTTTTCCGGCTTTACACCGCAATTGGCCATAACAACCTGGGTCGGTTTTGACGATGCTAATCGCAGTCTGGGCCGGGCACTTTGGAACGCCAATTTAGGCCGCGAACAAAGCGCTGGTGTTGAAGCGGGTGCCCGCACCGCCTTGCCTGCCTGGCAAAATTTTGCCCGCGATGTTTTACCCGCCTATCCTGAGCAAAGTATGACGCCGCCGGTGGGTATTTCCTCGGTCCGAATTGATACAACAACGGGTTTATTGAGCCGTAGCACTGATCATACCAGTACTTTTGAATTCTTTAAGTTGGGTACCGAGCCAACACAATATGTGTCAGGCAGTGTGCCACAAATTCAGTTTGGGGAATCTACTGATAAGAAAGAGGAGCTGGAGGAGTTATTCTAAGCCCTGTCGCCCCTTAGCAGCTCAATAAAACACCCGATAAAAAAACCGGCTTTGCCGGTTTTTTTTATTTAGTTGCGCTTTATTTAGTCGCTCAGCGCATCAAACCATTGTTGTGCCTGCTTTAACTGCCAGAGCACCTGCTGCGGTGCCGTGCCCCCCAGAGCGGCACGTTTGACCAAACCGGCTTCAATGGTCAGCGCAGCGTAGACATCATCGGAAATCAGCGGACTGACCTGCTGCATCTCAGCCAGCGGTAATGCTTCGAGCGCGACCTTGGCCGCTGAAGCTTTTAACACCAGCGCTCCCGACAGCTCATGCGCGTCACGGAACGGCACGCCCTTGGCTACCAGATAATCAGCCAGATCCGTCGCATTGCTATAACCCAGCTCGGCGGCCCGCCGGCATTGCTCTGTATTCACCGCTAAATGGGGTAATACCGTTGCTAACACCAGCAGAGATTGCTGCCAGGTTGCCATCAGGTCAAAAAAGCCCTGTTTATCTTCCTGCATATCTTTGTTATAGGCCAAAGGTAAGCCTTTCAACACATGCAAAATGGCGACCAAATGTCCGAGTACACGGCCGGTTTTACCGCGCAGTAGCTCAAACACATCCGGGTTTTTCTTTTGCGGCATCAGCGAAGAACCGCTACTGATGGCGTCACCCAATTTAAAGAACGCCGCCTCACCCGAACAGAAGAAGATCACATCTTCCGACAACCGTGATAAGTGCGTCATACACAAGCTGGCAGCAGCAGAAAGCTCCACCACATAGTCACGATCTGATACCGCATCCAGACTATTGGCTGCTGCCTGGGCAAATCCCAGACGCTGTGCCAGTGTATGCCGATCCATCGCCACCCCAGTACCGGCCAGTGCACCACAGCCCAGCGGACACACATCTAAGCGTGCTACAGCGTCATCTAAGCGACTCAGGTCACGTTTAAACATCTCGACATAAGCCAGTGCCCAATGCGCGACTAAAACCGGCTGGGCGCGCTGTAGATGGGTAAAACCCGGCATCACGTCAGTACCGGCTCGCTCGGCAAATACCAGCAAGGCTCTTAGTACCGATAGTAGCGCCTGTCGCACATAGCCAGCATTTAGCCGGGTCCATAACCGTAGATCGGTGGCGACCAAATCATTACGGCTGCGTCCGGTATGTAACTTCTTCGCCACCGCGCCCAGTTTAGCGGTAAGCTGGGCTTCCACCCAGCTGTGAATATCCTCTTCCTGGGTTTGCAACGGTAATGTCGGATCCGCCTCAATCACCACCGCTAAGTCAGCCAAACCGGCATCCAGCTGCTGTGCTTCCTGCTGATTAATAATACCGGCTTGCAACAAACCGGCGGCCCAGGCGCGCGACGCTGCGATATCCTGCAGCGCCAGTTGATAATCAAAACTCAGCGAATCGTTAAAATCGCGGAACTCAGCCAGTGTCGCTTCGGTAAAGCGACCACCCCACATCGCCATAACTTAATCCTTCTTCGCGTGCAGCGCCCGGATCCGGCTGGCCAGACTGTACAACCGGATAAAGCCTTCAGCGTCTTTCTGGTTATAGACTTCATCACCTTCAAAGGTGGCAAAGGCTTCAGAGTACAAACTATTCGGCGAGCGACGCTTGGCCACAGTGACATTACCTTTATACAGCTTGACCACTACATCACCGGTCAGCTGCGCGGCTAATGAGGTGGCGGCTGCCAGCAAGGCGTCTTTCAACGGTGTAAACCAACGGCCATCATAGACCAGCTGGGCAAACTCTAAACCTACTTCTTCCCGATATTTCAGTGAGGTGCGGTCATAAACCAGCGCTTCCAGGCCTTTTAGTGCCGCAAGAATAATGGTACCGCCCGGCGTTTCATAACAGCCACGGGACTTCATGCCAACTAACCGGTTTTCGACGATATCAATCCGGCCAACACCATGCTCAGAGCCAACGGCATTTAGCAGTTCAATGGCTGCCACACCATTCATGGCCTGACCATTGACCTTTTTCAGCTCACCGGCTTCGAAGCTCAGCTCAACATATTCGGCTTTGTCCGGCGCTTGCTCCGGAGATTTGGTCCACATCCAGATCTGGTCAGATGGTTCATTCCATGGATTTTCAATTTCGCCGCCTTCATGCGAAATATGCCACAGGTTAGCATCGCGGCTGTAGATTTTGGTGGCAGAAGCCGTGGTTGGGATCTTCTTCTCGGCCAGATAATTTAACAGCGATTGCCGGGAGTTAAACTCCCATTCCCGCCAGGGCGCGATAACTTTTAACTGCGGTGCCAGGGCAGCAAAAGCGCCTTCAAACCGCACCTGATCATTACCTTTACCGGTACAGCCATGACAGAGCGCATCAGCGCCCAGCTCCAGTGCCAGTTTGACCTGAGCGCGGGCAATCACTGGCCGCGCCATTGAGGTGCCAAGCAAATACTGGCCTTCATAGACAGCGCCGGTTTTTAACGTCGGGAAAATCACTTCGTTTACCAGCTCTTCACGCAAGTCAACAACATAGCAGCTGCTAGCGCCAGAGTTAATGGCTTTTTGCTCTACGCCAGCCAGCTCTTCGTCGCCTTGGCCAACATTAGCGACGAAAGCGATGACTTCACAGTCATAGTTATCTTTTAACCAAGGTACAATGGCCGAGGTATCTAAACCGCCAGAATAAGCCAGTACCACTTTTTTTACGTTCTTTACGCTCATTACCAACCTCAACTAAATAAACTGACTAACACAGCATTTTGCGCATGCATCCGGTTTTCCGCCTGCTGCAATGCCAGAGAAAATTCACTGTCCAGCACTTCACTGGTCACTTCCTGACCACGATGTGCCGGCAAACAGTGCATAAAATGTTTTACTGCCAACCGTTGCATGGCAGCGGTATTAATTTGATAAGGTGCAAAAATACGTTGTACTTGCGCCGGATCGGCTTTATTCCCCATCGACACCCAGGTATCGGTATAGATCGCATCCGCACCTGCGGCTGACGACAAATGCTGACTGAGTGTCAGCTTGGCGCCACTGTGCTGCGCCAACTCCTGTGCTTTTAATAGCACATGAGCATCAGGACCAAAGCCCTGTGGCGTCACGACTGTCAGATCCATGCCCATAATGGCGGCGCCCAACATCAACGAATGACAGACATTATTGCCATCGCCAACAAAGGCCAGATGCACTTTATTCAGGTCACCATATTGCTCTTTTAAAGTCAGTAAATCGGCCAGTGCCTGGCATGGATGGTAAAGGTCACTTAGTGCGTTAATCACCGGTTTTTTACTGCTTAGCGCCAGCTGTACCAGCGTTTTTTGCGAGTAAACCCGTGCCACTATCGCATCGGTCCAGCACGCCAAATTGCTGCCAAAATCCTCTACCGACTCACGCACGCCCATAGCGCCGTTTTGCAAATCCAGATAGACACTGTGGCCACCGAGTTTGTAAATACCAACATCGAAACTGACGCGGGTGCGCAGCGAGGGCTTTTCAAACAACAGCGCAATGCTGCGGCCCTTTAATGCCTGCTGGTAATCCTGCGGGTTTTGTTTGATATTCAGCGCTAACTCGAGCAGCGCCTTAAGTTGTGTCTGATCCAGTTCAGCTAAACACAGCAGCTGGGTTAATTTACTCATAAAACACACGTATCCGCTAAGCGGTTTCCTTATATTTTGGCGCTAAGCTGCGCCCTGAGGTTAATACATAATGCAGGTGCCAACAGGCTTATCCTGCATCAGGTTTTGCAAATCTTCCGGATGCTGCCAGCCGGCAACGACGATATTACTTTGCAGTGCGGCAGCCGTTTCCAGCGCGGCATCCAGTTTGACTTTCATGCCGCCCTTGATCACCCCCTGTGTCACCAGCTCTGCCGCTTGTGCAGTGCTTAAGGTTGGGATCAGCTGCATCTGGGCATCTAAAATGCCCGGCACATCAGTCAATAATACCAGTTGGCCCTTGACCAGCTGACAAATCGCCGCTGCAGCCAGATCCGCATTCACATTTAACAACTGCCCCTCTGCACCTATACCAATAGAGCTAAATACCGGGGTAAAACCTTGTTCTAATAACAGGTTAAGTAAGGTCGGCTCAGCCGGCTTTGCGATACCTACCGCGCCCAGTTTAGTGTTCACGCTAAACTGACAGCTATTACCTGCTGACAGATTCAGACCAACGGGGTTTAAACCCGCTAATATCGCCCGGCTGACCATTTCGGCATTGACCGCGCCGTCCAGCGCACCGGTTATCACTGGCATTTGCTCAGCCGGTGACACCCGCTGACCATCAATTTTTTCGGTATTAAAACCAAATTTTGCCAGCCACTGGTCAACCTGGTCACCGCCGCCATGCACCAGTACCACTGGTCGCTGCTGTTTAATGTTGGCACACACTGCTAACAAGGCATCCAGCGCCGCTCTGTCTTGCAACAGGCGGCCGCCCATTTTTAATACCACTGGTTTCATGCGACGGCTCCTGCAAATAAACCAGCCGTTTCCGGTTTGCCAAAACGTACGTTCGCAGCTTGCATAGCCTGCGCTGCCGCGCCTTTTAACAGGTTGTCGATCGCCGATATAATCACCAATTGCTCGCCATCCTGTTGCCAGTAAAGGTCACAGAACGGGGTGCCGGCAACGTCAGCGACATTAGGGGATTTATCAGTAAAACGGATCAGCGGCTTACCGGTATAGGCCTGGCTAAAAGCCGACTTGACCTGCTCCGCGCTGACACCAGGCTTAAGGTTCACCACACAGGTGGCCAGAATGCCACGTTTAAAATTACCCAGGTGAGGCGTGAATACCACTTTACGGCCAAGGTTCTGCTCAATCTCCGGCCGGTGCCGATGCTTGAAGAAACCATAGGCATTCAGACCCACTTCGCAGAAAGAGGTGGTCAGGCTGGCTTTACGGCCTGCGCCCGATACACCGCTGGTCGCACTGATCACCGGGATACAATCCGCCGCAACCAGACCGGCCTTTAACACCGGTAATAATGCCAGTGAACAGGCGGTAGGATAACAGCCGGGTACCGAGACCAGATCGCCCAGCGGCTCAGTTTGCCATTCCATTAACGAATAGACGGCTTGCTCGAGTAATTCCGGATGTTGATGGGCATAGCCATAGTACTGCGGATACAGCTCTGGCTGCTTTAAGCGAAAGGCGCCGGACAGGTCAAATACTTTAATCCCTTTGGCCAACAGTTTAGGCGCCACCTCTTCACTGGCCTCATGCGGCAGCGCCAGAAATGCCACCTCGATATCCAGCTCAGGGATCAGGCTGTCCTGCCAGGGTTCTACCAGAATATCGACTTGCCGGGCAAAACGCGGATACAAGCTAGCCAGCGGCTCAGGATCACGGCCGCCAGAGGCAAAAGCATAACTGAGTTCAAAATAAGGGTTTGCGCTTAACAAGGCACAAAGCTCTGCGCCGCTGTAACCGGCAGCGCCTAATACCGCGCTACGAATTTTTGAGGATTTTGAAATATCAGACATGAAATACTCTTACTAACAAAAAACACAAGCTACCAGTTATAGCACAAACTGGCGCCTAGTGTAGTGGGAAGGACATGCACAATCAAGAATCATTATGCTGTTTTTTTGAATTATTATCCATTTTTGTTTGGCTGACCCGCAATGACCAGCAGGTTACGACCATCTCGCTTGGCCTGATACAACGCCTGGCCGGCATGCAACAGCAATTGTGATAAATCGAGCTTATGGTTGGTGGTCAAACCTATACTGATGGTAATATGTAAATCCGCAGCAAGGTCACTCAGATCAAGCTTCTCCACTTTGTGACGTAATCGCTCACACACCTCTGTCGCATCTTCAATCGAGGTGTCAGGCAATAAAATTGCGAACTCTTCTCCCCCCCAACGCGCCAGTAGATCAATACTCCGACTTTGTTGCTGCAATACCGCTGCCACTCGCTTTAGCACTTCATCGCCGACCGCATGTGATAATTGATCGTTGACTCGTTTAAAGTGGTCTACATCCAAAAGGGCCAAGCATAACGTGGTTTGGTATCGGGTCGCACGTTGGTATTCATGTTTCAACGCCTCATCAAAAGCCCGGCGGTTAGCCAAGCCAGTGAGCGCATCCTGGCGTGCCAGTAGCTGTAACTCAGAGGTTTGCTCAGCCACCAGTTTACGTAAACGCAATTCACTGCGTTGCAAACTACCAAGGCGCCAGCGAATACCCAGCGCCAGAGCACCGACCATCGCCAGAATCAAAAGTAATTGAAACCAACCACGCTGCCATAAATGCGGTAGCACAGTAAAGGTCAGCACAGCTTCATTTTTACTCCAATCGCCCCCTGGGTAGGCAGCGGCAACCCGAAAGCGATAATCGCCCGGCGGTAAGTTGGTATATTCAGCTAAAATGGACGAGCCACGATTAACCCATTGCAAATCGAAACCCTCTAATAAGGTACGATATTGGATACGCTGCGACATCACATAACCGAGCCCGGCATAGTGAATTTCTATCCGGTTGGTGCCTGCCGCCAACTGATGTCCATCTTTTACGGCATAATCGGTACCATCTGCAGCCAGCTCTTCTATCACCACAGGTGGCGTAATGCGCGCAAAACGTTGCAACCGTTCGGGCTGGACCCGGCTTACCCCCATCGATGTCGCAACCCAGACTGAGCCGTCATGATAAAGCGCCGCGGCACCCATAGATCCGCCATTCGCCTGGGCGCTGGCCATACCATCGCTTTCGCCATAAAGCTCAATATCTACCCAACCACGACGGCCAGCAATCACATCCAAGGCCACTTGCCGCTCTAGCCGTAACACACCTCGGTTACTGCTAATCCAAAAGTAACCTTGTTGATCGAGCACCAACTGGAATAGCTTGTCGAACGGCATACCCTGTGCCCGGCCAATCATCCGGATTTGGTCATTCGCCAGATCATAGGCTAACAAGCCTCGGTCAGTCGTCATCCATAAGATACCGGCTTGAGTATCCTCTGCAAAGCCAAAGGCATAGTCTGCATCGTCAAATGGTTGTAAGTTCAGACGTTGTAGGGTTCCATCAGGTTTAAGCACTGCCACACCGGCGCCACTGCCAATAAAGATGCGCTGATCGGCGCTTTGGTATAACGCCATAATAAAGGGGCTGGGCAGACCATGCTCGGGGCTGAGATATTGCGCGGTTCCGTTGTCGATATAAGCTGCACCAAGGGCAGTACCGACCCAAACTTTGCCGTCAGCCAGTGGCAAAATGGCACGGACTTCATTTGCAGGCAACAAATTACCAGCATGGTAGTGCTGCACAATCTGCCCCTGCTGCAGTTGAATCAAGCCATCCGTGTAGGTGCCAGCCCAAAGGCTCCCATCTGGCCCCTCGGCCAGGCTTAATACCGATTGCCCAATACTGACGGCACTTAAGTCCAATTGTTTAAGCTGGCCTTTGCAGTATTGGTTTAAACCCCGACTACTGCCGATATACATACAGCCATCAGAATGCGATAACACGGTGCGGATAAAATTGCCCGCCAGCCCCTGCTCAGTGGTAAAGGTAGTGAAAGGGGCATCTCGCAGCCGAAAAACCCCGCCATTAGTGCCAACCCATAAGCTTTTTTCGTTATCCTGCAACAATGCCAGAATTCGATTATTCGGCAACCCTTGCCGGATATCTAATTGCTCTGTGATGCCGTGACGCTGACGCAATAAACCCCGGTCGACAGTACCAATCCACAGCAGATCACGGCTTTCCTGCAGCAAGGCTGAAACCGGAACATTAGCAAGTAAGGTCTCTGCTGCACTCTTCGGCGTTGCTATGCTGTACAGACCGCGCTCTGTGCCAACCAACAACTCATTTTCCCGCTCAGTTAATGCCAATACCGGGGTTCGGTGCAACTCCACTGCGCTGGGTTGCTGCAGCTGTAATTGCTGATCGAGAAATACCAAGCCATCGGACGTACCAATCCAAATCCGTCCTGCCTGATCTTCAAGTAGGCTATACACCTGATCTGAGGGCAGGCCATCTGTTTGCTGCAGGACGATGCGGCTGCCATCAGGGTTTTGCCGATACAGCCCCTTACCTTCGGTGGCTAGCCACAACCGATCCTGACTATCGAGTAACACCCGGTTAATCAGCACCCCTAACGGGGGTTGTGCTTGCCAGATACCGTCTTTGATTTTTACTAAACCACCACGAGAGCCGGCAACCCAAAGCGCCTGGTGCCGGTCCAGATGAAATGTTCTGACACCAACATCTGGCAGACCAGTAAGCGGGCTGCGATCATAAATTTTTAACTCGCGACCATTGTAACGGGCAACGCCTTCCCAGGTGCCAAACCATAGGTAGCCGTCTGGAGTTTGGGCAATGGCATTAATGGTGTTGTGCGGCAGACCATCACGGGTGTTCAGGCTTTCTTTGAAGTAGTTATCTGAAGCTGGGATCGGCGCAGCGGCCTCTGCCAGTTGGCTATCTTGAGCCAACAGCGCAAGCGGACTAAAAAAACAACAGCACAGTATTAAGCGAAACCACGGCAACAATGACATGCAGATAATCCGTTAACTTCAGCAGCCACCAGGCAGCATATTAGATGCAGATTAACCGAGTTAGCCGGCTTTTGCCAATATCCCGCTTAGTAAAAGCTCAACCTACCCAGCCAGCTTTGCTACCAGCTGTGCCAAATCGGCATGTAAGCCGCCGGCGGTAACAATGCTGCCGGCTCCCGGACCTTTTAGCACCAACGGGTTATCACGATACCAGTTCGATTCAATCACAAAGATATTATCGCACGGCGCCAGTGCGGCTAAAGGTGCATCAAATGCCACCGCTTGTAAACTAACCTCAGCTTTAATTTGCCCTGCTTGTAGCGACAGACTAGCCGCATAGCGCAGTACTTGCTGGTTAGCTTTAGCTTGTTGATAGAGCGCCAGCATTTGTCTATCTAACCGCTCACGCTGTTGCCAGAAATCATGCCACTGTCCTGTTGCTAATTCGGTGGGTAGTAACGGGTTTAAACGGATATCGGCTAAATCCAATTTCAGTCCCAGCTCGCGTGCCAACACTAGTAACTTGCGTTGTACGTCTTTGCCGGATAAATCATCACGAGGATCCGGCTCGGTGTACCCCAGCTGCTGCGCTTCAAGCACAAACTCAGAGAACGACTTACTGCCATCATATTGGCATAGTAGCCAGGATAAGGTACCGGAGAACACGCCACTGATCCGTTGGATCTGATCACCACTTTGTAGTAATTCCTGGATAATACGTTGTACCGGCAAACCGGCACCGACAGTAGTGTTACTTAACCAGCACAACTTGTGCTGGCGCAACTGCTGACGTAGTGCCTGATATTCTGCATCCGGTAAGGTTACCCCTTGCTTATTAGCACTGATGATATGGCAACCAGCCTGAATCAAGGCCGGATACTGCCGGGCAAAACTCTGACTGGGCGTAATATCGATGACAACTTTAGGTCCTGCGAGGTCTTGCAGATACGCGACCAAGTCAGCCGCAGCATAACCTCTGCCAATCTGTTGAAAGTCACGCTGCCAACTATCCGCCGCTAAGTTCGACGCCAAAAGCGCACGCCGCGAGTTAACAATCCCCGCCAGTTGTAATGCAATTTTCCCGCTAAAGCGTTGTTGCTGTTTACTAAAACGGGTTAAAAATTCAGATCCCACATTGCCGGTTCCGGCGACGATTACTTGCAGTTCAGGTATAGCTTTGCTCTCTGCCAGCAGAGAATACGCTTTTGCGGTCATTATTCATCTCCCTGAGCAGCCAGGGCCGTAGCAACAACCGCCAGCGCCTGCGCTAAGTCAGCCTGCAGATCAGACACCTCTTCGATACCTACGGATAACCGAATCAAAGTGTCGGTAATTCCCGCTGCCTTCTGCGCAGCGGCATCCATAGAGGCATGCGTCATACTCGCCGGGTGACAAATCAAGCTTTCGGTACCACCTAACGACTGTGCCAAGGTAAAGTATCGCAGGGCGGCAAAAAAATCGGCCAGTAAGGTTGCCGGGGCTTTTAATTCAAAGCTACACATTGCGCCAAAACCGGCTTGCTGGGCTTTTGCAACCTGATGACCGGGATGATCGGCTAAACCCGGATAGTAGACCCGGGCAACAAGCGGATGCTTAACCAAAAAGTCCACCACTGCTGCGGTATTTGCTTGCTGCGCCTTAAGCCGTAATGGCAAAGTTCTTAACCCGCGCAGCGTTAAATAAGAATCCAGCGCACCGGCGGTTAAACCAAGACAATTCCCCCACCATTTCAGCTCATCGGCCACGCTTTGCTGTTTCGCAATCACCGCGCCACCAATAATATCACTATGACCGTTGATAAATTTGGTGGTGGAGTGCACCACGATATCCGCGCCAAGCGCCAGCGGCTGCTGTAACACTGGCGATAGAAAGGTGTTATCCACTACAACCAGCGCACCAAACTGCTGTGCCCGCTGGCATACACCAGCGATGTCAGTAATTTGCAGTAGCGGATTACTGGGCGTTTCCAGCCAAATCATCCTTGGGGTAGCGCCTTGCAACTGACTAACCCAGTCTGCTTGCTGAAAGTTAACGATAATCAACTTAAACGCCTGCTTTTTATAGGCTAAATTAGTAAACAGCCGATAGCTACCACCATAACAGTCGTGCGGAATAACCAGCGTATCTGCTGGCGTCAGCAGCTGCAACGCCAGTAAACAGGCTGACATACCGGTATTAGTGATGATCGCTTTAGCGCCACCTTCCAACTCGGCCAAGGCTTCGCCCAGAATATCCCGGGTTGGATTATTCGAGCGCGAATAATCATAAGCGCCGGCTTGACGAAAGGCCGGCAGCTGGTAAGTTGAGCTAAGATAAATCGGTGGAGCGACAGCCGCAAAGGCAGGATCTTCAGCTATACCGGCACGAACGGCGATGGTGGCAGAATGGCGCTTGGTCATAAATAAATTTCTTTTGGATGTTTAGACGTCTAAAAGTATAATCATTAAAAACTGGAAGTCAAACCATTTAGCCGTCTATAATCTTTATTTATTGCACACTATTTGACTGCCTGACAGAAAGCAGTAGAATTCGGGGTTTGCGCTAAATAGCAAAATTATAATTAACGACAAGGGATCCCCTATGGCTAAGTGGAATGGTGAATATATTCACCCCTACGCAGAACACGGTAAAAAGTCAGAACAAGTAAAAAAAATTACCGTTTCAATACCGCTGAATGTATTAAAAGTGTTAACTGACGAACGTACCCGCCGCCAGGTAAACAATTTACGGCACGCAACCAACAGTGAATTACTGTGTGAAGCTTTCCTGCATGCCTTTACCGGTCAGCCTTTGCCTGCCGATGAAGACTTACGCAAAGACAATCCACACCAGATCCCGGCTGAGGTCAGACAAATCCTGACCAGCATGGGTAAAGAAATCCCGGTAATTATCGAAGCTGATAGCGACGAAGAATAAAAAAACCGCCTTTCGGCGGTTTTTTTATGCTCAAGGCTGGAAGTAAGCCTCTGGCATCGGGATCCGGGCAACGCCGGATGCCACGGCTGCTTCCGCAACCGCGCGGGCAACCCGTGATAACAATCTGGGATCCATCGGTTTTGGAATAATATAGGCTTTACCAAACTCCAGGCTCGAAACCTTTGCGGCTTGCAGCACTTCCTGGGGAACTGGCTCTTTTGCAATCGCCCGAATCGCCTGTACCGCGGCCAGTTTCATTTCATCATTAATCACACTGGCCCGCACATCTAAAGCACCGCGGAAAATAAACGGAAAACACAGCACATTGTTCACTTGATTCGGATAGTCGGAACGGCCGGTGGCCATAATTAAATCACTACGCTCAGCATGTGCTAATTCCGGTTTAATTTCCGGATCCGGATTCGAACAAGCAAAAATTACCGGCTTATCCGCCATCAGTTTTAGTGCTTCCGGTGGCAGCACGTCTGGGCCGGAAACACCAACAAACACATCCGCTCCGGCCAAGGCATCTTCCAGAGTGCGTTTATCGGTATTGTTAGCGAATAGTTGCTTATACTGATTTAAATCTTCACGCCGGGTATGAATAACGCCTTTGGTATCTAACATATAAATATGCTCACGCATGGCGCCACATTTAATCAGTAGTTCCATACAGGCAATAGCGGCCGCGCCAGCACCCATACAGACGATAATGGCTTTACTAATATCTTTGCCCTGGATCTCCAATGCATTCAGCAAACCAGCCGCTGTGACGATGGCAGTGCCATGCTGATCATCATGAAATACCGGGATATTGCAGCGTTTAATCAGTTCCTGTTCAATCTCAAAACACTCAGGTGCTTTGATATCCTCCAGATTAATGCCACCAAAAGTATCAGCAATATTGGCAACGGTATTAATAAACTCTTCGGTAGTACGATGGCTGACTTCGATATCAATCGAGTCCAGATTAGCAAAACGCTTGAACAACAACGCCTTGCCTTCCATTACCGGTTTTGATGCCAAATGACCGAGATTACCCAGGCCCAAGATGGCGGTGCCATTAGAAATAACCGCCACTAAGTTGCCCTTAGCGGTATATTTGTAAATGTTTGTCGCATCCGCTGCTATCTCACGCACGGGTTCAGCGACACCCGGACTATAGGCCATAGCCAGGTCAGTAACGGTTTCTGCTGGCTTGCTGATTTCGATACTGATTTTTCCAGGGCGAGGTTCTGCGTGATAACGCAGGGCTTGTTCTCTGAAGTCGGACATTATTAAAGTTTCCTGATAATTTGAGCAGGTACAGAGTAAGGCTCGGGTTTAGGCTTTGTAGTTATACGTTTGGCCCGGTGTTGGCTCATTTTAATGAGCTCTGTTCTGGAAAAACACTGAAATCATGCTGGACGTACCAGAGCAGTGCTAATCCGTCTTTACGACTTTAGTAGGATTCGTATCTGTTATAACAAAGTTCCAAACAGACGCCAAGAGTGCTGGACATCTGTTTTGGCCATAAATGTGGAATTTTTACACGGCTCATTGATCGCACCCAGCTATAGTTAGTTATAACTCAGTTAACCATTTACAACAATGAAACACTTTTTTACAGAATAAACGAGCTGAGCGCTTGACCAAAAGCAGTCATTGGCTAAAATCGGCACAGTTAACCATTTTTTAACCAGAGGCGATATGAAAATTATCTCTGCAGCACTTATTATCGGCAGTCTGCTGACCTATCCTGTTACCGCTGAGGCCAATAGTAATAGTGAGCTACAGGCTGCTGAACGTATTTGTAGTGATAACGATTGCACTAAAGAGTTACGGCGCCTGATCAGATTAGCCCGAGGCGGAAGCGGCGATGCTGCTGCTTTCGTCGCGATGGCTTACGCCACAGGAGATGGTTTGGAGCAAAATCACCAGCAAGCATTACGCTACCTGAGAATGGGTGTGCGTCAACGTAACGCGATGGCGGTTTATCTGATGTCTGACTGGTTACGTAATGGCTTTGTTGCGGAGCAGGATGTCGCTGAAGCAGATCGCTTACTGCAGCTCGCGGTAGAATTAAACTATGGTCCGGCGCAATATGCCCGGGCACTGCAATTGCTGCAACAAGAGCAACCAGAGAGTTTGTCTCTTGCCATTGATTTGTTAGAACAAGCTTCAGCGCAACGCTTAGCCAGCGCCATGCTATTACTGGGGCAACTGAAACAACATGGCGTAGGTATGGAGCCAGATTTACCTGGCGCAGCAGAGCTATATAAAAGATTGGTGTTATCCGGACAAACGTCAGCCCGCCCTTATTTACAACAGATCACTGAGCAGTTAGCTGAGGACCAACAACATCACACGCTGGTAGCGGACCTGCGTGAAGTCGACAATATCGAAGTGATTCGGGTTTCAGGTCAACAGCTGCAAGCGAGTAATATGCTGGAAGGCTTGGTGCGTCGCTTGTCACAATCCGGGCAGTACGATAGTCGCTCAGTGGGCACCCGGATCCGGGGCCTAAGCTGTGAGCAAACCGGAAGTAACTGTTCCAGTACCCGACCGGAGCGCGGAGCCAGCTCCCTGAACGAGGTGCTTACTGGCAGCCAGTAATCGCCGGTAAAAGTCAGATTCAGGCCTAGACTAAAGTGATCGAGTAGGAGGCGGGATCACTCCCGCCGTCCTCTCACACCACCGTACGTGCGGTTCCGCATACGGCGGTTCATGTTAACACTGGAACTGCCGGTGGCAATCCAGCAGTGATACTAGTCCAGCTTT
>Ga0181595_10002211_pt1 | contig 19713 bp, 18 predicted proteins | sample 041ome_7_FD_145604 | JGI IMG/M metagenome (GOLD analysis project Ga0181595, IMG submission 145604) | Coastal salt marsh microbial communities from the Groves Creek Marsh, Skidaway Island, Georgia - 041401AS metaG (spades assembly) | ecosystem: Environmental > Aquatic > Marine > Intertidal zone...
GAAAGGCAATTACTCTTCTCACTTTAGATGTTCACCATGAGCAATTTAGACCAATTTTTGGTCACGGTTAGTATAGTTTAGTCTGGCTATGTATTCAATTTATATACTAAAAAAACCAAAAAAATGGGAGATTCTAGATAGATTACTTGATCTTTTCAATAATTCCTTGTAACTCTTCAATACTAGAATATCGAATATTAACTTGACCGCCTCTTTTACTGTGGGAAATTGTTGTTTTGGCGCCTAGTGCATCTGAAAGTGTTCTCTCCAAAGCCAGGGTATCTTGATCTTTCTTCGTTGCTTCAATGGGGCTTTTTTGAGTTTTGGTTAGATTTTCTACAGACCGTACAGATAATCTTTTATGTATAGCCTCCAGGATGATTTTTGCTTGTTTATCATGTCCGCATGTAATTACCGCTCTTGCATGACCCATTGTAATATTCCCTTGACGAAGCTGGTCTTTTACATAATCACATAACTCGTTTAGCCTAATTATGTTTGTTACATGTGCTCTTGATTTACTAATGTACTTGGCTACATCATCGTGACTCATATTGAATTCTTTGATGAGCCGGTCGAGTGATTCAGCCTCTTCCATAGCATTTAGATCTTCTCTCTGCACGTTCTCTACAATTGACAATACTGCGGATGTTTTCTCATCAGCGTCTATAATGACAGCATCAATCTTTGTCTTTTTTAAAAGCTGAGTGGCTCTCCATCTTCTTTCGCCCACGATTAATTCAAAATTATCATTAACTTTTCTAACAACTATAGGTGCAATTTGTCCGTTCTCTCTTATTGATTCGGCTAGTTGAGTTATCTCGTATTGCTTGAATAGTTTCCTGGGCTGATGTTTGTTTCTGACAATTTTATGGATATCAATTTTTGTAGGCAAACTATTTTCAGCTTGACTAGAAGGCTGTTGTACTTGTCTTGTGCTACTTAGTAGAGAATCAAGTCCTGAGCCTAGTGCCTTGCGTTTGGTCATGGTCCAAATATAACCTTACTAGTTTTGTTTGTACATATCTGTCTATTCGTCTTTTATGATTTCACCAGCAAGCGAATAGTACGACAGAGAGCCTTTAGATAGTCCATCGTATTCTAATATTGATTTTCCATGGCTGGGAGCTTCTGCCACTCTTATATTTCTTGGAATCTTTGTTTTATAAAGTTCATGTGGAAAGTATTCGGATAGCTGATCACTCACATCATTAGACAAATTATTTCTTGAATCAAACATGGTTCTTAGAATTCCTTCTATCTTAAGGTTTACATTTGATGATTCTTGTATTTGATTTATTGTGTTTATTAATTCACTTAAGCCTTGTAATGCATAAAATTCACACTGTACAGGTATTAGAACGCCGGTCGCAGAAACTAGGGAATTCACAGTAAGTATGTTTAATGACGGGGGGCAATCCATTAGAATATAGTCATAAGAAGCAGAAATCTTATCTAGAATATTTTTTAACACATACTCACGGTTATCTTTTGTAACTAAACTGACCTCGCTTTCTGTTAACGCAGGCGTAGCTGGAAGTAAATCGTATCCATCATTAATCGTTGTTACAATAGTCTGCGATGCAGATGCTCTTCCTAGTAACACATCATTAACAGAATATTCTAATGATTCTGAATTTATACCAGACCCTCTTGAAGCATTGGATTGTGGATCAAGGTCGACCAACAACACTCTCCTCTTCATTTTATGCAAACAAGCTGATAAGTTGATGCTGGTGGTTGTTTTGCCAACGCCCCCTTTTTGATTAACTATTGATAGTATCTTCAAATCTAACCTCTGCAATATAACGACTTGTGCTAAAAAAAGGTGAAGAAATTTTAGTCGCACTGAGCGAAAACTTACTTACACACTTTTCACTTAATTCTAACACTGGACTACCTGTCAACATATATGCTTTTGAAGCTGTCCCATTATTTTTTATAATATTCATCATAAATGAAAATTTCTCTTCAAACTCCATTTTTGATATTTTTTTATTACTAAAGTTCTTCATAACAACGGTGTCTGTATCAAAAAATACATCTGGACCTAGCACGTCTTTTTTTATAACTGTTACATTTTCGAGATTAAGCTCGGCTTTTACAAGAGAGAGAAAATTTATAAAAGTTGTTTTTCTATCTATAAGGTCTACTCTCATGTTTGGTTTTAAAATAGCCATAATTATTCCAGGAATTCCTCCGCCTGTACCAATATCTGAAAAAGAGTTGCCCGACAAAGCGTTATTGAATTGATAAGAATCATATATTTCTCGTTTAATGACGTAGTCAATATTTGATGATGACACTATATTATTTGTCTCATGCCATTTGAAAAGCAGCCTAATGTATTTTGAGATTATTCTCTGTATATTGGTATCTTCTTTAGTAAAAATACTCCCAACTAACTCTTCAATATTAGAAGACATTTTAGATGTATTTATTTTTTTTTAGGTGAATCTTGATCAATGTAAGCATAGTTGAGGTTATACCTGGGATATTGGCCGCTTGCCCTATATTTTCTGGTCGCGCATTTTCGAGCCTTTCAATTGCCTCATTGGATAACCCTTTGATAGTTTGATAATCAATATTTTTTGGTATGACTGTTTTGTAGCTTGCGATTAATGATTCTATTTCTTTATCTTGCCTAGCAAGGTAGCCCTCGTATCTGATGTCTGATGCAACAAGGTGCCCTATATCAGAATTTGCTGTTACTCCAAATGTCGGTAACCTCATAAGGTCAGGATAGGTAATATTAGATATCTTTAGGAGTGATGCAAGAGATTTATTCTCTTTGAGCGTTAAATTAAAATTTTGCTCTAATAATTTATGAGAATCTGTTTCAAGCTGTACTTTAATACTTTCTAGTCTTTCTTTCTCTGCTGCTATGCGCTGCATTTTTTTACAATAGAGGTTGTATCGAGAATCGCTAACCACTCCAATGCTATAGCCTTGTTCCGTCAATCGAGTATCTGCATTATCGTCTCTTAGTCTCAGTCGATATTCTGCTCTACTAGTGAACATTCGGTATGGTTCTGTCACGCCCTGAGTTATAAGGTCATCTATAAGAACACCGATGTATGACTCATGTCTTTTGGGTGACCATGATGATTTATTTTGAACTTTAAGTGCAGCATTGATTCCTGCGATTATTCCTTGAGCAGCTGCTTCCTCGTACCCCGTTGTACCGTTGATTTGGCCGGCCATAAAAAGACCTTTAATATTTTTCGTCTCAAGATTTGACTTTAGATTCCTTGGATCAAAATAACTATACTCAATAGCATATCCTGGCTGCGTAATCTCACAGTTTTCTAGGCCAGCAATAGTTTTCAAAAATTCTTTTTGTATCTCTAGAGGCAAGCTAGTCGATAAACCGTTAGGATATATTTCTAAATTATCAGAAGTTTCAGGTTCTAGAAAAATTTGATGGCTTTCTTTATCTGCAAATCTATAAACCTTATCTTCGATGGACGGGCAGTATCTTGGCCCTACCGAGTTTATTTTTCCATTAAATAACGGTGAAAGTTTTTTAGCTTTTGTAATTATATCGTGTGTGCTTGTATTTGTGTACGTTATATAACATGGTAATTTATTGATACTGTTAATAGGTTCTTGGTAGTGATCATATAAATATGAAAGCATCGGTATTGGATGATCGCTATCTTGCTTTTGTAGGTTTTTAAAGTCTATGGATTGTGTCTTGATACGAGGTGGGGTTCCGGTTTTAAGTCTTCGGATGTTAAAGCCTTTTTCTCTAAAAAAATTTTCCAATTCGATGGATGCTTGGTCGCCACTTCTCCCTGCAGAAAATGTTTTCTCTCCCATGTGTATCACGCCATCGAGAAAAGTGCCCACGGTTAAAATTACGGTGGGAGCTTCTATTGTTTCACCCGTGTCGAGTATAACGCCAGTAACTTCATCTGCGCTAAACTTTATACTCTTCACCGTTGACTGTAAGACTGTAAGATCGTCATGGTTCATAATTTCTTGTTGAATAGCTTTTTTATAAGCGTCTCTGCATGTTTGAACTCTGGTTGCTCTAACTGCTGGGCCTTTACTTGAATTCAAAACCCTTGACTGTAGTGATGCTTTGTCAGCTGCTTTACAAATTAAACCGTCAAGCGCATCGACTTCCCTTGCTAAATGGGATTTACCAATACCTCCAACAGCAGGGTTACAACTCATTTGGCCTATTCCATCAAGCTTCATTGTAATCATAAGTGTTCTAGCGCCAAGACGAGCTGAAGCATGAGCTGCTTCGCATCCTGCATGTCCACCGCCAACTACAATAACTTCAAAAGATTGCATTATTTACCTATACAAAAACTAGTAAAGATTTCACTCAATAAATCCTCGCTTGGATTTTGCCCTATAATTGCAGATATTGCTAGATGAGACAACCTCAGTTCCTCAGCAAGCAGATCAAACGCCCCTTCGTTGACTAAGTCTTTAGAGTTTAATAAATAACCTTGACCGTCTTGAAGATGCTGTAAATGTCTATTTCTAGCTAGAAAGATATTTTCTGATATATCAGCAGACTGGTATGAATCCTTGATAACTTCCTTTATTAAATTCATTCCATCCCCGGTTTTAGCTGACACATAAACACTTCTAGGATTGCCGGAAACAATCTTGGGAGAATTTTTTGTTAAATCTATTTTATTAAAAACCAGGATATAGTCTGAAAAGTTATTATCCTCAATGAATGCTTTATCTTCTGGTGTTAGACCAACTGTCTCATCAATAAGATAAATAATATTATCTGAAGAACTTGCTGATTTTATCGACCTTAAAATACCCTCTTTTTCTATTTCATCGTCAGTTACGTGGATGCCTGCCGTATCTGTTATGTTAATCACCATGTCATCTACTGTTAGTTCATAAGTTATAGAATCACGAGTCGTGCCTTTTTTGCTCGTCACGATGGATGCATCTGTTCGAAGCAGATTATTTATAAAAGATGATTTTCCTGAATTTGGTTTTCCTATAACGGCGTATGACGGTCGAACATTCATCGTTATACCTTGTTCAGAACTATCAATGAGAGATTCTAATTTAGATAGAACGCTAACAACGTTTTTAAATATTCTCGTTTGGTTTAAAATAGGCACATCATCATCCTCTGGAAAGTTTATAATAGCCTCCACCTCGGATCGTATTGTTAAAATATCGTCACATATTGAATTAATTTCATATAGAAATTTACCGCTTAATGAGTTATTAGCAGCTTTTAGAGCTTTTTTGTTGCTCGCGCTGATTAAATCTGCAACTGCTTCGGCTTGAACTAAATTAAGCTTGTTATTGAAAAAGGCTCTTTTTGTAAATTCTCCTGGTTGTGCGGTTCGAACACCGCACCTATTTAAAAGTTGTATGATTGAATTCAAAATTATTTGATTACCATGACAAATAATCTCAATAGTATCCTCGCCTGTATATGATCTCGGAGACGCATAGTATATTGAAATAACATTATCTATAAGCTCACTGCCATCACATATGTTTACTAATATGGCCGTTCTATCTTTTAACTCTTTAGAAAAAACGGGGCTCATTAATTTTTTAATGTTAGCGCCGCTAACTCTTATTATACCAAGTGCTGATGTACCAGGGGGCGTTGCAATAGCGCATATTGCTTCGTTATTCATTTACTAGCCGACGATTCTTTTATTGATTACGTACTGCTGCGCAATGGACAAAATATTATTTGTTAACCAATATAAGACTAGTCCAGATGGAAATGTGGCAAATAAAGCTGTAAATATGAACGGTAAGAATAAGAATATTTTTTGTTGCATTGGGTCTGTCGGCGCTGGATTAAGTTTTTGTTGAACATACATAGATGCTCCCATAGCAATTGGAAGAATAAAAAGCGGGTCAGCTGAGGATAGGTCCTGTATCCAACCAATAAATGGTGCGTGCCTAATTTCAATACTTTCTACAAGCACCCAGTATAAGGCAATAAAAACTGGTATTTGAATTAATATTGGTAGACAGCCTCCAAGCGGGTTCACCTTTTCTTCTTTGTACATACGCATCAAAGCTTCACTAAATTTTTTCTTATCCTCTGAGTACCTCTCTTTAAGAGCTTGCATTCTTGGGGTTAGCTTTTTCATTTCTGCCATAGATCGATAGCTAGTCTCGGATAATTTAAAAAAGACTGCTTTTATTAACAAAGTAAGGACTATAATAGAAAAGCCCCAGTTCCCAAAAATATTATTAATTGACTCAAGTATCCAAAATAGTGGGGCAGATAAAAAGGTCAGTACTCCATAATCAACAGTAAGATCTAGGCCTTCTGTAAGATCAGAAATTTCAGATTGGAGTTTTGGCCCAACAAACATAAGAGAGTCATAGCTAATGCTGTTACCGGGGTTTAAAGTAATATAACTCGTTGAGCTTCCTATGGTATAAATGCTGTTCTGATAGTCTGTGTATATCGTCTTATCTAAGTTGACTGTAGGCAGCCATGCTGAGAAAAAATAGTGCTCTATCATACTAATCCAACTATTTTTAGCTTGAACAACTTCTGTGTTTTCAGCAATATCCTCAAAGGACAACTTAGTGAACTTATTTATTTCATCATAATATGCACCACCCGTAAAAGTAGGCAGCATAATACTTCCTTGGCTGTTGTTGTCTCTGGATATGGTTTCATAATTACGCACATTAATGTCTTTATTACTGTTGTTGGTGACTGTATTAGTGACGCTTAATTGATGGGTCTTATCTAATAGTTTAATTGTCTTGGTAAGAACTATACCGTTAATGTTGCTAGCTACTAGAGTAACTTTATTCTTCGTGGTTTTAGCTATCTCGTAGCTCGGCGTATTATTTAAATTCATTACCTGTATGTCGGATGAGGCAGAGTATTTTTTATTAGCGAAATCTAAAATTATAATATTATCTTTAGACCCTAAGTCTACAGAATAATCTTTAAGCTCTGCATACAAAAGTTCTCCGCTGTTACTGTCATATTTTACTAATAGTTTAGAATTTTCTATGGTTGCTATTTTTCTAGACGCCGTAATAAAATCTGTAGGTAGGTCCTTTGTTGGTGAATTTACTTGTGGCGGTTGTTTTGAGCTTGGAGACGTGGTGTTTTTGTTTTGTTCAATGTTGATTAAATAAGCCTGATTATAGTCTCTATCATATGCATCAAACATAAGAATCAGTATAAAAAGTAGTCCGCTATATAAGAAAAGTCTGTTCACTTGTTACTACCTTTTTTATCAGGGACCGGATCATACCCGCAGCCTCCTCCAGGCCGACAACTAACAACTCTTTTAGTGGTTAGGATTATTCCTTTAAATATGCCAAATGACCTCAATGACTCAATGAAGTATTGTGAGCATGTGGGTGTATACCTACAGGACATAGGAAGGATCGGAGATAAAGTAACTTGATATAGCCTTGCTAGTCCTATTAGTGTTAGTTTAATTGGTTTAATAATGATGTCCATTCTCGCAATAGAATATCATTTATATCTTTTTTTTCAGCTTGTATTTTATTACTTATGGATAAAAGGATTGCATACGCTCCTGATTTAAACTCATTGTTTTTAAAATTTTCTCTTAGCCGCCTCCTTAATGAATTTCTTGAGACTGCTAAGGGCACCGCTTTTTTTGATATTTTTATGCCAAGTTTGGGTTCAGAGTAATGGCAATAAAACATAACAATATTAGGTGATGATACTTTCTTTTGCTCATAAAAAAAAGCAAGAGAGTCTTTCGATATCAATATTAGGTCTTTTTTGAAAGAAAACAAATTACGGACAGAGTACAGCGCGTCCTTTAGCCCTTCTTGAGCTTAACACAGCTCGGCCAGCAGCGGTTTTCATTCTTGCTCTAAAACCGTGTGTTCTTTTGCGTTTAATATTACTTGGTTGAAAAGTACGTTTCATGGTGAGTATAGTGATTCGATATTATCATTATGTCAATATATTAATTTAACTTTTTTCATGAGATATTGGATGTCCGAATGATAAAAGAAAACAATATCTGGATCAAATGTACCGAGGAATTGTCTAAGGTTTTGTCTGAAAAAGAGATGCGAACCTGGATTATGCCTTTAGGGGTAAAATATAACGATTCAGGGATAAGCCTTTTTGCTCCAAATAAATTCATGAAGGACGAAGTAGAGAAGAAATTTTTAGATAAAATTATGTTAGTAGTAAGTCAGTTACAATCTAATCTAGGTGTGGAGTTGAGTGTAGAGACAAAGGTTAAGCCCCAACAAGTAATTGAAAGTCCAAGGGGTTTTAGAACTAACCTTAATAAAGAAATGACCTTTGATACATTTGTAGAGGGAAAATCAAACCAGTTAGCAAAAGCCGCGTGTCTGTCTGTAATAAATGAACCAGGTATGTTTAATCCTCTGTATATATATGGTGGTGTCGGATTAGGAAAAACACATTTACTACATTCAATAGGAAACTTATTAAGTAAGGCGAACAAAAAAGTTGTTTATTTACATTCCGAAAAGTTTGTACAGAACATGGTGACCGCATTGAGAAATAGCCAAATGGAAGAGTTTAAAAGGTTTTATAGAAACTTAGATGTACTTTTGATAGATGATATTCAATTTTTTGCAGGAAAAGAAAGGTCGCAAGAAGAGTTTTTTCATACATTCAACGCATTGTTTGAATATAAAAAACAAGTTGTTTTAACATGCGATAAATATCCTAAAGAAATTAATGGTTTAGAAGATAGGATTAAGTCTAGACTAGTTTGGGGTATGAATGTTTCCATAGACCCGCCAGATTTGGAAACAAGGGTTGCAATTCTTCAAGCTAAATCAGAAACTTTAGGTTCATTAATCTCTAGTGAAGTGGCGTTTTTCTTAGCAAAGAATATAAATTCGAATGTTAGAGAGTTGGAAGGTAATTTAAGGCGTGTTATTGCCACATCGCGCTTCAAGAAATGCGAGATTACACTAGAGTTTACAAAAGAAACGCTGGCAGATCTCTTGTCGCTTAATCAAAGGATGATTACAATAGAGCAAATTCAGAAAGTGACGGCTAATTACTATAAAGCTAGAGTAAGCGATATCTTATCAAGTAAAAGAGATAAGAAAAATACACTCCCAAGACACATGGCTATGGCCTTATGTAAAGACTTGACTAATAACAGTCTTCCATCAATAGGTGATGGTTTTGGTGGAAGGGATCACACCACAGTATTACACGCCAACAAAAAAATAAATAAACTAAAGAAAGAAGATTCTCAGATAGCTCAAGATTATATAAATATAGTTCACATACTAAATAATGGGTAAAACCTGTTAATAAAAAACACACTAAAAATTATCCACAAGATATACAAGCTAATCCAATGATAAAATCTATTATCAATAAGTATAATTCATTTGTATTTAGGTAAAAAAATAATAAAAAAGAAAAGGTAAAAATAACATATAATATATATATGAAATTAATATTTAAGACGAAAGAACTTCTCGAGAATATTAGAAGCATAGTGCCTACTGCGGAAGCCAAACAAACGTTACCTATTTTAGGTAATGTTAAAGTGACAATAGAAAATAATTCTGCAGAATTCGTGGCTTCTGATCTTGAGGTGCAGGTTACTACTACTATATCTTGTCACGCTGACGATGATGGAGCGTTTACTGCACCAGCTAAAAAACTGCTAGAAATTTGCAATGCACTTTCAACATATGATGAAATAGCAATGTATTACAATGGCAAAAAAATAGAAATAACTGCCGGAAAGAGCAAAGTATCACTGCAAACATTAGACGCGATTGATTATCCTGACATGATTTTCGATAATGAATCATCATCTCTCAAACTATCATTAGAAGAACTATCAAAAATGATATCAAAGACATCTTTTGCAATGGCTTACCAAGATGCAAGGCACTTTCTAAACGGCCTCCATATTTGTGCACAAGATGGATTGTTAGTTGCAGTATGTACGGATGGCCACAGACTTGCTAAGCACACGTTAAGTATGGGAGCTGATTCAGGAATATCTATCATTATCCCTAGAAAAGCAATAACAGAAATTAATAGAATTATAAGTTCATTTGACGACAAAAGTAAACAATTAACAGAAATTAACGTGTCGCATAATATGATTATGTTTACAATAGGCGACTTTATTCTAATATCAAAGCTAATAGAGGGCACTTATCCTAATTTTAATAAAGTGATTCCAGAAAATACTAAATCTATAATTAAAGTTAACAAACAAATATTTAAAAATTCTCTTAATATTATTTCTAAAGTTGTTAATCAGCAATATAAAGGTGTTAAATTAACACCATCCTCTAATTCTCTGCACCTTATCTCTAGTAATACGGAAAGCGAGATCGGTGAAGATGTAATTGATGCCGATTATAATGGAGATGAAATATCTATAGGTTTTAATATATCTTACCTACAGGATGTTATTGATGTTATTGAGGGAGACTCTGTAATAATTTGTATTAACGATCAAAATTCAGGATGTATAGTGCTTGATGAAAACACAAACGAATCAATATTTGTTATAATGCCTATGCGTGTCTAGTGTGTTAGTAACCTCATTAACCATCCAAGACTTTAGGTGTATTACTTTAAAAGCCATAGATCTCAAAACTCCTGTTACTATAATTATGGGTAATAATAATGCCGGTAAAACATCAATACTAGAGGCTATGTATTTTTGTTCGAATCTTAGGTCCTTTAAATCAGCTCCAAACCAAAATCTTATTAATACTAATTCAACTTTTTTTAAAATTTCTTTAAATTACACACAAAATCATTTAAAAAACAATATATTCATTGAAAAGTCTCTTAAATCATCTAAATTTACTCATAATAATAAAAAAATATCTAAAACTACTCTTACTAACATGTTTCCATGCTACTGCCTAGTCTTTGGTTTTAATAATATACTTCTTAATGACTCTAGCTATCGCAGAGACTTTCTTGACTCTGGCATGTTTCACGTGGAACATAAATCACAGCTTGCTACTAATAATCTCAACAAGATTATTAAACAGAGAAATTATCTACTAAAATCTAAAAAGTTAAGTGAATTATCATTTTGGGATAGTCAACTAGTAGATGCTACGAAACATGTTCATCAATTCAGGTATGACTATTTTAATTGTTTAAAATTAGAACTCCATAAAATTATAAATAGTCTTATTAAGGTAGATAAAGAAATATATCAAGAGATAGCAACTTTAGATGCTGATTATATTAAAGGCTGGGAATCAAGTAATTATACTCAAGAACTAAGAGATAATTTAGACAAAGACATTTCTGTTGGTTATACAACATCCGGTACACATCGATGTGATTTTAAGGTCTTATCTAATAATAGACCAGTCAAGGAATCAGGATCAATGTCAACACTTGTACTATCGTGTTTGATGGTCTATTTGGCAAAGATAAATGTGTTCCACGTGAAACACGGATTCAAACCAACGTTGCTTATAGACGATCTATTCTTTGGAATAGATGATAAAAACCTCAATACTGTGATAAAATTACTTGTTAATTCAAAAGGGAATATTGTTGTAACGGCACCAAGTATTTACGAAGAAATGTTGTATAAAGTTGTTCAAGAAAATAAACAAATCACTGTATTAAATATGGGAGACAGGTAGTGCCAAAAAATACATATACATCTGAGAGTATAAAAGTATTAAAAGGATTAGAGGCTGTTCAAAAAAGACCAGGAATGTATATAGGGGACACGGACGATGGAAGCGGTCTCCACCAGATGATTTACGAAGTAGTAGATAATGCAATAGACGAAGCCTTAGCAGGACACTGCAAAAATATAGATATTATACTAAATGAAGATTCATCTATTACAGTCAGAGACGATGGACGCGGTATCCCTGTAGATATTCACAAGCAAGAGAATAAGTCAGCAGCAGAGGTAATAATGACAACTCTTCATGCTGGGGGTAAATTTGATGATAATTCTTATAAAGTTTCGGGCGGGCTACATGGAGTAGGCGTCTCAGTAGTAAATGCTTTATCAGAGAAACTTTCATTAGAGGTTCATAAGGATGGGTTTGTATATGAGCAGGATTACGTGAACAGCTTCCCTGTTAAACCACTAAAAAAATGTGGTAGTTCTAATAGAAACGGTACATCTATTCAATTTTTACCGAGCATGAAATATTTTAAGAATTTAGATTATAAAGATGATGTTATTAAGAAAAGATTAAAGGAATTAGCATTTCTGAACTCAGGTATTAATATCAAATATTCCAATGATATTACCGGAAAGAAAGTAACATACTATTATGAAGGTGGGCTTAAAGAATACATAAATGAAGTCCTTCAAAATAAAAAAGAAATTCATAATGAATTGCTGTATATAGAACCATATAAAAAGGGTAATGATTCTGTTGAGATTTCAATGAAATGGACTTCATCATATACAGAACAAATTTTATGTTTTACTAACAACATCTATCAGAAAGATGGTGGTACACACTTAAGCGGATTTAAATCTGCATTGACTAGATCTGTTAATAGCTACTCTAATAAAATGAATGGCAAACAAAAATATGAGATAACTGGTGATGATTGTAGAGAAGGGCTAGTTGCTATTATCTCTATTAAAATGTCGGATCCTAAGTTTTCTTCACAAACAAAAGATAAGCTCGTGTCTTCAGAAATTAAAACTTTAACAGAAAGTACATTGTCGTCTAAACTGTCTGAATTTCTTGAAGAACATCCTAAGGATGCAAAACTAATTATAAATAAAATTCAACAGGCCGCAATTGCAAGAGAAGAAGCAAGAAAAGCAAAAGATCTCATAAGAAGAAAAGATCCTCTAGGTATTGCTAATTTACCTGGTAAGCTGGCTGATTGCCAAGAAAAGGACAGAGAGCTTTGTGAATTATTTATCGTTGAGGGTGATTCTGCTGGCGGTTCTGCGAAGCAAGCACGAGATAGAAAAACACAAGCAATACTTCCATTAAAAGGAAAAATTATGAACAGTGAGCGGTCACAAGACTATAAAATACTTTCATCTACTGAAGTTGGTTCTTTAATTTCAGCACTAGGTTGCGGTTTTAATCATGACTCAGATGACTTTGATATTAAAAAACTCAGATATGGAAAAATTATTATTATGACTGATGCAGATGTTGATGGTGCACATATTAGAACGCTTTTATTGACACTCTTAGCACGTAAAATGAAACCACTATTTGATGAAGGCAGGATATTCATCGCTCAGCCCCCTCTTTATAAAATAAAACAAGGTAAGTCAGAAAAATATATTTCAAACGATGAAGAACTTAATATATTTTTATCAACATCATTTTTTGATCGTAAACATATTGTCTCAGAGAATAATAAAATAAACTCACAAGCATCAGCTAGTGTTTTAGTGAATTATTCTCGCATTCCTTTCATACTCAAAAATATTAGCAAATCAAAAGATAAAATTGTACTAAAGGCAATGTCATTTATTCCTCCACTCTCTGTAAAAAACAAAAATAGTTCTCTAGATTTAGATAAATATATTAAATATTTAAGTGATACTGTTACATCACTATCTCCAATTAACATTACTTACAAATTTTCATATGAAATTCTTGAACATGAATCTTTTCAAATAAATCTCATTAAAAAAGTGAATGGTATTATTGACCCAACTGTATTACCTATTAATAAAAAGTTTTTTTCTTCACAAACTTATAATAAACTATTGTCTCTAGACCTGTATAAGTACCACAACAAACAGCTCTCTCTTGAAGGTGACTCCATTAATGTAAAGTTTACAAATATTCATGCTCTATGTGAATATGCATTGGAGAGTTCCAGAAAATCTATATCTCTTCAGAGATATAAAGGTCTTGGAGAAATGAATCCATCTCAACTCGCTGAAACAACTATGAATCCTGAAACTAGGTCATTGCTTCAAGTTGCTCAGATCCCTGACGATGACTACACTGTCTTTGACACATTAATGGGAGAAGATGTTGAAAAAAGAAGAGATTTCATTGTAGCCTCATCTAATATGTTAGACCATGTTGACGTTTAATGAAAATTGTCACTTGGAATGTTAACTCAGTAAACGTTCGGCTGCCGAATATCTTAAAATATTTAAATGAATACAAGCCAGATGTATTATGTCTTCAAGAGCTTAAGTGCATAGAAGAAAAGTATCCTTTAGAAGCGTTGCATGATGCTGGGTATGAAAGTGTTCAATCATGCCAGAAAACATATAATGGCGTGTCAATAATTTCAAAAGCAAAAGGACAAAACATAGATCTAAATCCTGTGAACATAATAGATGATGAGAAGAGGTCTATAGCGGCAACCTACCATGGAGTTCGAATTATTAATTTCTACGTTGTCAATGGTCAGACAATTAATTCTGATAAATATCTACATAAGCTCAATTGGCTCGATAGAGCATCTGTGTATATTAGCGAACAACTTAAACTGTATCCTAAACTCGTTGTTTTGGGAGATTTTAATATTGTGCCGAGGAAAGAAGATGCTTATGACTTCTCGTCAAACGACATTTTATGTTCTGACAAAGAAAGAGATGCTCTCCAATCAATTATAAGCCTAGGCTTAAACGATTGTTACAATGAGAAAATAAATGAGTCTCCTTACACTTGGTGGGATTACCGTGGCGGAGCTTTCCATAGGGACATTGGGTATAGAATTGACCTTCTATTAGCAAGCAAAAAAATACATAAATCCATCAAAAAATATGAAGTTAATAAGGACACGAGGCATAAATCATGGTGCAAAGAACAACCAAAAACATCTGACCATGCACCAGTTATGATAGAGATAGAAAATCATATCTAGACTAATAGGCATAGTCTGTTATATTTATAATAGAGGTATATATGTCTAGCATAATGGTAATAAACGCTAAAGGCGGTTCGGGCAAAACAACAATATCTACTAATCTTGCCGCATATTATGCAGTAAGTTCGTTTAATGTGACTCTTGTGGACTTAGATCCTCAAGCTTCTTCATTAAATTGGCTCTCATCAAGACCAATAACAAAGGCTAAAATCAAGGGACTATCATCGCTTCCTAACAAAGCTTCGTCTAAAAAGAATGATATTACAATTATTGATGTGCCCGCAGCAATATATGGCGCTAGATTAGAAACATATATTAAAAAAGCAAGGAAAATTATTATCCCCGTGCTTCCATCTCCCATAGACATGTCGGCTGCGAGGGACTTTCTTAAATCAATAAGAAACCTTGGTAGTGTTGTTAGAAACAGGACAGATATTTGTCTTGTAGCAAACAGGTGCAGAGCTAATACAAATATATTTGAAGAGTTGGATGACTACCTTGTTAAGGAGAAGGGGATAAGATATGTTACCGCTTTTCGCGATAATACCAATTATATAAACTCAGCAAAAAAAGGTATTGGTATATTTGAAATGGGTCAATCAATGACCGCACAAGATAGAGAAGAGTGGAAACCTTTAATATCGTGGCTCAAAACTAAGAAAAAATAACTTTATTTTAAGCTGTCTTTGATGCCATCTTTTATATCTTTGAATTCAATAATATCTGGAAAGATCTGATTCATTAAAGACACGTCTAATATCCTTGATTCATTTATGAAGCTCTTCCTCTTGGAGTCGTAGGTTTTATTAGCTTGTGCATAGTCAATAAATTCCGGATATTTCATGTTCAATTGATCATATATATGTAGATAATATTCTGTTGTTTTAATTGGGGTGCCATCACTGACATTCATTATTATGTTGTCTGTACTATTATTTGTTAGTGTTTGTATGATTATATTCGATAAATCTTTAGCATTAATTAGGTTTGTATGTTTGCAGACCTCAGTTTTAATTAGCGGTAATCTATCATTTACTCTCTTCAAAGGCAGGCGCCCTTTACCATATATGCCAGGAACTCTCAGTATTGTGTACTTGACACCACTATTTTTAACTTGATCTTCAGCATCAGCTCTTCTCTGCGCTCTCTCAGTTAGGGGCATTATTTTTTCGTTTTCATTTACTAGCGCATCTTTTCTATCTCCATAAACGCCACTAGTACTTATATAAATAAGTTTTATAATTTTGTTTTTTACAATCGATGACAAAAATTTACTCAATATCTGATCTTTAAGACCTTTGTTTTGTGGCGGAGCAAGATAAACCACATAACCATCTTTATCTATGATTTCTTTTAACATCCCGTTGTCATTGGATACATCTAAAGAATAATTATGAGCACAATTATTTTTTTTTGATCTACAGATTCCTACAAAATCATATTTACTACTGAATTTAGTAGTAATAAAATTACACACATAGCCATTACCTATTAAATATACTCTATGCATTTATCTCACGTATTTTATTAGCTAACGTTTTGATATCATAGATATCTTCAATCATAGTAATCGATGCTACATCATTCCTATCTAAAATTTGCTCATCAGATTTATCAAGAATAAAAAAATGTATTTTTTTTAGGTTAGCTTTTTTTTCATTTATTAGAGGCTCTACACTACTTTTACTAAAGGCTATTATTATGCATTCTTTAGATGTCATTTCAGCTACTTTAGCTAAGTTATCAAGATTTAGAATGCGCTCATACACATCACAGACATTAAACTCTATATCTTTTTCTTTAAGATAGTTGATGATTGTTTCTCTGCCGCCAATACCTTTGAGGAGCAACGTTTTACCAAGACTGTACATATCTGATTCTATTTTTTTTATTAAACCTGAACTTGAATACTCTTCATCCGGGATCAGACATTTTATTCCAAACTTCTTTTCAACCCAGTTTTTGCAGTTTGGCCCAATACCATATACTCTGTCAGTGCTGTATATATGGTTGTTGCTCGAGTCTATTTTCTTAATAGCATTAGCACTTTGAATAATAATAGTTTTATATTCATCATCGATAGGATACCTTTCGATATGTTGTATATCCTGTATAAGACAATCATGAAAATCAAAGCCACTACTTAATAACTCAGAGAGCTCATCTTTCATGGAGAAGTTTGATACAAGTATCACATTCAGCATTTCAACATCCTTTTTGCTCCTAGTTTTATGAAGACATCAGATAATTTGTTGGCAAGATGAATATAATCATCTTTTTTTCCTGAAATTTTATTTTTTATAAAATCTTTACCATTTAAAGACCCCACATACCCGGTCAGTGTTAATAAATTATTTTTAATCACAGCATGTGCTCCGATAGGAGACAAGCAGTCCCCATCAATATTTTCTGCAAACAATCTTTCAGTGATGCTACAAATTTCAGTGTTTTTATCTATAACTTTTTTTATTTTTTTTATTATTGTTTCATTTGAAGACAAACACTCTAGACATAAAATTCCTTGTCCTGGCGACGGTAAAAAATCGTTCAAGTCTAAGCTTTCTGTAATTACATCAGACATGCCCATTCTTTTGAGCCCTGCTTTCGCAAGTATTATACCGTCTAAATTTTCTCCTTTAAGCTTCTTAAGTCTTGTTTGAATGTTTCCTCTTATTTCTTTTGTCCCTAGTTTGCCGTATTTATTTTTTATCATTGCCTGCCTTCTTGGACTGGATGAACCTATTGTGCCTTTTTGAACATCTGCTAACCTCTTATGTTTTTCCGAAATGAATACATCTCTAGGATCTTCTCTTTTCATTATTGTGCTAACAGAAAATCTAGTATCAACTTTCGCAGGAACATCCTTCATAGAATGTATCGCTATGTCAGCTTCTCCACTGATTAAACAACTTTCAAGCTCTTTTAAAAAAAGACCTTTTCCTCCCTCTCTTTTGAATGTTTGGCTGTCCACTTTGTCACCCGCAGTTGTCATAGGCACAAGAATAATATCGTTGAAAGTTTTATTACCGATTAGATAATCTCTGACCATATTTGCCTGTTTTAGCGCTAAAGGGCTTTTTCGAGTCGCCAGTTTAATTTTATTCATGATTATTGCATTACCAAATTTTCAGTTATAGTATACTTGCAATATGGCATATATTAAAACTTCAATGAATTTATTATGAAAAACTCAACATGGTCAGGAAGATTTAAAAAAGGGCTTGACGAAGACGTGCTTGAGTTTTCTGAGAGCATTAGCATCGACCATCTTCTATTTGATTGTGATATAAAAGTTTGTATCGCCCATGCAGAAATGCTTTCTGATTGTAAGATAATTTCTAAAAAAGAATCAAGCTCTCTTGTCAAAGGACTGAAAGCTGTTCAAAAAAAATATGATTCAGGAAAACTCTCTTTATCTATTAAATACGAAGATGTACATATGAATATTGAGCAGGCTCTAACAAAAGAAGTTGGTGAACTAGGAAAGAAAATACACATGGGTAGATCCAGAAATGATTTGGTTGTTACAGACTTTAGACTGTACCTTAGAGAATTTTCTGATGTAATGATTGATAAATTAAGAGATATTAGACATGCATTGGCGCTCGCTTCATATAATAACGCAGAGGTTATGTTCCCAGGATACACACATTTACAGCTAGCTCAGCCTGTAACGTTTGGGCACCACTTGCTTGCATGGCATGACATGCTTGCTAGAGATGAGCAGAGAATGGAGGAGACAAAAGAGAGAATAAATATATTGCCCCTAGGAAGTGCTGCGCTTTCAGGTACACCTTATAAGATAAACAGGAAGACAGTAGCAAAGAAACTTGGGTTTAAGTCAGTCTCTACTAATTCTATGGATGCTGTTAGTGACAGAGATTTTGTGTGTGATTTTGCTTATACGTGTTCGATGATCATGATGCATTTATCTAGAATATCAGAAGAGCTTGTTTACTGGATGAACACACACATCAAGCTTGTAGATATTGATGAGGCGTTTTGTACCGGGTCATCTATAATGCCACAGAAGAAAAATCCAGACGTTCCTGAGCTTATAAGAGGAAAATCAGCCTCTGTTATTGGATCATTATCATCTCTATTTCTTTTATTAAAAGGTTTGCCGTTAACTTATAATAGAGATTTACAAGAGGATAAAAGTATATTGCTTAACTCTCTTGAAACTGTAACAGCATGCTTAAATTTAATGCCAAGGCTAATATCAACTATGAAAGTTAATAAAGATAGAGCATTAGCTTTATCTAAACAGGACTTTTCAAATGCAACAGACTTGGCTGATTATTTGTCAATGAAAGGCGTGCCCTTCAGAACATCTCATGAGATTGTTGGCAAAATTGTCCAATATGCTGAATCAAAAAAAATTAACCTAAATGAAATATCTTTAGATAAATTTAAAAAATTCTCTAGAAAAATTGGTAAAGATGTTTACGACGCTATTGATATTGAAAAATCAATCCGCTCAAAAAAAGCTACCGGTTCAACATCGCCAGTCAATGTAAAAAAACAAGCTAAGAAAATTCTTACATCTATGAAGCTATATGGATATGCCTAAACTTAGAAATATTATTATAGTTATATTCATAACTGTCTCGTATGCTCAAACAACATTATCTCAAACAAAAATTCCATCTATTAAAGAATTTATAAATGACCATAGCGGTTTATATGATTCTTATCTATACGGCATAGAAAGCGGTTTTGAGTGGGCATCAGAATTTTATTTCAGAAAACATAAAGTTGAACTCTATTGCAAACCAAATAGCATTGATCTTCCAGCCAGCAAGCTTAGGGATATTATTATAGATAGCATCAACTCTAAGCCAGGCTTCTTTGAGAAATATGAAAATGAGCCTTTAGTTGGCCTTGCACTGAGAAATGGCCTTATAAAT
>Ga0181595_10002222_pt1 | contig 19643 bp, 6 predicted proteins | sample 041ome_7_FD_145604 | JGI IMG/M metagenome (GOLD analysis project Ga0181595, IMG submission 145604) | Coastal salt marsh microbial communities from the Groves Creek Marsh, Skidaway Island, Georgia - 041401AS metaG (spades assembly) | ecosystem: Environmental > Aquatic > Marine > Intertidal zone >...
AGAAATATGGATACAATAAAGGATCCTGTATTTGATTTTGAAGCTGGCACTAAAATATTTTTACCTAAGAAATCAAAGTTGAAAACAGAGTTAGGAATCTAATGTCTATCGAAACAAACAGTCTACATCAGTTTTCTAGTTTTAATACTATTTTTACAATGTCTTGTTTAACAAGAGATGAGATTGCAGTACCCAATGAAACATATAGAGCATATGGTCCTCAAAATGTTATTCTTAGAAGCGGCGGCGGCGCCGGCGACAACAAAGTTACGACTGAATATGAAGATATCATAGGCGGCAAGTTAGAATACTTTATTGATAATGTTAATATTGAAGCATTGTGTGTTCCAAACTCAAAATCACGCAGTACAAATGCTACATTCATAACATTTACTGTTGACGAACCATATAGTATGGGATTATTCTTACAAACTTGTCAAATAGCTGCAACTATTAGCGGATATCAAAACTATGCTAATGCTCCGTTTATGTTATCAATGGAGTTTATAGGGTACGATGACGATGGAGATGTTATTGTTACAGAATCAGGATTAAATCTTCGTAGAGATGTTCCAATAAAACTAACAAACATAGAGTTTGATGTAAATCAAGGTGGCACAACTTACACAGTTGAAGCACTACCGTGGAATGAACAAGCATATCTTGATGATGCAACTGCAAGTCCAGTTGATATAGCATTAACAGGCAATACTGTTGAAAAACTCTTACAAAGCGGTGAACAAAGTTTAACAACTATTATTAATGGACACTATGAAGAACTAAGAAAATCAAATCAACTAGCAGAAGCTTCGGAAATAGTTATTACATTTCCAAAAGATATTGCTTCTAGTGGCAATCCTGCAAGAATACCAAATACAACTGATGCAGGCGCCACAACTAAATCTCAAGGCGGTGGCGCCAGCAAAGGCGGCGGATTATTTGGTGCTGTAGCAGCTGGAGTAGTTGGCGGCGTTATTGGAGGCCTAGCAAACGGCAATAGTTTAAAAAATAGTTTTCAAAACAGTGCAGCAGGAGCAGTTGCTGGAGCATTAGGAGGATCTATTAGCGGCATAGGCGGCGCAGCTGGAGGATTGTTAGGTGGATTAGCTGGCGGCCTAGACAAAAGTCTTGGAGGATTGTTAGCAAACTTTAAATCGGGTAATGTGCAAGGATTGTTTGAAAACATTAGTGGGTTTTTAGGAGCGCAAGCGCCTCAAAACTTTGAAGCATTTTTGAGTATGATTACTGGACAAATATTAACAAAAAGCAGCATCGGTGAACAGCTATCATCGATAGCACAAGACCCAAACAGTTTGAACAATCTTGGAAAAGCACGTATCATTGAAGGTGCTGAAGAAAGTGGAACAGTACCAATGCCACAAACTGGTCAAGTTTATGACAAAAAAAATAAAGTTATGACTCGTGCTAAAAATACTGTTAGTAATGATGAAAGAGTTTTTAGCTATAGTTCGGGTACATCAATATTAAGAATCATCGAAGATGTAATATTAACAAGCGACTGGGGCAAATCTATAAAAGAACGAGCACCTGATGCAAACGGAATGGTTCCGTGGTTTAGAATAGATGCAGAAAGTTACCTAAAACCAAATGCACAACAGGAAAATGTATTCGGCGAAGATGCAAAAGTAAATCATTATAAAGTTGTAGAGTATATGGTGCATAGTAGTCACTTTCAGAACGCTGGAGCAGCAGGTGTAGATTACAACAGTCTAAGACAAAATGCAAAAAAAGAATACAACTATATCTATAGTGGAGAAAATACTGATATTGTTCGTTTTGATATAAACTTTAGAGCAGCATTCTTTCAATTTATACAACCTGACAGCGGCCAGTTAAGCATTGATGCAAAAACTGGTGGCACACAGTTTAATCTTACTGAACAAAAGCCGAGTCAGTTAGGATTGAACATCCAGCCTTCGGGTGCAAATAGTTCAACTGGTTTAACCACACAAGCATTTGTAAATTCAAGCAGCACACAAGGTAGCGGCGGAGCTGGGATTGATAATAGTAAGATTAGATGGGCACGTAAGTTTCATGATCAGATATTAGGCAACGGTAGTGTTGACTTAGTCGAAGTTAAACTTGAAATATTCGGTGATCCTTATTTTATAGTTGACAGTGGAATGGGCAACTGGACAGATCAACCAGGAGATCTAAACACTACAGCAGGAGGCCAGGTTGATTATCAACGCAGTGAAGTTGATGTTATATTGAATTTTAGAACTCCGATTGATTACAATCCAGATACCGGAGGAATGATTTACCCAGAAAATACAGTTCCTGTATCTCAGTTTAATGGATTATATAGAGTAACTGCTATTGAAAACAAAATTCAACGAAATCGTTTCACACAAGAGCTTACATTGCTAAGACGTCGAGGACAGCCTGAAGATACTAGAACATCAGGAACATCGGATCAAGCAAACAAAGTACAAGATGCTAACAAAGCAAGTCAATTAAACACAGGATTTAATAGTTAAATGCAAAACAATGGACCAATAAAAGCAGAACAAACAAGATCAGTTGATAACGGACAACCTGCTCCTAAGGCCGGCCCATATTTGGCTAGAGTTATTAAACATGCCGATCCTTTGTATCTCGGAGCACTAGAAGTTGAACTTTTAAAAATAAGTGAAGCAGGAACAGCTGGAGAAACCTTAGGTCAAACGTCGATAGTTTATTATGCAAGTCCATTTTATGGAGTTACAGGTGCCCAGCATTTAGGAAAAAACGATACGTATTCAAATACACAAAAAAGTTATGGATTTTGGGCTATTCCGCCAGACCCAGGCACATTAGTATTGTGTACATTTGTAGAAGGAAGCAGAGAGTTTGGTTATTGGTTTGGATGTGTACCTGAAAGAGGTATGACATTTATGTTGCCTGGCGGCCAGCCTAGTACAGAACAAACCAGCGGCCCAGTACCAAAAGAATTAAAAGGTAAAAAACTACCAGTTGGCGAATACAACAAAAAAATAACAAAAATACAAACCAATAATCCTGTAAAATACAAAAGACCTGTTAATGAAGATTTTATCAATCAACTAAAAGAACAAGGATTAGTTGAAGATGATATTAGAGGAATAACAACTAGTAGTGCGCAACGTGAATTTCCTAGTGCAGTACTTGGATTAAGTAGTCCGGGCCCTGTTGACAAGCGTGGAGGATCACCGCAAGGCAGAATAGGTTTAAAAGAAAGCCAAGCAACAGTGCATGTAAACCGTTTAGGAAGTAGTAGTTTTGTTATTGATGACGGTGACGACAAACTTATACGAGAAGGATCCCCTGAAGATACTCCTTACAAATACATAAACAAAGAAGCAAGCGAAACTGGCGGCGATGTTACACGCCCTGCAAACGAAATGATACGATTTAGAACACGCACTGGTGCACAAATAATGATCAACACCAGTGAAGATCTAATCTATATCAATAACAGCAGAGGAACAGCATGGATTGAAATGTCAAGTAATGGCAAACTTGATGTTTATGCTAAAGATAGTATTAGTTTTCATACAGAAACAGATTTCAACTTTGTAGCAGACAGAGATATTAACTTTGAAGCCGGCAGAAACATCAATATGATTGTAAATGAAAGCATATATCAAAGTGCTGCTGTTAATTGGGAAGTATTAGTAGGTGTTGATGGCAAAATTTCAACATTAGGTAACACACATATAAACAGTGCAGTCGGTGTAAACATTACGTCAGCAGCCGCTAGTAACTTCAAGTCTGGTGCTGAAACAAAAGTAACAGCCGGAGGTGACTTTAGTATTGGTGCAACAAACACAACAATATCAGGCGGTGATATACATCTCAACGGGCCTGCTGCACCGGAAGCAGAAGAAGCAGAAGTATCGATAAAAGCCAAGTTCCCGCAGCGTGTTCCGCAACACGAACCATGGCAAGGCCACGAAAACTGGAACCCACTAGAAACAGCACCAGATAAAACAGAAGCAGTTGATACAGAAAGCCAAGACCTTCATATGGATGAACGCCCGGTACACACCGATAGAACACCAATGAACGAGCTAGGAAAAGAGTAATAAATACTACTAGGAGGGCAGTATGGTAGCATTTGCAATAAACAACTCGCAGTTGGTTCAGCCTATTGTTAGAGAATCAATATCTCGAGGAGTGCAAGGAATAAATCAAGCATTGGCTAATGCACCTTTGCCTACAGTAGCACTTGTTGGCGGCATAGCTGGAGGCATACAATCTGGTAATATAGAAGGTGCGCTTCAAGGTGCAGCAGGTGCAGTATTTGGGTCAATATCAGGACAACTAGCTGGCGCAGCAGGCGCACTACAAGGTATTTCAAACCCGGCTGCATTTGTTGAAAACTTAGGATTTGTTAGTCCTGCTACTCTTGCAGCTGGTAATATTCCTGCTATTGCTGGTATAAGAGTACCTGGCGGAAATTTTGGTGCTCCTACTGGTAGTTCTTCTGTTACTAATACCTACGCTGGCGGAACAAACGCAGCTAATCCAGCAGAGGTTAGAACAGAAATACAAGATGCAACTACTAACACAGTTGATTACATAAAAGATAGTTTTTTACAAGGCCTACAAGGCGGATTAAGTAGTATAGCAGGATCAGCACTTGGAGGAATACTAGGAAAACTTCCTGGTGTAATGGGTAACTTACTATCAAGTACAGGATTGTCCGGTGCATTAGGAAGTGCTTTAGGAGCTATCGATGGTGCTATAGGAAATGCACTCGGAGCAGTATCTGGCGCATTAGGAGATATGGCCGGAAAACTAGCAGGCGGGTTAGGAGCAGCTATTTCAGGCATACCAGGAGTAGGCCCGGTGTTTGATCAGTTTAGTCGTGGTGTTGGTGATTTTACAAAAAATCTTTCAGGAGCACTAAACAGTTTACCACCTGATTTACAAAAAGTATTAGGCGGCGCTGCTGCACAAGTAGGAGCAAATCTAGTTGGAAAAATATTCAATAAGCCGAGAGTTACTAGCAAAGCAGGCAAACAAATAGCCAAAGATATTATATTCAATGATAATCCAGTAGGTCAACTTAATAACATGGCAAGTTTAGCCAAACAAATAGATAAGAAAACATTTAAAACAACAAACGATCCTACATTTGCAAATGTAGCAACTGCTTGTAAAAGATGTGCTAAAAAGTTTGGAACTAAACTTGTTAAAAAGAACAATGGATACGGAATAAGTATTGAAGAAAAAGCAAAAGAAGATACGATATTAGGTATTGTAGTAGACGGACAAGTTTTTAAAATAGGATCATACGATTTTGACAGAATAGTAGAGTTGAATCCTAGTAACAGATCTGCCGAACTAATAAAATTACCTGCCGACAGCCAAGCCGCATTCAACTATATGATAGCAAGATAAATACAGTATGGCTACAAATGAAAAACCCTTATACAAAAATGTAACAGTATCAAACGATATTACTAGTCCTCCTGTGGTTTCCAAACAATACAGAGGAGTTAGCACAGTAGCTAATCCTAAAGGATTTAACTTGTATGATATTAGTATAATCAAGCAGGATATTATAAATCATTTCCATATTCGTCAAGGTGAAAAACTTGAGAATCCAGAGTTTGGAACTATTATATGGGATGTGTTGTTTGAACCATTTACTGATGACTTAAAACAACTTATTATTGAAGATGTAACAGAAATAGTCAACTACGATCCAAGAGTTAATGTTGATAGTGTAATCGTTGACAGTTACGAAAGCGGTATACAGATTGACTGTTCGTTGACTTACATTCCTTACAGCATTAGCGAAAGTATGCGTATAAAGTTTGATCAAGACAACGGATTAATTTAAAGTACGCAGTTTTTTACTTCAGGTAAATATACTATAAAGTGAGGAACCGCGAATGTCAACGACAGATAGGCAAAACAGACTTCTACTAGCTGAAGACTGGAAAACAATATATCAAAGTTTTAGATACGCAGATTTCCAAAGTTACGACTTTGATAATCTACGCAGAACTATGATTACATATATCCGTGAAAACTATCCAGAAGATTTTAATGATTATATCGAATCCAGTGAATATCTTGCACTTATTGATCTTATTGCATTTCTAGGACAAAACCTTGCTTTCCGTACTGACCTAAATGCTAGAGAAAACTTTATTGAAACTGCTGACCGTAGAGAAAGTATTCTCCGTTTGGCAAGGCTTATTAGTTATAATGCAAATAGAAATATTCCAGCCAACGGATTATTAAAAATTGAAAGTGTTAGTACCACAGAGGATGTAGTCGATGCTAATAACAACAATTTGTCTAATCAATCTATTATTTGGAATGATCCTACTAACTCGGATTGGTACGAACAGTTTATTAAGATTATGAATGCTGCGTTGCCAGCAAACTCAACATTTGGCCGCCCTATTAAAAAAGCTATTGTAAATGGCGTAACAACTGAACAATATAGATTTAGTGCAAATAATACAGGGTTGCCTATATATAGTTTTACAAAAAACATAGATGACACCTCACGCAAGTTTGAAATTGTTAGTACTAATATTGATACAGATACTACAACAATATACGAAGAAGAACCGTTTCCTGGAAATAAACTAGCATTTTTATATAGAGACAACGGCCAAGGTGCAGGAAGTTCAAACAGTGGATTTTTTATGCACTTTAGACAAGGTAGTATACAAGAGAATACATTCTCTATATTAAATCCTGTTCCAAATACAACTGTAAACATTGACAGCGATAACATCAACAACAGTGATGTTTGGCTTTACAAGTTAGACAGCAACGGAAACGAAGAAGCGTTATGGCAAAAAGTTGAAAGCACAGAAGGTAATAACATTGTTTACAACAGTGTTACCAAAGGTGTTCGTGATTTGTATAGTGTTCTAAGTCGTGTAAGCGATAGAATAAGTCTTGTGTTTAGTGACGGAACTTTTGGAACATTACCAAAGGGCGATTTTAAAGTTTATTATAGAATATCAGCAAATGCACAGTTTAATATAAATCCAGCTGATATGACAGGAATACAAATTCAAGTTCCTTACATTAGTAAAAATAACTCAGCAGAAACACTTAACATAGTTTTAGAACTACAATCGGTTGTTTCAAATGCAGATCAATCAGAAACTAATGAAAGTATTCAAACAAATGCACCTAGTACATATTACACACAAAATCGTTTGATAACTGGCGAAGATTATAATATTGGACCTTTGGGTGTAAGCCAACAGATTATCAAAACAAAAAGTGTAAACAGAACAAGTAGTGGTATTAGTAGATATTACGATTTACGTGATGCAACTGGAAAGTACAGTAACACTTTGATGTTTGGCGATGACGGAAGTATTTTTACAGAAGAACTTACAAACAAATTTAGTTTTAACTTTGTTTCAAAAACAGACATTGAAGCAGTTATTAATAATCGAGTATTAGAAATAATAAAGAATACACAAACTAAAAACTTTTATTATAAAAACTTTAGTAGAAATGCAAGTATTGTTGATTTAAACTATACATGGAATGCCACAACAAATGAAACAAATCAAAGTAGTGGACTATTCCAAGATCAGTTTTCTATACCAGTTGCAGTATCAAGTTTTACTGCTACAACAATGAAGTTTGTTGCTGCTGGAAGTTTGGTTAAGTTTACTCCTCCAGCAGGATATCATTACGACAAAAACAATAAACTGGTCTTAGGAGAAGTATCTGCACTAGGTGATAAAGAATATATATGGACTAAAATTATAAGTGTATATGAGAATGGAACAATAGGTAATGTTGATAGTACATTAGGACCTATTATATTAAATGATGAAGTTCCTAGTACTAGTAAACTTTCAGAAATTATTCCGGTATTAAATAATACTATTGTAAATGATACATTATCACAAATGGTTGATCAGGCATTTGCATTTAAAACATTTGGATTGCGTTATGATGTTGAAACAACCAACTGGAAAGTTATTACAAACAGCAATCTTGATACAACCAGTGTATTTGATACTGGAAAAACTGGAGATGCTACTGGCACAAATCAAGATGCTAGTTGGATTTTCTTATTTGAAACTGATGGTGAAAAATATACAGTAACTAGCCGTGCTGTAAGATATGTATTCGAAAGTGACAAACAAATACGTTTTTACTTTGATGGCAATGATCGTATATACGATAGTAAAGTTGGTAAGATTGTTACTGATAGTATTAGTATTTTAAGTAATAATAATAAGCCTGATTTATTAACACCGTTTAACCAAGATTGGAAGTGGCAAGTTGTTAAAGAATACAGAAGTGCAGATGGGTATGTAGATAGTAAAAAACTAGAAATAGGATTTACTGATAGTGATGCCGATGGAGTGATTGACGATCCTGATCTATTTACAAATATTGTTGCACCTGCTTATTTGCCAGACACAAAATATATATTTTCTAAAAAGTTTGAAAAAAATGATGTCGAAACTTATGAATATGTTAGTGCCGCAGCAGAAAATATTGTAGTAAAACAAACTGAAGCAGCAATCGGAGCATACAGTTCGTATGATGCTGCAACAATATTTTATATTAGTAGTACTGATGTATTTAAAAAGTTTAATGCACTACAAACAGGATTAGAACTATCCATTGATTACAAAGCATACAGAGGCAGAGATAATATTAGATTTGATTACAGACATGCCGCTGCTGAAAATCGTCGCATTGATCCAAGTAGTAGTAACATTATTGACTTGTATATTTTAACAAAATCTTATGATATTGAATATAGAAAATATCTCAAAGGCGATATTACAACTAAGCCATTGCCACCTAGTAGTGATTCACTGTTTTTAGATTTTGGCAATGATATTAAAAAGATTAAATCAATCAGTGATGAAGTAATATATCATCCTGTAAAATATAAATCTTTATTTGGTTCTGAAAGTGATACTGATGTGCAAGCAACATTTAAAATAGTAAAAAATACAAATCGTGTTGTAAATGACAATGATATAAAATCACGAGTTGTTGATAGTATCAACGAGTTCTTTGCATTAGAAAACTGGGACTTTGGAGAAACATTTTATTTTAGTGAATTAGCAGCATATATTATGAAGCAAACTGCACCTGATATAAGTAGTATTGTTCTAGTACCAAAAAGTGAAACACAATCGTTTGGTAGTATGTACGAACTAAAAAGTGAAAACGACGAAATATTGATTAGTAGTGCAAGTGTTAGTGATGTTGAAGTTATTGATAGTATTACTGCATCAAGACTTAAAGCAACTGCAAATGTTATTACAAGTAACGAAGTTTTAAACACAGGCGTTCAAAGTACAACAACTTCGACAACCACCATTACTGAAGGAAATAATTACTAATGGCATACAATGATGATCAAAATGAATATCCTGTACCTGGAAGTTCTAGTGCAAAGAGAACTTCGGCTTCTTTGCTTCCAAGATATTTTAGAACTAATGCAAATAAAAAGTTTTTAGGCAGTACAGTTGATCAGTTAACCAACCCAGGCGTTGTCGAAAAGATTAACGGATTTGTTGGAAGTAGAACTGCTAAAGCAGTTACTACTCAAGATAGTTATATTAGTGATATTAACTCTAACAGAGAAAACTATCAGTTAGAACCGTTTGCTATTGTTCAGGATAATCTTGGAAATGTAGAGTTTGATGCTGATTATGTAGATATACTAGGACAGATAAGTGCGTTTGGCGGCAATATCAAAAATCACGACAAACTTTTTGCTCAAGAGTTTTATGCTTGGAACCCACATATTGATTTTGATAAGTTTACTAACTTTAGAGAATACTACTGGCTACCTAACGGCCCGCAGGAAGTTCCTATTAGAGGACAGGGTAGACAAGTAGTTAGTACATTTACTATTGAAACTGTTGTTGACGATGATAATACAGCCTATGTATTTTCGCCTGATGGAGTAACACGTAATAAAAGTATAAAGTTGTTTAGAGGTCAAACATATAGATTTGAAGTTAACGTTCCAGGCCATCCTATTAGTTTTGCAACAAGCAGACAGAAAAAAGTTGAATATTCAAAAGATAGTACATTAGTTAGTACATTGTATCGAGAAGGTGTTGTACTAACACATGAAAATGTAGACGACACATTGGTAAATCCACAAGATTATTTAGAAGATGGATTTATTGAAAACGGCGTCATTGAATTTACAGTACCAGGAGACGCTCCTGAAAATCTTTATTATGTTAGTCAAAACGATATTGATAACAGTGGTGTGTTTAATGTATACGACATTGAAGAAAATAGTGACATAAATGTAGACGAAGAAATCATAGGCAAAAAAACATACACAACTGTCAACGGTTGGAATATGTCAAATGGCATGAAAGTGTATTTTCAAGGCAATGTAACGCCAGCAACATATGCACAAGGACTATACTATGTTGAAGGAGTAGGCACATCTATCAAACTAGTTCCAGTTAGTGACCTTGAAGTGCCGGCTATATTTACACAAGACACACAAGTACCGTTTGATGTAAACGGATTTGACCGTGTTCCTTGGAGTAATGCTAGAAGTTATGCAGGATACAAGGATTATATTTGTATAAACAGAAGAGACACTAGTAGAAATGCATGGGCAAGATACAATCGCTGGTTCCATAAATCTGTTATTGAAAAAAGTGCAAATATTAACAATCAACCAATCGAGCTAGATCAGACAGCACGAGCTAAACGTCCTATTATTGAGTTTGAACCAAATCTACGTTTGTGGAATCACGGCAATACAGCTAAACTTAATGTTGATTTAGTTGATACATTTACAAAAGATGCATTTAGCACAATCGAAGGCACTGCTGGATACAACATTGATGGAATAGATTTAGTTGAAGGAATGCGTATACTGTTTGTGGCAGATACAGATAGTTTAGTAAAAGATAAAATATTTGAAGTCAAGTTTATTACTCATACAAACACTACTCAAATAAGTTTGATTGAAACAGCAGATACTGACCCTGTTCTAAATCAAACCATACTAGTCAAAGACGGTGTAAAAAATGCTGGAAAAATGTATTGGTATGACACAACTGGATGGAAACTAGCTCAAGATAAAATAGGTTTAAATCAAGCACCAAAGTTTGATTTGTTTGATAGCAACGGAAACAGTCTCGGAGATAATACAGTTTATGAAAGTACAGATTTTGCTGGAAACAGACTTTTTAGTTATAGAGTCGGTGAAGGCGCCAATGATACCGAACTTGGATTTCCTCTTACATACAAAAACTTTGTAAATATTGGCGACATTGTTTTTGATTTTGCATTGCTTGCAGAAGATTACAAATACAAAGTTAATAATATTTTTACAACTATAAGCAGTGATGTTTTCTTTTTACAAGAATATAATAATCAAGTTATATCTTATACTAATGCTTGGAAAAAAACAAATATAAAAAGCAGTCAATATGTTATAAGAAAATACACAGGCGAAGATTATACAAATAGATTTCCAGTTGATGTTTACAATAATAGTGCTGAGTTAACTGATTTAGAAATCAAAGTATATGTTAACAATGAATATAAACCTGATTATCAAATAGTCAATGAAAATAAAACAACCAAAGTTGTACTTTCTAACGATATTGGGTTTACTGATATTGTTGTTATTAAAACTAAAAGCTCAGCAAACAAAAATGACAATGGTTATTATGAGATTCCTCATAACTTTGAAAGAAACCCGTCTAATAAAAATATTACAGAGTTTACACTAGGCGAAGTAAATGATCATGTTGAAGGACTTATTTCTGAAGTTGCAGCATTTTCAGGAGTTCAACCTGGCTTAAACAATCTAAGAGATTTAGGCCCAGTTGCTGAATATGGTAGAAAGTTTGTTCAACACAGCGGACCGCTAAATCTATCACTTTATCATTTGGTTAATAAAAACTCAAATGTTGTTGCAGCTATTAGATATGCACTAAATGAATATACTAAGTTCAAAAGACAGTTTTTACAAACTGCAACTGAAACATCATTTAACGGAACAGTAAAAGAATATGTTGATTTTATTTTCAATGAGATTAATAGTACCAAGACTACAACTACTCCGTTTTACAGTACTGATATGGCAGCCACTGGCGGCAGCAAAAAGATTGAATATGAAATACTTGATAGTAGATTAACAGTTTATGCTCTCTCAACAGTTTTTAATAAATCGGCTATCAGTAATAAAGCATTGTATGTGTATTAAATAATCAACAACTTGTGTTTAATAGAGATTATACATTTACTGGAACTGGATTTGTAGACATTTCTGCAACACTGACCAATGGCGATATATTAACTATACACGAATACGATAATACTGAAGGTAGTTTTATTCCACCGACACCTACAAAAATAGGTATGTTCCCGGCATATGTTCCTGAGATATTTATTGACTCAAGTTATCAAACTCCACAAAAAGTTATTAGAGGACACGACGGCAGTATTACACTTGCTTATGATGATTATAGAGACGATTTGATTTTAGAAATGGAAAAGCGTATTTTTAATAATCTAAAAGTTGATTATAATCCAGACATATTTGACATAAACGATATTGTTGGAGGTATTGATAGAAATACAAAGATCACATCACAAGAAATCGATAATATTATTATCAAAGATTTTATTGACTGGATCAATATTGCTAAGATTTCAGATTATACTAAAAATGACTTTATAGTACAAGGTGAAAGTTTTACTTATAACTACACCGGAAGTACAAATGATCGCAACGAAGCAGTACCAGGATTTTGGAGAGGTATTTACAGACAAGCATTTGATACTGATCGTCCTCACACACATCCTTGGGAAATGTTGGGTTATGGAATTCAACCAACTTGGTGGGAAAGTGTTTATGGCCCTGCACCCTATACAAACAATAACTTGATACTTTGGACTGATTTACAAAACGGTGTGATTAGAGAACCTGGTAAAACAGTACTAAGAAACAAAAAATATATTAGACACAACTTATTAAAACATATTCCAGTCAACGAAAACGGACAGTTAGTATCGCCTTTAGAAAGCGGATATGTAAGTAACTTCAGTTATGCACCGCAAAGTCAAAACTTATTTAAGTTTGGCGACGAAGCACCAACTGAAGCAGCATGGAGAAGAAGTAGCGGATATCCGTTTAGTTTGATGATTGCTGCTTTAATAACACGCCCTGCACACACAATGGGTATTGGATTTGATAGAAGTAGAATTCAACGCGATATTGCTGGAAACTTGGTTTATACTGCTACAAATAAAAGAATAACCACAACAGATTTGATATTTCCTAAGATAAAAAATGCTGTAAGTGCAGGATTTTTAAACTATATTAGTGAATATATCAATGCAGACTCGTTGTATCCATATACTACATATGTGAATAATCTAAAACTATTAAGCAATAAAATAGGATTTAAACTTGCTGGCTTTGCTGAAAAGAACAAACTAAAACTAGTATTGGATAGTAAGACTCCGTTAAACAAAGGAAATATATTTGTACCTGATGAAAACTATAATATTGTTTTGAGAACTTCTAGTCCTCAAGATGTAGCAACTTATAGTGGTGTAATAGTTGAAAGAACTGCAAAAGGATATCGCATAAGTGGATATGATAAAGATCTTCCATCTTTTAAATATCGTAATCCGAGAGAAAATACAAATGATCCGTTTGTAAACATCGGCGGCATCAGCGAAAGTTACATACAGTGGGCTGAAAACAAGTTTTTAGTTGCTGGCAAACTTGTAGAATACAACGATAGATATTATAGAGTAAATGCAAACCATACAACTGGAACAGATTTTAATTCGAGTTTGTATACTCCATTACCAAGTCTGCCTGAAAATGGCGGTAGAGGCGCCTATTTTAGAAAGGCGTTTACTAATGAAATACTAACACTTGATTACGGAACAATATTGAATGATGAACAACAGGTGGTTAACTTTCTTTTAGGCTATCAACAATACTTAAAAGATATTGGATTTAAGTTTGAATATTTTAATAAAGCAACTGAATCTGTTGAAAACTGGCAACTAGCATGTAAAGAGTTTTTGTTTTGGATAACACAAAACTGGGCAAACACTAGCACATTAACATTATCACCATTAGCAAATCAAGTTGAGTTTGAAAAGGACTTTTATGTAGTTGATAATATACACAGCAATCTTTATGGATTTGCACTATTAAATGAAAACGGAAATGTGATTAGTAAAACCCGTTCTAGTATTTACAGAGACAACACCAACAGATTTAGTTTAACATCAGAGGATGACGGAATATATCTTCTCAAACTACCGCTGATACAAAAAGAACATCTTGTGTTAGTTGATAACACAACAGTATTCAACGATACAATCTATGTACCCGAAACAGGATATAGACAAGAGCGTCTGAAAGTTGTTGGATATAGAACAGACGATTGGAATGGTAGTTTAAATATTCCAGGATTTATATACGATGATGCCAAAGTTACTGAATGGACTAGCTATAAAGATTATAAAACTGCAGAACTAGTAAAATACAAAGAGTTTTATTATGCAGCTAGATTTACACACAGTGGCACACAAGATTTCATTTATGGAAACTGGAGCAGATTGGATAGTAAGCCTGTAAGTGAATTAAAACCAAACTGGGATTATAGAGCAAATCAGTTTGCAGATTTTTATGATTTAGATACAGATAACTTTGATAGTGAACAACAAAGATTGGCTCAGCATCTTATCGGATATCAAAAGCGTGAATATCTTGCTAATATTATTCAAGACGATGTTAGTCAATACAAGTTCTATCAGGGATTTATACAAGACAAAGGTACATCAAATGCTGTTACAAAGCTGTTTGACAAACTTGGTTCAGCAGATTCCGATAGTGTTGAACTGTATGAAGAATGGGCAATACGTGTTGGTAGATACGGTGCAACCACAAGTTACGACGAAGTTGAATTTAAGCTAGACGAAAGCCAGTTTAGAATAGAGCCACAACTTGTAGAGTTTGTTGAAACAGTAGATTCAACACGCACAGATTTGGTTTATCAATATCCAAGAAAAGATGTATATCTTTCTCCAACTGATTATGCACATACATCTTTGCCATTAACATCTGGTAGTGCAGAATACACTAAAACTGCCGGGTATGTTAAACTAGACCAAGTAAACTTTTTAACAACTACAAAAAATGATATATTGGTTCTAGATATCGATAGTGTTGATATTGGAAGTTACATATGGGTGCCAAAAGATTCTCAATCGTGGAATGTTTACAAGCATGTTGTTTCTCCAATCGGTATTCAATCTATTGAGAAAACAGACCTAGGATTTAAAGCAAACTTTAGTAAGCCTATTACGTTTGCAGAAGGCGATATTGTTGGATTTAATAATGTCAATGGTGAAGTTAATGGCTTTTGGATTGTACAAAATATTGGATATACTGATTTTGAAATACAACTGGATAACCCAATAACCGAAGACTTTATTGACTTGTCAGACAGTACTATTGGAATAGTATCAGAACTATCGTCACGCAGAGTATCGTCACCTGAGGGTATAAACAATATTACAAAACTTTACGATTTAGACGATAATGACAGAGTATGGATTGACGATATTGGCACTGGAACATTTGGAGTATACGATAGTGACATTATACGTAGCTTTAAACAAAGCATTGCAGCACCCGAAACTGGTAGCAGAGAGTTTGGATCTGATTTAGCTGTCAGTGACAACAATACTACTTTAGCAGTTGGAACCCCAGATATAGATGATGGCAAAGTTTATGTATACACTCGTGGTAGCGAAGCTGGTGCATTTACACTAAAACAAACACTAGAACCGTTGTCTAATCATCATGACGCAGGCGAGTTTGGTACAAGTGTTGAAATAACAGACAACGGACAATACTTATATGTAGGCGCTCCAACTGCTGCAAATGTTAAAACACGATACAAGGGTGTATTTACTGAAGGTGAAAGTTATCTAGCTGGAGACTATGTAAGTCAGCGAGGAACATTATGGAGAGCTCTAGTTGATGTTATAGCAGAAAGTAGTACTATTAATCTATTAAGTCAAGATTGGGAACTAGCAGATCTAATAGTTACAGATACTTCTGGAGCAAGTCTTGGATATGCAAATCAAGGTGTGGTTTACATTTATAAAAAACTTATCGATGGATCATTTACTTTAGTTGATATTATTTTAAGTCCAGAACCGTCAACAAACGAACAGTTTGGTATTGCAATCAAATCAGCTTCACCAAGCGATTTCCAACACAACATTATTATTAGAAGTTTAAAAGATAACGGCCGTGTTTATTTTGTTAACAACAAAGGTCAATCTAATGTAACATCTTATGCATATTCAAGAGATTCAAACTACAAAGGCGAATGGGAAAGTATTTCAAAATATATTCCTAACAATATTGTTTATTATGAAGGCGAACTTCGTCAAGCAAATACAACCGTACTTGCAGGAAATCCTTTTAACAATAGTCAGTGGGATGTACTTGATACATATGTTGATTATTTGGGTTATGTTCCTTATTCATCACAAACTGATGATAGCACTGGCGGCTTACTTGATAATGATAGTAGTGATTTTTTAAATGCACTTGCTATTGGCTCAAGTTATGATATTAGTAAAAACGGCGAAGTATTAGCACTTGGTGGAATTCAAACCGGCGGCGAATATCGTATAGCAATATATAGAAAAACAAATGGCAGATTTGTATTTGATGAAAATATTGATCCTGCAACCGAAGAAGAAGCATTTGGATCTACACTAAGTCTAAACGATGATGGATCTAAAATAGCAATAGGCGCACAGTTATCAAATGCTAATGGTATTTACAATGGCGCAGTATATGTATATAAACTTACAAACGGAACATATGTACAAGATCAAATATTGCTTGCACCTAATGGTGAAAAGAATGAAAGATTTGGTACTAATGTAAGTTTTAATTCTAATAAACTTGCTATAACAAGTCGCAACGGTGATACGGAATCATACGTAACATTTGATAATGAACTTACAGATTTTGATAATAAAGCAACAAGCATTTATGATACAATCAAAGATAACGGACAAGTTTATGTTTATGAAACATTAAACAACAAGTTGGTATATGCTGAAAAACTTTACTCACAAGTAGATATATCAGATTCATCTGATATATTGAGTGTATTAAATAGAAACCATTTGTATGTTATTTCGATAGGAACAGCAGTTGATGACAAAACAGGACTAATTCAAGATCATAGAACAGACTTAAATGCCAACGCTTGGAATATCAACAGCCAAGGCGACAGCTATGTTGATATTGATAAAATCAAAGGTGTGTGGCTATATGATACAAATACAAATGATTTGATCACATACCTTGATTATATAGACCCTATTAGAGGAAGGATTGCTGGCCCTGCAGAACAAGAACTTAGTTATAAGACTTATTATGATCCAGCGGTTTATAATGTTGGCACTAGAGACACTGGTGTAGCAGATCTTTGGGGTAAACAGCAAGTTGGAAAACTATGGTGGGACCTTGATGCTATAAAATGGTACAATCCATATCAAGGAAGTATACAATATAAATCCAATACATGGAATCAGATTATTCCTGGATTTAGTGTAGATGTGTACGAGTGGGTTGAAAGTGATTTATTACCAAGTGAATGGGATGAAATAGCAGACACTACTGAAGGATTAGCCAGCAGTATAAGTGGAAAAACTTTATACAGTGATGATTCATATGTGAGAGCAAGAGTGTACGATAGTGTAGCAAGTGTTTTTGTACCAAAGTATTATTTCTGGGTTAAAAATAAAAATACATTGCCTGATACATATGGCAGAAAGATCAGCTCGTTTGATGTTGCAAACTTGATAGCAGATCCTTCAGGTCAAGGTTACAGACATATTACATTACTCGATGGTAAAAAGTTTGCCTTACACAATGTAAAAAATCTAGTAAAAGACAAAGATACTATCTTGCACGTAGATTATTATGTTCAAGATAATGCAGAAAACAAAAACATTCATAGTGAATATGCATTGGTTGTCGAAGGGTTAGCATCAAGCAAACCAAATAATGACATTGTTGATAAGTGGGTTGACAGTTTAGCAGGGTATGATAAAAACGGAAAAGTTTTGCCTGATTTAAATATCAGTGTTGCTCAACGTTATGGCATTTTAAATAATCCAAATCAAACTATATTTGTTAATAGAGCCGAAGCACTAAAACAAGTTATTGAAAGAGTAAACGGAGTATTATCACAATATACAATCGTAGATGATTTTGATATTTCTCCGCTGTTCCAAACTGAGACTGCACCAAGCAAGTTTAGCAATGAGTGGGACACACAGATTGATACAGAAAGTTTGTTGAGATTTGTCGGTACTGCAAAAATTAAACAAGCAACTCTTACACCTATTATTGTTGACGGAACTATTACAGGCGCAACTATTACAGAACCAGGCAGAGGGTATATTGACAGTAACTATACATCTGGCAAGCGACATGGTCCAACTGTAACTATAGAAGGTAAGGGTGTTGACGCAGAAATAAAAACCTACATCAACAATCTTGGACAAGTTATTGAAGTTGAAGTTGTAAATGGCGGCAAAAACTATTTAAGTGATACTACACTTATTGTGCGTCCGTTTAGTGTTCTTGTAACAACCGATACAGAAGTAGGCGGATTGTGGGCGGTGTACAACTGGATATCATCCACACAAGAATGGTTTAGAAACTACATTCAAAGCTATGATGTTAATAGATACTGGAAGTATGTTGACTGGTATGCAACTGGATACAGCGAAGTTACATCTATTGATTTTGTTATAAATGGTAGTTATGAACTTGCCGGATTAGACGATAAACTAGGAAATACTATTAAGATTGAAAATATCGGCTCCGGCGGTTGGATGCTATTAGAAAAGATTGACAATCAACTAGAAGTAGATTATACTATTAACTATAAAGTTGTAGGCAGACAAAATGGCACAGTAGAGTTTAGCAATACATTGTATCAAAATGATGCAGTTGGATTTGATAACATAATCTATGACATTTCGTTGTACGACAGTGAGCCAACTGATGAAATAAAAATAATATTATATGCACTAAGAGATAACTTGTTTGTTGATCAACTAGAAGTTGAGTGGAACAAACTGTTCTTTAGTAGCATTAGATATGCAATGAGTGAGCAGGTTGATTTAGACTGGATTTTTAAATCTAGTTTTGTAGTTGCAAAACACAATGTTGGTGAGCTTACACAAAAAGTAACTTATCAAAACGATAATCTTCCTAACTATCAAGACTATATTGAAGAAGTAAAACCATATAGTACTAAAATAAGAGAATATATCAGTTCGTATAATAGAACAGAACCAACACAAACTAGTGTTACTGATTTTGATTTGCCGCCTCGTTACGATGCAGAACGTGGCCAGATTATCAGCGAAACTATCAAGTTCTTCAACAATGGTCTTGTTGGAACAAATGATACCACAACTACATACCCACAAAAACATTGGTTAGACAATGTTGGATTTGAAATAACAGAGTTTGTTGTTTACAATGGCGGCAGTGGATATACTGACACAGCAAATGTAACAGTTAGCGGAGGAGGTGGTCCAACACTCGAAGGACTTGCGTATATAGG
>Ga0181595_10002228_pt1 | contig 19611 bp, 17 predicted proteins | sample 041ome_7_FD_145604 | JGI IMG/M metagenome (GOLD analysis project Ga0181595, IMG submission 145604) | Coastal salt marsh microbial communities from the Groves Creek Marsh, Skidaway Island, Georgia - 041401AS metaG (spades assembly) | ecosystem: Environmental > Aquatic > Marine > Intertidal zone...
CTACTTTGACAAACAAGGACTTATAAGACTCTCATGACCTCAACTTCTCGAACCGCCCGGTGCGGACCCGCATGCCGGGTGGTGTGGCAGGGGTAGATCAGATAATATGATCTCCCCTATGCCGATTATACCAGAACTGGTATCATAGTCTTATCTATTCCAAGGGTGAATGCCTGATGCAAACTGTAAATATTCTCTGTATTAAGTGGGGCAAGAAGTACGGTCCTGACTATGTAAACAAGCTGCATAATATGGTGCGGCGCAACCTGACGCTGCCACACCGCTTTGTCTGCTTAACGGATGATCGCGACGGTATTAACCCGGAAATTGAAGTTAAAGATATTCCAAAAGTCGGCTTTAAAGACTTTGATGAACGCCAGCCCTGGAGCTTTGGTCATGGTTGGTTAAAAGTTACCAGCTTTGCCGATCCGCTGTATGATCTGACGGGCCCAACCTTGTTCATCGATTTGGACGTAGTGATCGTTGATAATATTGATTGCTTCTTTGAGCCAAAGGGCGAGTTCTTTGTGATTAAAGAATGGGATAAGTCGGATGATACTGGTAATACCTCGGTCTACCGTTATGACATTGGTGCCCACAGCGACCTAATTGACCTGCTGAAGAACCATAAAGAGCGCGAGCTGGCTAAGGTGCGTAACGAGCAGGAATTTGTGACTCAGAATCTGGCGAAGCAGGGCAAGTTACAATACTGGCCGGAGGGCTGGTGTGTCAGCTTTAAGCGTCACTGTTTACCAAAAGGCATTATGAACTGGTTCAAGCCAGCCACCATTCCAAAAGGCGCTAAGATCGTGGCCTTCCATGGTAAACCGAATCCACCAGATGCGATTGCCGGCGTCAGTGGCAAGTGGTATCGCCGTGTGCTGCCGGTGCAATGGGTTAAGGATATGTGGCAATAAGGCCGCGACCCGATGCGCTATAAAATCTTTATTATCAATCTGGCGCGCTCACCCGAGCGCTACCAGCAGGCGCTGGCGCAATTGGCAGCTTGGCCGGACTTACCGGTAGAAAGGATTGATGCTGCCGATGGCCGTGCGCTGAGTGACGCTGAGATCAATCAGTATTATTCCACCGCCCTGAATCAGCGCTTGCATCATAAAATCCTCAAGCCTGGAGAAAAGGGCGCCTTTATCAGCCATATCCGCTGCTGGCAGCAAATTGTTGAGCAGCAACTCGATTTTGCGCTGATTCTGGAAGATGATTTTCTGGTTGATGGCGATCTGCCGGCGCTGCTTAAAGCCATTACTGAGCTGACGCAGCCCTGGCATTTGCTAAAACTGGCGATGCCGAATAAGCAGCAGAAAATTATCGCCGGTAAGCCGCAGGCCGCTTTTTCGTTAGTCCATTTTAAAAAGAACCCGATTTCAGCGGTGGCACAAGCCGTTAGCCTGGACGGTGCCAAACTCTTGCTGGCACGGGAGCTGCCTTTTGGCCGGCCAGTGGATGTTTCGATGCAATACAGCTGGCAGCTGGGCTTTCAGGCGCTGGGGATGTGGCCGCTGATTTTCAAACCCGATCTGGGCTTTGAAAGCACTATCTCGGGTAAGCAAAATGAGCAGGTTAATCGCCGGGTGTTTTACTGGCGGCGGCTGGAGTTTAGCCTGGCAAACCTCTGGCATAACCTGCGTCACTATGGCTTAGTGGCCTTGCTGCAGGCTAAGAAGTGGCCCAATCCAACCGGACGCACCCGGCTCTCCAATTAGGGCGTGTAACACGCCCTGACACCTTGTTTTTCCGGTATTTTTACGCAGTGCTTGCAGGATACTTAAAGGCGTTGTGCTGCCAGTTGCTGCTGATAAAACGCCAATACCTCGGCGGCTTTGGCGCTCGGTTCAAAGCGTTGCATCGGATAGTGCCGGCGTGCTAAATCCTGGCTTTGCTGCTGTAAGCGTTTTGCCAAATGTGCGGCATTATCAATGCCCACCAGTTCATTGTTAAACAGTGGTCGCAGGTATTTCGCCCCCTCAGTGGCGGTGGCAACAATCGGTAAACCGGCATGCATCGCTTCCAGAAACACCAGGCCAAAGGGCTCGGTACGGGCGGCACTGACAAAGCAATCGAAGCAAGCCAGCCAGTCCTGTGGCGTGGTGCTAAAGCCGGGCATAATCACCTGTGCCGGCGCTTTCTCGCGCAGCGCCTGCCAGTTTTTACCCTCACCGACAATAACCAGATAGCTGTTAGGGATCGCCGCCTGTTTAAAGGCGTCCAGTAACACATCCTGGCCTTTACTCTGTTCAACCCGGCCGAGTGTGCCGATCACGATGGCATCCGCTGGGATCTGATACTCAGCGCGCAGGCGTTGCCGGGCATCTGCGGTGGCAGGGCGCGCAGCTGACCAGTTATCCAGCTGCACACTGTGCTGGCGTAACGACTCCGGGATCGCCGCCAACTGCCAGGGGGCGATGGCAATAAGCGCATCTAATTTTGCATGCTGCTGTTTTTTATAGTGAATATGCAGGGTTGCTACCCGCAGGCACAAACCCTTTACGCCTTGTAATACCCGGCACGCAGCGCTTAAATGTGCATGGGCAACATCGGGTTTTAACTGGCGCAGCAGGCGACGGGCGCGATAGATCGCCAGCAATCTAAAGCCACCAACCAGCAGCACTTTAACCTTGGGCGATACCCGGTGGGCAATGGCATTGGGCCGCTGTTCCGCGCCGCGCTGGTGCAAAATCAAGGTGACATCATGCTGTTGTTCGGCTTGCAGATTGGCCAGCTCAACGGCATAGCGTTCGCTGCCGGCAAAGCTGTGGGTCAGGATAATATGGACAATTTTCATAGGCTTTTTGCAGTTTCCGCCGCTGCGCAGACTTTGGCTGCCCATGTTATACTAATTGCCATTTTCGCTAAAGCCCGGCTTGCTGGCCGGTTCGATAAAAAGGATAGGCTGTTGCTCAGGCATCTGTATTCTGCATTGCTGTATTTAACGCTGCCGTTGCTGCTGCTGTATTTTGTTTGGCGCTCACGCAAGGATAGAGCTTACCGGCAGCGTCTGCTTGAGCGTTTTAGCTTGGGTTTAAAAAAACGTGGGCTGCAAGCAGGTGGCATAGTGGTGCATGCGGTCTCAGTGGGCGAAACTATTGCTGCTACGCCTTTAATTAAGCAGCTGCAACAGCAATATCCGACCCTGCCGCTGACCGTTACCGGCACAACCCCGACCGGTTCAGCCACCATTGCCAGTCGTTTTGGCGAGAGTGTGCAGCACTGCTATTTGCCACTGGATTATCCCGGCAGTGTCCGGCGCTTTTTAGACGCGCTTCAGCCAAAGCTGCTGGTGATCGTGGAAACTGAGCTGTGGCCTAATTTACTCGCCGCCTGCCGGAAACGACACATTCCGGTGGTGGTCGTTAATGCCCGTTTATCGGCCCGCTCAGCTAAGGGGTATCGTCGTTTTAGTGCCTTAACCCGGCCGTTACTGAATAATATCAGCCTGTTATTAACCCAGGATCGCGCCAGTGCCTGCCGCTTTCGGGCGCTGGGTTTTGGCAATACCCTGCAAGTGACGGGTAATCTAAAGTTTGAACTGGCGATCCCAACGCAAACCGCACAGCTGGTAACGCAATTTTCGCCGCTATTAACAACGCGGCTGGTATGGGTTGCTGCCAGTACCCATGCCGGTGAGGATGAGCAGTTACTGGCGCTTTATCCACGCTTAAAACAGCGCTTCCCGCAGTTATTACTGTTACTGGTACCACGCCATCCGGAGCGTTTTGACAAGGTCGCACAGCTGGCGCAAGCCCAGGGGTATCACGTCTGGCGCCGCAGTAGCGGGCAGTTACCCGGAGCAGACACCGAAATTGCGGTCGGTGATTCGATGGGCGAGCTGCTGGCCTGGTATCAGCTGGCCGATCTGGTGTTTATCGGTGGCAGTTTAATCGAGCGCGGCGGCCATAATCCGCTGGAAGCCATTTGCTTTGGCAAGGCAGTACAAAGCGGGCCGCATATTTTTAATTTTAATGAGGCGTACCGGCAGCTGCAGCAACAGCAGGCCGTGGTGCTGGTGGCCGATAGTGAGCAGCTGTTTGCCAGCTGTTGTCAGCTGCTTAGCGATGTCAGCTTACGCCAACAGCTCGGGCAACGTGCCCAACAGTTTTTTTCCCGGCAGCAGGGCGCCACGGCGCGCACCCTGGATGCTATCAACCTTCTTGTTGCAGGATCTATTATGCCAAGCCAGCCTTTAGCGCACACCTCAGCCTATCAGACTAAGCAAGCCGGTAACGCCAGCTATTGGTATGATCCGGCGTTTTTTACTGATATCGCCGCTGAGCAGTTTCAAAGTGCCTGGTGGCAACAGCAACAAGCGGTGATTGGCAGCTCCAGCGGCCGCAATACCGCCTATTTTGTCCAACATGGCGCGCATAAACTGGTGCTGCGGCATTATTACCGTGGTGGCCTGGTCGGCAAGCTGCTGCATGACCAATTCTGGCTGCAGCCGGTGGCACAAAGCCGGGCGATGCAGGAATACCAGTTATTAAGCTGGATGCGTGCGCAGGGCCTGGCGGTGCCAAGACCGGTAGCCGCGCGGTATCAGCGTAGTGGTTTAATTTATCGCGCTGACTTACTGATTGAGCTGATCCCGGACAGTAAAGATCTGGCGGCGATTTTACAGCAACGTGCCATGACTGCTGAGGAATGGCAGGCCGTGGGCCAGGCGATCGCACAGATGCACCGGCTGGGGGTTTATCATTCGGATCTGAATTGTCGCAATATTATGCTGGATAGCGCTGGCAAGGTCTGGCTGATTGATTTTGATAAATGCGAGCGCCGTGAGCCGGGGCAGTGGACAGAGCAGAATTTAGCGCGTCTGCTGCGCTCCTTCAATAAAGAGCGCGGTAAACTCACCGCGTTCCACTGGCAGGATACGGACTGGGCAGCGCTATTAGCCGGTTATCAGCAGTCGCGTAGCTCTGTGGCGGAGCGCAACTAAGATGCAGCAGTGGGATGTGATTGTGGTCGGCGCGGGTGCGGCCGGTTTATTTTGCGCCATTGAAGCGGCGAAGCGTGGCCGTAAAACCCTGGTACTGGATAATGGCAAACGTATCGGCCGCAAAATTCTGATGTCGGGCGGCGGCCGTTGTAATTTCACCAATATCTATGCCAGCCCGGCCAATTATTTATCGCAAAACCGCCATTTTTGTAAGTCGGCACTCAGTCGCTACACCCAGTGGGATTTTATTGCGCTGGTGCAGCAATATGGCATTGCCTACCACGAGAAAACGCTGGGCCAGCTGTTTTGTGATGACAGCGCCAAAGATATCGTTGAGATGCTGCAACAGGAGTGTGATAAAGCCGGGGTGCAGATTGCACTACAGCAGGAGATCACGACGGTTAGCTATCAGGATGGTCAGTATCAGGTTGTTACGCCACAGCTCAGCCGGCAGTGCCAAAGCCTGGTGATTGCCAGCGGCGGCCTAAGCCTGCCCAATCTCGGTGCTACCGCCTTTGGTTACCAACTGGCTGAGCAATTTGGCTTAAAGGTGCTGCCACTGCGCGCCGGCTTGGTCCCGCTAACCTGGCAACCGGCCGATAAAGCCGTGTTTGAAGAAATCAGCGGCGTATCGCTGCCGGTGACCGCCGAGGCCAATGAGGTGCTGTTTCCGGAAGATATGCTGTTTACCCATCGCGGCTTAAGCGGCCCGGCAATTTTGCAAATCTCCAACTATTGGCAACCCGGCGATGCGCTGACGATTAACCTGCTGGCAGGCCAAGACTTAACCGCGCTGCTCACCGAGTTGCAGCAACAGCATCCGGCGCAGGAGCTAAAAACCGCATTGGCACGGGTGCTACCCAAGCGGTTGGTGGAGAAATTATTAGAGCTAAAGCTGTTTCAAAATCAGCCGCTAAAAGCGCTAAATCCAAAAAGTATTGAGCGGCTGGTCGACAGCCTGCAGCACTATATTTTTAAACCGAACGGCACTGAGGGCTACCGCACAGCTGAAGTGACCCTAGGTGGTGTCGATACCGATGAGCTATCGTCCAAAACGATGGAGACCAAAAAACAGCCGGGTCTGTATTTTATCGGCGAAGTGGTCGATGTCACCGGTTGGCTCGGTGGCTACAATTTCCAATGGGCCTGGAGCTCCGGCTGGGTCGCCGGGCAGTATTGTTGAATATGTCTAGCGACAAAAAAGTTTGCCCGCTAACAAAAAAGTTTGCCCGTTATGAAGATTTTTGACAAAAAAGTTTGCCTTTTAATTTATGTGGACTAACTTAAATTAAGTTTCTACATCAATTGAGGCCTTAATGGGTAAAACTAGGAATCTTGAGACGATAGCTGACTTTCAACGAGCATTGCGCCAAGGGTATGGTTTGGGGAGTGGTAAAGATTATAAGCCTTGGTTAAGGATTCAAGATGTTAAGTCAAAGGGTAAACGATCTGTGATACATGGGTTAAAAACGGATCGTACCCACCATCTTCTTTCATCTGGTGAGTCTGAATTATTCTATCTGGTTGAGTTTGCTAACAGCGTAGTTGATATCAGAGAGCAATTTCCTATTTTTCCGTTAACCTACACACAAAAAGTCGCGAAGCTTATCGGGGTTGAACACCCCAAACACCCAGTTTCGAAAGATCCAATCGTCATAACGACAGATGTACTTTTAACGAAGCAATCTGGTCACACCCAAAATACTTCATTTCACGCAATCTCGGTGAAGCCTGACTCATTCCTTAACGATGTCAGAGCAGTTGAAAAACAAGATCTGGAGCGTGTTTGTTGGGAACTTCTTGGTGTACCCTTTAACCTTTATGTTGGCAACGAATTAAGTATGATCAAGAGCGCCAACATCGCTTGGGCCACATCCCCTTTAAGAGATAGCAGATGCCACTTTGACCTAGACCAAATTATCACAGCATTAAACCTCATATCTGTTGGTCGCTTCTATTTGGCCGATTTGCATGAAAAGTTTTACAAGAGTCAGGTTGCAGACAATTGCGATGATTTGGTTCGCTTTTTAATCGCAAGACGGTACATATCGGTTGATATGAACTACAAGATTCCTGAACAAGGGATTGTCGATATACAAAATGTCGTTAGGTTAAATGGCAAGGTTGTGATTGATGAAGCTTCGTAATAACGATGTCTGGCTATTGTCTGGTTCAGCGATTCTCGAAGACGGGAAATATAGATTACTTATTACCTTGGAACAGATCGACACATTGTTGCTATTCCCTCTGGATGACCAACGATTAAGTGTTAAGCCTATTGCCCTCTCTGTTGCTACTTTCTTTCTTAATATCAAAGAGGGGCATGCAACACTATCAGACTATAAATTGCCTGCTTACTTAACTAGAGACTTAGCTGAACTTCCGGCAAACTATCTCGAAAAGATGGAAAGAAACTTTGATTGCATCAAGGATTTTATTTCAAATCATATTTTTTTATTTGAGTACGCAACCAGAGAACGTTCAAAAGCACTTACTGTACATTCGTCCAATGTAGGACGGGGGCGTAAAGAACTGTCTAGGCTAATTACTAATTATTGGAGATATGGACAGTTAAAATTAGCACTCGTTCCGAGGTATGAACTTTGTGGTGGAACTGGCAGAGAAAAAACATTTAGTGATCATGCTAATGATGCTCCGATTAAAGCAAGAACACTTGCGGTGGAACGCCGTGAAAAGTATGTGGTAAGAGAACAAGATCGAAAAATCTTCCATAAAGTCATTTCACGTAACTATCTAAATGAATCGGCTCCATCAAAAAAAGACGTCTATGAGCAAATGCTCGATGACAATTATGGTCAAGAAAAAATTCGTGCTCGGCTTGAAAAGAAGCCACCACTTTTACCTTCGTACAGACAGTTTTGCTATTTTTTAAAAACTCATTTTGATAAATACGAAATCGTGGAGAAAAGAACATCTGAACAAGATTTCCTCAGAAATAAAAGGGGTATCTTGGGAGTCTCAACTCAACGTAGCGCATTACCCGGTAGTGTTTTTGAAATTGATGCTACTGTGGCTGACGTGCATATAGTGTCTGAGTTTGGTCCTCAATATATATTGGGAAGACCAACGATTTATATTGTTATAGATAGAGCAAGCAGACTTATTGTGGGCCTCCACGTTTCGCTTTATTTCGCGTCTTGGAGAGCCGCTAGACAAGCATTGGCTAACAGTTTTTTACCAAAGCAAGAATTCTGTAAGCTTTATGGCATTGATATAGCAGAAGCTGAATGGCCATGTGCAGATTTACCATTAGAGTTGGTCTGTGATAACGGTGAAATGATTGGCTTAAAACCAACCACGAACGTATCCCCGATGACTCAATTATCCTTTAATCCACCTTATAGGCCTGATGGAAAAGGAGTTGTTGAAAAAAGATTTGATATTCTCAACAAAAAAAGTATTCACAAGTTAATGGGGACAACACGAGGAGGAAAAGTTATTCGCGGTGACCGCGACCCACGCAAGGACGCAGTCATGACTCTTTCTGAGATCACGCGAATATTAATACTGGAAGTATTAGATCATAATAAATCAGTATTTGAAGAGTTAACTTATTCATCATCACTGCTCTTAGAGAACAACTTAAAAATGGTTTTCCGTCAGTCAGTTTTCTGAATAAAGAGCTTATGAGGTCAACACGCAAGAGTCCTGCGAATCGGATTGCAGAGTAAATTAGCTGACCAAGAAAAAATCGAGCGGTTAGCTCTATTGATTTTTGTTCTGTTTTTTCAAATGAGAGGTGCCGGATTGGGTTAAGGGCTGATCTAAAGATTTTATCAAATGAGTCAAGTTGTCGTAGTGCATCTTGTTGGATTTCTCGCAGAGGTGGTTTTGGTCTTTTTATTTTTATCGGGTTTTTGAGCTTAATGTCGTCCATCTTAGGAGAGGGTTTGGCTGCAATGTACTCATTCAACAGATGAACAAGTTCTGTCGCCCTTTGGGAAGAAACTATTTTGCCATTTGAATCTCGATGGGGCTTGCTGAAAATTGCCCAAAAAATGTTCTCATAATCACGTTGGTTAAACACATATATAGTTTGCAGCGTGTTTGAATATTGTTTTCCCCCGTTTTGTTTAATGATCGCCTGTAATTCACCAGGTAGAAGCTCGAATTTCATTAATCTATCCCTTTTAGAATTTTTATGCCGAGCTCTTCAACTAGCTTTTCCAAATGTTGTTCAAGCACATCTCTAACTTCTCTTAACGAAAGTGTCGAATCTTTATGCCAGAGACTTTCTCCAAGGTTTGCATGGGGTCATCCTAATTGTCGCCGAACAAGCTAATCGTATTGAACAGAGCATACGCGCATCGGATACGCTTGCCAGATTAGGAGGAGATGAGTTTGTAGTGCTGCTACAAGATATCGTTGACGAACAAGAGGCTATCGATAAGGCGACTAAGTTCATCGCCGAAGTTAAGTCCCCCATATCTCTGCCTGCTGGTAGTGAAGCAAACATTTCAATGAGTGTTGGTATCGCGCTGTACCCACAGCATGGGATAACAAGCGAACAACTTTGTAAGCGGGCTGACCAGGCAATGTATCAGGTGAAAAAAGGCTCAAAAAATGGTGCTTTGGTGTATCAATGTTTGGACTCTGTATAGCATTTGATTAATATCATACCCTTAAAGGGATTATTAGAGTACACAGAGCTGCACTATTAAATGCTCTGAATTGCACATTCACCCCAGTGACCAAGGTTCGGGTCTGTTGATATTTAAAATGTGTAAAGCCAAATTCGTCTTATAGAATAAATTGTAACTGGAACCCTAATCACGGAATGAATATGAAAAACTTAGCTTTAAACCTCCTTTCCAAGCGTCATCCGAAAATCGTAACTCAGCAAGAGAAAATGTATTACGTTCTTGCAGTCTTAGCCTCAATCATAACGAAAGTAGATGGTAAGGTTAGTGATAAAGAAACTGCAGCACTTTTAAAAATTGTTGAAAAGTTAGGTGTTTCTGCAACTGATTCTCAGTTAGATGCATTTTTGAAGGGAATTGAAGATTGCGACTGTAAAGCAGTTGGCATTACAGATGTTCTAGATATGGTGGAGGTGTTTGAGCGTCATCAGGATAAACTTAATCTATTAAAAATACTGATAAAATTATCCTCTGAAGACGGTACCTTGGATAAAGCTGAGTACACGATAATATTTAAGGTTGCAAATACCTTCAACATTCCAATACCTGAATTTGAGTCATTAGCAGAAAAGCTGAATATCGCGACAGGAAATGCAGCTCGAGATCGCCAATTTGAAATAGCCAGCGGGGTTTTAAAAACCATAGGCAAAGGTGTTGTTGCAACTGCCATATTGGGGTTTCAGATCATAGAGTTGTTTTTACAGGACAGTAATACACAACCCCGAAAGAAAGAGGCATCTTCATCAAATAAGTCTACTCGAAGCCCTGAAAAAGAAGATATAAAACAAAGGGTTTATCGTGTAGGAAGTAAAAATTGTGCTTTGTGCGTTCATTGGCATGGACAAAGAAAAGTCGAGCCAAGCAGAAAGCAAGTTTTAGTCGAACTTCAAGGACAGCCGAATGGTGTGTGTGTTGTTTCACCTGGAGGAAAGCGCAAGGTGTTGGCATCTCATACATGCGCAAATTTCAGTCCATTAATATGAGTTGAGGTGCTGAGTAGTGGCTAATGTAGTTTACTGAACGGAAACCCGAACATAGAACTCAAATCAGGTAGTCACTTTTTCTTCGTTAAAATACTCGATACAGTGCTTGAAAAATGCTTGTACCAGCCTTGGTAATGGCGCGTAGGCTGAATAGATAAATCCATACTGGTGTTCGATAATTGGTTCCAGCGGAATGAGTAAGATTTTTTCGTCTTTGTATTGTTGAGCCAGCACTTGGTTCAAGATAGCGACACCAAGGCCTCGTTTTACATAAGCACAAGCTGTAGCAACACTGTGTGTCTCCAGTCGGATCTGAGGATGCACCTTGGCGGCTTTAAACATTAAATCAATTTTTTGCCGAGTCGGTCGACCTTGTCCAAGCATAATCAGTGGCGTATCCGCTAATTCGTTTAACTGGATAATCTCCTTTGATGCTAAAACAGAGTGAGTAGGCAGAGCACAAACCATCGGACTTCTTAAAATAGGGACACTGACTAAGCCAGGATGGTTTTCTGGTAATTGAATAAATCCACAATCAATGGAGCGCTGTGCAACTAAATCCCGAGCGACTTGTGGACTGTGGGAGTCAATACTAATTGATACTCTCGGGTATTTCTCGATGAAGCTGGCCACGGCCTCAACTAAAGGCCCAGAGTTAAAGCTTGATGGCGCAACTACCGTCAAGGATCCGGTTTCCGTTTTATGAATATTACGAGCTAACTCGAGAAAGCGTGCGGTATTACTTAAAAGCAAGTTTATTTCTGGTGTCAGTTTTTTCGCTTCTTCAGTCGGAACAAGACGGCTATGTTCTCGATAAAACAACTGAAATCCAACCAACTCTTCCAGACAAGCAAGCAGTCTACTTATCCCTGGCTGTGTTAAACCAAGTTGTTTAGCTGCAGCGGTTGCGGAACCCGTTTGCATAATAGCCTGAAATGCTTGAAGGCTTCTTAGATTTAGATTGTCCATTTCTATAACATATTGTTATCGACCGATAATGAATAATCATAATATTGCATAGGTTGCGCTGCTTTGCTAGTTTTTGGTTAAACAATACCCATCAATAAAAAAGCAACGGGGACAACTATGCAGCAGCAACCGCTTTACCCAATTTCATTGCTGAGTTTAGCCATCAGCACAGCTTTACTGATGAACAGTAATCAGCTCTCAGCCCAGGATGTCTCAGAATTAGAAGTGGGGCAGCAGAAGGCAGTAGAAGTAATCTCGGTGACTGGTTCAAGAATTTTACGTCGCGGAGAAACTGAGGGTAGCCCAATTCAAACTATTGACCGCGCTGAGATGGATATTAAGGGCGCCATGTCGATAGGAGAGATTTTGCAAGAATTGCCAAGTGTAGGTGCCAGTCTGAATGATAATGGTTCTGCAGGCGTAAGCTATGGCACGGCGAGTGTTAATTTAAGAAATCTGGGGGAGAACCGCTCGCTAATTCTGGTGAACGGCAACCGCTGGGTAAACGGAGCGGGTAGCCGCGGATTTCGTGACTTTGTCGATTTGAATACTATTCCATACGCTATTATCGACAGGGTCGAGGTACTACAGGATGGGGCTACGGCAATATATGGCGCTGACGCTATTGCTGGGGTGGTCAATATTCATACGGTAAAAGATTATGATGGTGCCCAGATTAAAGCTTATGCCGGCCAGACATCCAAGAGTGATAGAGAAACAGTTAACCTCGATCTGAAGTTAGGTAAAGATGTTGGTAATCATAACGTTTTTTTTGCGGCCAGCTATTCGAATCAAAAGCCAATCCTTACACAAGATCGTGAACTTACAGCGATACCGTTAAATGGTCTTTCACTTGGAACTGCTGAGGGTTTATTTCGCGAAAGTAATTTATCGCAAGTACTGAATTTCTCTATTCCTGCGCAGGGCATCACCCGGGCCCCCGGGACGGATGGAAATGATCTCGCCAACTGGCGACCCGCAACCACTAATGATCGTTTTAATCGCTATTATGATAACTATGTTGTAGGGCCAAACGAGCGGTTAAGTCTGTTTGGTCAGGCACAGTTCCAGTTACCTGATTCAGCTGTATTTCAAGATACTAAGCTGCGGATTGAGCTGTTACATAATCGTAGAGAGTCAGACCAGCAATTTTCTGCTGTTATTCCTATCGTAACCGGAGCCCGCGGGTTCGTAATTGCTAATGATCCCAGAGTTAATCCATTTGGTGTTGAGTTCTCCGGTAATGACTTCGCTATTAATAATTTTTTTACGGATAACGGGTTACGCAGGAATGTGCAGGAAGTCAAAACGAGTCGGGCTGGCTTAGGCATTGAAGGCTTTTTACCAGGTGACTGGCGCTGGGATATGTTTGCGTCTGTTGCTAAGAATGAAGGTACTTTTACCTCAGTGAATCAGTTACATCTGGATAAGTTAGCGCTGGGTATGCGGGCATGTGATGCCACAGGATTATCTACTGATGTCAGTGATCTGATGGTTGGTTGCGTACCTGTTAATATGTTTAACCCGCTAACACCCGCTATGGTGGACTACATTAATTTCACTGGTGAAGATCATAACCAGACTGAGCAACAACATTTACGCTTTAACATTACCAACGCGATTGTTGAACTTCCTGCTGGCGATCTATTGCTTGCTGCTGGTGCGGAGTACCGCAAAGAGAAAGGCACAGATACACCAGATAGCGTAATTAACGCAGCGCCAAGAGTAAATCGTTATCGAACAACTTCCTCAGCACCGAGAACCGGAACAGTAGGTGAGTATGATCTGTCAGAGGCATATCTCGAACTTAATATTCCCCTATTGTCTGATCAGCCGTTAGCGGAGCATCTTGAATTAAATCTTGCTAGCCGCTATTCCAATTACAGCACTTTTGGCAATACCACAAACAGTAAGGTAGGAGTACTTTATCGACCAGTCAGTGATCTGATGATCAGGGCGACATGGGCGGAAGGATTCCGGGCACCTTCCATTTTGGAGCTTTACGAAGGGGAGCGAGCATCTTTTGCACCGGTGAATGATCCTTGTGCTGCCGATAGTGCTCTGCCTGGTTGTAATGGGGTACCAGCCTCTTATTCTCAGACTGATGCCAACGTTCCAATTACGATTGGTGGCAATAATTTATTGACACCAGAAACCTCAGAAAATATCTCGACAGGGTTGGTTTACACTCCCGCCTGGTTATCTGGGTTCAGTGTTACGATGGATTGGTACAATATTAAGATAGAAAACACAATCAGTACTTTTGGTACACAAAACCTGCTAGATCTCTGTGCATTTACGGGTAGAAATTGCAATGTTATTTCGCGTGCACCTTCTGGTGAAATCCTAAATGTGGTAGATGGACCGGTCAATCTAAACAGCACAGAGGTATCGGGTATTGATACTGTTGTACGTTACAACCTTGATACTTCAATAGGCCGTTGGGACTTTAGCACCAGTCTCTCTAAACTGAATAAGTTTGCAGAATCGTCTACGTTGGCGGATGGCTCAGAATTAACAAACGATAAAAAAGGCTTTTCGGGGGTTCGCGAAGCCTTTCCTGAATGGCGCGGCAATTTCACTACGCAGTGGCGCAAAGATAACCTAAGTGCGTCCTATAATCTGCGATATATCGGTAGCACGACTGAGACTTATTTGAATCAACCCAGAAGTATTGGTTCGATGGTGTATCACAATATTTCTGCGGGATATAAGTTTGAGCAGGGGCTATCGTTACGGGCAGGTATCAATAACCTGTTTGACAAGCAACCGCCTACCTCATTGGTCAATGTAAATATTAACTTTGATCAGCAAACCTATAATGCTGTAGGCCGGTTCTACTATCTGCAGCTTACTTACGATTTTTAATAGTTCAAGGGCACGCAACGCGTGCCCTGCATTGGATGTATTATGAAAACAGTTTTAGCACAAGGCTATAAATTGATTTTGCCTGCGGATGATCCGATACCGCTGATTTTTGATTCACCACACAGCGGCATGGAGATGCCTGAAAATTTCCATTGTCTCGCATCTGAACACCAACTTCGTTCAGGCTGGGATGCTTTCGTTGATGAACTCTGGCAGCCCGCTTACTTGGCAGGAGCCACTTTGTTAGCTGCAAGGGCATCACGTATGTATATTGATCTTAATCGTGCAGCGGATGATATTGATCCTGACTTACTTAATGGACACTGGCCAGGTGAGTTAAAGCCGACAGCCTACAGTAAAAGAGGGATGGGATTGCTCAGACGCTTCGCCTTACCGGGTGTACCCATGTATGCCAAAAAGTTGGAGATTGCAGACGTACAGCAGCGGATAAATCAATACTATAAACCTTACCATGACTGCCTTGCTGCTCAGTTAGCGATGTTGCAACAACGATTTGGCGCAGTGTGGCATATAGATTGTCATTCGATGAAGTCTCAGGGCAACGCAATGAACATCGATCAGGGTGAGATCAGAGCAGATATCGTTGTCGGTGATAAAGATGGACAGTCAGCTGAGCCAGAGTTTACTGCATTAGTTGTGCAGTTCTTCAAAAATAAAGGTTACAGCGTCAGCCTCAATTATCCTTACAAAGGCGGACATTTAACCGAATGTTTTGCGGCACCTACAAAACATATCCACAGTATACAGATTGAGATCAATCGTGCGCTTTATATGAATGAACAAGAGTTTAGCAAACACAATGGCTTTTCTAAATTGCAGTCGGATCTGCAGGAGCTGGTGGCTGACATTCGGGTTTATATTCAACAGCGCCTTCCAATGCTTTCGGTTGAGGTGAAGTAATGCAAGATAAGCCAATGAGTTCAGATTCAGCAACCTCGACTAACCCGCAACCCTCATCTGTCCGCTCGGGGTCGAATCCTATAGTGGTTTTATTGTTTATTCTGTTAATTGCTGCTGGCCTAACGTATTTACTCGACTCAGGTAGCTATCAAAGGGTCGATGGTTTGGTTGTGGCTGGCAGCTATCAGGTAATAGAAAAAGATCGTTCAGTGCTGAATCTATTTGGTTCTGTTGTAAATACGCCAGAAGGCGAAGCACGACCGGTTGGTATTATTGATGTGTTACAGGCCATACCAAGCGGATTGCAACGTGGTGGTGGACTTATTTTTATGGTGCTGATTATCGGTGGGATGTTTGGCATTCTAAATAAGTCAGGTGCAGTTGATGCTGGCTTAGAGCGGTTAATAAGTGCAGTTAAAGGAAATGTTTACGGGCTAGTGATTTTTTTAATGACGATGTTTGCCCTTGGCAGTACTTTTCTTGGGTTGGCGTCAGAATATTTACTTGTCATCCCATTGATGGTCGAATTAGCACGCCGGTTGGGTATGTCAAATTTAATTGGACTGGGCATATTAACCATCGCAGTGAAGGTCGGTTATCTGTCTTCTATTACCAACCCGCTACCTTTAACGATAGCTCAGCCATTGCTGGGGTTACCTATCTTCAGCGGGGCAGGGATGAGGACGCTATTTTTCAGTATTTTTCTGATCTTCGGTATTGCTTATATGCTTTGGATTATCAAAAGGGAGGGGGTTAGTAAACGTGTTGATATGAGCTTTGATAGTCGCAAATTAAGCCCGCGTCATTTAGTCCTATTGTTGATTATGTTGGTTGGTATAGCAGGTTTAGTATATGCATCTAACACCTGGCAATGGAAAAATCAGCAACTATCAGCATATTACATCGGCATGAGTATTTTACTGGCATGTTTTAGTGGTTTGGGTGCGAGTGGTGCTGCGGATGCATTTGTCTCTGGGATGAAGAAAATTCTGTTGGCCAGTATTTTGATTGGCGTTGCCTTCGCGATTGCTATTACGCTAGAAAATGGAAAAGTACTGGATGCAGTCGTGCATAGCTTGGTAAGTATCATTGGTGAGGATAATTCATACCTTGCGGTAATAGGAATGTTTATCTCTCAGTTGCTTTTAGATGTGATGATCCCCTCAACTTCGGGTCAGGCCGCGGTTAGTATGCCAATTTTAGGGCCGATTGGTCAGCTATCGGGTGTTGGCGCCCAGACTACCGTTCTCACATTCTTATTCGGTAATGGAATTACTAATATGATTACCCCAACCTCAGGTACTTTACTGGCATATTTGGCGACAGCGCAGGTAAGCTGGACCGATTGGGCGAAATTTATTTTGCCACTGGTGCTAATTTTTATTGCACTGGCATGCTTGATGTTATTTTTTGCAGTCTATGTAGGGTTCTAGTTTTTTCAAGTTTGCTGCTAGCTGTTTCAAGCCAGTAAGAAAAGACGGGGGATTCTCCCCCGTGACCAAACTTGAAATTTACGAATATCTCTGAGGTAAGCAGCATAAACTATTTCAGTAGATTTTTAAGCACAGCATCAACTCATAACCGAAAACTGATCCGTACCAACACTTTTGGACACTTTGCTTAGCGAGTACAATCGCTTATCGAGGTGAATAATGTCAACAAAGAAAATCCGCAAAACACATACCGCTGAATTTAAAGCCGAAGCACTGAAACTGGCTGATAAGATTGGTGTTGCAGCCACTGCCAGAGGATTAAAACTGCACGAATCTCAGTTATATAATTGGCGAACAGCAGCCGAGAAAAAATCTACCACCAGTGAACGTGAGTCTGAGCTTGCTGCTGAAGTTGCGCGTTTGAAGCGTCAATTGGCTGAGCAGGCAGAGGATTTGGCCATCTTAAAAAAGGTGGCCACCTACTTCGCGAAGAACCAAAAGCAGCCCGGTTTGAGTGATGATCCAATGGTTAGAACTCAGATCATAAAATAGTAAGGTAAGGTGTGGGTCGTTTCCCTTGGTTTCGCCCTAAGCTCTATTCCGTTTCCTCGCAGCAAGCATGAGTTGAAGCTGATGTATCACAATTTTGCTAAGTTATTTTGTTCACAGCTGATTTAGCATTTCCTGAATGCACAGATGACGGATCTTCTTCAGCATTTGCATTTCGCCAGCTTTACCGTCATGGGCGGGTTCTGCAGCAACTTGTGCCGCCAACTTATCTGCAGCCGGCATGATTGTCTTTTTCATTTGTTCCATAATTCTTAATGACAGTGCCTCTGGCAATCCAAGCGCCAGCCCAAATTGCAAGACATGGTGTTTTCTTAACTCACCAAAATGAGCTGCCGCTCCCATTTTCTGAGAGAGCTCTTCAAGATGATGTTTTCCAACCACTGCATAGATACTGGTGCTTAAAAGATCATAGTGAGGCATCAACTGATAGCCTCGGTCAGTTAATCGAAACGATAAGTTCTTCAGATGTGCATCACCATTACCAACAAAGGCGTTGAACAAAGCCCATTTGAAAATAGCTAACCGGGCTGGACCTGGCGCAATACAGCTATCCGCAAGTTTTTTAAGACTTTCGACTGAGCTTGCACTGTATTTTTCTCTGAATGACAGCCCCAGAAGCTGGCATCCATCTATGACATGTAATCGATGAATATCTGGATACTCACCAGACCGATCAAAACGTTTTACGATATAAGCCGGTGCCGGCAGATATATATGGTGTACATCGGGTACCGACAGGCCACACGCTCTTGCCAACGACATGACAAACCATTCATTCCGAGTAGTAAAGTAATATACCGTAGTGTCAGTATGTTCAGGTTTTAAAATGTGAGTTGACGGTAACTGACCAGAAGGTTCATGGAGTTGCCCATCTTTGAAAATCACCAACATTTTGTGTTGCGCGCCCGCAAGCGAGATTTTTTTTCGTTCGCTTCGATTTAAAGGAAGCTTTGGTAGGTTTAGGATTCTTTCATTGAGTTCTGCCGGTGTTAGCTCGATAGCCTGTCCGGCATCTAATTTTGCACCTGGTGTTAATAGCGTAAAAGCCCCTGCCGATTCATGGCCAATCGCTGTCAGCAAAGAAAACGCATCACCAGGTTGCACTTTGGCCTCTTTTTCAAGCAAGGTTCTGGCTTGCTCTTCTGGCAATAAATTGTCAAAAAACCATTGCACAGGCCGGGTTGTGGCGCCATCCAGTTGTCTACCGGCTTTGAATAAAAGCCCTGGTATGATGTTGTAGCCATGAGTTAACCATGTACTGTCATACTCAAATCCCCACAACGACGATTCTTCGAATAGCTTTCCAACTAAAGTGCGGTCAAGATAAACGACTAACTCTCTCATGACCGTCGCACCCGTTTGCTGTTCGATACCTTTTCCCATAGTTCAAGGAAGGTCTTTATATCAGTACGCTGAAGTCTCTTACCATCTTCATATAAAACGCCACTCCGATATGTTTTTGATAGTTCCTCTGTTGGGCTATCTGAGGCGACATTATAATTGTGTAAATTACCGCCATGTTTTACCGAGTTTTGATTTTTAGCCAGCATGGTGTCAACATCAGGCGGCAGAGTCAGCTCAACCCCAATTCCCAATGATTCTAACACCTGCAACACTTTGCCAATTTGTGCCGTTTCTTTTCCGTTCTCCAAATGGCTTAAAAATGATTGTCCTGCGCTGGAGAGTTGAGCTGCGGTTAGCTGGTCTAAATCCTGAGAAATCCGAGTGATACGAATAACCTGACCAATGTCAGCAACACTTTCAACAGGTATTTTCACTGGGAAACCTCGTTAATTTATTCGAACAAATAAAATAGCTACATTCTTACCTTTAATGTAGAACAATTTGTTCGCTCTAACAAGTTAGTGTCTATTGTTAAGCTTTAAGGTTGTAACTTATGCGAACGGACTATTTATTAAACCTAAAATAAAATGATACGTACCAGCAACAGTAGACACTTCACAAAGCACTGTTCTTCAACTGAAAATTCTCTGGGCTTAGATAGCAAAGAGAGTACTTTACGTGCGCTTTAACATAATCTCCCCAACCGGCCAAGATAATTGTCGTCAACCGGTCATCCTAATTGTCGCCGAACATCCCCCCCGGCAATCGAGGGGGGGCTGCGTAGGGCCGTGTGGCCCCATCCTGCAGCGTGACCTGATTGAGTCAAGGCCGGGTTGTCATGCAGGCAGTTTGGCTGCAAGCAGTTCGACCTTCTCGATATTGGGCGGAGAACTGAGCAAGGTCGCGGCGTTGGC
>Ga0181595_10002230_pt1 | contig 19595 bp, 13 predicted proteins | sample 041ome_7_FD_145604 | JGI IMG/M metagenome (GOLD analysis project Ga0181595, IMG submission 145604) | Coastal salt marsh microbial communities from the Groves Creek Marsh, Skidaway Island, Georgia - 041401AS metaG (spades assembly) | ecosystem: Environmental > Aquatic > Marine > Intertidal zone...
CATCGACAACGTCAAGGCGAAAATCCAAGACAAAGAGGGCATCCCGCCGGATCAGCAGCGATTGATCTTCGCCGGAAAACAATTAGAAGATGGCCGAACTTTAGCCGACTACAACATTCAAAAAGAATCCACCTTGCACTTGGTCTTGCGCTTGAGAGGCGGCATCATCGAGCCGTCCTTGGTCGTCTTGGCGAGAAAATACAACCAAGACAAGAAGGTCTGCCGCAAATGCTACGCTCGATTACACCCGAGGGCGGTCAACTGCAGAAAGAAGAAGTGCGGGCACACGAACCAGTTGCGCGTCAAGAAGAAGTTGAAGTAAACTCTACGCTTAGATTTTTGGAGGGGAGAGTTTTGTGTAATTAGTTTAAACCTTAGCATATTAAATTAACGGAGTGAGAGAGTCGGAGAAAGAGAGAGAGAGAGAGAAGGAGAGAGAGAGGTGTTTTGAGAGAGATTATTCTACAAGTTGTAATCCGGATGTCAGAGCGACGAGAGAGAAAACGTCCAAAATGACTTCTTCTTCCTTCCCGCCTGTGATTTTTTCTCCTTTTTTCAAGCCAAAAAGGCACCTCTCTCGAATTTTTCTCGCGCGCTCGTCTAACAAACTTCACCATAAAAAATTTTACCCGCGCTATAGGATATCTCGCGCTTACATACACACGCAAACACACGCACGAGAAAGAAAGAATATGGAGAGAAGTCGTCGTCGCGCGCCGCGCGTTGTGTGTGTGTGAGAGTGAGAGAAAGAGAGCGCCGCTTTTCGAGAGTTTCATATAGTGAGCTAAATTTGAAAACCGCACACATACACTTACACACAAAAAATGGAGATCATCGAAATCCTGGATTCGGACGAGGAAGGCGACGAACGCGTTCGAATCGTGCAGCAACGACACGAACCGAATTTACGGCCGATACAGGAGGAAGGGAACGGGGATGGGGACGTGATAATTACAGGTACGCGCGGGGGTGATTTGTTGGTGGACAGAGAGAGAGGAAGAGAAGCTCACCTCTTGTCTCGTCGTGTTTTTTTCTACTCTTCTTGTTTTTTTCTCGGTTTCAAAAACAGAGAGAGAGAGGGAGATTTGGGTGCCTAAATTTTGGAAACCGGTTCGCTCGCGAAAGAAATCTCTTTTCCTCTCTCTCTGGTCGTCTTTTATCGATGCTCGCAAAGTATCCGTACTCGCACGCGCTGACCGAGAACGTTTTTTTTTCTCTCTGCCTTTGCGTTTCGCGCGCTCTTTTTCTTCTTCCCATGTGGATGTCGCGAAAAATGAAAACAGGCGTCGGCGGTCAAGAAATACTACGAGATATCGCGCACCCGCGCCACGAGTGCGCAACGCACAAGTTTGATAAGTATTCGTCGGCGACGCACATACAGCACTGCGCGAATTGTTGGTGTTACGTGTGCGACGTAAAAGCGCCGTGCGCGACGTGGGCGCAGCATTGCAGCGCGTATCCGAACTTCAGATGGAACGAAGAGAGACGAAGAAAGTTGGCTGGATTGCCGCCGCAGCAGCAGCAGCAGGTGCAGCCAGAAGCGCCTGCTAACAGAGGAGATAATGACAACCGAATCATGCTCGGCGTCCCCATGACCTGGAGACCTATCAGTGTTCAACTTGCCGAGTTTTCGAGGTCCGTAGGTAAGGATGAGTTCAGAATAAACTTCCCGGAGGGACATGGCGACGTGCATGTGGCGCGGACAAGGTGCGCCGAGTTATTCCTTTCCATGTCTTGGGTAGGGAAGGGCAACGGCCGTGTCATGGTTGCCAGACGAAAAAAGTACACGTTGTCTCACGATGGACGTTTTCTCGTGTTTGCGGCAGTTGTCGAGCCATCGGAGCGAGCTATAGTGAGATTAAAGACTCAGGACGATGGCAACTGGGTTCTCATTGCGAGTCCTCAGCACTTCCAACAAATGTGCAAAGTTGCGTCGGGAGCAGCAAATCTCGGCGTCGAGTGGTGGGGAGTCGGATTTTACAAGCTCAATGCACCGGAGCAGATGTACAGGGGACACCTTCAAATTTACGACGATATCTCCGAAAATCGCTTTCCCAGAAGTGCCGAAGAATTCGAAGTCTACGAAGGCATCTTTAAGCGGGTTCAGGCATTAGTGGGAGGCTTGGGGCAAACCGCGAACAGGCAAGTACCTACGACATTAATTCAACACATCGCACGATTAAGGATCACTGAAGAATCTGGGAGCGCCGAAGTGTACGAAGTACTCGCCGCCCGCGCTTGTATGCGAATAATCCACAACAACGAATCTGCGTACAAGAATCGCATCGGCGAAGAGCCAAATGGTGGAATATCGTACGTGAATCCGCCGAAGAAAACGCCATTACCCGATCCAGCTGGAATAGCGGAAGCGTTCAAGGTTGGAAGCGTCTCGATCCCCGTCCGCGCATCCAAAGCGCGTGGAGAGGAGTTTACGGAAGAACGCATCGCGGAGGAAGTGGCCAAAGCTCCGCACGGTTTTCGATTCTCGTCTCTCACACGTTTGGAAAACTACGGAATGTATGGAAGTGATGTAGAATTGACCAATTTGTTTAATTACAAACCAGAGGCCGTTTATTTGACATCTAGAAGCGAAAGTGCGAGGAGAGAACATTTCAAGCCGTTTTTGGAGGCGATGCCTATCTTCTTGGAGGGAGACCCGAAGCCGCGTTCGAAAGTTCCTCTGCGCATCTTGTTTGTCGACTCCAGAAGTGCAAAGGCGGAGTGGACTATATGCGACGTGAAGAATGGCGATAAAGTGGCGAACGTTGTCGAGGATTTAGAAGGTCAATACGAGCTAAACGAGAACGAGCAGATTATTTTGGCAACGGTGGCGTATCGTCCCGAGAATATCGCCCAAAAGCCATTCGGAGAACGTTATTGGTATGGCGAATACGATGCAAGAGCATCATCAACGATCTTGGAAGTTCACAACTCACAAGCGGGGCTGCAAAAACGCGCGTCTACGCTTCCAAACTATTATCGTCCATTTTCGAGAACAGAAAACGAGCGCAAAGAACCTTCGGAAAAAATTCTGGTGGCGTACAAAACGAAGAAGGCTGAGAGTTTCCGCGCCGTGTTTCCGATGTTGCGAAAAACGTTCCAGCAGCGAATAGCGCCGTGGGCGGAACACATAATGAGTAAAGGCGAAGAACCTTCCTTTGACGATTGGGATACCATTAAAAAATTCAAGGATAGCGATTATTTACAGCCGTGTTCGATTCCGGTAATCATCGATGCGGAAGGCTTTGTTACAGAAAAAATAAAGCCTAAACGCAAAATTTGCGCGCGTCACGAAGACATCGGAAAATTCGGTTCCCTGGAATCGTACGTCTCGAGTATGTGGAGGGATAGGGGTTCTTGGGATGAAATTGAATTCCCATCGACTTTGTCGAGCGCGGAGCGTCGCCGGGTCCATCAAGCAGCTTCTAAGTGTAAAGAAAGCTTCGAAGCAAACATCCACTCGGAGTCGCGCACGATTGGAAACGAAAGAGCTGTTCACTTAGTGAAGACGCTTGGAAAACGCAGCGGCGGCATCGACGAAGCTACTCTACTCAGACAAAACACGGAACCTTTCTTGAAAACTTGCGTGGAAAAATACATCTCCGAAGAATCATCGCGCAAACGGGACAGAGATGGCGGCAAGGTAAAGAACGAACACGTCGTTAAGATTTCTCACTTTTTGCACGGTAAAGTTCCTCATTTTGGGGATACGAAGGATTTCAGATCGTTGAAAGGCGGGTTAGATAAAGCGTTGACCAGTCATAAGGTTTATTCCTTCTCTACGCCGCGAGAATCTGAGAGTATGGCCTTTTTAGACGGAATTTCAGTCACGGCGGTCACAGCGATTATCGAAACTGGCGACGAAAGTGTTCGAATTTTAGGTGGCGTAAGGCGTGGTTTGTTCCAAGGTTGTGCGACTTCAACCGTAGAGGCTATCGAAGATTTGAAAAATACGGAAGATACCATCAATATGCAAATTATCGAGTGTCAAGCTGTTGAGCGCTCTCAGCGAATGTGTGCGGAGATTTTCACCGCCTCCAAGACGCATTTTCGTAGAGGCGGGGTGGGTTTAGTAGAAAAGAGATTAGAAAACTTTGCGACGTGTGGAAACATGTGTGTGCCAATCGTGTGCGTCCAACCGGAAATCCGCGTCACGGCGAAAATGCGAAAGGAGGTGCACAAGAACGCTCGCGAAATTTGGTATCTCGACGTCGATATCTACGCACAAAAGCCTGGAAATTTTGTTCCTGACACCAGACTTTACAAGCACAGCTTTGACAGAAAATTTGCCTATGTTCCACCTTTGAACTGGAAAATGCGTCTCAACGTTCCAGAACGAGCAGTTGTCGCGAATGCGAATGATGTGCGGGATATGCTCTCGCCGCCTTTACTTTACGCCCGCGCATTTAGAAAATCCGATGACTCTGTTGGCGCTGTTGGTCGTTTGAAAGTTACAATCCCGCATCTATCGAAAAACGCTCGTTTGAAACGAGAAGCGAACGAAGTGGAGATGTGCTTTAAAGTCGGGCACGGCGCGGCAGGTGCGGTTGGACTAATGAAAGCGTTGGAGATGCAAGAATATCCATCGGTCGAACAACCGAAGGGGTTGACGGTGACGATGCACGACTACCAGAGACAAACTTTGAATCGAATGATTGAACTAGAGAGAATGCCTGGTGGGTTTCGCGATTTGGTTTGGTACGACGTGAGCGATGTGATGAAAAATGCGCCACTTAATTTTTCACCCGATGGAAACCCGATGGAGAAGAGATGGATGTATTCGCCCGGTTTTGATCAAATTGCAGAGGCGAGGTGCATTCCCAAGACACCGAGAGGTGGCTTTCTTTGCGAAGAAATGGGATTAGGAAAAACCATCGAAGTCCTCGCGTTGATTTTGGCACAAAAACCTCCGCAAGGGTGGATTGAACACGGCGAAACGCTCGGCAAAGCTGGTGCGATTGCAGAATGTACCAACATGGCGAACGGAACGAACGTGAAGAAGCCCCATCGTTCTGGGGCGACGCTCGTTATTTGTGCCGTTTCGCTCGTCGGCCAATGGATTGACGAGGCAAAATCGAAGCTCGACGAAGATTCAGGCTTGCGTATTCTCATGTATCACGGGCAAAATCGCATTAAAGACCCGAAAAAAATCGCAGAGAATTACGATTTGGTCGTCACCACGTACCAGACGCTCGCCGCCGATCGCTCCAGAACGAATCCGCTCGGTGAGATTGAGTTTTATCGGCTGGTTTGCGACGAGTCGCACATGACGAAGTCTTACAGCACCGGGCAGTCCAAAGCGGCTTCTGGAATATGCGCAGTGAGACGTTGGGCATGTACCGGTACTCCAATAGCTACGAATAGCGTGGATCTTTTCGGGCAATTTGCGATGCTTGGCGTTTCTCCTTGGGGGACCGATCTCAAACGATTTCGGGAAGATTTTAACAACATAATTTGTTCGACCACGGTGCGCCCAGACCGCGCCTATGGGCGCGAAAGAAGCATGATAGATAGATCTTCGAAGGAAATCAAGAACATTTTGACGGTGATGAAACCAATGACTATTCGTCACACCAAGACTCAAAAACTCGGAAGAAACGCGACCAAGGACTTGCTCTCGTTGCCGCCAAAGACGGTTATCCACGTGCCCGTAACTCTCTTACCAGAGGAGCAGCGTCTGTACGACGAAATGCACGCAGACACGAAAGATGCGTGGGAAACAAAGTACAAGGCGAAAGGGCACGCCTTTGTTGCTAAGCATACGTTTGGAATCATGTCCTTGTTGCTTCCCGCGAGAAGATTGTGCTCCGGCGGCCGCTTGACAAAGGCGGATTTGACCATCAAGGAAGACGAAGCTGCCGCCGCTGCTGAAGCGAACGGCGACGCGGAAGAAGGTCAAGGTGATAACTTTGGTGCGCAAGAAGTTAAACGCGTGAAGAAAGAACCAGTAGAACCAGTGGCTCCGATAGTTGCCGATAATGGCAACGAGGTGGCATCCATCGAAGTAGAATCGAAACTTCGCGTGCTCGTCGCCGAGCTCAAAAAAATGCGCAAAGACGACCCGACGAACAAAGCTTTGATCTTCACGCAATTCGGTCAAACCATCGAGTGGTTACAAAGGCGATTACCGGAGGAAGGATTTGGTTTCCGAACCATTAGCGGTTCGATGAGCGCGAAGAATCGCGATAAATCCATCCAGGCGTTTCAAAAAGACCCGCCGACGACTGTCTTCATTTTGTCCGTCCGCTCCGGAGCCGTTGGGATCAACTTAACGGCCGCCTCGCACGTTTTTATGATTGAACCGTGCTTAAACCCAGCGCTTGAAAACCAAGCGATCGGCCGAGCGTGGAGAATGGGTCAAACGAGACCGGTGACGGTGAAGATTTTAGCCGTCCAAGATTCCATCGAAACGAACATCGTTAAGTTGGTCCAACAACGCACGAATGGCATCGCTGTCAATAAAAAAGACGACGAGAACGGCGGAGGACCGGAGATCATCGACATAGAGCAAGAAGAAGAAGAGATGCGTCGCGCGCAAATGAATAAAGGAGAACTGGCCGGCGCGATTCGCGCGGACAAGCAAAAGTTGAAGTTGGAGGAATTTGAACTTCTCTTTTCGCGAGGCAATTTGCTTCCGGAGCTTCCCCCAGAGGATGAAGCTCCGAAAGCCGATTCAGCGGTTGCTGTGAAAGATGAACCGATGGAAGACGTAGGTGCCCGAATCGTCGGAGGAATGGGGTTCACGCAGAATGATGGTAACAACAACAATAATAATAACAAGCTCGAAAACATCACCGGTAAAGATTCTCAAGAGAACAACGCCATCGGGTCGGAGGAGAAGAGGTCACCTCTGGCTAAAGCGCAAAAGAGAGCGTCGCTTTCCGAAACCGTGCCAAACACGGTGAAAACAATTTTTTCAGAAGTTTATGTAAAAAGATAACGGAATTTTGAGGAGGAAGAAGTCGTAGAAAGGATCGAGTGAAGAGGCGTTGAGAAACGCATATTTTCCACCCATCCCTTCGGATTGGAACACACACACACACACAAACACGCAAGAAATACAAGAAATACAAAAGAGCCGATAGTAACAGAAGAAGCAAATTCGAGCATAAATATAGGCGACGCATACAATTGTAATAATAATTCATTCGAAAGTACTAATAGCTTGGCGCGGCTTAATAATAACATTCATCATCGCTCGCTACTCGCGCGCTCCCCCCCCTTAAAACACCGTGACGTCCGCCGCTAACAACACGTGATCGCTCGGTTCATTTGCGCTCGGGTACGGCCCATCTGTCACCTCGGCTCTGTGTTTCAACGGTGCCACCGCGTCTACGCGAATGTTTTCCGTCACGAAAATATAATCTAAAGTATCGATGAACGGCTCGTCGTCTTTAATCTTGGCGTAGTTTGTGAAATCTGGCTCTTCGCCGTTGACTTCTTTGTAACAACTCACCATTCTCGCCGGCGGTTCGACGGTGTACTCCGTTCCTTCGTACGGCACCGGGTAGAACACATCGTCTTTATCCAACTTGTTCGTGGTCAATAACTCGTACGACCCATCGATTGGTTTGACGTTAAAATCGCCCATCAAAATTGAATTTCTCGTCCCGTCTTTTTCGCACTCTCCCATGGTATACGTCGCCGCCAACGCGCTGTGTAAAGTCATAACTTTCGGGTTCCTAAACATGCACGGCATGTGATACGTGGACACACCCAACGACACCCCGGTCTTCTTATGCTTTACGTTCGCATACACGATAGAATTAAACCTCCCTCTCGCCAACTCCCAATCGTCTTGCGGAGGATACTGCGGCTTGGCGTTCCTCGCCGCCCTCCACATTCTGACAATCGGATCCAACACGTACCTCCGCACCACGCCTTTCTCCTCCTCCAAATTCTTCGGTTTCCTCGGCCAATCCGCGCAATCCGACAACCTCTGCACGTCCACTCTCGATAACTCGTACGTATCCAGCGGCACCGCCAACAAAACCCCCATGTAATTATTAAACGGTTTCCCGTACAAGTGCGAGACGACGTGGTACCCGTGCTTGGCGAAAAACGCGTGCAGCGGTCCCGACCACGTCATGCTCACCTCTTGCAACCCAATGATGGATCTCTTCTCCATCTCTTTCGTTAATTTCTCCTTCACGCGCTCCAAACGAACCGACGCGTCGAGATTTCTCGGATCGCACGCCGTAAAGTACGTCGGCTCCGCCAGGTGCGACGAGAGCACGTTGTACGTCGTCACGCGAACCGAAGCGCCTCCTCCTCCTGAAGTCATCATCGTTGCCATCGTTCTCGTTCGAGTCGTTCTCATCGCCGATCCACTCGTGCCGCTGCTGCTCCGAGTCGTCGCCGGCATTTTCTTCAGCGACAAAAGAGAAGAAGTACGAGAAGACGACAGAGATATTCGCGACGCGATCGATGCCGCTCGCATATATTAATATATATGTATATGAAACTCTTCTTCCCAAAATGTAACAACACACGACGGGGAGAAAATGTGTATCTAAAAAAGCTCGTCTCTGTCTCTGCCCGTCGCGCCGATGATTTCCCGCCCTCTGTTCCCGAATACAACAGATCCGAACAGACGGAGAGAGTAGTTTTCTCTCTCTCTCTCTCTCTCTCTCTCTTCTTCCCTCCTCCTCGCGTTTAAAAGAGCGTTTACCTTTTCCCACGCGCCGGCCGCTTCTCTCTCTCTCTCTCTCTCTCTTTTTTTTCTCAAAACTCTGGGGAAAATTGAATCAAAAACCACACTAAAAAGAGAGCTTCTTCTCTTCGCCCGGAAGGAGGAACTTCTTGTCTGGATCTCGAAAGCGGTTCATTACGCGGAATCAGAAACAGAAGAGGTGTCAGGTAACGAGCGCGCGAGAGTCAGAGAGAGAGAGAGAGAGAGAGAGAGAGAGAGAGAGAGAGAGAGAGAGAGAGAGAGAAAGCGAGAGAGAGAGAGAGAGAGAATACGCCAGAGAGAGAGAGAGAGAGAGAGAGAGAGAGATTTTGGATAGAAGAAGAGTACAAATATTAGAACATAACAACAACACACATGCCTCGTTTGAAACTTTCGAACGCGCTCCGGCGGGTGCCGGATAGACAGATGCCCATTCTGGTGACGTTCGCGAGCTTGTCGTTCGTGTTTTCGCTGCTGATGATTTCGATCGGGTACTTGTTTTTGACCGGGAGATTGGACATGTTGGACGCGATGGACGAGGCGACGCACGAGAAGTTGCACCGAGGAGGATCTTCTTCCGCGAGCGCGAACGACAACGAGTGGCACTCGCACCGCGGGGAGACGACGTACGAGGAGGACCATCACCAGCACCACCACGATGATGATCATCATCACTTAGAATTAGCAGAGCCGGTGCATAAAGAAGACGCGACGTACATGCGGCACTCGGTGGACGAGGACGACGACGTCGATAGCCATCCGCACTTGACGACGAACAGCGACGGCGTGTTCTCTCATCCGATCGTTCACACGCAGTCGAGTTACTCGTCCACGTTGGAGAATAGAAACTGTAAGAAAACGACGATGAGTTATAGCAGTGGGAACGGAGCGTGGGATCACGTCCCGACCTCGTCGTTGAAACAGAAACAAAAGGAGGTGTTTGACAGATACGCTTTGACTGGGTTTAGAAACAAAGCGACGACGGATGCGAGGATTTTGATGGAGTTTCTGCTCTCGATTTCGCCGAAACCGCAGAACGGGTGCTGCGCGATTTTCGATGTCGGCGCGAACGTGGGGAAGTACGTGGAAGAGTTGAAGTCGATGCCCATCGCGAAAGATTGCGAAGTGCACGCGTTTGAACCGAACCCGGAGGTTTTTAAAATCATGTCCAGACGCGTCGCCAATTTGAAATCGGTTCACTTGCACAACGCCGGCGTCGCGGAACGACCCGGGAATTTGACCTTCTACTACCAACCCGGGAAAGCAGACACCGGAGGTAGTTTCATGCCGGAACACTCCTACGAGAAATACGCCGACCAAGCCGGTAAAATGAAAACCGAAAACGTCAACGTCATCGCATTAGACGACATTTTCGACGCGTTCATCCCGGACTCGGTGTCCATCCCTCTCGTTAAAATTGACGTCGAAGGACTCGAACACAGGGTCAAAACCGGCATGTCTCGCGCATTAGCCTCCGGCAGAGTCCAAGCCGTCTACTGGGAACGCAAAGGTTCGTTAGATTTAGAACCGTTTGAAACGGAAGTCAAATTCATGGCCAACCACGGCTACAACGTCTACGTCATGGGATGCTCCGGCGCGAGAAAACACTCGTGCGCGCTGACGCTCGTCCGAGTCGACGGACCGTTCTTCGATCCAATCTTCGACCCAAAACGACACCGCGCTCCAAACCAAGGTAAATACATGACGATGAACTTATTAGGCGTGAAAAGAGGTCACAAATTCAACGACGTCATCGTCAAGAAGATGTTGGCCCAATGATGATGTGAATTTTTTAACAAACACTTATATTACAAAATATTAAACGCCGAGCTGCCGAGAGAGAGAGAGAGAAAGAGAGAGAGTAAAACACGCACACACGCACACACACACACACAGACGAGAGCGCCCGCTTCTCATCATCGAGAGAAGAGAAAACGAAACGAAAGCCACGACGACTTTGTCGTTGGCGCGAGCAGAGCCTCTCTCTCTCTCTGAGACAAATTTTTTTTGACGTGTCTCTTTTTCTCGTTTTTTTCAACCTCCTCCTCAGAATTTTTGCACGACTCGCGAGGAGCAGGAGCAGACACAGAGGAGAAAAAATAATAAAAAATGAAACTCTCTTCGCCGCTCGTGGTCGTCTTCGTCGCGCTTTTATCTCTGGTCTTCGTCGAGAAGACGGCGTACGGGTTTTACTTGCCCGGAGTCGCCCCGCAAGGTGCGTTTTGCGCGCTTTTTTTCTCTCTCTCTCTCTCCTTCTCTCTCTTTTAAAGAAGAAATTCCAACAAAGGCAACTCTCTATCTTTTGCGGTCGACCGCGAGATCGCTCTCTTTTCTCGCTCGCGTTTGTACTTCTCTCGCGCTTTCTTACTCACTCCGTAACTCTCTCTCTCTCTAAAAACACACCCGACGACATCTAGATTACGCGCAAGATGACATCGTGTTCATGAAAGTGAACAAGCTCACGAGCACGAAGACGCAGTTGCCGTACGATTACTACTCGATGCCGTATTGCAAGCCGAATCCGATCGTGTACTCGGCGGAGAATTTGGGGGAAGTTTTGCGCGGAGATCGCATCGAAAACTCCTTGTATTCGCTGGAAATGAGAAACGACATGCAGTGCTCGGTGGTGTGTAAGATAGATTCGCTCTCCGAGGAGCAAGCGAAGGACTTTGAGACGAAAATTGAGGAAGAATATCGCGTGAATATGATCTTGGATAACTTACCGGTGGCGATGGTGAAAATCAGAGCGACGGAGGACGGCGAAGGCGAGACGGTGGAGAGGAAGACGTACGAGAGAGGGTATCCGGTTGGGTTTAAAGCGAGCGTGGAAGAAGGCGGCGAGGAGAAGAGTTTCTTGCACAATCACTTGAGGTTTACGATTTTGTTTCACAAGGACCAAGAGACGGATTTGTCGAGAATCGTCGGGTTTGAGGTGGAACCGTTTTCGGTGAAACACGAATTTGAAGAGCCGTGGGACGATGTTTCTCCGACGTTGACGACGTGTAACCCGGGGAGAATGCAGTATGTGACGCACGGGTTGGCGCCGCAGATCGTAGAGGAAGGTGCGGAAGTTATTTTCTCGTACGACGTTTTGTATAAACAAAGCGACATTAGATGGGCCTCGCGATGGGACACGTATTTGTTGATGGTGGATGACCAAATTCACTGGTTTTCCATCATCAATTCCATGATGATTGTTTTGTTTTTGAGTGGTATGGTCGCGTTGATCATGCTCAGAACGTTACACAGAGACATCTCGAGGTACAATCAGTTGGAAACGAGCGAGGAGGCGCAAGAAGAGAGCGGGTGGAAGTTGGTGCACGGCGATGTGTTTCGAACCCCCGAGGCGAGTGGGTTGTTAGCGGTACACGTCGGAACCGGGGTTCAAATTTTAGCGTGCACGTTTGTCACGCTTGCGTTTGCAATTCTCGGATTTTTGTCCCCGGCGAATAGAGGCGGATTAGGGACGGCGATGGTGTTGTTGTTCACGTTTATGGGATTTTTGAACGGGTACGTGTCTGGGGTGTTCTATAAGATCTTTAAAGGTCCGGATTGGAAAGGAAACGCCGGTTTGGCGGCGATGATGTTCCCGGGGGTGTTGTTCGGCGTGTTTACGTTTTTAAACTTTTTCATTTGGACGCAAAAATCCAGCGGCGCGGTTCCATTTGGCACGTTTTTCATTCTCGTGTTTTTATGGTTTGGCATTTCCATTCCGTTGGTATATGCCGGGGCGTGGTTCGCAACGAAGAAGGAAATCGCCGAGGACCCGGTCCGAACGAATAAGATTCCGAGACAGATCCCCGAGCAGCCGTGGTACATGAGCGGCGCGGTGAGTGTTTTAACCGGAGGTATCTTGCCCTTCGGCGCGGTGTTCATCGAGCTCTTTTTCATCTTGACGTCCATTTGGTTGCAACAATTCTATTACGTCTTTGGGTTCTTGGCGTTGGTGGTTATTATTTTGTTGATCACGTGCGCTGAAATCACCATCGTGTTGACGTACTTTCAATTGTGCAACGAAGATTACCGATGGTGGTGGCGTTCGTTCCATTCGAGCGGTTCGAGCGCGCTTTACTTGTTCGCGTACGGGACGGTGTATTTTTTTACCAAGTTGGAGATTACGAAAAAAGTACCGACGATGATGTACTTTGGATATATGGGGGTAGTGTCGTACGGGTTTTACATTCTGACCGGTTCGATTGGCTTTTTAGCCTCGTACGTGTTTGTGCGCACGATTTATAGCTCGGTGAAGATCGATTAAAATACGTAAGAGAGAGAAAAGAAACGGAGAATATAAAATAACAACTTCAAGGCAAGTCAAGAGGAAGAGGGAAGAGAAGACGAGCTCTTTTTAATTAAGTAAATACATATGTTTTTTTACCGTACCGTACCGTGATAAAAACTATTTCTGCAATTTGTTCTAAAAACGTTTCGTAAACTCTCCTCCTAACTGGTTTCTAACAATCTACTTAATCGGCGTTGCCTCGCGTAGGATGTGCTTTCTTGTGTCGCGACGTCTCACGCGTGCGTATCTATTGATGCACTTTATTCATCTCTCGCATGGAAAGGACGTGGATCAACGCTTCCATTTCTAACCCACGCAGATTCGCCTGCTCGTTTTCATCTACGTCGTCATTTTCGATATCTCCTTTGTCTATTTGGTCGGCTTCGTTTACGACCATGGACAATATTCTGTAGTTTTTCTCGGTGTTCGTCGAAGCGTTACTTTCCACATGTTCGAAGGTTACGTTTCGTTGCCTTGACTCCGTAGTAAGCACTGCATTGCTCTTCTCGCTGTTCGACCCAAAGCTGAGCCGTTGCCTCGCGCTCTCCGTTTTATCTTTATCTGCTTCTTTTTCTTCTCCTTCCGTTTCTTCGAGCGACTTCATCTTTTTCATGGCCGAGGTCAACGCTCTCGATGGGCTCTTTATCGGCGTCAATTTCAAGTGCTGCGCGATACCTTCTTTCATTGGAACGACCGCAGCAGAGTCATTTGTACTTTCGCTGTTGACGCTCACGGCATCAACAAATTCATTTTCCTTTCTGCTTAAAGTTCTCGATCCGATGCCAATTTTTGCCTCTAAAACGCTTCTTCTTTGCTGAGACGACCCTTCCACGGACGCTTTCGCCGGCGAGACCATGCCGTCGTTCATCGGTATATCCGGTAACGGCGGTAGTTTCGGTCGCAGCGTGCTATCTGCGCGACAAAAATAGCTTAAGAAACTCACGATATCAACGCTCTCTCTTCGTCTACCGCCCATTTCCATCGCTGTCCTCACCATGTCCCGCTCGATCGTTGAGCGCGACGAAGTATCGTTCCTCGCTTTCTTCAAATCGTGTCTAAAGGAGTCATTGCGTTCATACACGTGTAAAAACCCATCCACGATGATTAACCCGGTCCCACTGTAGTTCAAATCTCCAAATGCATTCAATAGTACGAACGCATTGATGTATAACTCGTCATTCAACGCGCGCATTTCCTTCGACATTTTCTGCTTCAACATCTTCTTCAGCCTCTTCTCTCGAGTCATCCCGTCCTTCACCCCCGGAGCCATACTCAGAGATCCCTTCGAAAAGCTCAGCATTCTCTTGTGACGGCTAGGATGCGGTTCGTCATAATCGCTCTCCAAATCGATATCGCTCTCGAAATCGTTCTTACTTGTGTTGTTGCTATTAAGATTCTTCAAATTCTTCACTCGCGGAAAGAACCTCCTCAATCCTTCCTTTGGTCTCTTCGATTGCTCTTTCTTTTTCATTTTCTTCTCGACTAAGCTCCTACACGCGTCGGCGACCAACGCAGTCATTCGTTTTACTCGTTTTAATTCCTCCACGTTTTCTCTTTTTTCGAGTATCGCCGCTTGAACCGCGTCGATTTTATCAGTTTTCCTTTCATTCGCGTCGCGGCTCTCCCGCTTCATCCACGAAAGCTCCTCACCCGAACTCGGACTGGTTTTCGCGCTCGCAAATCTAAACGAGTTCGAATCGTCCGCATCCGATAAATCGCCGCTAAAACTACTCGACGCGTTAAGCGCACCATCGTCCGAAAAATCGTCCTCTCCGCCCGCGACGCGAAACGCTTCCACGAATTCACCCAAACCAATGCCTTCATCTCCGTAACTGCTAATTGTCGCGATAATCTTCGATCCCACTTCAACATTCCTCTGGCTATTCTTCTTTCCGCGCGATTTAGAAGAAGAAGAAAACGCTATCCGATGTTCGCTCAACGCCGAATCCAAAATCTGAGAGACGTTCCCGGTGTTGTTCCTCAACGCGGTGAGAAAATCGCGTCCCGAAATCGTCGAGGATTCGTCTCTGTCGATTATCGCGAAGACTTTTTTCAGCGTCGCGTGAGGGAGGAATAAGGTCGAATCGTCGATATCACCGTTGTCGTCGTCGTCACGCGCAGCGCCGCGGGAGGAGGTGGACGGTTGTTTCTCCATCCCTCGCTCCTCTCTCCTCTCTCTTTTATGTAGTTAATATCTCCGCCAGCGCTCGATTTCAATTCCAAAACTTTTCCCCTTTTTTTTTGCAACGAACAGATTTTTTGTTTTACGAGTAATTCAAAATATTCCCTAAACCCTAAACCCTAAATATTTTTTTTTGTTTTGCACATTTCCTTTTTTCCGTCGCCTTTTTATTAGGAACACGCACAACCACGTGGATTATCTATATCATCCACGCTTCAGAAGCACACGACGAATAAGCAGAGAAACACGATGCAGCGGTCGCTTTCGTTCACCGCGTCCGTCTCTTCTTCGACGAGAACGTCTCACTTCGCTTCTTCTTCTTCTTCGAGAAAGTCATCATCGCAAAGAAGAACGATGCGAAGAAATCATCCAGAGGCGATGGCGCGAGGGAAACGCAAAGGCATTTCAGATATAATCAGCGAGGAAATCGAAGGGCAGGAGAAGAAACAGAAGGAACCGAAAGCGACGAAAGCGAGCGCGGAGGGAAAGAAAATGGCCGAGGAGTTTAACAAAGGGAAGATTCCGCCAGGGTTTTTGAAGATTTTAAACCTCTCGGAGTTTGACGAGAAGAAGAATATAAAAGCGGTGACGTTAGCGAATGGCAACTTTTGCGTGGTGCGAGTGGGAGAGTTGATTTACGTGTGCGATTGTAACTCGACCGCGTATAAATATCCGCTCATCGATGGAGAGTTGTTCAACGGCCCGGGAGGTGCGTCCATTAGGTCTCCGTTCGATGGGACCAGTTACGATTTGACGACTGGGAGAGTCATCGAGTGGTGTCCTCAAGACACGTTGCCGAGAAAGTTATTGGGTAAGTTGAAAGAAAACCAGACGCCGGTGGATTTAGGCGTGTATCCAGTCATGGTGGACGAGCAAGGGGATATTTACGCGTGTTTTGTGCAGTAATTGAATGAGTAATTGAGTTGATGTCGTTTTGATTTGAATGCATGTGTGCATGCAGCGTGCAGTCCTAGTACATATAAAATATAAATACATCTTATGCCTACAATAATCTTTGTTTTCGGGTCGTGTCCTATCGCGGTTCTTTCCGTTGCTGTTGTTGTTGTTGTTGTTGTTGTTGTTGTTGTTGTTGTTGTTGTTGTTGTTGTTGTTGTTGTTTCGTTTTGCCGACTAATCCTAACTTTATGGCGACTTCAGTCGCACCACCGTGGAATCGAAACGATTGGTAGATGTCTTCTTTCCCGTTTTCGACGAACACAGCTCGCGAGGGTAACTCATCCAGAGGTAACTCCACAGACTCTAAAAACGATTCGAGTTCTACGCGCACGTTTTCTAAATCTCGCCAATAGCCTCTCGGTTTGGGCATGTTCTTATCCCATCCGAACTTTTCCGAGACTATTTTGTAGCCACCGAGCTCGCGAATGCGCCTTTCCAAATCTTCTCTGCCGTATTCTCGCAAGAGGAGCTTTTGCGGTATTCTTTGTTGTTGTTGTTGTTGTTCCGTTTCGCCGTCATCGTTCGATTTCAGTAGCACAGTCGCGTTGAAGGCTTCGATGTCTGCTCTCAACGCGTCGAGGAGTTCTTTCTCTTCGTCCTCGTCGAACGTTTTCTTATCGTACGTGTTTTTCTTCTTTTCGTTCTTCTCAGAGGATGCTTTTGCCGTCTGTTTCATCGCAGCTTCGGTTAATCCATACAGTTTTGCTCTCTCTGCGATGGTCAACTCCTCGTCGTCTCTCGAAATGGTCGCATCGATAGAATCTTCCTGCTCCTCGTCTAATTTTGGATTTAAACGCATGAACTCGGCGATCGTTTGGTTCGTCTGGTCTAGTTCTGGAACGATGTTAAGCTTACGCACAGAGTTGTCGAAGGTGACGAGCGGTATGACTTTCTCCAGCGATATCGCTTCAATGTGCGCGCGTAACGTTGTCAAAAATTCAATCGTCTCGTCGACGACTTGTCGTTCGTCCAGAGGCGGTTTGCGTGCTCTTCCGTCTTTGTAATTTGCCTTGGCATTGATACCTTCGATGGCAAATTTTAATATCGTCGCTTCGGCTTCTTCGCGGGAGGGCGCGTCGTTGAAGTCGTTAAAATCAGCGCGGTCAAGTTTAGATACGTTGACCGCGCCGTCGTACGTCTCGTCAAACGATCGAAGAGTTGCACTGCTATCCATGTCGTCTTCGTCATCGTCGTTCGAATCGCTAGCTGGAACGACTAGAAATTTGCCTTGCAAAACGCCGTCTTTTCTTTGATTTCTCGAAACGCGAAACTGTATTTCACCCTCTTCATCTTTTTGCGACAGGTCGACGCCTACCGATTCGTAAATCGCGTGGCACAGGCAGTGTTTGAGAAACACAAATCGAAGGCGTTTCAAATTTTTACCCGTGCCTCGTGCCACTCCTCCTCCTGGTACGGCGCCGCCGAGAGTTGCGTTCGGTAAGACCTCGCAGTGCACTAAATTCGGGGCGAATTTTGCCAACGATTCATACGCCGTGAGTACTTTCCAGACTAAAGACGGTGGTGCTTCGATGCGCACAGCGCTCAACGTTCGTCGGTGATACACCGCGGATGTGTCGTACCTTCTGTTGTGCACTTCGATCGATCCAGGCGCCGACGTCGACAAATCCTCGGCGGCATCTGCGTCAATGATTTCGTCGAACCATCGTCCGCCTTGCGCACCGGACGTCGTGTTACCTTGCGCGGCTTGCCAGGAAAGGTTTTCAGCCGGCGGCATGACGTTTCTTCTCACTGTTGGAGGTCGAGAACGACCGGAAATGGACATCATTTTTTTCTTAGCGTTAGAATTGTTGTTGTTGTTGTTGATGGTATTGATGATGTCGCCACTCTCGTCTCTTCCTTGCTGCGCTAACGGCACGTTCACTTCGCTCAATCCTAGGTAATTTTCTGGCTTCAACCCTGCGTTTGTCAATCTTCCATCTCTTCGTTTTTTCCTTCGACCGATGAAATATCCGTCGTCGTCAAACTCGTCCACGTAATAAAACTCCCCTCCGGCTTCGTTCCAGTTCAAAGCCTCTAAATCTAAGAAAGGTGCGTTCAACTTTGCCCTTTGAATCGAGCTAGCGCGTTGATTAATCGCCGTCGCAATCTCCTCAAACGATTGTCTCATGGCCCTTTCTAAAGCTCTTCTTAAAACCGGGTACTTTGTCGGTCGAATTTCACACTCGTACGACAACTCACACGCAAACGAGGCTGATTTTAATCTCGCAACTTTAATCTTTCCGAAACACTCAAACTCTCCGTTTCGTCTGTCCACGTCTCGACTGGCAAACGTGAGCGTTCGAGAAATCGTCGGCGCCTCGGGTTGTTTCTTTCTCCTGCTCGCGTTATCGTTTTTCGACGACACCAGTTGAGAAGAAGACGGAGACATCTTCGCCTTTTCTGGCGGCAACAAAACTACCTCCAAGAAAATTTCGCCTCTCATCGCGTTAGCGCACAGAATCACCTCGTCTCTACAGTCGCTCGCGAGGCGGTACGTGGACACGCCGCCGCTGCTCGAAAAACTCCGCAGCGACGTTCGCACGTTTGGCGCGAACGTACTAAACAAACTCGCGTCGGAAACTGCTTCCCACGTGGCATCCGGCGACGCGTCTATTCGAGCGCGGTATTTTGCTCTCGGCGTAATTAATACAGTTTCCTCGCTCGTTCGTCCATACGTCCCTAATTCCTCGTCCTCGTCGCTCTCGTCCTCGTCTTCCTCCATCATCAAATCTCTCAAAAGTTCCAAGTCCTCGTCTTTTCGTAATCTGTCCTCTTCCTTCTCGTCTTCTTCCCAGTTTTCGTCCACTCGCATCTTCGCCGCTACCGCTACCGCCGCTCGTCTCCTTCCTCGAAGACGCGAAAAAGAGGAACTGGACGCGAACGCATCCGAACTGCTCCGCGTTTTTGTTGTTGTTGCTGTCGTCGACGTCGGTGTTGTTCTTCTCAACCTCCTCCTCCACGAAGAAGAATTCGATTGCCGAAAATGTTTCCCACCGCTGCTCGTCGACGCGAGCGCGCTCGACGCCATCCGCTGCTGCTGCTGCTGCTGCTGCTGCCGCGCAATCATCCCCACCCGCCTTCTTTCTCTCCGTTTTCTATCGTTTCATCTCTGTTTTTTAAATCTTTATGCGATTCGTCACGGACAGACAGACAGACAGACAGAGAAAGTGTGTTGTGCCGTGAATCTTTTGGAGCGTGACGCTCGCGCGGCGTCGGAATTCTCTCTCTGACCGAGGCAGATTCTCTCGCTTCAAACCGCAAAAGTTTCGTCTCTCGGCCGCTCTCTCTCTCACTCCGATCAAAATGCACTCTCTGACATGCGCCGGGCAAAAAAGCAGCACCGTGAGAAAGGAGCACAAAAAAAGTAAAAAAAAAACAGAGAGAAAAATTCGACTTTGCGCCTCACAACGACACACGCGACAAACCAACCGGACACTAAAGACGAAGGGCACATCGGGTTGTTTTGTCTGAGTGAGATTTTTTTATATATATATAAAGAGAGA
>Ga0181595_10002250_pt1 | contig 19500 bp, 17 predicted proteins | sample 041ome_7_FD_145604 | JGI IMG/M metagenome (GOLD analysis project Ga0181595, IMG submission 145604) | Coastal salt marsh microbial communities from the Groves Creek Marsh, Skidaway Island, Georgia - 041401AS metaG (spades assembly) | ecosystem: Environmental > Aquatic > Marine > Intertidal zone...
TCACGTCGAGACCGACCACGCTTCACGCGAAGTCCGTGCTCTTCAACTGTGATCTCGTACACGCGGGATCACTCAATCCCGAAAAGAAACCAAGAAAGGCTGTGCAATATAAAATTGCGCACCGAGACGATGTTGAAAAGTTAAAACACCTTCAAGGCATACATAAGACAAAATACGGCGCGTGCAATAAAAAAACACTCGACGTACTTTATAGAAAACTATCTCTTACATTTTCATACATAATTAATCATCATTTAACACCCTATTTACAAAATAAAGAAAGTAATCTTTTATGCAAACTCATAGGCGAAGATAGATGTTTCTATAATGCATGATTAATACCGATCGTCGTCGTACATATATACTTAGGACCACCCTTTACTTCGTTACCGATGTGTGGAAATATCCATGAACAAGGGTAGATTAACATTTTACCAGTTTCAGGTCTGACTTTTCTCCCGTGTATAAACTCGGTACAACCACCTTCATCTTCTTCCAATGTATTCATATAAAAGAGTACTTGTAAAAAGTATGGTTTCTTTGGATCTCCATCGTGATGCCACGCATAGAAATTTCCCTTTTCTATCCGTTGTAAGGGAAATCCTGTAAAGTATATACTTTTATTATCAAGTTCTCTGTCGTATATATGATTATCTGTGTTATAGTGTGCAAAGTTAGCGTGTAGCCGGGTCATGTATTCATTATATGCCTTCGTAGCATAGTTATGAAAAAGGGAATCTATGTCCACCCATCCCTGTGTACCTCCAAGAGACAATTCTGTATTGAGTTTGTCTCGCTCGACTACAACTCCATTTGCCATATAGTAATAGTACCCATGCTTCTTTCGAGGGTCTGCCTCAAATCGTCGCACGATTGATTCGCATAAATCGGTTGGTATGAAGTTGGGTATTTCTAAAATATATTCATCCATATGATTACATAGTTCTCTATTTTTTAAACACTTTCCATTCTCGCTAAATCATCAATGTCTCTGCTTTTACGTGTGAAACACTTTCCATTCTCGCTAAATCATCAATGTCTCTGCTTTTACGCGTGACAGCCTTAAACGCACCCAACCACCTCGCGACGGCGCGATTAGAACCGAGTTGCGACGACGTTTCATCACTCACGATGATACTAAGTCCGTTACACACATCAGGTTTATTTGCGCGTTCGGGGAACTCTAAATTAAAGGCTTGTATAGATATCGCGGGGATGTCGGGGGCCTCATCGAGAAGCCTATCATATTCTTCACGACACTTCTTGACAAACTCAATAACACATGTTCTATCTCGTGGGTCTAGTGAAAGTTCCATATCAATATTCCTATAATACTTCGAATATTGTATGCACATAGATGAGTGTAATTCTGAAAGACTGAGACTCTGACTAAACTTACTTATACTCGTAAGAATTCCACCGAGAACATTGAGGAATGCGAACATGTATTGAACGATCATGATTTTAGCCCTTGTGTCCGATGATATATTGTCGTTTCCACTTGGATTGAGCACGGCGAAGCCACCGACGCCGGTGATACTCGCGATGAGCCGGTGATACTCGCGATGACTATACTGGGGTAGGAGAGGTAATCATTTTGCTTTTTATAGTGGAGCCTCGCGTGGTTGTGGAGCCATCGATATCCCGCGGCTCTCTCCGCCCACGATTTAAGAAGCCTCTCCTGCTTCTCACACCATGGGTGAGTCTCCTCGTGTGCTTCCATTATTTTACGCACAGAAATTTAGTTCGGTGACCCACCATTTTTTCTTTTTGGGATCCCATTTTGCCCCTCGTTTTTTCGCACTTTCCCGTTCGGCGTATGGAACATCTAAATAGATTCTATTGTATGGACATTCGGACACACCGATCGCCATGTTAGCCAAACGATCCGCGTGATCATTTCCAATAGAGTGAATGTCTTCTCTCCCCGTGTGAGCTTTTATGTGCATGAAATGTACGTTTGATTTGGTACTGTATAATTCGTATATTCGTTGAACGAGTTCTTTGTTTGGAATATCTTTTATCCAATTGCAATTCGCGTTCTTTAAACCATATTCACCCGCACATCGAATCGCATAGATCGAGTCAGATACGATCGTAACATCCTCGCCCATTTCAATATTTCTCTTCAATATGTCGTATACCCCAATGATCGCACTTAATTCGGCTGTGTTATTAGACTGTTTACCATCTATTTTTGCGGATACGTTACGATCATCGTCTTCACCAAAATAGATACCAATGCCAGCGGCTGCGTTTTTTTGACCATTATTCGTACACGCACCATCGGTGTATACGTAGATCATTCTTATTTATTATGAGTATATTATGTTTAAACGTCTTCCACGTAGACGAGTCCTTCTTTTAACTTGGTGTACAACATTTCGTAGATGTTGCCCGTCGGTGCGGTCGATTGCGTGATGCGCACATTCTTATGCGCGAACGGACTCGACCCAGCATTCTTGGCTTCCTCAGACACCCACAATTGAAAGAGACCTTCGACCACGTATTCCGTGACCGTCGATTCCGTGGTATTGTTATCGGCACCGTACGTGCGTTCTATGTTCACACGTTTTTGAATACGCGCGTCGTTCGTCGAGAGAGACGCGTAGTACTTGTTGATCACCAAACCGAGACTGAGAGTGACGTCTTCTGTCACGAGTATGCCCATTTTTATATAAACAGATATAAAAATTTTAAGTATATTCTTCTCATGGAAAGACTCGCACTGTGTTCAAAAGTCCTATACGATTATGATATACTGGAAAAACAGCGAAAGATTGTTGAACTCGAGAAGAGACTCGAAATTCCAAAGATACGATTCAAAAAGTATGAAGATTGGGAGATGTACAAGTCTCGGTTATACCAAGACGTTCACGCCATCCTGGAAAAGTGGTTCTTACACGATCCACGGGAATACGAACGCACGTCGTATCACGGACTCACGTTTCGTCAAGAGAATGCCCTGAATGAATGTATTTATGAACACCTTTACAACGGCACACACAATGTTGAGTGGAGTGATAAGATCGCGTCGGATGTCGTGTACGGTGTGCGGGCCATGATTAATGCGATGATGAAGGTATTCATATATGAAATGTTAGATGCCAGAGACACCGTAAAGTTAATATATGAATACGTGACGTGGTACCTCGACGATGATTCACATTCACCGTGTATTCTCGAGAGTTTACCAGAATTTACATGTAAAGAGTGTAACCAGATTGAACAATACGTAAACGAAGATCAAGTCTGTATCACGTGTGAAGCGATTATCGCATCTTAGAGTTGCGCGACATCGCCATCACGGTTAACGCGATACCCATCGCGAGAATCGTGAGCGGCAAATATATGCCGATCTGCTGTTGCATCGTCATCTTCTTGTTCTCACGGGCGTACATGTTTGAATTATATAGTATGCTGAGATTTTATTACTCTTCGTAAGATTTTCGTGGGCTGGAAGAAGTTGAAGATTTGTATAGTGAAAACATTTCCTTTGTTGTTCTTCGTCTAACATATTGAATGATGAACACGGGATAATGTGATCTATGTGAGCATCAGAGTAATCTTTTCCGGGAACCTTTGTATTTTCCAAGTATTTTTTCAAGAAGTCACCGTCACATCCGAGAAGCGCTTTTGTTTTATCTGATTTTGCTTCACGACCGTTAAAAGCGTGCCACATTCTCTTACGACATAATTCAAGATAATATCCCGGTGTCTTATTTTCTTTAGCCTTTTTGCGTCTTTCAGGGCGACACTTAGCATTTGATCTCGAGCATTCATTTAATCTTTTTGTGTGATACTCTTCATCATTTTCATATCTTTCTCTACGTTTCTGGTTTATTTCCGTGGCGTTATCGTTCCAATGATTCCTTACACGCTCTTTTACCCGTTCTTTATTTGTTTCGTAGTACTCCTTAGATTTTTCGGATAACTTTTTCTTATTCTTCACTTCGTATGCTTTCATGTATTCTTTGCGACACACTTTACATTGATTCAAATGACCATCCTTCATTTGTTTATGTTTTCCAAATTGGTCGAGTGACTTCTTTTCATGACAATGCATACATACTTTCTCCATCTACGAGTTGTCCTGAAATTATTTCTAGTTTATGAACGCAAAACAAACATTAGGGTACTTGAAATATCTTAATGTTTATGTTAATTCTAAATTTTTTATACTAAAATGTAGCCATAGCTTTCTTAGTTGGAGAAAGCACGGTTAATCCCAAAGGTTTCCCAGTGGGCCAGATCGTACCTTAAGCAGTATCAGAGTGACTAACTCCTCATTTACCACCGACACCTTAGCGATCGTTGAAACGGAATCATATTCTTGTCGTAGCGAACTTAGATTCTCGCCTGCGGATTATCCAATCTCTAACATTTTTACCATCGGGTTCGGTCATTAACCGAGATCCCCCCAAAAGTTTCCAAATGGGGGTGGTAGTTAGAGCTCTAAGGAACTTCCCGCAACCAGGTTGTCTCGCCTGCACACACAGACTAGCAGGACAAACGCTTTTAACGCCTGCTTTTTGGGCCTGATCTTAACTCCATTATGAGCTAAAGCTAAGCCCGCCCATCCCGCTTTGGATGCGGAGGACGTTGTAGTTGGTCGCGAACATGTGCATGACTTGCGAGTCCGTGGCGTTGGCCTTGAGCGCAACGGCGACTTGCGCGTTGTCGATGCGGGAGAAGTTGCACGTACCGGTCGGTTGGTGTTCTTCCGGCTTGAGCGCGAAGGAGTACGAGTACACACCCGGGTACGGGGCACCGGTGTGGTGTTGCATGGCTTGCACTTGGTTGAAGTACTTACCCTTTTGTTCCTTGAAACGGTCTTGGCCGTTGAGGACCAACTTGAACGTGTCAAGCGGACCCGCGGACAAGGAGAGCGCGGCACCTTCTTCGGCCCATTGCTTGGCGGAACCATCGGCACCGACAGACAAGAGCGGAGCACCGGTCGCTTGGGAGATCGGCACGTAGCAGTTGGACGCCGACGGCGCAGACGGGTTGGCGTCGAGGACGACCGAACCGGCAGTCGCCGCGTTGGAGGTGAAGTTCCAGTGTTGCGCGTTGGAGGCGCTACCGTTGTTGAAGCACCACACCAATTCCTTGATCGGGTGGTTGTAGGACAAGCGCACTTGCTTGGTGGACCCGGCAGTCACCGTGTCGGTACCAGTGTGTTGCACTTGTTCGATGAGGTATTCGTGACCCTTTTGGGCGAAGCGACGACGCTCTTCCGTGTCCAAGTACACGTAGTTACCCCAGACCTTGAAGGTGGAGCCATCGGTGTATTGGGAGAATTCCGAGGACAAGTCAAAGTCGATGCGGACTTCGTGATACTGCAACGCGATCAAGGGCAGATACAACCCCGGATTCCGGTTGAAAAAGAAGAGTAGCGGGAGGAAAACCGTACCGGCCGTGGAGGCAACCGGGTTGGTCGTCATCTTACCGTAAGTCGCCTTCTTGGACTCGTCCAAGTACAACTCAGAGTACAAACGCCACCACTTTTGGTAGTGCTTGTCGATGCGCTGACCACCGATGGAGAGTTCAACATCCTTGATGGCACGTTCGGCCGCCCAGCACGAATCGATGGCCGCGACACCGGCCTTCGTACCGAGAGACGCCGACGTAACGAGTTCGACGTACATGTCGCCGATCAAATCCCCGTTACGGGCGATGGTCACGGACACGCGGCCGTTGTTGGACGCGGTACCGTTGACAGTTTGTTCAATGTTTTCCATAGCGAAGTTCGTGTGACGCTTGTACACGGCTTGGAAGAAGGTAACCTTCGGGTTACCCGTCAAGTAGACATCTTGGGCGCCATAGGCGACGAGTTGCATGAGACCACCGGCCATTTTGAGAGTTTTTGTACTGTATACGGAGAAAATAATTCTGACCGAAATCGCGGCGGTGCGAAATTTTGGTCACGTTCTTTTCTCAGTTTAGTTTAAATGTCTGATCGCCCTGAAGAAATCGAAGAGTTTGTGTCCGATGATGATACCATCAATGATGAAGAGGAAGAAGAGCAAGAGGAAGAAGAGGTCTTCGAAGACGAAGACGACGAAGACTTTCAGGGGGATATTGGATTTTTGATGACCGGTCTGCTCGCGACGGCCGACGGCGATACCGTGTGTTCCGCCCTGGTGAACATCGCGACTCAGCTCGAAATGCAAAACAAAATTCTCATCAAGATGCTCACCAAGCTCTCCAAAAAAGACAATTAGAAAAATCGGCCCATGATTAATAAAATGGAAGATGGAACTCATTACATCGACAAAGACCCCGACACTCGGGAGTCTGAGATGGAACAAATGAAATGTAGAGTCCAGTCTCTGAATCAAGAAGAGGTGTTACAATACATCGACTACATGGAAGAAAAATGGTGTTTGAAAAAAGGCTCCGGATTCAATTCGGCATCGCTGGGTTATACACAACTGCTTAACCCGGAAGATATCGGTGAAGATGGACGAGTTTTGAATTATGATATGAAAGCCATCGACGATCGTCGATCGAGATATATCAAGATTCTGAGTGAGCTCTATCACAGAGCGAGTGCGATCAATATTCAGGAATTTGAACCCGAAGATGATGGCCTCAAGGTATCGAGACGTATCAATCGAATCATTGAACAAGTGAAAGATGCCTTTTGCAATATAAACACCCATAAAATAGCATACGAGCGTGCTGAAAATCCAACCGTCGAGCCCGAGATTTTTGATTCAGACCCTGCTACGTTTAGGGGTGTCCCGATGGACGACAGCAAAGTCGACGACGCGACCCCCTTTCAGAAGTCTATTTTGTGTGCACTCAAGACGCTGTACATGAAACGGTTTCGACGTTACAAAGGTGATTGTTGTGAACAGATCACATATAACGGCTACGACACGCGCGCGTGGAAGCCTCTTAAATCGATCAATGAATTCGTGTACGAGCTCGGTAACAAGGAATATGATTTCGGTTTATGGCAAAATCTTACGAGCAACCCCGGTGTGTTTCGACATTTGATTGAACATTTATCAAATTGTCAAGACGTGCAGTTTCCTGAAATCATCAAGGATCGTCACATGTGGTCATTCAGGAACGGTGTCTTCTTCGGAAAGTGTTGGACACCCGAAACTGGCGCGTATGATTGTAAATTTTATTCGTACGAGAGTCGCGAGTTTCGATCACTCGATCCCACCAAGGTGAGTTGTAAGTTTTTCGATCAACAATTTGATGATTTCGATCACATCGAAGATTGGTACGACATTCCAACGCCACATTTCCAAGGTGTTCTCGATTATCAAAAGTTTGATGAGAGTGTGTCGAGATGGATGTATGTCATGGGTGGTCGTTTGTGTTTCGATACCGGAGAACTCGATGGATGGCAGGTCATTCCTTTCCTCAAGGGTATCGCGCGTTCGGGGAAGTCCACGGTGATTACAAAGATCTTCAAAAAGTTCTACGAACCGGAAGACGTCAAGACTGTTTCGAATAATATTGAAAAGAAGTTTGGTCTCTCGAGTGTATACAACGCGCTCATGTTCATCGCACCCGAAATCAAAGGTGATTTCTGTCTCGAACAGGCTGAGTTCCAGTCCATGGTATCTGGCGAAGATGTTTCCATCGCCATCAAAGGACAGACCGCGAAGTCGGTCGAGTGGAAGTGTCCCGGGGTGCTCGGTGGGAATGAGATTCCAAATTGGAAAGATAATTCAGGATCCGTGCTTCGACGCATTCTTCCATGGAACTTTGCAAAGCAAGTCAAGGATGCCGACACACAACTCGACGAAAAACTTAACCAAGAAATCCCCGCTATTTTACTTAAATGCGTTCGAGCATACCTCGACTACGCACAAAAATACAGAAACAAAGACATTTGGAACGTTGTTCCAGAATACTTCAAAACCGTTCAGAAACAAGTCGCGATGGTCGCGAGCACACTCCACAATTTCTTGGAGTCGACCAATCTCGTCTTTGGCGAAGAACTCTACGTGCCTCAGAAGATCTTCGTACAGGTGTTCAATCAGCACTGTCAAGCGAACAACTTGGGTCGACCAAAATTCAACCCAGACTTCTACGCCGGGCCGTTCAGTTCGCGCGAGATTGAAGTGCGCGAGGAATCACTCACGTACAAGGGCCGTGTCTACCCAAAACAGCCGTTCATCTTTGGTCTCGATGTACTCGAAGATACACTCCAATTTAGCGATGACCATTAGAAAAAAATAATGGTCATATATAAGATGAACAGAGACACCGTCAGGGAATTTGTTCAAAATTCTAATGTTAATCTTGTGAGCGACACGAATAGCAATTATACGGAAGAAAATCTCCGACTTGCGAATGAGATTGAGCGTGAATTTACGAAAGATCAACACGTTCCTCAACGTCTCGATCGAAAATTAGTAAACACTAGCAACTATAAGAATATTGTGAATACGAAACTTGTTGCGAGTAAATTGAATATGGGTATGTTTAACGCCACCGTAAATAGAAGTTTAAGTCCCGGTGACCGCGTCGATCTCGTTGAAATTCTTAAGAAGAGTCCACTCACGAAAAGACCCATTGGAAATGGACTCACCATAGAAGTCAAGGAAATTAAAGGCTATTACGGTCAATTCAAAGTTGGGTTTTCGCATTCACAAGAATATGGACCAAAGGGAAATTTGGATTCGCGTTTTTTCACGGTACAATTCGCCTTGAATGTGTCGAATGGGAGCGAAACGAAGGGGTGGACCATTAACATTTACAAAAATGGCAAGATTCGTTTCTCGGGTGGTTTTGTCGGGACAGATATCGAAAAGCAAGCCGAAGAAGTCAGAAACTATGTGGTCACGGCGTACACGTTGAGTAAGTATCCATTCCTATACAACGCATTTGAATATAATAATTTAAGTGGTCAATTCAAATTGAATGGTTCCGTGCGCTTGTTCGATCTTCACAGAAACCACGCGACGTATGGACTCACCGAATCGTCGTATGAACCCGAATTATCTCCATTCATGTTTGCCAAGTATCCTTTGTCCGAAGACGAAGATGCCACATTCATCATATCTTCGAGTGGAAATGTGCAAATATCTGGTGTGAAAACACCGGGTCGGATGTTAAAAGCGTACACCGTCGCGTCTGAAATCATGGAAAAGGCTACGTCGAATGGAATCGTTCGAATCAGTACGAAGAATGTAAACGCTTCGCGCCGTACAAATTCGTCGTCGTGTCCAAAGAATCGCAAACCCCCGTGTAAGACCGGCTTCGAGGAGCGTAAAAATAAAAAGGGATTTACGTGTTGTTATAAAATTCCTAAAAACGCGAAGAAGGTTGTGCGCGGAAACGCACTTCCTATAATTAACGGAAACATGATAGGTAAAAGACGCTGTGATAGGTATTCACAACCCGAATTATATGATATCGCGAAGAAACTGGGAATCGTCGATATAAAGAAAACGACAAAGAAGGATGTGTTGTGTGCGATGATTAAGAAGGTTGGGAGTGAAAAGGCGCAAGTTGCCGCGTTTAAGAATGGAAGCACCGAATATAGATTAACTGGAAGTGGTGAAAAGTTCCGCGTCGGTAAAAAATTGGCGAAATTATATACCAAGAATGATCTCATTCGTTTCGCCAAAATCATGAAAGTTGCCGTGAATGCGAGAAATGATAAGATGACGATTGTCCAAAAAATGGAAAAGGAACGAAATCAGCTCGCGAATGCCGCGAGAAAGAAAGTGGTGACACCACCACCGCCTAAACCCACCCGTAAAAATATAGCACAACAAAAACGTAACGCCGTGCGTCAAGAAGTCTTGAAGAAACGCGGTCTCGATGAAACTTCGATTCGAAACGATATCATGCGTTTATACGGGAAGCGATGGCTGTCGCGTTATAAGAACGTGATGCCTTCAATCAACGCTGATGTGAAAGAGATGAAGGCGAAGCTGAATAGTATGGGTGGTCGTCTCGGAAACAAACGTGGTATTCCGTTCAAGAAGGATGTTGACATCGTTAAAAAACGCATGGTTGAACGATGGAAACGTGAGCGTGAACGTAATCTCGAGCGTGTGTTTATCATGAATCAATTGAATACCAAAAACATACCCAATAGACTCGTAAAAAATTACAAGAATGCCGCGGCGAATTATATAATGACCCAAGGTCCAACGATGAAACAATTGGAAAACTACACAAAGACATGGTTAAATTTACGCAAATAAAAACTTAAAGACGCTGGTATATTTCTGACTAATGGATGAGTACACACAGTTTGTACTCGACGAAGCCACGTTTCACATGAATGCGGCTCGGGAACTTTTAACCGAAAGTATCAAAGATCCAGAAAAACATTACAGGGAAACGAAGCGGTTTCACGCGACACTCGCAAAGTTATTTCCGTTTATGGTTCTACTACAATCTTTCGTACCTCCACTTGCCGATTTGGAAACGGTGGATAATTTATCAGATACGCAGTCTTCAGTGACATCAGACGAAGATAGTTTTGTGCCTGTAACTCCGCCGCATCATTCAGAGTCTTAATGGTTTTAAATTCGAGAACTGTTTCGTTATTCATGATAATATCGGCTCTCAGATTACCGATGATGTGTCCTTCAAATGGAATGGGTACGATGCGTTCCGATTCGTATGAAACACCTTCACGTCTTAAAAGAACTTCCATCGCGTTATGGTATACTCTCTCACTGTACCCAGCTCCCAGTTGAGAATATATTTTTGTAGCGAGTGCCTCTATGTCTACCATACCCTATTTTTTCACGATCGCTTTAATCATCTTATTCGTCAAGTTATAACCTGTCATATTTTTAAACGCCTTTGCGTTACCGGAAGCTGCGGCGGCTCTCGCCATCGTGGCCGACGGTGCATTCGGAGTTCGCGACACGGCAACCTTCTTAAACTTAAGAAACTTGAAACTGTTTTCACGGTTTTGACCCACGACCATGATTGAATTTGCATTGAAGTTTTGTGTGATCTTGGCGATGCTTCGATCTTTTGCTGATGTGAGTATGGTCACACCCGGAAACCAACGTCGGAGGATGCGCACTTTGTTCTCCACCGGAAGGGGGTTCTTAGCGTTTCCATACGAATGTGACACGACAATCACGGGTGTCTTATTCGTGCGACGCGCAGTTTCGATGACCTGTTCAATCATGACGCGATGACCTTTGTGTGGAGGGTTAAAACGACCATACGTAAAGACAACAGACTTCATTAATAATATCAGAGAATATAAATGAAATCGTGGTGGCCATTCAGTTTCGTGCGAATATCGTCATCGAAATCATTCAGTTACCTATGGGGAGAATAATGTTCTCGTATAGTATATGGCCACATACGTCCAGCCCACGTGTGAATTTGTATATAAAGTTTCATCTCTCGAAAAAGTCGTCGACGGTGATACCATCGATGTGACTCTCGATCTAGGATTTGATGTGTGTACGCGTCAACGCGTGCGTCTTTTGGGTATCGACACCCCCGAATCGCGTACATCCGACGCGACGGAGAAGGTATACGGCCTCATTTCAAAACAAAAATTAAAAGAGTGGTGTCTCAAAGCTGTGGAATCTGAGAAGGATGATATCGAGATCGAACTCAGATGCCCGGAACGAGACAGTCGTGGTAAGTTTGGGCGCATCCTCGCAGAGGTGTGGGTCTCCGAGGATGGTCAATGGACGAATGTTAACAAGTGGATGTGTGATGAAGGATACGCGGTGCCGTACTCGGGTCAAAATAAGAATGCTGTCACATCGCTTCACGAAGCGAATCGTCGTAAATTACGTCTCCGCGGTGAGGGGATACTTGTTGACCCATAGGTTACAAATCCATTTCTCACCGTGCGTCACGGGCATACCACCGTGTAGTGCTTTCGATGTAATGAATTCATAATTATCGAGCGTGTCAAAAAATAAAACATCACCGGCGTTGAGTTTGTACGCGCGTCCTAATTTTGGAAACATGGTCGCACCGCCTTGATATCCATCGTTGAGGGCGATGATGAATGTGTACATGCGTTTATTTTTTTGATCGTGCATGGCGTCTTGATGTGGACGGTAAAATCCACCCTCTTCGTATCGAAGAACCTGTAAATTTTCACAATTATCGATCGGTCGGTCCGTCATGGCTAAACACTTATCGACAATTCTGCGTATCACGGGATCTTCCAACGATAACCACGCTGTTTCACTCTGACGGACATTCTTCTTTATGAGTTTATCTCTCGAAACTGTCGACGGTTTGAGTTTGTCTCGCGCTTGTTCTATGATATAGTGGCGTTCTTCTGGAGTCACGAAATCATGGAATACGAGTGGATGTCTATATTTCGGAATCAATAGATACACGAAAATTATGATTGCCAGTAAGAGCACGAGCATTCTACATTAATAGAATATTATTATTGAATAGCGGTGGAGTGACACATTTATATCTTTTATGAATAGAACGTACTATATCATTCGAATAGACTATGAGCTCACGTAAAGTTGTGATTATACCCGCGTCTTCACGTATGACATACTGACGAAGTAAATCCGACGCCGTGTCTATGAACATCTGATACACATTAACGACATCCATATTCTTCTCCTTGTGTTTGTCGATCGCTTGTATCTTGCGTTTGAATTCCTTTTCTGACATATCATTGAGCATGTATAATACCCTGTGATGATAGGTGGAGGTATTGACGTATCGTGTATACATGATCTCCCGCTCACACCAATTAATAACGTGTATTAGATCCGCGAGGCGTTCCGGAAGTTCGTGTCTCGACGGTAGACCACCACACGGTACATCACCATTTTCGCGGTAGAGACCGTGCGTCTTTCGTTTAAATTCTAGATAATGTGGATTATGTATTCGACCTATTTGAATATTCCCGGATCTCCAATCAAACGCCGTTTGACACTGGGTACACCACATTTGTGCACACCCATCTATTTTAGAAATCATGGTCGAACATTTCGGACACGGTTTCGTATCCTTCAATATGAGTTTCATGGTTTTTACGAGATCCGGGTCGCATGTGCGATCGTCGTGTTTAATTTCACCACAATCATTACAAAATGTAGTTCGACATATACCACAATACCAATCTTCATCTAGAAACCCCTTACACTCACCCTCGGGGCATTTTCGTACGAATGACTTCTTGATTTCGGTGATGTCTGGATTTGAAAATCGAATTTCATCTATACGTTCGCGCGTTTGGCGCATGTTTTCTATGAGTTCGTGTATTTCTTGGACTTGTATATATTCATCGTATGATAGACGACCATATGTCATATATAATTTAGACAACTGTACCTTTTGTTCCGCGATGACTTTGTTTAAATAGCGCATCTCGAGTATCCGTTCGACGTGTACTTGCGTCTCCGGCATGAGTGATTTTTCGCGTTCAAATAGAACATTTTCACGATGTCGTCTATAATCGACGTGTCTAAAGTTATGTGTACAAAAATGATCGACGAATTGTCTGTTCCACACGTGTTTACATCCCATGCAATGGGCATCTTCCATGACTGAAAGTAAATATGTCTGTGTACACGTTCTACACGTATTCAAATCACAAAAAGGACAGGTAACCTTTTTGTGATTTGTATTTTCAAAACACACACCGCACCTGTCCATTAATTAAAAACATGGTGCTATTCTTTAAACTTACATGTATTTTTCCTTTACCCAGTCTCTATCACTTTTAAATATTTTAGACAATTTTGGATTTGTTCGTTTGAACAAAATCATCAAAACATTTAATCGTCGAAAGAGACCGAGCGGTGGTTCACCCGCCCGAACAACGCGCGCGAGTGCTCGGTGTCTCGCGAGTGCGCTCTTTTCGCGAACATCGGAATATCCGTGTGCACTGAGAATTCCAGAATTACTGAGAGGTATGATGACTCGCATTTATATGATACAAGATTATATTCTTCGTCGAGTCTGTTGTTGTTTTTTCTGTGTCGCCTTGACACTGGTACCCTTGGCTTTTGCGAGGGCGCGGTTTTGCTTTCTGAGTTGTTCTTTTCGCGCACGTTTGGCTTCCGACTTCTCAAGAGCCATGCGTCTTTTTTCCTTTTCATTCACGTTATTGAAACGCTGTGCCGCAGTCATGGGTTTCTTATTTGGTCTGTTCATATTATTGAATGAAAATCCACTCTCTCGAGACTTGACGAGTTGACGAGCTTCGTTGAATATTGTTTTATTTTTCGAGGCGTTCCATCGTTTCATAAACTTTTCAACATCGGTGCTCGTGAGGCCCTTGATTTGCTTGAGTTTCCACTCGACGCCTTCACGGATCGTGGCGTTGGAGTTGCGTTTATTTGCGTTCTTAAGAACCGTGTTTGGATTTTCTCCCTTTTCAAGTCTATTCATGAACTCTTTTCTGTTATCACGCGTGAGCTTCTTCTTACTTTGAAGTAAGGCTGCGGTATTCTTTCGAAGCTTGTCCCGACGCTCCTTTTCGATTTTTTCTTTTTCTGCGGTGCGCCGATCTTCGTGAAGTTTTCCCGCATTCGCGAGAATGGCTCTCGGATCGTTACCCTTGTTGAGACGTTCCATGAACCGCGTTCGATTTGCCTTTTCGAGTGTGTTGAGTGCTTGAAGTCTCGTCGCGGTGTTCTGTTTGAGTGCATTTTTAGCCTTTTTCTTAGCATTCAATTGTCTCGCGAGCTCGTCGCGTCTTTTCGGAACATCGTTTCCGCGTTTCATGATCCACGCTTCGTGACCAGCCTTCTCTTTGTTAGAAATATTGGACGTGCGAATCTCCTCGCGAAGTTTGATTTTTTCGTCGAGTTGTGCGTTGATCGAGGTGAGATCTTCTTTAGTTTTAGCTTGTTTCACGAGGGTTTCCCAATCGCGTCTAAACACACCCGTCTTACCCGGGATTTCTCGGATGATCTTTTCAAATAACGGCTTCTTTGCCTTTTCGAGCAAGAGTGTCTCGGCGTTACGAAGTACGTTATTCGCACTTTTACCCTTGTTCAAGTTGTTCATGAGCTTCTTTCGATTCTCACGCTCGAGGTTCGGAATGGCTTGAAGCTTTGCAGCCACATTTCGCTTTAAAGCGAAGGTACGTCGGTTTGAATTCATCTTCGATGCGTTTTTGAGAATCTTGTTTGGATCTTCACCCTTGTTCAAGCGTTCCATTAACTTTGTTCGATTCGTCTTTTCGAGTGTATCGAGTGATTGAAGTTTCGCGGCGACATTCTTTTTGAGTTGATCGCGAGCGGCCTTCGCGTTGGCTATATTCTTCTCGATGAGCGATTGAATCGGTGTAATGTTCGCGTAAGGTTTATTGATTTGATTAATGTATTGCTTCTTTCTGTCATCGGCGATCGCCAAACCCGTGATTTGTTTCTTGAGATCATTCTTCAATTTCGCCTTGTCTTCGTTATTTTTAATGGATGCATTCTTAACATTTTGAAGTGACTTACCAGCGTTGTTAAATTCTGAGATGTACTTTTGCATGTCCACATTCGTGAGATGTGTCATGGTCTTAAGATGTTGTTCGAGAACACCGCGATCTTCTTGACGTTTTCGGTTCGCCTCCGCCTTCTTACGTTCGGTATTCAGGTTTGTCGCACGAGCCTTAATCGTATTCAATGTATAGTTTGTGTTATTTGTGAGAAGCTGATTTTTAAACGTCTTTTTGTTTTCATTCGTCAAATCTAACGTGTTCAAGAATGCATTGAGTTTCGCGGATCTGTCCGCGCTTTCTTGCTTTCTCTTTTGTGATGCGGTGTTCGTATTCGTAATCTCTTGTTTGATGGACGCGAGATTCATGTTTTTATTCGTCACGCGCGCGATGAACGCATTACGTTCGGTGTTGGTCAGGTTCTTACCATTCATGAAATTTCGAAGTTCATCTTTTTTCTTGTTCAACAGTTCCGCGCGCCGAGATGCGTTCAGCTTGGTCGCTTCATTCTTCACAGCGTTGATCGTCGCCGAACCGTCGTTAACCTTCTTAATGAGGCCATTCTTCATCGAATTATTAAGTTCGAGACCGTTGAGGAAAGTTCTCAACTCGGCTCGAGTGGCTGCTTTATTCTTTGCATTCTTATTCATATTCGCCGCGGCCTGTTTGAGTGTATTCAGTGTATTACTTCCACTATTAAACTTCTTAAGAAGATCTGTCTTTTGCACGTTTGTAATATTAAGAGTATTCAACATATTTGTGAGTTCTTTTCGATTCATCGCAACCTTTTCGAGTTTACGTCTGTTCGATAATTTACGCGCTTCATTCTTGAGTACGGATATATTTCCATTCGTATCATTAAATTTAGTCATGATACTGTTTTTATCTTCACCCGTGAGATTCAATTCATTCGTGTAATTATTGAGTTCTTGTCTCTTTGAATTTATGAGTTCACGTCGACGCTGTTTCACGAGTTCGTCCGCTTTCGTCTTTATCACATTGAGCTCCGCGATCGAATCGTTAAACTCCTTGAGAATTGAATTCTTATTGGTTTGATTTAACTCGAGCGTTTTCACATAGTTAGAAAGAGCGTTTCTATTCGATGTTCGTTTTTCAGATTTTCGTTGGTTCACGAGATTTGTCGCGCGTTTTTCGAGGTCATTCATATTAGAACTATCGTTATCGAATTGTTTGAGAATTGAATTTCTATTTTCATTCGATAAATTCAAACCACTCAAAAACTTGGAGAATTCCACGCGCTTCTCCGCGATCTTATTCTTAAGCACACCATTCGCACGCGCCTTCATGTTTTCGAGACTGATGTTCGATTGCGAAAGCGATTGCATCAATGAATTCTTGTTTTGGGGACTCAACCCTATCCGAGACATGTAGGCGTCAAAGTTTTCGAGGTTCTTGGCCCGCTTGGCAGTCTTGATTGAATTCGCCATATTCTTTGCGTTTTGTTTAATGACATTGACAGTATTCGGTGCGTTATCATACTTTTGCAGGAAACCATTACGATTCGTTGGGTTAATATTGAGTTTTTCGAGATAATTACTCAATTCCGCGCGCTTTTCAGCCTTCTTCTCGTTTTTGATTCGGTTGGACTCCGATTGGCTTCTATTCTTAAGTGTATTGAGCGTACCCACACCGTTATCGAAGTTCTTCAATATGGTGAGTTTCGCGTTTCCGGGAAGATTAAGATTTGTCATGAAGCGATTCAACTCGTTACGATCTCTCGCCTTCCATTCACCCTTACGTTGATTGAGGAGAGTATTCGCTTTCTTAGACCATGCGTTTACATTCTTGTTTACGTTGGCATTAAAATTACGCATGAGAACATTCTTATTGGATTGGTTCAATGGCATGCCGTTGATGTATGTCTTGAACTTCGTCATCAGTGCTTCCGTCTTTTCAGACTTCCGTGTGTTCACGAGATTTCGACCCTGTTTCTTGATAGACTCGACATTACCACTCTCATCGTCGAAGAGTTTCATCACGTATTCCTTATCATCATTCGAAAGCTCGAGTGTATTGACATACGTCTTGAGTTCGCCTCTGTCTTTAGTGCGTCGTTCTTCTTTTCTTTGAATAGAACGATTGGTCGCTTCACTGATGATATTTTTGATGGTCACGGACGGGGAATTCAATTTACTCAAAAGATCCAACCTATTACTGTTATCCAACCCTAAAGTATTCATGTGATTTTCAAGTGACTTCTTATTCGTGATATATTTCTCATCTTTACGAGTTTTTGCGATATCATTCGCATTTTTGCGAAGTGTATTTAAGCTCGCGTTCGTGGTATTAAACTTATTGAGAATTGTATTTTTGTCTTCCTTGTTAAGACCGATCGAGTTAATATATTCGGTGATTGTGTTTCTTTCGGCCGCTCGTGCATTAATGTTTCGTCTATTTTTAACATTTTTAGCCTCGTTTCTGAGAGCGTTGATGTTGGCGTTTATCGACGTGATTTTATTCATTATATATTTCTTGTCTTCGTTTGTCAAGCCCAAATAATTAACATATTCTTTCATTTGTGCTCGCATCGTATTTAGCTTTTCGATCTTTCTATTTTCAATCAATTGAATCGCCTTTTGTTCGATATTCCGAGCACCGTTATTGAATTGACGTAAAAGTCCAGCTTTGTTAACGTTGGTCAAATTCATAGCATTTAACGTATTTTTAACCTTTTGTCGTTCCATGGCTAAATTCCTTTTAATGGACGCTTGATGAATATTAGTCGCAGTCTTCATGAGAGTGTTCAAGTTTCCACCGTCATCGTTAAAGTCTGTGAGAAGCATCTTCTTTTCGTCATTCGACAGCGCCAACGTGTTCATGTGACTTTCGAGAGTCTTTCTGTTTGCCGCGCGACGTTCGGTCACGTTTTTATTGACGAGTTGCTTCGCCAAGTTTTTCGCCTTGTTCAGAGAGATAGCACCCGTGTTAAAATTGGCGATGATCTGAGACGCGTTGATGTTAAGACCGGCGACGAAATTTCTAAGATTTACTTTTTCGGCTTCAAACTTTTCACTGCGTCGTACGTTGGAAAGAGATTTCGCGTTCGTCTTCGCTTTGTTCAGATTGAGCGCATTTCCAAAATTTTGAATGATTTTAGCCTTATTCGGTTCACTCAATTCGAGTGTATTCAAGTATTCCACGAGTTCGACTCTATTCTTATTTCGTTGATCGGAGATCCTTGAATTTATCAAGTTTGTAATCTTACGCTTGATCGTGTTGACGTCACTTTCACCGTTATTAAGTTCTTTAAGAAAAGCAGCTTTATTATTCGATGTGATGTTCAACGTATTCATATAATTTTTAAGACCATTACGAGTTTTTATTTTGTTTTCCGCATTCTTAATCTTTACGAGTTCTTGAATTTCACTTTGAAGTGTTTCGAGAGTCGACGTACCCGTGTTAAATTTACTCAATATAGAATTCTTTTGCGTTTGATTCAACTGTGTAGAGTTGAGCGCGTTCGTAAGTTTTTCACGGTTCGCGAGCTTTTTTGAATTTCGAATCTTCGTGGCTTCATTCTTAAGCGCATTTAAATTCGAAGAATTGCTATTAAACTTGGACACGATCGCATTACGTTCTTGATTCGTGAGACCGAGTGTCGCTATGTGTCCCATGAGATCTTGACGATTCAAAATTTTCTTTTGATTCTGCGACGCCACACTTCGCGCGTTAATGTTAGATTTCAAAGCGGTCACGTTCGTGTTTGCCGTCACACTATTCCTGAATGATTGCTTTTCGTCATTCGTGAGACTCTTGTTAGCCATATACGCGTTGATCTCACTTTTGATTTTGTTAATGCGTGCATTTTTACGCGTTTGATCGAGTGTGCGCGCCTTGTTTTGAATGGATGATACATTCACACCGTTATTGAATTCGCGAATCAATGCATTCTTATTCGTTTGATTAAGAGTTGTTTCCTTGTTCAAGAAATTCACGAGTGATTGTTTATTCTTAATTTTAATGTTTGTCTCTTTCGCTTGAATTATTTTAGACACTTCATTTTTTACACCATTTAACGTCAATTGATTCGCGTCGTACTTTTGAACCAAATTATTCTTTTGGTTTTGGTTAATATTCACCGTATTCAAAAACTC
>Ga0181595_10002261_pt1 | contig 19432 bp, 23 predicted proteins | sample 041ome_7_FD_145604 | JGI IMG/M metagenome (GOLD analysis project Ga0181595, IMG submission 145604) | Coastal salt marsh microbial communities from the Groves Creek Marsh, Skidaway Island, Georgia - 041401AS metaG (spades assembly) | ecosystem: Environmental > Aquatic > Marine > Intertidal zone...
AGGTCGCGCAGCGCGTGCGGATGAAATATGCCGCCAAGCTCAAATGGCTGGCCGATGACAGCTTCGACACCGGCAGCCATATCGACCGACTGCTGAGCGACCCCAAGGTGGCGCAGGACCTGGGCGGAGGCGGTGACGAGGACGGCGGCGCCGATTGACGTCTTACCGGGTAAGACGTATGTTGGCGCGATGAACGACGTCACACGCCTTTCCGCCAAGGGACAGATCGTCATCCCCAAGGATGTTCGCGATCGCTTGGGCTGGGCACAGGGCCGGGACCTCGAGGTCATCCCGATGGGCGACGGTGTCATGCTCCGCCCCGTGGCGCGCACGAAGCGTCTCTCCATTGAGGAAGCCACACGCGAACTTCGGCAGATGTACCGGCACGAGGGGCCCCCGATACCGATCGAAAGATTGAGCTGGTCACCGGATGTCGACGATCCGGACATGGACGCCGTTGCTGGCCGATAATCGCGTGCGCGCCGTCGATACAAACATTCTGGCGCGATGGCTGCTCGGTGATGATCCTGCGCAATCCGCGCTTGCGATCCAAATTCTTCGCGAACCGGCTTATGTCTCGCTGACTGTGCTCACAGAACTCGGCTGGGTCCTCGAAAAGGCTCTGAGAATCCCGAGGCCCATCGTCGCCAGCATGCTGCACAAAGTCGTTGAGGTCGAACATGTGCAGGTGGAACAGAGCAACTCGGTCTTATGGGCGATAGACCGATTTCTCGAGGGCGCGAATTGGGCCGATATGATGCACATCGTCGCCGCAACCGGCGCAGCCCCGGTTTTCGCGACCTTTGACAAAGCCATTGCCCGCAAGGCCGGAGGCGAAAGCCCGGTTCCGATTGAAACTGTTGGAAAACTCCCCTGATGGCCAAGCTCTATTTCTACTACGCCTCGATGAACGCGGGCAAATCTTCCACGCTGCTCCAGGCGGCGTTCAACTATGCCGAGCGCGGGATGCGGGCGATGCTGTGGACGGCGGCGTTCGACGATCGCTATGGCGCGGGCCAGATCACCTCGCGCATCGGCCTCAAGGCGCCCGCGCATCTGTTCGAGCCGGAGACCGACATCTTTGCAGCGGTGGCGCTGGACCTCGCCTCGGCCCCGCTTGATTGCGTGCTGGTCGACGAGGCGCAATTCCTCACCAAGACGCAGGTCTTCCAGTGCGCGCGCATTTGCGACGAGCTGCGGATTCCGGTGCTCTGCTATGGGCTGCGCACCGATTTCCAGGCCGAACTCTTCCCAGGCAGCGCGCAATTGCTGGCGATCGCCGACCATCTGGTCGAGCTGAAGGCCGTGTGCGAATGCGGCGCCAAGGCGACGATGAACCTGCGGGTCGATGCGGCGGGTCATGCGGTGAAACAGGGCGCGCAGACCGAGATTGGCGGCAATGACCGCTATATCGCGCTGTGCCGCAAGCATTTCATGGCGCGGCTGGCATGAGCGGCCTTCGCACTATGCTGAGCGATGGCGACCTTCGGCTCGAGCCGCTCGCCGACCATCATGTCGAACCGCTGCGCGCCGCGTGCGCGCGCGATACCGAGATCTGGGATATCTACCCCATATCGATGCTGGGCGAGCATTTCGACAAGGCGATGGAGGAGTTCCACGCCACCACCAGCTGGGTGCGCTTTGCCGTGCTGTGGCGCGATCAGGTGATCGGCATGTCGAGCTATATCAACCCCGATACGCGCAACCATGTCGTCGAGATCGGCGGAACCTATATTGAGCCATCGGCACGGGGTGCTGCAGGCGTCAACACGCGAATGAAGCGGCTGATGATCGAGCATGCCTTTGCGCAGGGCTATACCCGCATCGAATTCCGTGTCGATGCGCGCAACCTGCGCAGCCAGGCCGCAGTGCGCAAGCTCGGCGCGATGCATGAAGGGACGCTGCGCCGCAACCGCATCACCTGGACCGGCTTTGTCCGCGACACCTGCGTCTTCGGCCTGCTGCGCGAGGACTGGGACCGCAGCCGGGCCTGACGCCCCTGCCCTTCGCATTTGGCCATGGGGCGCAACACTGCTAACGGGCAGCGGATGCACGGATGGATCATTCTCGACAAACCCTATGCCATGGGCTCGACCGACGCGGTGACCGCGGTCAAGCGCGGGTTCCGCCAGGGCGGGTTCGGCAAGGTCAAGGTCGGCCATGGCGGCACGCTCGACCCGCTCGCCACCGGCGTGCTGCCGATCGCGCTGGGCGAGGCGACCAAGCTCACCGGCCAGATGCTCAACGGCGACAAGACTTATGATTTCACGGTTCGCTTCGGGGTGGAGACCGACACGCTCGATGTCGAAGGCAAACCGGTAGCGACCAGCCACGTGCGACCGACGCTCGCCGAGATCGAGGCAGTGCTGCCGCGCTTTACCGGGCCGATCGAGCAGGTGCCTCCCGCCTATTCCGCGCTCAAGGTCGATGGCCAGCGCGCCTATGATCTGGCGCGCGCCGGCGAGACCGTGGAACTGGCGAGCAGGAGCGTAAACGTTCATCGATTGCTTGTCCGTCATCCTGAACTTGTTTCAGGATCGATCGTGCCCCAGCAGCCGAAGCTGCAAGACGATAAATGGACCCTGAAACAAGTTCAGGGTGACGGCATTGGAGCGATTGAACTTCCGCTCGACCAGATCACCCTCACCGCCCATGTCTCCAAGGGCACGTACATCCGCAGCCTCGCGCGCGACATCGCGCAGGCGCTCGGCACGGTGGGCCATGTGACGATGCTCCGCCGCACCCAGGCCGGGCCGTTCGGGTTGGCGCAAGCGATTTCGCTGGACAAACTGGACGAAATCCGCCATGGCGCGGCCCCAGAAGACGTAATCTTGCCATTCGAGGCAGGGCTGGCCGACATCCCGGCTCTTGACCTCACTCCCGATCAGGCAAGGCGGCTCCGCATGGGGCAGGTCGTGACCGGGATTGCCGCACACGATGGGCGATATTGGGCGCGGGGGAGCGATGATGCTCCGCTCGCACTGGTATCGCTTTCGGACCACGAGGTCCGCGTGGTGCGCGGTTTCAACTTTGGATGATGTTCGAGGAATGAAGACATGACGATTACCGCAGAGCGCAAGGAAGAAGTGATCAAGGAATATGCGCGCGAAGCCAACGACACCGGCTCGCCCGAGGTGCAGGTGGCTATCCTGACCGAGCGCATCAACAACCTGACCGAGCACTTCAAGTCGCACCACAAGGACAACCACTCGCGTCGCGGTCTTCTGATGATGGTCAACAAGCGTCGTTCGCTGCTCGACTATCTCAAGAAGAAGGACGAAGCCCGCTATACCGACCTGATCGGCAAGCTGGGTCTCCGCAAGTAAGCTAACGATGGCCCGCCTCTTTGAAACAGGAAGCGGGCCACGTCGTTTCGAGTTTCGCTGCGAATGCTGCGGCAACCTCTTTAGCGGCTCCCCCTCGTTCAGCCTCCGAAGACCTGAATATGTTTTCGACGTGCCCGAAGAGGAGCGCGATGCTCGCGTCGTTGCCAATGACGATCTCTGCATCATTTACCCTTCGGCGGATGAGCCGGATGCGCTGCCCAGCTATTGGATCCGTGCTGTTCTGGACATACCGATCCACGGAGCCGCTGACCCCTTCTGCTGGGGACTGTGGGTCACCCAATCCAGAGAATCGTTCGACCGGTATCAAGCCACATTCGATCTCGATCAGAGCGACGATGGCAGCTTTGGCTGGCTACCGGTCCATATGAAATATTATCGCAATCCAGACGGCAGTTGGCCGATGCTCGAATGCGATGTACGCTGGGGATCGGCGGGTGCGCGCCCGACGATCCATCTTTGGGAAAGCGACAATCAGCTATATCGAGACCAACGTGACGGCATCTCGTGGGAAAAAGCCATAGAGATCGCATCTCCGCTCATGCACGACTGATGGCGGCCAGCTCATCGTCAAGAATTACGGCAACGCGGCAAATCGGCCGCTTTGCTATCGGGACCAGAAGATGTCCCACACCGCCGCGGACCGGCTTTGTCCGCACTGCAAGCCCCACCGCGCAATAGGGCGCTGTGGGTGGAAGGAAAACCTAATGTTTGACGTAAAGACTGTAGAAATCGAGTGGGGCGGAAAAACCCTCAAGCTCGAAACGGGCCGTATTGCCCGTCAGGCGGACGGCGCTGTGCTGGCCACCTATGGCGAGACCGTGGTGCTGTGCGCCGTGACCGCCGCCAAGTCGGTGAAGGAAGGCCAGGACTTCTTCCCGCTGACCGTCCACTACCAGGAAAAATTCTCCGCAGCAGGCCGCATCCCCGGCGGCTTCTTCAAGCGTGAGCGCGGCGCGACCGAGAAGGAAACGCTGACCAGCCGCCTGATCGACCGTCCCGTCCGCCCGCTGTTCCCCGAAGGTTTCTACAACGAGATCAACGTGATCGCGCAGGTGCTGTCGTTCGACGGCGAATCCGAGCCCGATATCGTTGCGATGGTCGCCGCTTCGGCTGCACTCACCCTCTCGGGCGTGCCCTTCATGGGCCCGATCGGCGCGGCGCGCATCGGCTACAAGGATGGCGAATATCAGCTCAACCCGTCGATGGACGAGGTCAAGGAAGGCGAGCTGGATCTGGTCGTCGCTGCCACGCATGACGCGGTGATGATGGTCGAATCGGAAGCCAAGGAGCTGTCCGAAGAAGTAATGCTCGGCGCCGTCGAGTTCGCGCACGAGGCCTGCCGCCAGGTCACCGACGCGATCATCAAGCTCGCCGAACAGGCTGCCAAGGATCCGTGGGAAATGGCTCCGCAGGCTGACCTGAGCGCCGCCAAGCAGAAGCTCAAGGACCTGATCGGTGCGGACATTGCCGCGGCCTACAAGCTGACCGACAAGTCGGCCCGCTCGAACGCGCTCAACGAAGCGCGCGCCAAGGCCAAGGAAGCCTTTGCCGATGCGACGCCGCAGGACCAGATGGCCGCGCAGAAGCTGATGAAGAAGCTGGAAGCGGAAATCGTCCGCGGTGCCATCCTCAAGGACGGCAGCCGCATCGATGGCCGCACCACCACGCAGATCCGTCCAATCGAGGCGATGGTCGGCTTCCTGCCGCGCACGCACGGTTCGGCGCTGTTCACGCGCGGTGAAACCCAGTCGATCTGCACCACCACGCTGGGCACCAAGGATAGCGAGCAGATGATCGACGGCCTGACCGGCCTGTCGTACGAGAGCTTCATGCTGCACTATAACTTCCCGCCCTATTCGGTCGGTGAAGTCGGTCGCTTCGGCGCGCCGGGCCGTCGTGAAGTCGGCCATGGCAAGCTGGCATGGCGTGCGCTGCACCCCGTGCTGCCCAGCAAGGACGAGTTCCCCTATACCATCCGTGTGCTCTCCGACATTACCGAGTCCAACGGCTCGTCGTCGATGGCCACGGTGTGCGGCGGCTCGCTCTCGATGATGGACGCGGGCGTTCCGCTCAAGCGTCCGGTGTCGGGCATCGCCATGGGCCTGATCCTGGAAGGCAGCGAATTCGCGGTTCTCTCCGACATCCTGGGTGACGAGGATCACCTGGGCGACATGGACTTCAAGGTCGCCGGCACGTCCGAAGGCATCACCACGATGCAGATGGACATCAAGATTGCCGGCATCACCCGCGAGATCATGGCGCAGGCGCTGGCACAGGCCAAGGAAGGCCGCGCGCACATCCTGGGCGAAATGGCCAAGGCGCTGGGCGAAGTCCGCACCGAACTGTCGGCCCATGCTCCGCGCATCGAGACGATCCAGATCGACAAGTCGAAGATCCGCGAAGTCATCGGCACCGGCGGCAAGGTGATCCGCGAGATCGTCGCCGAGACCGGCGCGAAGGTGGATATCGACGACGAAGGCCTGATCAAGATCAGCTCGTCCGACCTCAGCCAGATCGAGGCTGCCAAGAAGTGGATTCTTGGCATCGTCGAGGAAGCCGAAGTCGGCAAGATCTACAACGGCAAGGTCGTCAACCTGGTCGATTTCGGTGCGTTCGTGAACTTCATGGGCGGCAAGGACGGCCTGGTCCACGTTTCGGAAATCCGCAACGAGCGGGTCGAGAAGGTGGCCGATGTCCTGTCCGAAGGCCAGGAAGTGAAGGTCAAGGTTCTCGAGATCGATCCGCGCGGCAAGGTGCGCCTGTCGATGCGCGTCGTCGACCAGGAAACCGGTGAAGAGCTGGAAGACACCCGCCCTGCCCGCGAACCCCGCGAGCGTGGTGACCGCGGTGACCGTCGCCCCCGGCGCGACGGCGATGGCGGTCGTGGTCGCGGCGGTGACCGTGGCGGCGAGCGTTCGGGCGGAGGCGGCCGCGGCCGTGGTCGCCCCGAGCGCTCGGAAGGCGGCGAGAGCGGCGGCGACGCCGGCCTGCCCGACTTCATCACCGGCGAAAGCTGAGACTGGCAGATGCTGGCGTCATGGGTTCATCCCGCGACGTGACAAAGACCGGCCGGAAGCTCCGCGCTTCCGGCCGGTTTTTTTTTGGCCGTTAGGCAAATTGACGCGACCTGTTAAATGACCTATTATCCGGTCATGATCCACGACATCCTGGCCGAACGCTGCATCAGCATCAGCGACCTGAAGAAGAACCCCAGCGCCGCGATCGAGGCGGCGGACGGGATGCCGCTGGCCGTACTCAATCGCAACACGCCTGCCGCCTATCTGGTCCCCGCCAAGGCCTGGGCGGCGCTGATGGAGCGGCTGGAAGACATGGAGCTCGCCGAGATCGTCCGCCAGCGGCTGAGCGAGAACCAGGAACGCATCAACGTGCGCATTGAAGACCTTTGAGCTCGAGTTTCTGGATGCGGCTTCGCGCGAATGGGCCAAGCTAGCTCCGACGATAAGGAGCCAGTTCAAGAAGAAGCTGGAAGAGCGTCTGCGCAATCCACATGTTCCCTCCGCGCGGCTGCACGGGATGCGCGACTGCTACAAGATCAAGCTGCGCAAGGCTGGCTACCGGCTGGTGTATCAGGTCGAGGACGAGCGCGTAACGGTCGTCGTCATCGCTGTTGGGCGACGGGACCGTAATCTTGTGTACGAGGCAGCAAGCCAGCGACTGTTGTAAACTGCAGCGCCCAGATCGGCGTTGTTACCAAATTCTGGTATCATCGCCCCATGACCAAGAACACATCCATTGCGCTTGGCGCGCCGTTTCAGGAATTTGCCCGCCGCAAGGTGGAATCGGGCGAGTACGGCTCGACCAGCGAGGTCGTGCGCGAGGCGATGCGGCGGTTGATGGCCGAAGATGAACGGCGCGAAGCACTGAACGCCGCGCTTCGCGAAGGTCTGGCGAGCGGACCTGCCGAGCCGTTCGACTGGGATGCCTTCATGCATCGCCATTTCGGCGATGCCGCATAAGGTTCTCCTGCTCCCCGCTGCTCGCCGCGATCTGGACGCTATTGCCTTCTATACCATGCAGTAATGGGGCACAGCGCAGGCTCGGCACTATCTCGCCGCGATGCGCGCGAGTATGTCTTCGCTGGCCGATTTTCCGCTGCGCAATCCAGTTTATCGCAGTGAGGGGAAGGAATTCCGCAAGCTGCTGTGCGGGCATCACCTGATCTTCTATCTGGTCATCGAAGACACGGTGCAGATCATCCGCATCCTGCACGAGCGGGTGGATATCGACCGGCATCTCTGACACGGCCCAGATATGCTTCGGGGCAGGAACCGCGCACGGTCCCTGCCCCGAACAATGTCATTGCCGATAGCGTTTCAGCCGATCAATATACCCGCTTCTTGGGCTTGATATACTCGACCTCGTCGCTGAGCGTGTATTCGTGGACCGGGCGATAGTCGAGCGTCACCTTGCCGCCCTTGCCGCCCCAGCCTTCGAACCAGCTGACGGTGTGCTTCATGAAATTGGCATCGTCGCGCTCGGGATAATCCTCGTGCATGTGCGCGCCGCGGCTTTCCTTGCGGGCATTGGCGCTTTCGATGGTGCACACCGCCTGGCTGAGGAGGTTGTCGAGCTCGAGCGTCTCGATCAGGTCCGTGTTCCAGATCAGCGAACGGTCGGTGACGTGGACGTCCTCCATCCGCTTGTTGACCTGCTGCATCAGTGCAGTGCCTTCCTGCAGCAGCTGGGTGTCGCGGAACACGGCAGCGTGCTTCTGCATCGTCTTCTGCATGTCCATGCGGATCTGCGCAGTCGGCGATCCGCCCTTGGCGTTGCGGAAATGATCGAGGCGCGACAGCGCCAGATCGGCCGCATCCTTGGGCAGCGCCTTGTGCGGGCTGCCCGGCTTGATCGTGTCGCGCAGGTGATGGCCGGTCGCGCGGCCGAACACGACGAGGTCGATCAACGAATTCGAGCCCAGACGGTTCGCGCCGTGCACCGAGACGCACGCCGCCTCACCCACGGCATAGAGGCCGGGGACCACGGTGTCGGGGTTGCCATCCTTGATGGTGACGACCTGGCCGTGATAATTGCAGGGTATGCCGCCCATATTATAGTGCACCGTCGGCACCACCGGCAGCGGCTGGCGCGTCAGGTCGACGCCCGCGAAGATCTTGCCCGTCTCGGTAATGCCCGGCAGGCGCTCGGCCAGCACCTTCTCGTCGATATGATCGAGATGCAGGTAGATATGGTCGTTTTCCTTGCCGACGCCGCGGCCTTCGCGGATCTCGGCGGCCATCGAGCGGCTGACGACGTCGCGGCTCGCCAGGTCCTTGGCCGAGGGGGCATAGCGCTCCATGAAGCGCTCGCCTTCGGAATTGGTGAGATAGCCGCCCTCGCCGCGCGCACCTTCGGTGATCAGCACGCCCGCGCCATAGATGCCGGTCGGGTGGAACTGCACGAATTCCATGTCCTGCAACGGCAGGCCCGCACGCAGCACCATCGCGCCGCCATCGCCGGTGCAGGTATGCGCCGAGGTGGCGGAGAAATAGCAGCGGCCCGAACCGCCCGTTGCCAGAACCACGGCATGGCTGCGGAAGCGGTGGATGGAGCCATCCTCCATGCAGAGCGCGATCACGCCGCGGCACACGCCGTCTTCCATGATCAGGTCGATGGCGAAATATTCGATGAAGAAGTCCGAATCATACTTCAGCGACTGCTGGTACAGCGCGTGCAGCATGGCATGGCCGGTGCGGTCGGCAGCGGCGCAGGTGCGCTGCACCGGCGGGCCTTCGCCCATGTTCTGCATGTGACCGCCGAACGGACGCTGATAGATGGTGCCGTTGTCGTTGCGGCTGAACGGCACGCCCGCGTGCTCGAGCTCATAAACCGCAGCGGGCGCTTCGCGCACCATGTACTCGATCGCGTCCTGATCGCCCAGCCAGTCCGATCCCTTGACGGTATCGTACATGTGCCACGACCAGTGATCGGGCGAGTTGTTGCCCAGGCTGGCCGCGATGCCGCCCTGCGCCGCCACGGTGTGGCTGCGGGTGGGGAATACCTTGGTGATGCACGCAGTCTTCAGGCCCGCCTCGGCGCTGCCCATGGTGGCGCGCAGGCCCGATCCGCCCGCGCCGACGACAACCGTGTCGTACACATGGTCGATGATCTTATAGGCTTCGGTCATCAGCTTGCAGCTCCGGCAAAGGCAATGCGCGCAACGGCGAAAATGCCGAGGGCGGCCCCGGCAACGGCGTAGAAGTTGAGCAGCAGGATCACGCCGAACTTCGTGCCATGGTCATGCACATAGTCCTCGACGATGACCTGCAGGCCCAGGCGCAGGTGATAGAAAACGGTGACGATCAGCAGGATCATCGCGGTGGCGGGCAGCGGCGCGGACAGCCAGGCCGTGACGGTCGCATGATCGAGCGCGGGAAGGCTGACCAGCGAGGCGATGAACCACAGCATCAGGATGAGATTGCTGACAGCGGTGACCCGCGCCATCACCCAGTGATGCGTCCCCGTTTTGGCGGACCCCAGCCCGCGAACCTTGCCAATTCTGGTGCCACTTCCCATGGTCGACTCCCAGCGCGGGCCCCATAGCCCTGTCGCGCTCTTCAGATAATTCAAAAGATCAGGCGAAAAAGATGATCGCCCACAAAAACGCTGTCAGCACGATCGACAGTACCGGCAGCAGCGCCGACCAGCGGTTGTTGTTGTCAACCTCATAGCCCGCGCCGATGTCCAGCACGAAATGGCGAAGGCCCGAGAGCATGTGCTGGAAGAAGGCCCAGGACAGGCCGACCATCAGCAGATAGCCGATGGGGCTGGTAGCCCAGCCGACATACCAGGCATAGGCTTCCGGCCCGCTGGCAAGCGCCATCAGCCAGCCGACGAGCAGAATCCCGCCGATCACGGCCATGCCGTCGCCCGTTGCGCGATGGAGGATCGAGACCAGCATGGCCGGGCCCCAACGCCAGATGGAAAGGTGCGGCGACAGCGGCCTGCCCGATGGTTTTGCCATGGTCTCCCCCGTTTAAACGATCGTGTTCATAAGCGAATTTGCGTCCCGCGCCTGTTTAGCCGATTGCCCACGTGATGCAATTGCTGATTGTGCGCGCTCCATTGCAGGCCCGGCATCGCGCTGCGCGGCAATGCGGCTCGAGCGGGCGCAGCAATAACCCGGCGTTAACCATGTGCGCATATGCCGATGGCTGAAGCACCCCAGAAGCCAAGAGGACGCCATGGCAGACCCCCATCAGGATTCGAAAGGCAGCGCCGAGTTCAGGGAACTCTACCAATCCGTGGCGCACGAACTTTCGATCAGCCAGCGCCTGGCCGCCTTCGATGCTGCGGGCGATCTGCCCCGGTATGCGCGCCGGGCGCTCGACCTGCTGGAAAAGGATCAGGACGAGATCGCACTGGCCTTCTGGGACAATTACTGCCGCATCGCCAATCTTGCCAGCAAGGGTCGCGATCTCGAAACGCTCAAGCAGCGCCATGTGGAATCGAGCCGGATCTACACCCGCGAGAAAATGGCCCGTCTGGACGGCCAGACCTGGGTGGAAATGGCCTTCACGCATGCGCTGGCGGCCAGCAAGCTCGGCGTCCCGATGTGGCAGTTGCTCGCCGCCAACGCGCATACCCATGACTTTGCGATCAACCGGATGCGCGAGCGGCTGAACAACGACATGGACGAGTTTCAGCCACTGGCGCGCGCTACCGCGCAGGTGATGGTGATCGAGGCGGAGATCATGTCGTTCGCCATCAACGCGATGACCCACCGCGAGGCGCAGATGGTCCGCACTGCGCAGACCGCCAGCTTCAAGCAGACGGTCGATGGCGAACTGCAACAGGCATCGCATCTGGGCAGCGGCCTCAAGAATCAGGTCGTCAACGCATCCGAAGCCGCGCGCCAGATGCTGGGCCGCTCGTCCGAGGTCGCCGCCGCAGCCGAACAATCCGCCATTGCGATGCGCGAGGCAGCGCAGACCGCCGCCGGCCTGATCCGTGCGATCGAGGAAGCCCGCAGCGAGGTCGAAGTTGCCGCCGACGTCGCCGAGCGCGCCTCTCGCGAGGCGGGCCATGCGGTGGCGAGCACGCAGACGCTCTCGACCCATGCCGAATCGATCGAATCGATCCTCAGCCTGATCCGCGACATTGCGGGACAGACCAATCTGCTCGCGCTCAACGCCACGATCGAGGCGGCGCGCGCGGGCGATGCCGGGCGCGGCTTTGCCGTGGTCGCGCAGGAAGTGAAAAGCCTCGCCAACCAGACCGCGCGCGCGACCGACGATATTGCGCACAAGATCGCCGCGATCCAGCAGGCCACGCGCGACACGGTCGCCTCGAACGATTCGGTGCGCGCGACGGTCAGCGAAGTGCAGTCGAGCGCCGACCGCATCCGCGAGGCGATGGAAATCCAGGCGCAGACCGTGACGATCATCACCGCCGCGGTCGACGAGACCGCGCTGGCGGCCGATTCGATGTCGAACACCATCGGCACGATCCGCATCGACACCGAAAGCCTGGCGAGCGAGATGGACAAGGTCGGTGCCGGGTTCAGTCATCTGCAGAACCAGCTGGTCGAACTGCGCAACCGGTCCGATCGCTTCGCGGTCGAGATTGGCCTGGCCAAGAGCGCCTGACGCCGCCAAATCGCGTTGCAGCGATGGACCGCGCGGCAGCGCGGCGATATGCTGACGCGTATGATCAGCGTCGAACAGAATATTCTCGTCACCGGCTCAAGCCGCGGCATCGGCCGCGCGATTGCCGACCTGCTCCACGAAGCCGGCCACCGGGTGGTCGGCCATGCGAGCCGTCCTTTCCCCGATGACAGCCCCGATGCGCCCGAATGGGACGTGGTGGCAGCCGATTTCGGCGATTTCCGCGGACCCGACCTGCTCTGGCAGGAAGCAATCGACCTCCTCGACGGCCGCATCGACGTGCTGATCAACAATGCCGGAATCTTTGTCGCCAATCCGATCGAACGGGGCGATGCCGAATGGCTTGCCGCCTGGGACGAGACGATGACGATCAACCTCACCGCCAGCGCACAATTGTGCCGCTTTGCGGTGCAGCATTTTCTCGACCACGCCAATGAAGGCCGCATCGTCAACATCGCCAGCCGCGCCGCCTATCGCGGCGACAGCCCGGCGCACTGGCATTATGCCGCGTCCAAGGGCGGCATGGTGGCGATGACCAAGTCGATCGCACGCGCCTATGCGGGCCATGGCATCTATGCCTTTGCCATCTGCCCCGGCTTCACCATGACCGGCATGGCGGAGGACTATCTTGCCAGCCGCGGCGGCGACAAGCTGCTCGCCGACATCCCGCTCGGCCGCGTCGCTATGCCCGACGAGGTCGCCACCATGGCCAGTTTCTGCGCCATCGACGCGCCGCCCTCAATGACCGGCGCGGTGCTCGACGTGAACGGGGCGAGTTACGTGCGCTAGGGGATGAGATGAAGGGGGGCTGGGTGTACATGATGGCGGATTGCTATCGGGGTACGATCTATACCGGCGTGACCGCAGATATCGGACGCCGGGTGGAGCAGCATCGATCCGAGGGCGGGTCACGTTTCGTCAAGCGCTATGGCCTCGACCGGCTCGTCTATACCGAATGGCATGACGAGATCGAATTCGCGATCGCGCAGGAGAAGGCGATCAAGAAGTGGCGAAGGCAATGGAAGGTTGACCTGATCGAGCAGGCAAACCCGAATTGGGAAGACCTGTCACACCTCATCAACGCCTGATCCGGGTCCACCGTATTTCGTCACCCCCGCGAACGCGGGCGTCCCGCTTGCTTCGGAAACGTCTCGCCAAAGCGGGATTCCCGCGTGCGCGGGAATGACGGGATTGGCAAAGTGAAGAGGGTTTCCCTAAAGGTGTGCGAGCCTCCACGCGAACAAGGACCCACGCATTGGACAACTGGAAAGTCACCATCCCCTGCACGCTCGCCGAGGCGCAGACTGTGACCGAGGACATGACGCTCGACGACAGCAGCTTCGGCAGCCCCAGCCTGGTGGCGAGCGAGGTCGATGCCTATGCCGATCCGCAAGTGCCGGGAAGCTGGGCGCTGCATGCCTATTTTACGCAAGCGCCTGAAACCGCCTGGATCGAGACGCTGCGCGGCCTCGTCCCGAGCGCCGCCGGCGCGGCACTGAGCGCCGAATTGCTGCCCGACGAGGACTGGGTGACACTGAGCCAGGCCGGGCTCGAGCCGATCCGCGCCGGGCGCTTCCATGTCCATACGCCCGAAATGCGCGCATCCGACGAACCGGGCGTGCGCAGCTTCGAGATTCCCGCGAGCCTCGCCTTCGGCACCGGGCACCACAACACCACGCGCGGCTGCCTGATGATGCTCGATTCGATGCAGGCCGCCGGGCTGCGCGTCACCAACCATATCGATATCGGCACCGGCACCGGGCTGCTCGCCTTTGCCGCGATGCACCTTTGGCCCGAAGCGCGCGCGATCGCGAGCGATATCGATCCGGTGTGCGGCCCGGCGGTCGAGCATAATGCTGCGGCCAATGGCCTTGCAATCGGCGACCAACCCGGCGAACTCGCCATGGTGATTGCCGAGGGGCTGGAAGATGCCCGGCTGCAGGCGCGCGCACCTTATGATCTGGTCATCGCCAATATCCTGGCCGGTCCGCTGATCGACCTCGCGCCCGATGTTGCCAACGTCACCGCACCGCAGGGCCATGCGGTGCTGTCCGGACTGCTCGGCATACAGGCCGACGCGGTTTCGGCAGCCTATCGCGAACAGGGCTTTACGCTGGAAGAACGGCTGGACCTCGGCGATTGGACGGTATTGCGGTTGTGCAAGAACGGCGTGGCCTGATTCGCAGGCCTTTTGGCTGCAGTCCGTTCTCCGGCTTTCGCCGGAACGCGGGGCTCGAATCCTCTTGCTTGAGCCTTAGCTCGTCACCCCCGCGAAGGCGGGGGTCCCGCTTCTTCTGGAACGTCCTGCAAAAGCGGGATTCCCGCATTCGCGAGAATGACGGGTGATGCTGAAAACAGCTCGTACCCTGCTCGCCTGGCTGGCCCTGCTCCTCGGCCTCGTCTTTGCCGCGGGCGAGATCGGCGGGCTTTGGGGCACCAACACGCAGTGGCGCGCGCCGAAAGACGGCGTGACCATCTATGTCGAGACCAACGGCTTCCACACCGGGTTCATCCTGCCCGCGCGCGCAGAGGGGATCGACTGGCACCGGCTCTTCCCGCCGACCGACCTCAGCGACAGCCGCTATCACGCCACCGGCGCGACCGATCATGTTGCGATAGGCTGGGGCGAGCGCGATTTCTACTTGAACACCCCCGATTGGCGGCAGCTCGACCCCGCGACCATGGCGCGCGCCGCGATCGGCAGCGACGCGACGCTCATCCACATCTATCACATGAACCGCCCGCAAGAAGGCCGCTATGCCCGCAAGCTGGTGATCAGCCATGCCGCCTATCGCCAGCTTGCCAACCGATTGATGACGGACATCGCGTTTCCGGAACGCGGCCCGCTGAAACCCATCCCCGGCTATGGCGGCGATGATGTGTTCTATGCCGCTCATGGGCGTTATTCGCTGGTGCACAGCTGCAACGCCTGGACCGGCGACCATCTTCGCGCCATCGGCGTGCGCATCGGCGCATGGACCCCCGCCGAACATCATGTCATGCGCTGGTTTCCCGAAGTTTCGCCTCCAGAAACAGCCGCTCCGCCCACGCCGGACTGAGCGCCAGCGCATTACGATAGGCCGCTGCCGCGCCTTCGCGGTCACCCGTTTGCGCGAGCAGATGCGCGCGCGCCGCCTGCCAGGGGCGGTAGCGCTCGATCTTCTCGTCGCCCAGCGCCTCGATCGCAACTAGCCCCGCCTCTGCCCCCTCGACCCGCGCGAGCGCGATTGCGCGGTTGATCGCCACGACAGGCCCGGGGCGCAGCTGGATGAGCAGATCATAAAGCTTCAGGATCGCCGCCCAGTCGGTCCGCCCCTCGGCCTTGCGCCGCGCATGGGTCAGGTGGATCGCGGCCATCAGCTGGTACGGCCCGCTGCGCCCGAGCGCCGCAGCGCGCTGCATGGCCCGTGCCGCCGAGCCGATCAGCCGGTTATCCCACAGGGTGCAATCCTGCTCGCTCAGCGGGATCATCCGCCCCGCTGCATCGACCCGCGCCGCGCGCCGCGCCTCGCCCAACTGCACCAGCGCAGCCAGCCCCAGCACCTCGGGATCGTCGGGCAGCAGTTCGGCGAGCATGTCGGTGAGCCGTAGCACCTCGGGTCCCAGATCGGCGGTCGGCTCGCTGCCCGCGGCATCCTGAAACGCCAGCGCATAGCCGATTTCCAGCGTCGCCAGCACCGATTGCAGCCGCTCGGCCCAGAGATGCGGCGGCGGGGTCTCGAACGGCACGCCCGCATCGCGGATCTTGGCCTTGGCGCGGGTCAGTCGCTGGGCCATGGCGGGCGTCGCTACCAGGAAAGCTGCCGCGATCCGCTCCGTCGGCACGCCGCAGACCACGCGCAGCGTCAGCGCGGCGCGCGCCTCGGGCGCAATCGCGGGGTGGCAGCAGATGAAGATCAGCCGCAGCCGCTCGTCGGGAATCTGTTCGTCGAACAGCGAGACGGTATCCATGTCCTCGCCCTCCGCCGCTTCGGGCTGTGCGGCGATCAGCTCGGCCAGCCGCGCCTTGCGCCGCAGCCGGTCGATGATCCGCCGTCGTGCCGCCACATGCAGCCAGCCGCCGAGATTGCCGGGCGGCGGCGCATCGGCGAATTGGCGCATGGCAAGCTCCACCGCATCGGCAAAGCCGTCCTCGGCCAGGTCCAGATCGCGGAACCGCGCCGCCAGCGCCGCCACGACGGCGGGCCGGGCCGCGATGATCGCCGCGCCCAGCCCGGCCGAGGTCATGCGTCGGGGCCGCTCATCGGCCAGACCGGGCGGATCTCGAGCGCGCCCTTGGGGATCGGGATGCGCTTGGCCCATTGCAGCGCCTCGTCGAGATTGGCGACATCGATGATGTAGAAGCCGCCCAGTTCCTCATGGCTTTCGGAAAACGCGCCATCGTGGATCTGGTGCTCGCCCATGTTCCAGCGGATGGTGGTGGCGGTGGAGGCCGGCTTGAGCCGCTCGCCCGAATAGCTCACACCGGCGGCGACCAGCGCCTCGCCCAGCGCCATGTGCGCCGCCAGCGTCTCGGCGAGCAGCTTCTCGCCCTCGGGGCCCGCATAGACGCTCTCGTCTTCGTGGATCATCAGCATGTACTGCATCATCATGTCTCCTCATCCGAACGCGCGATAGCCGCGCATTCTGCCCCCATGACGAACGGCGACAGGCGGATTCGACAGCCGATCAGGCAGAGCGCATGATTTCTGCCCATTCGGCCTCATCGACCACGCGCACGCCCAATTCCGCCGCCTTCTTGAGCTTCGATCCCGCGCCAGGCCCCGCCACGACCAGATCGGTCTTGGCCGAGACCGATCCCGCTGCCTTGGCCCCCAGCCGTTCGGCCTGCGCCTTGGCCTCGTCGCGGCTCATCGTCTCGAGCTTGCCGGTGAACACGATGGTCTTGCCCGACCATTCGGTCTCGCGCGCGGTGGAGACGAACGCGGCGGGGCGGACCTCGGCAATCAGATCGTCGAAGAGCTGCGCATTGTGCGGTTCGTGGAAGAAATCGCCTAGGGCTTCGGCGACCGCAGGTCCGATGCCGTCGATCGCGGTGACTTCCGCCGTGGCAGCGATGCTGCCCTCTGCGAGCCGGCGTCCGATCTCGCCCACCGCCTCGGCGCTGCCGAAGCATTTGACCAGGTCCTTCGCCGTCACCGATCCGACATGGCGGATGCCGAGCGCGAACAGGAAGCGCCCCGGGTCCGCGCCGCGCCGCGCCTCGATGCTGGCGAGCAGATTGTCGACCGACTTTTCCTGCCAGCCCTCGCGCGCCAGGATCGCGCTGCGGTGCTGCTTCAGCCGGAAGATATCGCCCGGCAGCTTGATGAACCCCGCGTCGAGAAACTCGGCGATCGTCTTTTCGCCCAGGCCATCGATGTCGAGTGCGGCGCGGCTTACGAAATGCTTCAACCGCTCGCGCTGCTGCGCCGGGCAGATCAGGCCGCCGGTGCAGCGGACATCGACCTCGCGCTCTTCCGCCACCGCCTCGCTGCCGCATTCGGGGCAGTGATCGGGGAAATTGTAAGGCTCGCGAACCTCGTCGCGCGTCAGGTTCTCGACCACCTGCGGGATGACATCGCCCGCGCGCTGCACCAGCACCCGGTCGCCGGGACGCACGCCGAGCCGCGCGATCTCGTCGCGATTGTGCAGCGTCACGTTCGACACGACAACGCCGCCGACGGTGACGGGGGTAAGCCTGCCCACCGGGGTCAGCTTGCCCGTCCGCCCGACCTGGATATCGATCGCCTGCAGCGTCGTCTCGGCGCGTTCGGCGGGGAATTTGTGCGCCAGCGCCCAGCGCGGCGCCTTGGCGACGAACCCCAGCCGCGCCTGCCAATCGAGCCGGTCGACCTTGTAGACCACGCCGTCGATATCATAGGGCAGGTCTGCTCTCCGCCGCTCGATCTCGCGATAATGCGCGAGCAGATCGTCGAGTGTCTGGGTCCGCACCAGCAACGGGGAGACCGGCACCCCCATCGCGGCGATCGCCTGCATGACCTCGTACTGCGTTGCGCCCGGCACGTCACTCGCCACGCCCCAGCCATGCGCCAGAAAGCGCAGCGGTCGCGCGGCGGTGACCCTGGCGTCCTTCTGCCGGAGCGACCCGGCGGCGGCATTGCGCGGATTGGCGAACAGCTTCTCGCCCCGCGCCTCCTGCGCCGCATTCAGCGCGGCAAAGTCCTGCTTGGACATGTATACCTCGCCGCGGATCTCGAGGATGTCGGGCACATCAATGGCCCTCTCCCCTTCAGGGGGGAGGGTTGGGAGGGGGGCCTGCGCAGAGGTCGGCGATTTCCCCTCTCCCTCCACCGCTTCGCGGCTCCCCCCTCTCCCCTCAAGGGGAGAGAGCGTAAGGCGCTCGGGAATATCCGCAATCGTCCGCACATTGGCGGTGACGTCCTCGCCCACCTCGCCATCGCCGCGCGTCGCGGCGCGCACCAGCACGCCCTGCTCGTAGCGCAACGAAAGCGACAGCCCGTCGATCTTGTCCTCGGCGGTGAACGCAAGCACCTCGCTCTCGGGCAGCGCCAGATAGCGCCGCACGCGCGCGACGAACTCGGCAATGTCCTCGTCCGAAAAGCCGTTGTCGAGGCTCATCATCCGCTGTTCGTGCCGCACCTTGGCGAGCGGCGAGGATTCGACCGCCGCGCCCACTTGGCGGTTGGGGCTGTCGGCGCGGATCAGATGCGGAAAGGCCGCTTCCAGTTCGTTGTTCCGCCGCACCAGCGCGTCATAATCGGCATCCGAGATCTCGGGCGAATCCTCGGCATGATAGAGCCGGTTGTGATGCGCGATTCTCTTGGCGAGCCGCTGGAGTTCGATTGCGGCTTCGGCTTCGGAGAGATTTTCGGCGAGGCTGCCGGTCATGATGTCTGTATCTTTCGTCGATAGAAGGCGGCGTGGCTGGCTGGATCATTCAGCCAGCGCCGATGCCATTCGGGATTCATCTCGGCAAGCATGCTGTCCTGCCGCGCCAGCAGCCGGGGTGCGAACTCGTCGAAATGGCTGATCCCGCGCGCCACTTCCTCGCTCGCCATGTAATAGGTGACCTGATCGGCGACCCAGTAGAGAATCTCCTCCAAATCCTGGGTCTCGCGTTGGCCATAGGCCTGGCCGCGATCATAGGTGGCCATGTGAAAGCCGCGATGATCGACCTCAACATAAGGTGTGTCATTGTCGCGCGCGTAAGAAATTGGCAACAGCCGTTCAGCCCACCCATGCTGCCCCGCCAGGTTGCGGACGCGCTCGTGAAGGTCTTTCGTGGTCATGCCTTTGAAGATCGGGGGCGGCGCTGGGGCTGGCGGCAGCACAAGGCGGGGGGCAGCAACCGCCTCGGGAGCTTGCACAGGCCCGGCCGCCTCCACCTTGCTGCGCCGTCGCAGCATCAGGACAATGGCCATGCCCAGCAACCAGATGATCGCCCACGGGATGATCCCCAGCCCGATAGCAAAGCCGATCGTAGCCTGCACATTGTCC
>Ga0181595_10002262_pt1 | contig 19429 bp, 16 predicted proteins | sample 041ome_7_FD_145604 | JGI IMG/M metagenome (GOLD analysis project Ga0181595, IMG submission 145604) | Coastal salt marsh microbial communities from the Groves Creek Marsh, Skidaway Island, Georgia - 041401AS metaG (spades assembly) | ecosystem: Environmental > Aquatic > Marine > Intertidal zone...
AAGAAGATGTGATGATGATGATGATGATGATGAGTGCTCTCTCTTCCAGCCTTTTTTTGTCTCTTTTTTCGATCGAGTCGAAAAAAGTACGAGAAAGTTTAGGTTTCAGAAGGGCAGTTTTTTTAGAAAACAACAAGAAAAAAAACACAACGAACAACACACTCTTCATTCATCAAAACGACTTGTTGTTGACGTATTATTTGTTGATATGGGAACGAAGACGAAACCTACATCATCATCGTCATCAGATACAACTCCTCGTGCTGATTCTTCTGCTGAAAAAACGTCGTCCAAGTCGTCCTCGTTCTCGTTGGAACCCATCGTGAAACCGAAAATCAAGTGGTCTGCTGCGGACTTGCCGGAGATATCACCAGTCGCTCCTTTTTTGATTTCCGAAGACGAAAGAGAAGCAGGAGCGGCATCATCGAAACAGAGCAGCTAAGAAGACGACGAAGAAGAAGACGAAGAAGTGAGAATACAGAAAATGACGGAGACTACGACGACTACTCATAAACATCAAACATTTCCAGTCGATGGGTTTGAGAATGAGTTTACGCTCGAATTGATGTTGTTCGAACAAGTGACCAACGCGAAAGAGATTTCGGATTCGATAAAATCGGGAAGTTTTGACGTTGAAGTCGCGCTGATGAATCCAAAAACGATATTCACGGAAAATATCGTTCGATTAGCGACGTTTAAAGCGATCGCATCGATGGAAACGAAGTGCATGGTTACGAGAACGTTACACTCTGAAATCATATTCAACGCGTCGCCGAAAACAAACATAAACGAAGCGTTTCGAAGGTTCGGGGCTGGACCAGACTCGACAGCGATATTAGTCGCGCGGGTGTGCGATAAAAAGAAGGAACAAATAGTAGTAGACACGGGTAATAGTAGTAATAGTAGTAATAGTGAAGAACACATCAGAGAAAAAGTTAGGAAATGGATCGATGGGAAAGAGATTGCGGCGACGAGAGAAAACTTACAACGCTTCGCGGACACAAACGCGATTAAGAAATATTATAAAATAGACGCGGCAGAGCTGAAAATAGCATCGCTGGAAGACGGTGTGCTCATGCGCATAGGTGCCAGAGAAGTAATTTGAGCTCCATGTAATATTGTTGCATAAAAAGCTAAATGCTATACTAGAGAATCTATTTACTGATATCGTTTATCGTGCACGTCTTCTTGCGCCAGCGGTAGTTTCTCGTTGAACGTACCCACAGTCGCGGACGCTATGTAATTAATGCCTAAATCGCCGGTCAATTTCCATTGTTTCGTCATGAGATTATACTCCATTCCCGCCATCGTGTTCGTTCTCAATCCGGCGCGTTCTAAAACAATCGCCAACTCGGACGGGTGTAAAAATTTGTTCGCGTCGTGGGTCCCAGCCGGTACCATCTTCGCCACGCGCTCTGCGAATACAATCGCGCCTAAAACACCTCTCATAGATTTTGATATCGTCGACACGAATACCAAACCGTCGTCTTTGACTAACTTTCTCAACGCGTTCGCGAACACTCTCGGATCCGTAACGTGTTCGATAACTTCTAAAGCGCACACCACGTCGAACGAGTTCGGTTCCTTCTCTCCTAAATCTTCCGCCGTGTCGCAGATGTATTTCACTTTACCGTTATTACCTCCACTATCATCATCGTCATCTAATTGCGATTCTTTTTGTCTCCTCTTCGCGGCTTCCACGTTCGCTTTCCCGGCGTCTAATCCGACCACATCCGCGCCCAGTCTCGATAAACTTTCGCTCAGCAATCCTCCACCGCACCCGACGTCTAATATTCTCAAACCAGATAACGGTCTGTTGTCAACGACTGTTGTTGGTGTTCTCCTCCTTGTTTTACTAAAATGTTCCGCGCACTCGTCTTTAATAAACGAACATCGCACTGGATTCATCGAGTGCAACGGTCCAAACGGCCCGTCTCGTTCTCTCCACCATAACTCCGCGTCTTGCTCGAATTTTTTCGTCTCTCTCGTGTCCACCGTCGTCGTCGTTTTTGTCCTCCTCGTCGCCACGAAGAAGGATGATGATCTGTTGTTCTTGTTGTTGATAATAAAACGACTAAAATCATCCAATCTTTTTTTTCTTCCACTCTGAACTTGTTGTTGTTGTTGTTGTTGTTGTTGTCCGTGATGATTGTTCATCGTGCTTTTGTCTTCAACGGAGGAGGAGAATGAAAGAAGACGATTCACATCAGCTAAACCTCTCGTCGATAGTAATAATCCTCGTCGTCGTCCTCGTCGTCCTCCGAACGAAGCAGCAGCGGAGAAAGACATTTTAATACTACTATACTACTATATCTAATAAATGCTCTCTTTCCAAACAAAAAGTGACGTTTCCTCCTCAGACTGAGAAGTTGCGACAGAAAAATGGCGTGGGGGAAACCAACCCCTCGTGGTGTGTTGGGAGACAACGACGAGAACGAGAGAAAAGAAGGAGACGACGAAAACGTGATGAAATCCTCCGTAGTCTCCTTGATTGAAAAAAACGACCCGACTGTCCGCGCGATAACTATTTTCCGGGGAAGAAATTTCACGGGCGCGAGAGAAACGACCGCCGTCGGTCTCGCCTTGGAAAAGAATCAATTCGTGAAAGAGTTTTACAGCTCAGGACACGAGATGACGAGAGAAACGGCGGAGATTTTAGGGAGGAGCTTTTCGAAAATGAAATCGTCTCTGGAAAGCATTTGCGTCGGAGACGAACGGTTTGGCGGCGGCGGTGGGAGGGGGAATAACGATGATGGTGGTCAGAAAGATGATGATGCTGATGGTGATGAAGATGCCTTTGAAGTGTTTCTTTCATACGCGAAAGAACTCGACGGGTTGCGAAAGTGGGATTTAGAAAATAAAGGATTGACGAAGAAATCGCTGGGAAAATTATCAGACGCGTTTCAATCCGAGAAGTTTATAAGATTAGAGGAGTTGATATTGAATAGAAACGAGAGTCTGAGCGATAGAAGTAGGAGTAGCGACGATACGAGCGCGACGACGACTAATAAGTCACCGACGGCGATGGAAAGACTTTTTCAGAGTGGCGCGATACGTCAAAGAGTCAAGACGCTTGAAATTTCGGATATATCTTTGGGAGAGGCGAGCATATCTGCACTCGCGGAGGAGTTAAAAGGAAAGTGTAGCTTAGAAGTGTTCAAATTTACAAACGGTAGGCTGGAGTGTTTTCGTTTGAAGGAGTTGGATGACGACGACGGCGTCGAAGAAAAGAAAAATGAAAGTGAGACGGACGACACCGCTGCCGACGAGAGCGAAAAGAAAGAAAAAGACAAGAAAAAGAAAGAAGAAAGAGACAAGGCGACAACGGCGATGATGAACGAGCTCGGCGAAGGGTTCGTAAATAACAAATCTTTGAAACGAGTCACCTTGGATGGGACGAAAGTTGGCGCCTACGAACTTTTGAAAGGCATCTCGAGAGCAAAGAGAACGAATAAAAGTGAGAAAAGTAACGTCGTAGAAATCTCGCTCGCAAATTGCGCACTAAACGACGACAACAGTAAAACAAACGCCGTCGTGGGATTTCTCTTGAGCGATTTCGCAGAGTCGGTTGAGATTGTAAATCTGAATGGAAACGCTCTCGGCGACTGGAAAGTCGCGCAACTCGCAGGTGCTATTCAAGGAGGTTTTTGTCAAAATATGCTCGAAATAGACATCGGTGGTAACGACCTGAGCGATGCAACTATTTTGAAACGTTTGCTATTTGGAAAAACGAAGATTAAAAGACTCTCGTGTTTTGAGAACGTAAACTTACTGAAATCGAAAGAAAACGTCGGGAAACTCTTCGAGGACGCCGAAATTCTTTCAGCCGGCAGCAGTCCATGCGAATACCTAGACGTTGGTGCGTGCGGTATGGAACTCGAAGAGCTGACGTTGTTCGCAGAGTCCATCAGAAAACACAAATCAGCCTTCGTTAATCTAAAAACGTTAGTTCTCGGCGGTAATCCTGGCGCTTGCGCTTTAGGCGACGCTTTCGAAAACGAACTAAAGCTTTTAAAAGAGAGCATGTCCAGTCTCGACATCGCGTGGAAAGCGAACGATTCCGGAGATATCGATAAGTTCAAGTAGTCATAATCATCGTTTTAAAATCCATCTCATAATTATCGCGGCCCCCTCGTGCGTTGTCCATAGTTTTTCTCTTGATTTCTTGTTTTCTTCTTCACCTCGAAAAGAGGAGTGCGTGGAAGTTTTCAAAGCCGCCATACATTTTTGTTGTCCGAAATATAACCGAACAACTCTACTTTTCGAATAAAAAACAACATGTCGTTCCGACGACGACTGAAAGGAAAACAACCCCCGGATGGTTGGGACTTGATCGAAGATACCATCGAAGATTTCGAGGCGCAGATGAGAGACGCCGTCAGCGAAGAACACGAAGGAAAAAGAAAGAACGAATTGACGTGGAGAATCCATCGAATTCATTGGGAGAAGAATCGTTTTATATTCGATTTAATGTACAAGAAGAAGGTGATGGACCGTAAACTGTACGATTATCTGGTGAGAGAGAAGATTGCCGATCAACCTCTGATATCGAAATGGAGGAAACCTGGGTACGAGAACTTGTGTTCTTTGCTGTGCATACAAAAGAGTTCGACGAATTTTGGGACCACGAGTATTTGTAGAGTACCCATAGCGCAGCGCAGCGGGCAGGCGAGGTTAACTCCGAACGTGAAAACCGGATGCATCTCGTGCTTTTCCGGAGACGGAATAATGGGCGGACCAATCTGGTGGAACACGAACTTGTCCGAGAAAATCATCACGAAAGTTAAAGAAGGGAAGAGGAAAGCGGAAGAAGCCGGGATCGCTGACGGAGAGGAGGAAGATCCAGAAGTGGCCAAGAGAATAGCGGCGATGAAGGAAAAGTTTCAGAAAGATAAAGTAGCGGCAAGCGGATTAGATTAACATTAATATCAAATACAAATTCTAGGAAAATTCATGCTAATCGTCGTCGTCGTCATCGTCGTCTTCATCGTCGTCTTCGTCGTCCTTTTCTTCGATTTCCACTTTCCGTTCCTCTCGCACGAAATTGAACAACTCGACGTAATCTTCCATGAACAATTCTTGCGGACGAACTTTATCTCCTCTCCCGAGTATTTCTAAAGCCAAATCAATCGTTTCCGCGTCGCACGTCGCTCGTAAATTATTCTTTAACATTTTGCGTTTCTGCGCGAAACAGCTTTGAACGAACGTGAAAAACTGCTTCTCAGTACCGTTAATTTTTAATAAGTGTTCCTTCCGTTTCGGTTTAAATCCAATCAAACAACTCTCCACGTTTGGAGGAGGATCGAAACAGTCTTTCGCGACTGGCCGAATGTATCGAGATTCGGAATAATACGCCGTTCGTACTGACATGGCGCGAAAATCTGAGTTGCTTTTTTTCTTCTTCTTCACTTCGTTTGCGTTTTCAATCATCTTCTCACCTCTTTCCTCCGTAGCCAAGCGTCTGGCGACTTCTTCTTGGAACATGAACACTAAATCTTCAAACGTATCGCCCATGGGTAGTAATCGCTTCAATATATCTGTCGTAATGTTGTACGGAATGTTCGCGACAACTTTCGCTCTTCTCTCGCCGCCGTCTATCAAACCTACAAACTTCGTATCCAAGTCTTTCCACTTCATGAAATCCTCCTCTATAATTTCTAGCTCGTCTTCTCCGTACTCTTTTCCGAGCGTTTCGCGTAAAGTTTTTGCTAAATTTCGATCCTTCTCTACCGCGATGACTTTACATCCGGTCCGTAATAACTCCGCAGTGAGATTTCCAGTCCCCGGTCCGATTTCTAAAATAACGTCCTCTTTCGTCACGTCCGCGCTCCTCACGGCGTCGATTAAAACCGAGTGATCGATCAAAAAATGTTGCCCCAACCATCGTCTGGCTTTATGTTTCGCTCCAGAGACCCTCTCTTCCGGCGATAAGCCCTCGCCATCGAATGCTCGCTTCATTTCGTCTTTCTCTTCCTGCTTCGTTTTCTTCGCTTTTCGCTTGTTGTTGGAGAGACGAAACGCACTTTTCTTCCCGGCGTTTTCGATTTTGAAGACGCGATTATTATTATTCTTATTATTAAAATGCCGTCGAGACGATTCAGACGACGACGTGGAAGAGGAGGACAGAAGGGACGAAATCAATCGCGAGGAGAGCGAGGAGATGGATGTGCTCGTCATCGTTCTCGTCGTTGGTCTCTTGTCAAATGTCACCGATGGTGGCGGCTTTCCCCAAAATAATATTAACTGAATTATTTATAAATAACAGTATATCTAATTTCCGCCGCCCTTAAAGATTTTGTATCTATCGCAAGAAGGAACACGAAGACAAACAGCGGCAGAGAGAGAGAGAAAAGAGAGAAACTCTTCCTCTTGACTTTTTCTTGACTTCTTCTTCTCTGTCTTCTTTCTACTCTAATACTACTTTAGAAGAGAGGAACACACCAATTTTTGTTTTTTTTTGTGGGCAAAATGTCTCCCCCTTCTTTTCCTTCTTTTTTCTTCAAAAAAGAAAAAATTCACAAGCTCTTTCTTGTGTGCTTTTCGAACACGATGTACAACCCAGGACAAGGAGGAGGAGGAGGAGGAGGAGGAATGGGAGGAGGTCACGACATAAATCCGAGCACGACGACGACGAGCACTATGAACAGCGGTGGGGGAAATACTGGCGAAGCCTTGCACGCTTCTCATTTCACTCGTCAACGACGAGCGGCGGTGATGCATTCTCACGTTCGATCTTCCTCCTCCTCGGGAGGACACTTACACGATTTAGCAGCCGACAACAACGGCGACGATCATCACCGTAATCATCATCATCATCATCGCGGAGTGTACGGTGGGAAGAATAGCATGATGAGTAGTGGCAGTAATAACAACAAGAGAGATTTTTCGCACTCGAAGAGGACGTTTCGGAAACAAACTTTGTTTGGAATCGTATTCGGAATAGTCATGATGATTGCGTTAGCCTTGGGCGCTTCGCTGTTGGCGAAAGTCTTCGTGAATACGAATACGAGTAGCAGTCCTTCCTCGCTTTCAAAAATGAATAATAATAATAACAACAAAAGAGCAGAACACGCGGGCGTCTTCTCGCCAGTCGCAGAGGGAGATTCGAGAGTCGAACGGTTCATGGCGAAATCGAACTGTACGTTGAATTTCTTCCTCGCGTGGACGACGAGCGCGGCGAAGTTTAGTTTACGATACAGACGAACAGTCGAATCGACGTTAAAGTTTCACCCAGGTGCGTGTTTAATAGTTTACTCGCCGACGATGCAGTTGGATCATTTCCAACGCTTTTGGGATCTGGGATATAACATCATAGTAGAACGACCGGATGTTCCGTATTTGATTCGCGGCACCCCGGCGGAGGCGTGGTATCAAGGCATCGATAAGTGGAAGAATGGGGAATATTTCTTCTCTCACATCACAGAGATTATTCGTTTAGCGACTTTGTGGAAGTACGGTGGCGTGTATTTAGATACCGACGTCGTCGTCATGAGAGAATTGGATAATCTTCACAACGCGGTTGGGACCGAGTTAGCCGACGAAAGAGGCGAGGCGAAAGTTCTCAACGGGGCTGTTTTAGCCTTTCGAAAAGGCTCTACGTTTATCCACGAGTGCATGGTTGAATTCAACACCACGTACAGAATTGACAGTTGGGGTTGGAACGGTCCTCAGTTAGTCACTCGGGTCGCGGCGAGGTTCCCTCAAGGCCCGGAGTTGCAAATTTTACCCACCATCGGCTTCTATCCCATTCACTGGGCGAAGGTGAGAAAATATTTCACGGACGAGGACCCGGCGGATCAACACGCCGTCTGGGAACGCATGAAGAGAGAAACGTACTTGTTTCACTACTGGAATAAAATAACTGTAAAGTTAGTCCCTACCCCTGGTTCGTTGATGTATAAAGTTTTGAACAACTATTGCTTGTTCTGCGAAGAAACCGGCATGGATGGGTAACGCGAAAAAAATATCGCACGTAGAAGATGTTGTGCGTGCATTCGTTCGTTCGTTCGTGTGCGCTAATAAAAGTAGTATATTAGTACGTTTGTAGTTATTCAATAATAGTTTATGTAAATAGTGTAGTGTGGTTTCAAGTGGAACCATCATATACCCGCAAAAAGCAGCTAAAAAGAGGTGCTCAAAAGTAGTATTTAGAAGAAGAGCAGAGGGGGCACCTTTTTTTTGATTTTGGACGATTTTCATTTTTTTCTTTTCTCTGCACATTTTCCACGCGCTGCTGCAGATCCGACCCAAAACCGACGACTCCTCGTACTCCTCGTCACCTTTTGGTTCTCGGCTGACGCGACGACGATTCATAATACTAGTGCGATCATCGAAAGAGACGACGACGCGCGTTCGTTAAAGAAGAAGTCAAAGAAGAAGAAGAAGATCCAACCAAAACGAATTAAAAAGGAATAAAGGACAACAAACTTGAAACTTTGAGACTTCGACGTCGAAGAAGAGAAGAAAAAATGGGAGGAGGAAACGAGAACGAACAGACGACGACGACGACGACGACGACGAAAAAGTCATGGTTTTCCGCGCTGAGCGATTCGGTGAAGAAGAAAACGAACAACAACAGCGAGAAAGAATCCTCCTCCTCAAAAGGGTTTAAACAAGAGAGCGACCCGCCTTCGTCGGAGAACCTGTCGCCAATCACGTCGAAAAAAGCCGCAGCTGCGAAAGAGTACATTGAAAATCTGTATAAAAAACAAGCGAAAGATTTACGCGAGAGGCAGGAAAGAAGAAGCCGAATGGAACGGACCGCGAGTAATTCTTTGAATAGTAACAACAACGGTGGGACTCTGTCGTCGTCTGGGAACGTCAGCGCGGAGGATTTAGATAACAACGGGGAAGGTAGCGGGGATTTTAACGAAGCGCTGATGAAGGAGTTGGAAGAGAAGGAACGCATGTACACGAGATTGAAACGAACGAAACTGTCACCGAACGATTTCGAACCGCTGACAATAATTGGAAAAGGTGCGTTCGGGGAGGTTCGATTGGTGAGAGAAAAGTTGACCGGGAAAATTTACGCGATGAAAAAGTTGAAAAAAACGGAGATGGTGCGAAGAGGCCAAATCGATCACGTGAAAGCGGAGCGGAATTTGTTGGCTGATGTGCACGATCAAACCGTAGTGAAGCTCTTTTATTCGTTCCAGGACGATGAGTTCTTGTATTTGGTGATGGAATATTTACCAGGTGGGGACATGATGACTTTATTGATGCGAAAGGACACGCTGACGGAGGAAGTGACGAGGTTTTATATCGCGCAAACGGTGTTAGCCTTGGAAACCGTGCACCGACACAATTTTATTCACAGAGATATCAAACCAGATAACTTGCTGTTAGATCGCGAAGGACACATGAAGTTGACTGACTTTGGTTTGTGCAAACCAGTGGACCCGCAGGTTTTGTTAGGAAATAAGGACGTGAACTTGAACGAAAACTTTGACAAGTTATCGTTGGAACAACAAAATAAGAACGATTCGGAAACGTTAGCGACGTGGCAAAAAAATAGAAGGCGATTGGCATATAGTACGGTTGGGACTCCAGATTACGTCGCCCCGGAGGTACTTTTGAAGAAAGGGTACGGATTAGAGTGCGACTGGTGGTCCGTTGGAGCAATCATGTACGAAATGCTCGTTGGGTACCCGCCGTTTTACTCTGACGAACCGGTTTCGACGTGTAGAAAAATTGTCCACTGGAGGCATCACTTGAAGTTTCCTCCGGAGGTCCACTTGTCAGACGACGCGAAGGATTTGATCGAGTCGTTATTGTGCGACGTGGAGGTCAGATTAGGAACGAACGGAGTAGATGAAATCAAGCAACATTCGTTCTTTAAAGGCGTTAATTGGACGAACATTTACGAAGAGCAAGCCCCGTACGTGCCGACGGTGACTGGGGAGTTAGATACACAGAATTTTGAGGACTTTGAGGAAGATCCTCCGGACAAGGCGAGCGAGGAGGAGAAGAAAAGAGATGAGAAGGCGGCGAAAGAATTAGCCAAGAAAGGTGGAAAGAAGGGCGGATCGTCTCCTGGAGGTCAAGGAGAGAGCGGCGTTCAGCAAAAGAAAGATTCAGAGTGGATTGGATACACGTATAAAAATTTTGAAGTCGTCGGGGAAGAGGTGAAGAAGAAGACGTCTTCTCGACCGTCGATGAGCTCCGTGTTCCGCTCGCCTTGAGTGAAAGATAGCAGCAGCGGAGAATAAAAATATTATAGCATGGTACTTGTAGTACCCAGTAAAATAAAGTTTGAAGCATATTCGGCTGTCAGTAAAATCGTTATTATATTTACAAGTTTGACAATCTAGAAGCCGTCGGCTTTTTGATGATGTGTATTTCTTTCATACAGCTATGCGGTTGCAACTTTTCGTTTATTTCTACATATACATTTCTATATCGCAGAAAAGGTTGTACAGTATCAGCATTTGCACACTTTTAACACTACCTTACGACGTGGTAGTACTATTCTTTTATTAATGTTTGTTTGTTCAATCAAATTCTGTCTCGCTTCTTTGACGTCGACATCGACTTCAACCTCGAGAAGAAAGATTTTGAAGGCATCAAGTTCAATTTTGTCGCAGATCCAAGCATGTGCGATTCAAAGTCCATGACTAAATCGGTAAATCGAGGTCGGTTTTCCGGCTCAGATACCCAGCATCGTTCCATTGCGTTCATCATTATCGGATGAGAATTGTATGGCAAAATTGGCCGTATTCCTTTTTGTACCACCGCAACCGCCGCTTGTAAAGGCGTGTGCTCTGGGTACGGGACGTGGCCTTCGCAAACGATTTCCCATAAAACGATCGCGAAGCTGTACACATCGGCACTGAGCGAATACTTCGAATGGGCGATTACTTCGGGGGCCATCCATCGATAAGTTCCAGTTTCTGGCGTCATCGCGCCATCTTTCGTGACTTCTCTCGATAAACCAAAGTCGCAAATAATCGGTCGCAAAGAGCCCTGAGCGCCCGTGAAGGTCATTTTCCCGTCGATACTTTCGCCCTTCGCGGTAATTGGTGTCGTCGTGGATTGCAACAAAACGTTCGAAGCTTTCAAATCTCTGTGAACGAAATTTTTCGAATGAAGATATGCCATACCACGCGCGATCCCGCACGCGATTTCAACCTGTGCCGAAAGCTTCAAGCTTGAACCTTGATTTAAGAGATAGTTATTCAAAGGCCCGTTATCGACGTATTCCGTCACGATGCATAATCTTGGCATCTTGGTCATTGCACCTACTACTCGAACGATATTTTCGTGCTTGACTTTTGATAACACGGACAATTCCTGGAAGAATTCACGCATCGCTCGCAGTTGATTCTGGTTATCGTTGTGCGTCCCGGATGGAAACTTTGCGGCAACTTTCTTCCCTCGATATTCGCCCTTATACAAAACACCGAAAGACCCTGAACCAATTTCTCGGATTAATCTCAACTTTCTCGAATCAATCGCTGGTTCTTTGCTCTCTTTCCTCGATTTCTCCATTGCTTCCATAACATCTCGTTCGAGCGATTTCGTCGAGTCGAGCGCTGAAATCTGGTTCCGGTTCAAGTTATCTTTGATTTCTCTCTTCCCACCATCTGCGTCGTCGTCGTCGTCGTTATTCTTGATATTAATCAAATTATAAGTACCACCTTCCGTGAGAGTAGTAGTAGTAGTGGGAGCGACATTCATTAGCTCTTCGCTGTCTGACATTTGATTTGAAACTTTGAGAGGATCTTCTCCCTCGTCGTCCGAGTGACTCTCCCAACCTTGTCGATGTTCGCTTTCGGGATCGATGTCGTATATTTCGCAGCCGTCCAACTCCATGCACACTTTATTCACGTCTGTTTTCGATGGAAACGGCGACCCACCTAACCCTCTTCTTTCGGGAACGATACCAGCCGTTAAAGCCTTCATCACTGCGTGCGACAATCCTTCCTCGTCGTCGTTCTTCCACCCGTAGACGGTAAAAACGTCGAGCACGTAGCCGTCCTTCAAGTTGTATATGTGCGCCTCGTGCACGTCCAACCCACAATCGTTCACAGCGGTACTAATCTCGCTCAAAACTCTTGGTCTATTTATACAAGCCACCGCTAAGGAGTAAAACGGTTGTTCGTTCTCTTTGAGAGCCTGCGCCGCTAAGTGGTCCTCGCTCCCTTCCTCGGAATACACGCTCGAGCTCGTCGACGCGCCGTAAAAAGTCAAGTTTCCACCGTGCATTCCTCGCCCATGATTCATTTGTTCTTGTTGTTGTTGTTGATTATTTCTTTTTTGGTAAAACCTCGACGTCGGTCCATTAACGCTCGTCGTCGCTGCGTTATTGTCAGGCAATATCGAGTCTGGTGAAATTTTTCCTTTTTCAAGAGTGCCTTTCCCAGTCAATAATTTCTTCAAGGGGCTGCGACTTTTGGGCGCAAAATTTGCTTTTTGTGCACCATCGTCGTCATCTCCACTGAACGCGCTTTGTCTCTGCCGACTTCTCCATCTTTTTGAATTTGACTCTGGTTCTTTCTCTTGCGTTGTTGTTGTCGTTGTTTCCAGGATTTCAGAGGGTGGTATTTCTTCGCCTTCTCTCCGTCGCTCTCGGCGATACGCCTCGAAGCTTTCTCCCGGGACTTTTTTTTCCGCAAAAATAATCTCATTTTCCTCCTCTCCTCTTTCGTTCGTTTGGTCTTCTCGGTTTTGAAGGGTGTTTTTTTCCTCCCAAAACTCTTCGTTTTGGTCGTCGTCGTTTCCTTTTCCTTTGACTAAGACGCTCCGAACTGCGAACGCACCTTTGTTCTTTCGACTGCAATCTAACGCGTCCATGTGTAACACAATCTCCTCTCTGCAGCTGAAATCTTTCACGTATCTCACCGGGACTAACTTCATGTGTTCTTTTATTTTATCGTCGCAATCGTCGTTTTCAAAGTCGTCTTTGGCGAGCGCAAAAGCAGAGGACATCATGATGATTTTTGGACGAGGATGGATGATTTCGTGCCTCGTCAGGTCGAAGCGACGCTTGGAGGAACCCACAAGTTTTTTACCGCAAATTCAAATATATGCTCTTCTTCTTCTTCGCGCGCGATGATGAAAAGGGACGACGATGACGACGATGGACGACGTACGATTCTCCCAAACTCTCTCTCTCTCTCTCTTTCTGGGCCCTTTCTTCGACTCTTTCTTCTTCTTATTAGTATTACTACGTCTACAATAGAATAACGTAATAATGCGGTCCGAAGTGAGGAAGCCCAGTGTGTGCAGCCCCGGCAAAAAAGAGATATTCTGGGCACAAAAGTACAGAAATTTTGCTTGCGAAAGGTCGCGAGAAGAAGATTTTTGATTTTTTTTTTGTCGAAGAAGACTGAATGAATGCAGGTGAAACTGCGACGAACAATTAATTCCTTTCACCTTTGCCCAACAAACAAACAGAAGTTGTGAATTCAAACGCACGCGTTTCAACACAAATTATTTAACTTTTACTTGAGGTACACCCTTTAAACACAAAGAAGAAGAAGCAACAACAACAACAACAACAACAACAACAACAACCGTATTATGGCTCTCTCTTGTGCTGCTGCCGCACGAACTGGAAGAATGGTCATCGGGTCTTCCTCTGCCTCTGCCTCTTCTTCCTCTTCTTCTTCGATGGGTGGTTTTAAACAACAACAACAACAACTTCAAAATCAAAAACAAACGATGATGTTACGAACGATAAACACGAAGTTTAAGAGAACAACAGCATTAGCAAAGAACAGTAGCAGATATAATAATAATAATAGAATAAGCAAAACCACTTTAACGATGGCGGCGGCGAGTAGTAATAGCAATCAAATGAAATATTCCGCCGAGAATGATGGCTTACCCAGAGACGCTAAGATTGGCATCTTGGGAGGAGGACAACTCGGACGAATGCTCGCCATCGCCGGCGCACCGATGGGGGTTCGATTAAACGTTCTCGACCCTACGGAACCTTCCTGTCCAGCCTCGATTGCCGCGGAACAAACGATTGGGTCTTTTCGAGATAAAGCTGCGGTGTTGGAATTTGCGAAAGATTGTGATGTTGTTACTGTTGAGATTGAACACATCGACTGCGACGCGCTCGATGAGTTGGTCAAAAACGGCATCGACGTGCAGCCGACGCCAAAGACGTTAAGAACTATTCAGGATAAATACGCGCAAAAGGTACATTTTCGAGACAACAACGTGAAGATTGGACCGTTTATGGACGTTCCGGACGAAGCGCAATTGCAAAACGCAGTCAACGCGTTTGGGTTTCCGTTGATGTTGAAGAGTAAAAGGTTAGCGTACGACGGGAGAGGCAATGCGGTGGCGAAAACAGCGAGCGATTTAGATAACGCAGTGAAATCTCTCGGTGGGTTTGATACTGGCTTATACGCAGAGAAGTGGGTGCCTTTTGAAAGAGAGTTGGCGGTGATGGTGGCGAGGTCGAAATCCGGCGAAGTCGTCGCGTATCCAGTCGTGGAAACCGTGCACGAAGACAACATTTGCGATACAACCTTCGCGCCGGCGATGATTTCCAACAAAATGGCTGAAAAAGCGCAAGCCGTCGCGAAATCTGCTATTGCCTCGTTCGAAGGCGCCGGGATTTTTGGCGTCGAGCTGTTTTTGCTCGAGGATGGCGAGACCGTCCTGTTGAATGAGTGCGCGCCGAGACCGCACAACTCTGGACATTACACCATCGAAGCGTGTAACTGCTCGCAATACGAGATGCACTTGAGAGCTATTTGTGGGTGGCCGTTAGGTGACCCGCAATTGAAAGTTGGTGGTAGCGTTATGAAAAACATCTTAGGCGATGGCGACGGCGAAAAAGCCATGACGAAATGCCACAGAATAATGGGTAAAGCGTTGACCGTCCCGGGCGCGAGCGTGCATTGGTACGAAAAACCAGAGGTGAAAAAAGCGAGAAAAGTCGGTCACATAACAACCGTCGGTGCGTCTTTGAACGAAGCGAAAGAGCGCATGTCAGAAATTACCGGGGATGATTACAACGTCCAACCGTCGATTGGGATCATCATGGGTTCTGATTCCGATTTACCAACCATGGCGGCTGCCGCGGACGTGCTCAAAGATTTTGGCATCAAGTGCGAAGTGACGGTCATTTCCGCGCACAGAACACCCCAAGAGATGTTTGATTACTCCAAAAAGGCGCACACGCGAGGTATTCGAGCCATCATCGCCGGTGCCGGAGGGGCTGCGCACCTTCCCGGTATGGTTGCCGCGATGACGCCTTTACCGGTTATCGGTGTCCCGGTGCCTCTGAAATATCTAGACGGCATGGACTCTTTGCTTTCCATCGTGCAAATGCCAAAAGGTGTTCCGACTGCCACGGTAGCCATAGGCAACGCCGCGAACGCGGGTTTATTAGCGGCTAGAATTGTCGGCGCGTACGAGCCGGAAGTGTTGAAAAAGATGGAAGAGTACCAGGACAACATGACGGAAGTGGTGTTGGGTAAAGCGGACAAGTTGATGACAAACGGCTACGAGAAGTATTTGAAAGAGATGTGAAAGAGAGTTCGAGAGTATTAGCGCTTTTCCTCCTTGTCATCATAGAAGCAATATTTGAACCGATTGACCTCTCTCTCTCTCTCTCTTTCAGTGTCTTTCTTCCTCATTTTTCATAAAGAAGATAGCCCCGCGCGACGACGAAGCACTGTTTATTACACACGACGCGGTACAGTATCGTGAGTTCATTCCCATTTCGCTTTCTCTTCTTTGAATGCTCTCGGGGCGCTCCGCTGTCATCTTCAGAACGACAGTGACAAAACTTTTCAACAACAACAAGAACACCGGGAACGTTTCAATCCACAGCCGCCGATTTCTAACAACCAACAACGACATGACATCAATAACATCGAGCTTTCGAACAACGAGAACAACGACTACTGCTACTCATAAAAAGAACAACAACAGCAGCGTCATCGTCAGACAATGCATCAGATCGCATCGACAAAAAACCGCATTCGTCGTTGGTACTAAAAGCAGACGACGAGGATTCGTCACCTCCACTCACTTTGCACTGAAAGCCACAGAAGACGACGACGACGAGGACGACGAGGTGGAGATGGATGCCGACGACGACATTTTCGACGACCACGAAGAACAAGGAGAAGAGGAGAACAGTATAATCGCCGCATCAGATACTTTAGTTTCGAACGAGATTTGGGGCGCCGATTGGCCGGAATACGTTCAATTTCTAGCCATGTTGCAATCGCAAGGTTACGCGCAACCGTCGCCGGAGTATCAGAGAGGGTCGTCTTCATCGTCAAAAGTAGACGAAGATTCGAACGTTCCTGCGTGGGCGCGAGGTGGTGTGGACTATAAGGAAGAAGTGCGAGATGGATCCACATCTTCTGAAGAAGAAGATGATGATGGCGAAGGCGATTTTAAATCGGCGTTCGAGGACGAGTTCGAGGATCTTACGATTACGGATTTAGGCGATAGGAAAAGAATGATCATAGCGTTTTGTCGCGACCGCCGCGATATTTTCGACAGCGCCGTCACGGAAGCGCAGCTGTATCAGCTCCTCGATTGGCCCATTCCAAAGCTTTTGGCTTCGAGGAAACTCGTATCTGCGATGTCGAGACTACGCAGCGCGTTCCAAGTGGATTGTTCGCACTGGCGAGGGAAGTGCGCGAGTTTAAACGGCTCAACTAAAATCCAAGCCGTGAACCCGACGTTGCATTTCACGGATTTGATGCGCATAATCATGAGTTTATCGTACATAGAAGACCCAGATCAATTTCGCGATTTACCGCCGAAAAAAGTAGCTTCGAACGTGCTCAGATCTATAATGGAAAAAGCTGTCGTTCCGAAAGATCCAAACTACAAAGAACCGGAAGTACCGAAATCTGTCCCGAGAGCACCTTCTTCCGGGGAATCCACGTTCGCAGTTCGCGAGAAGATCAATGCTATCGAGGAGAGGAATCGAAAGGCGCACTTGTTGCGATACGAAGGCGGTGCTGGACGCACGGATGGTATTACAACCTGGAACCCAGAAACGAGAGGACGTGCGCTTGGTAAACAACGCATACTGGAAAATCGACGCGATCGAAGAGGAGACTACGACGACAGCAGCAGCAGCAGCCGAGGAGGTTTTGGTGGTAGAGGACGGTTTAATAATTATGATAACAGGTCCTCAGAGCGAGGGGGATTCGAACGCAGCGATGATCGCGGTGGAAGAAGAGATTTTGGAGAACGAAGAGATTTTGGAGAACGAAGAGATTTTGGAGAACGAAGAGATTTTGGAGAACGAAGAGATTTTGGAGAACGAAGAGATTTTGGAGAAAGAAGAGATTTTGGAGGAAGGGGCGGTGGTGGAAGAGGTGCTCCGAGCGGTCCGTGTTTCAACTGCGGAGAATTTGGACACATCTCGCGAGACTGCCCGCAGCCGCGACAAAGAGATTCTGGCGGAGGCAGAGGTAGAAGTAATTTCGAAAACAGAGGCGGTAGAGGATTTGGTGGTAGATCGGGTGGAGGATACGGCGGTCGAGGAGGTAGGAGTGGCGGCGGACGAGGCGAACGACGGTTTTCAAACGAAGACCGAGCGCCGAGGCGAGATTTCGAAGACAACGACGATAGATGGATTTAAGCGATGTTTCAAATATACTGCCACACATACACGTAAACTATTATACAAACTGATGATACAACAAAGAGATTTATTTTAATCTTTCACACATCTTAACGCGGACCAAACTTGCCCTCGGCGTTTTCAGAGGAAATAGGAATGGCATTCATCGCTTCGAAACTTTCCAAGTCGATCTCTTCGTCGCCAAAGTGTGAAAACGTAGCTGGAAAGACGGCAAATTTATACGAAAAGAACCCAAAGATGGTCCATCCCAAGCAATGGTCGGCGCCGAAATGTTGCGCGGCGAGATATCCGAAATACGCCACCACGGACATTCGCACGGGCGTGCTTCCGATTACAATATCTGCGATTTTTTGAAGACGCGCGAACGGAGATTCCAACGAAAACTTCTTCTTTACTCCTTCTTCGCCCTCTCTTTCGCTCTTCTTCCTCTTCTCTTCCTCGTCATCGACTCCACTGAAGAACTGATCGATAGATTTCGTGAGCATTTGCATGTACAAAACGCCAATCACGCCTCCGCTCGCAAACGCTTTCGCCTGTTCGATGTCGCCTTTTGTAAACTCAAGAGTAAAACCCGCGGCGATGATACCCGCGGTGAAACAAAACAAACGCATTTTATACGCGTCGTAATTATGCATGGAAACTTCTCTTTCCATCTCAATCTGTTCTGGCGACTTTTTCTTTACTTCCCCTGGACGAAGTTCCAAGGCGCCCGCTTTCACCACGTCGCACTCGTAATACTTGGTTGGAAAATTAATTGCGTTTTCCTCCGGACGCTCATCGAAAGTATCCACGATGGAAATGCAATCCAACGTCCACGATTTCACGTGTTTTCCTTCAACGCTCACCCACAACGCGGTTGGTTTTCCTACCTCTCTCGCTCGGAACGTCACAATGTCCATCTTACCGGGCACGTTGAACCTTCCTTCGCACCCGTCGGCGGTGAACGAATCGATGCGTTCCATCAACGCTCTCCCATCCGTGCCGATAATGCACACATTCAGCGCGGACGGTTGTTCCCAGTCAAAACTGCTTTCTTTCTTCTTGTCCGGGAATCCCGAGCGAATGTGTAGCGTGTACGTTCGAAATCGAGCGTCTTCAATTTCATCCTGTTTGTTGTTGTTTCAAAGGTGTTTTGGTGAGTTTTGAGAGAAAAGATGAAAGGCAACCTTCCAAAAAAAAATTTAAAATTCGAGAGACGACTCGCTTTTGTAAAGGAAACGACGCGTACCGTGGTGAGATTTTCGGAGGACAACAACCTGTTCGGCATGGCGAAATCAACTCTGGAGGACTCGATAGTTTTCTCTTTCGCTTCTTCTTTTACCACGACCATACCAACCGGTGTTGTTGTTGTTGTTGTTCGATCGTCGTCGTCGTCGTTCTCATCGCTTTTCAAAGAAGCGACGGTAAAATTTCGACTCGTCGTTTGACGGCAACGGTTCGTCTTCTTCTTCTTCTTCGACGACGATCCCCAACAGGAGGAAAGCGACGACGAGACAGAAAAAGAGAGAGAAAAAGAACGCATCAGTACTCAAAGCGCGTTCAGATCAGAGACGATCGATGATCGAGAAAGCTGTTTGTTGTTGTTGTTATTGAAGCCCGAGGTTGTTTGGGAGGGGCGTCGTCGTTTTGGTCCACGTACTTTCAATTTTTATAACGAACTCTTTGAAAGAGAAAAGAGACGAATTTTTTTAGAGACTTTTTGGTTCTTTTTGTGCGTGAAAATCGACCGAGTGTGGGTGATGAAAAATTTTTTCTCCTTCCTTAAGTGTTCACAAGACGAGAGACGTCACTGATGATGATGAGGATGATGATGATGATGCAGACGAGCAGCAGCAGCAGAGCGCACTCGTC
>Ga0181595_10002290_pt1 | contig 19314 bp, 14 predicted proteins | sample 041ome_7_FD_145604 | JGI IMG/M metagenome (GOLD analysis project Ga0181595, IMG submission 145604) | Coastal salt marsh microbial communities from the Groves Creek Marsh, Skidaway Island, Georgia - 041401AS metaG (spades assembly) | ecosystem: Environmental > Aquatic > Marine > Intertidal zone...
GCACCACCGGCATTTGCCATCATAAGTGCCATCATCACACAGCAGACCAAGGCACCGGCAAGCATACCGCCAAGCGCCTTTGGCCCGAGGCCAAAGCCGATGACCACAGGTGCCAGCACAGCCATTGAACCCGGCATGATCATCTTGCGAAGAGCAGCACGGGTCGCAATATCAACACAGCGGGCTGTATCAGGCTTGGCTGTTCCCTCAAGAAGACCGGGGATTTCTTTGAACTGACGACGCACTTCAACGATCATGTCAAACGCGGCGTCACCAACCGCCGTCATGGTCATCGCGCTGACAAGGAACGGGAAGATACCACCAATGAACATGCCGCACAGAACCATCGGGTCGTTAATGGCAAGGACAAAGTCCGGATCACCATTGCTGACCTTGGCGATATAGGCGCTGATCAGGGCAAGCGCCGCAAGCGCCGCGGCGCTGATCGCAAAGCCTTTACCAATGGCTGCTGTTGAGTTCCCAACTTCGTCGAGTGAGTCAGTGATCTCACGGGTTTCTTTGCCCATGTTTGCCATCTCAGCGATACCGCCGGCATTATCAGCAACTGGGCCGTAGGCATCGATCGCCATGGTAATACCAACGGTCGACAACATGCCGACAGCTGCAAGGCCAACGCCGTAAAGGCCAGCTGCTTCATTTGCACAATAGATAATCGCCGCAATGGTCAGTACCGGAATGGCAACCGACTGCATGCCTGTGGCCAGACCAGAGATCATCACTGTTGCCGGGCCAGTTTCACCGTCTTTCGCTATTTTGCGAACAGGTGCGCCGCCTGTGTAATATTCGGTAACGAGACCAACAACGATACCGCCGATCGCGCCAACCAGAACCGCGACCCAGATACCATTCGCACCGCCCATAGCGGCAATCAGGAAATAGGCGGCAACGATAAACAAACCGGCTGAACCGATTGTGCCAAAGCGCAAAGCAACATCGGCGCTTTTGCTGGAGAACATTTTTACTGTAAAGATACCAACTAGTGAACAGATCAAACCAAGTGATGCAAGCGTCAAAGGCATGAATTGGAGCATAGCTTGATCGCCGCCCAGCTTGGCAATGTTTTCCATCGACATTGACGCTGCCAGCGCAATCGAAGCAATCATTGCACCACAATATGACTCAAAAATATCTGATCCCATACCAGCAACATCACCAACGTTATCCCCAACGTTATCGGCGATCACAGCAGGGTTCCGTGGGTCATCTTCTGGAATTCCAGCCTCAACCTTGCCGACCAAGTCTGCTCCAACATCAGCACTTTTCGTAAAGATACCACCACCAACGCGACTGAAAAGTGCAACAGATGAACCACCCATTGCAAATCCCTCAATCGCTTCGACGCCATGCGCAGTGCCACCCATAAAGTGATAGAGAATGCCTATGCCTAAAAGCCCCATTGACGCGACTGTGAGCCCCATTATAGAGCCTCCAAAAAACGCTATATTGAGCGCCGCCGCTGCACCTTTGGTGTTTGCAGCTACCGCGGTCCTGACGTTGGCTTTTGTTGCAGAGTACATCCCTATGTAGCCTGCTGTTCCTGAGCAAAGCGCACCCAAGGTAAACGAGATCGCTGTGTCAGCTCCCAAACTGAAATATAAGGCTGTTACGCATATCAAACAAAAAATGGCGAGTCTTTTATATTCACTTGACATAAAGACCATCGCGCCAAGATGGATTTCGTCAGCGATTTCCTTTACTTTTCCTTCACCAGCAGGCGACTTTGTTATGCTGGTGTAGATCAAGAATGCAGCGATCATGCCGAATGCTCCGAAAGCGACTGGCAGCAGGGCGTTTGTAAGCATTTTAGTTTCCTTCGATTATGAGATTTAATTTAATGAATTGGCCCGTGGCTCCACCGGCATGGATGAACGCCATAAGCTGTGCCGGTTTATAAACGCTACCAAGCTCATTGTAAAGCCTCGTGAACATTGTTTTGAAAATTAAAAATTCAATTATTACAGTTAATAAGATCTATTTTTAGTCTTGTTTTAAGCGCTTCCCTATTGTTGGCTGATGAAGGTTCCCAAATTGAATTTATGGCTGTACCTTGTTTGACGGATTGAAGCAGTGGTATTTGACTCAAATGGCCTCTTTATGGATATCGTGTGCTGAAAAATGTCAGAGTTGTGACTAAAAGCACATCGTGTCGTCACATAAGATATTCAAAACCGATTAATAAAAAACTAAACTGAGCAAGGACAGGAATGGCGCAAATAACAAATATCAAAAAGTTTGCCATTAAACATGACGTTAGATATTTGACGGTATTTATTGTCGATATCAATGGAGTTTTGCGTGGCAAGAGACTGCCTGTTGATCAATTGGACAGGGTGATCAACGACGGCACAAGAATGCCCTTTTCTGCAGCAAATGTTGATATTTGGGGCAGAGATATTGCTGATAGCCCGTTAGTTTTTAAGTCTGGTGATAAAGATGGAAAATGCATTTGGACTTCGCGAGCCCCTATTTTAATGAATGGCAATGAGTCAAAAAATTTATACATTCCAATGAGCTATGCTAATGAAGACGGTAGTCCATACATGGGTGATAGTAGAAATGTGCTGATTAATGTTTTACAAAACTATGCGGCTGAGAATTTGACACCCGTGCTTGGTTTAGAGCTTGAGTTTTATCTTACGAGTCCAGCCGCACCCGATCCTGCCATTGCAAACCCGCTAAATGGTGCTCAAAAGGTGCATGATGGTGTGCTCTCGGTTGATGATATCAGTGACTACTCTAAATTTTTGGATGAGATTTGTGAATGTTGTGAGGCAAACGCGATTGCTCTGGAAGCGATAAGTAGTGAGAGCGGCATGTCACAATTTGAGATAAATCTTAAGCATACTGAGGATGTGTTGAAATTAGCTGACGGGCTCGTCTTTCTCAAAAACATCATCCGATTAATTTCAAGAAAGAATGGGTTTGCGGCGACGTTTATGGCAAAACCTTTTGCGTTCAGGCCCGGAAATGGTATCCATGCTCACTTCAGTCTTCTCAATGAAAACAAGCGCAACGTCTTCGACAATGGTACTGAGACAGGGTCAGATAATATGCTTGCCAGTGTAGGCGGCTTGCTTGCACATATGAGACAATCCGCATTGATTTTTGCACCGCATTTGAATTCTTTTCGGCGTTTATCGCCGAAGCAACACGCACCTTTGAATTTCACATGGGGGTATGAAAATCGGACTGCTGCAATCCGCATTCCGGGTGGAAAGTACTCAAGCAGAAGAATTGAGCATCGTGTTGCAGGCGCTGACACAAATATTTATTTAGTTTTAGCCACAATTCTTGGCGCAGCGTTGGATGGACTGCTGCATGGCACTCGACCTCCGCAGCCAGTCTCAGGCGACTGTTCTTACAGCGATATTGGGCAAGAGGATGCTCTACCAGCAACTTGGTTCGAAGCAATAAGCTCTTTTGAGCAAGGAGATTTGATAGGTGGCGCACTTAACAGCGTAATCCGTGACATGCTTATTAGGACAAAAAGGCAAGAGCTGTTGACGTTTGCGCATGACGTGTCAAGCTTTGAATATGAAACCTATTTAGAAACAGTTTAATTTTTTCGTAGAATCGGAGAGTTCGTTGTCAATAAAATTTAGAAATGATGTGTCAGATGTGAGTCAGCTAGATGCAAGGCACCAACTCCACCCATGGCAGGCCATGGGTATGAACAAGCCTGACCATATGGTCGCTAGCAAGGCCGAGGGCATATACATTTTTGATGAAAATGGCCAGCGTTTCATTGATGGCCCTGGAGGTATGTGGAGCGCAAACATTGGTTACGGCCGGCAAGAAATGGCTGACACAATTGCGGAGCAAGTACTCACCTTACCTTTTTCAAATCCCTGGTCGTCAACAACGGAACAATCGTCGGTATTGGCAAGCAAACTAGCCGCGGAGTCTCCCGGTGATTTGAATAATATATTTTTTACTACTGGCGGCTCAACGGCTGTTGACACAGCGATACGATTTACATGGTTTTACAATAACCTACGTGGGAAAAATAATAAGAAACAAATAATCGCACGTCAAAAAGGCTACCACGGGTCAACTTTCTTGGCGTCAAGCGTCTCCGGCAAGGAGCGTGACAAAAGTTACATGGATATGGGAAATACCCGAGTCCATTTTCTTAGCAATATCAACCCGTCTATCCGTCCAAAAGGAATGGATGAAGAAGCCTGGTGTGACAAAATAATAAAGGAATTTAGGGATTTAGTTGAGAGTTTGGGAGCGGAAAATATTGCAGCATTTATTGCTGAGCCAATTCTTGCATCTGGTGGTGTTATTGTCCCTCCCGCAGGATATCATGCCCGGTGCCTCGATATTTGTCATGAAAATGATATTTTGTACATTTCTGATGAGGTTGTGACTGCGTTTGGCCGTCTCGGTGAGTTTTTTGCTTCTAGGGAAATATTTAATATTGAGCCGGATATAATAACAGTGGCTAAAGGAATAACATCTGGCTATGTGCCTCTGGGAGGAGTTTTAATATCAGATAGATTGATGGAGGAGCTAAAGTCCGAAAAAAACAGTTCAGTGATGTTTTCGAATGGGTTTACTTATTCATCCCATCCAGTGTCTTGCGCAGCGGCGCTCAAGAACATTGAAATAATGGAGCGTGAGAATATTTTTGGGCATGTCAAATCTGTTGCGCCTCATTTTCAAGCTCGGTTGGCAAAATTTGCAGAGTTTGACATAGTTGGCGACGTGAGAGGAATGGGCCTTCTCGGCTGTATTGAGGGCATTGCTTCTGAAAATCTTGACGAAAGACAGCGACTAGAAATTGATTATGAGTTCGGTAGCCGTATTGATGAAAAATGTGAGGCGCGAGGTTTGATTGTGCGTCCTTTGATTAACATGTGCGTTTTTTCACCACCTCTGACTATTACGACAGAGCAGATCGACGAAATGTTTGACATAATTGAAGAATCATTGTTGGAAGTATCAAAAGAAATGTTGTGAGATGACTAGCTTGACTGATTGATATTACATGGTTCAGTCTATTTAAAGTTTGTTACGAAGTTTTTAACTAAATAATTACTTTAGATAAGGAGGGTTGAGATGAGACAATTTTGGATTAGCGCTGCGATAGCGGCAAGTTTATCAGTTACTGTCGCCCAAGCGGCAGACAAGGATCTTGTTATATTTGATTGGGCTGGATACGAAGATGAAAATTTTTATCTCAGTTTCATAGAAAAGCATGGCGATAAACCGACATATTCATTCTTCAGTGACGAGGAAGAAGCGTTTAATAAAATAAGGGCCGGTTTTAAAGCAGATATGGCACATCCTTGCTCACAGTCTGTTATAAAGTGGCGTGAGGCTGGTATGATTGAGCCCTTTGACACAAGCCGGATGCCTAATTGGAAAGATGTTTCTTTTGGGGATGCGGAGGGCTTTACAGTCGATGGTCAGGTTTATGTGGTGCCAGTTGACTGGGGTTCAACTGGTCTTACTTACCGAACAGATAAAGTAAGTGAGGCTGATGCTGCAACACTCCAGTCATTTGCAAACCCAAAATATAAAGGGCGCATATCACTACCAGATAATGTAGATGATGCTTACGCGCTTGGTTATTTGGCGCTTGGCATAACAGATTGGAACAAAGGAACCGATGAAGACTTCAAGGCAGCTTCCGCATTTTTGCGTAAAGTTCATGCGAATGTCAGGACCTATTGGGCAGACGGTGCTGAATTGAGCCAGCTAATGTCGTCCGGAGAAGTTTTGATTTCTTGGGCTTGGAGTGAAACACCCGTAACAATGCAAGCTGAGGGTCATCCAATTAAAATGAATCTAAAAACAAAAGAAGGTTCTTCGACCTGGGTTTGTGGTTATGTTAATCTAGTAGATGGCCCAGGCTCTGAGGATAAAATGTATGACTTCATAAACGCTTGGCTAGAACCACGTTCTGCGGAGTACATAGTAACTGAGTGGGGCTATGGTCACTCAAATCTCAAGGCTATGGCTGCTTTGGGACAAGAGACACTCGATAGTGTTGGTTTTTCAAACTTTGAAACATACACTGACGGGACTTTACAACAAACGCCACTACCCTTTGAACTGCGTGAGAAAATGATAGCTGAATTTGAAAAAATAAAGGCTGGGTTCTAAGTGAATAAATACAAAACTCTAAATGCCGCCTTTTCTGGGCGGCATTTTTTCTAGGTAATTTAAAATTCTGTTCTGGAATTGTTGTGACCATCTCGTAGATTCAAATATGAACACCAAAATATCAGAAAATGCTGACATAAACGGCTAATGAGCAATACGGAAGTCGACATCTTAGTAATAGGAGCGGGTGTTGCTGGCTTGAGCGCAACAGAGGTGCTTGTTGAAAAAGGGTATAGTGTTTGCCTGGTGGATGCAGCCCACCGCATTGGGGGGCGAGCTTATAGTAAGCAATTACCAAATTCTGCTTGGTTTGATCTTGGATGCTCATATCTTCATGAGGGTGAAATTAATCCGTTTACCAAAATTGCTAGTGAATTGGACTTCGCACTTGAAGATGGCATGAGGTTTGAAAAGTCATGCTTAAAGATGACGGTAAATGGCACTGAAGCGTCTGTGGATGAATTGAGCTCTTTCAATAGTTTTGTAGACGACTGTTCATTGAGAATGGAAAACGCCAAATCAAAGGGAGTGCTTGCAGATGTTGACGACATTGCAAGTTACATTGATTGGAATCATAGATTTGCTAAACTCCATTCACACTTGTTGAGCGGACTGAATGCGAGTGATGTTCATCAGCAATCTGTTTCGGATTATTTGAAGACTGGTTTTGGATTGGATTATCCTGTTGTTGGAGGCTTGGGTAAATTAGTTGAAAAATGGGCATTTAGATTTTTACACAAAATACCGTTATTTCTGAACTGTAAAGTCTCAAAAATTGACTGGAGTGGTCAGAGTGTTTCGGTAACCACTTCAAGAGGTCAGATGCGAGCAAAAAAGATTCTCCTAACCGTGTCGACGGGCGTAGTAAATTCTGGAAATATCCTTTTTGATCCAGATTTGCCATCGGCAGTATCTGAGGCATTTGGAAACTTGCCGTGTGGTGTCCTAAACAAAATTGGGCTTAGTTTTAAAGATAACACCTTTTCTGCCAATGACACTGGTTGGCACATCGTTTCTTCAGATTATCTCGGGCTAGAGCCTTATGTTGGATCTTTCGATATAAACATAAATGGTGGACAGCAGGTTATAGCTTTTGTTGGGGGCAGTGAGGCAGAGTATTTTGAAAAAAAAGGTGAAGCAGATGCGGTAGCTTATGCGACAAAATGTGTTGAACAAACTTTTGGTTCCAATATTAAGAAAAATATTAATGGTTATATTTGTTCAGCGTGGGCTGGTGACAGTCTAACCTTTGGCTCCTATTCATATGCTAAACCGGGAGGCTCGGCATCGCGAGAGGTCTTGAATCAAGTTTTAGCAGATAGAATTTATTTTGCAGGGGAGGCTACGAGCGTCAATCATTTTGGAACAGTTCATGGTGCTTATTTTTCGGGCATTGTGTCAGCAAACAAGATCCTAAATTCCTTTTGAGGCGTTTACAGTTTATCTTTGGTAATGCCGTGTCCGACCACTAAAATCTGTTCGGGTAGTAATTAAGCTTTAACCGCCGTCTATAATTGTAAGAGAGGCATTGCCCCATGCAACCTGAGTTTTTGCGCCAGGTTCTAAAACTGGTCTACCCACCGTATTTCGCATTGAGACGGTTGCCTTTATATCAGTGTCTCCAATTTGGATGTCGTAGTAAGTCATGTCGCCAAAATATGACCTGGTGTTAATAGTCGCCTCAAAAGTATTTTGATATTCATGTTGTTTGTCATAAACGATGGTTAGCATCTCGGGTCGTATGCCAATTGTTATTTCAGACCCTGGGACGTATTTTTTATTAGTTTGCAAGCTCGCTTTTCCAAGTATTGCAACCTCTATTTCAATTGATTTTGCTCTGCTTTTGACTACTCTTGCCGGAATAAAGTTCATCACACCGATAAACGACGCAACTTGCTTACTGCAGGGCTTTCTGTATAAAAACTCAGGCGTATCTACCTGCGCTACTTTACCTTCAAACATTACTGCAATGCGATCAGACATGATCAAAGCTTCCTCTTGATCGTGCGTGACCAAGACGAACGTGATGCCAACTGTTTGCTGGAGACGGCGCAACTCAACTTGCATCGCTTCGCGCAATTTTTTGTCCAAAGCTGACAATGGTTCATCGAGCAACAACACTTTTGGCCGCATGATTAAGGCTCTTGCTAACGCCACTCGTTGTCGTTGACCTCCTGACAAAGCGTGTGACTCCCGTGTTCCATAGTTGCTCAAATCTACAAGGTCTAGCGCCTCATTTACACGGTTTTCGAGTTCATCTTTGGCAAGTTTAATTTTTCTCAGCCCATAACCAACATTCTCTGCAACATTTAGATGAGGAAATATGGCGTAAGATTGGAAAACCATGTTTGTTGGCCTGAGATTGGGCGGTACGTTTTCCATGCTTTCACCGGCTATAAAAATGTTACCGGAAGACGGGTTATCAAATCCGGAAAGCAGTCGTAGTAGCGTCGTCTTGCCACAACCAGATGGCCCGAGGAGTGAAAAAAATTCGCCTTGCTTAATTTGCATTGAGACGCCATCTAAAGCTCTGACAGATCCAAAGTTTTTCGTGATGTTCTTTATTTCAATAATTGGCTGAGTTGCTTTAGAATTCATCAGAATACGGTTTCCTCATTTTTGGCCATAAGTGTTGACTCATTGATCGTATATTTTACTGAACGGCGACGGAAGTATTCCGCTATAAGCAACAAAATCAGGGATAATGTTACCATCAAAAACCCAAGCGCCATGACACTTGGCAGTCGTGCTGGAAATCTTAATTGGCCCCAAATATAAACTGGAAGAGTCACATCTGTGCCTGTCAGAAAAAAGGCAATTATGAATTCATCGAGTGATATAGTGAAAGCTATAAGAAAACTGGAAATCAATCCTGGAGTGACCATCGGAAGAATAACACGGAAAAACGTCCCTATTTTACCAACCCCTAAATCTTGCGACGCTTCCTCAAGGCTTACGTCAAAACTTTTAAACGCGGAGGACATAATGACGATTGCAAAAGGTGTGCATATTAACACGTGACCAATAATAACTGTCCAAGCAGAGAGAGATAGACCAAGTTGCACCATCACAACGAGTAAGGCGACGCCTATAATTATTTCGGGTAGTACAATAGGTAGTAAGAGAAAACCGGTTATGCCTTTTTTACCAGGAAAACTATATCTTGACGCTGCTCGGGCGGCGAATATACCCAAAATAGTACTCAAAATAGCGGCTATACTGGCGATCAAGACTGAATTGTAAAGTGCTTCATGTAACGCTTCAGTTTCCCATAAGAGAAAGAACCAATCGAAAGTAATGCCTGAGAGAGGCAGAGAGATAATAGCGCTATCATTAAATGCAAAAATTGGAAGCAAAAAGATTGGTGCGTAAAGGAAAAGGAAGTAGAAAACTGCGTAGAGCAATAGAAATTTAGATGCTTTTTGCATTTTTACCTCTTAATTTTTAACTTTGCCTAGTTTTCGCGACAAAAGTACAAAACCAATTGATATAAAGCCAACCGTGACCATAGATAAAATAGCGAGTGCTGAGCCTAATGGGGCATTATTTGCTTTACCAAATTGAACTTGGATCATGTTTGCGATCATCAGCCCGTCTGTCCCTCCCAAAAGCTTCGGAGTTACGTAATCTCCAACCGTTGGGATGAAGACAACCAAGGTGGCTGCGATTACGCCTGGCATTGATAGCGGTAAAGTGACCCTGATAAAGCGTTGAAATGCATTATCTCCTAAATCTCGGGCGGCCTCGAGAAGGCTATTATCAATCTTTGTCAGCGAAACATAAATTGGCAGTATGGCAAATGGAGCCCATGCGTGCGCCAGTGTGAGAACCACTGCGTTGGCGTTGTATAAAATAAAAGTCAGAGGCTCTTCAATGATGCCCAAACCCATCAGGCTTCCATTTATTACACCATTATAACCCAGAATGACCTTCCACAAAAAAATACGGATAAGGTAACTAGTCCAGAAAGGTATAGTAATCAAAAGGAGAAGTAACGGCTTCGCTTTTCCACCAAACATTGCGACATAATAAGCGATTGGGTATGCAAGTATTACGGTGCAAACTGTTACAACGCCTGAAATTATTATTGATCTGCCTAGCAACAATTGATAGAGCGGCTCCGTTGTCGCTTCAATGTAGTTGTCGAGCGTAAATGTGCGGTCCAGTTCTAGGTAATTTTGCGACCATAAGCTAAGAAGCACCACTAGTGCCAATGGCGCCGCCAACATCACCAGTGAATACATCAATGGTGGGCTAATTAGCACATAACCACGGCGGGCTGATTGGTTAAGATCTGGCATTGATATTCCACTTGTCCTTTTGAAAGCGCTGGCTGCAAATAATCAGTCGCAAAACCAATCTAAAAGGCTAAATTAACCTATCCCAGTTTCTCCTAAAACCCTGGGCTCTCTCTCTTCTCTCATGACAGGGAGGATTTGTCTCAGGTGGTTGTGGTAGGTGTACACGCCATACTCGAGGTCTGAGAGGATAGTCTCCTCAAAACCACTAGACTCTGGCGCTTCATCAACCCATTTCGTGAGCTCGAGGTCCTCGTCTGCTGTCAGGCCATCAATTCGTCCAGACAGATAGCGCGCCGCTCGCATCTGTCGGCTTTCGTTTTTGTGTTTGTAAACGGCCCCGCGCTGTTTGGTTTGCTTGAGACCAACTGGAATGTCTTGGTAGAAAATCACAGAATCTGGATACAGGCCAATAACGGTATTTGGAAAAATACCAATGTAATACCAAGCAGAGTTCTGAGGCTCTGGTAAATAATTTAGTTGCGCAACCATTTTTTTGTAAAGACTGACACTCCAGCCAGATGGCGAGCTTTCATTAAATTTTCCGACACTCAATGAAGTGCCATTTTCATAGGGCTCATCATAGTAATCCTTTCCATAAAGCTCATGAAGGCTCTGGTGCGCTGTTGCAACATGGTAACCCTCATTATCAACATCTCGCATTGATTTCCAGTTTGCTGCCACGTCAGCAAATACAAAGGCGCCACCAGTTCCTGTTAACTTTTCCAACTGATATGGCGCCACCAGCTCTGAAAAACGCCCCAGAAGATCGTTCACATTTGGCTGCTGACTTTTTTCAAACCTTATAAAAATAAAGCCATTCCAGATTTCAGTCTCGATAGCTTTTAATCCCCAGTCTTGCTTTTTTAAATCTGGCAAGTATTTGGGCTTACTCACGCCTCTAAGCGATCCATCAAGGTTGTAAGACCAACCATGAAATGGGCATGTTATGACATGCTTGCAATGTCCATTTGGAGCGCTCACCACACGGCTACCACGGTGCCTGCATAAGTTATGAAACGCTCTAATTATGTCGTCATGCCCGCGGATTATGAGCGCTCGATCACCGCCGACGTCAAAAGTCGTATAGGATCCCCGATCTGGAATATCACTCTGGTGGCAGACTAATTGCCAGTGTGTTCTAAATATTTTTTTTAGTTCAATGTCAAACAGGCTTTGGCTTTTGTATGTCCAGGTCGGCAAACCCCGTCTGTCCCAATTTTTCGGGGGAGTGTTAATTTTAGTTTGCATAATGGCTCCGTAATTAAATCATGCTCAAGCTTTCATTGATCTTTGACAAACATCAATCAAAATATTTAATAGCTGGGCTTTTTTAGGAATTGTGCTTGGGAAAATGCGATCAAATCGTGGTTCTCCCATGCCTTAACCAATAAATGCCCGCGTATATTAGTCCGAGCGAGAACACGAAACTTGAGAACCCAAATTTGAAGCTTATATCGACTAGGATGCCTGCTACGGTCGGACCAAATAAGTTTGACATTTCAAAAATAATCACAAAACCAGCATTTGCTGTTACCAAATCTCGACTGTTTACTCGATTGCTCAGCATTGTAAGCCCTAGTGTATAAAGTCCGTATATAAGGCCAGCTCCTAAAAAGGCCATTCCGTTTGCAAGGAAAAATGAATGCAAAAAAAATGGTAAAGAACCAGCAAACGCAACACCAAACATCACCACAAAGGCACTAATTTTCTCGGGTTTATAGTGATCAACTAGCTTTGCTATTGGATATTGGAAAGCAATTGTGCCAATTGCCATCGCAGTAACAATTGTCGAAGCGATGTTTACGTCGGCGGTTGGTAAGCGCATTACAATGGCTGGTAGCAAGCTGAGCATTGCTAAGTCTATACCACCGGCTACAACGCACGCAGCAACAACTGTCGGGAACTTTAAGATTAATTTGATTGGTGAACTTGTCGACTCAAGCTCGATTGATGGTTCATATTTTTTTATAAAGAAAAAGGGAATAGCGGTAACGATGAGTACTAGTGATACGCAAAAAAATGGTACCAACGTCGTGTGTCCAAATAGCCAAATTATTGCTGGCCCCCCTGCGAAGCCTAGTGACATTGAGACAGCATATATAGCAATGGCTTTTGGTCGAATTTTTGGAGGTGATATTTTTATCAACCAAGCTTCAGACAAAACCCAGTGCAAACCCAGGCCCAAGCCCTTTATAAATTTAATGATTAGCCAGAGGTGAAGATTTTCAGTGAGGCGAAAAACGCTTGCTGAAATTATTGCGAGAAACAAACCTATCAAGATAGCACGCGTGATACCCACCCGCCTGACTATCCGGGGCACAAAATATGCGCTGATTACGATTCCCAGGCCAACGATGCCGTTTGTGAGACCTATCTGATTAAATGGTCTATCTAGAGACTCCAACCAAAGTGACTGCAGAGGAATGTATCCGCCAAACGCCACGCCGAGTGCAAAGGATGACATGATTATGCTTTTGAGGCCGGGTATATGAAACAGGCCAGCCAAGGAATTCTTTTCGTTTCTTTTCAATTGAACCCCAAACCTATTAAGATTTTAAATAGAAGCTGTCTAAAGAAATGGTTTGTGTAATTCCGGTGTCTTAGTTTCTTTTAAAGAATTCTGTTAAATAACATTTGATCTGTAACACAAAAATTCCATGGAGGGTTACATTGGAAAAACTTTCTGGTGATCAATCATTTCGCGCTGGAGATAATACTCAAAATTGGCAAGAAATGACCTATGGAGGTGCGTTGAGTTTTGCTCGCCGCAGATATAGCCGAAATTTTGAGAATGTTGATGTCGTGATAAGCGGTATTCCCTATGATTGTGCGGTGACGTATCGCTCAGGGTGCAGACTTGGGCCGCGGGCTATCAGGGCAGGATCAGTGCAACTTGCTGAACTAAAACATTTTCCTTTTGGGTTTGATCCATTCGATCATTTGTCTGTCATTGATTTTGGCGATTGCTATCTTGACCCACACCACCCACAAAGCGTTTTTACCGCTATTGAGCGCCATGCCGACCTGATTGTAAGTTCCGGCGCGAAAATGCTTAGCTTCGGCGGAGACCATTCAATCAGTTACCCCTTGTTGAAGGCGCATGCAAAAAAATATGGACCCGTGGCATTGGTTCAGTTTGATGCGCATTGCGATACATGGCCTGATGATGGTGCAAGGCTTGACCATGGGACTATGTTTGCAAGGGCTGCAACCGAGGGCATTATTGATGTTGCATCATCAACACAAATTGGGCTGCGCACATATAATGACAGTGACCATGGATTTGAGATTCTGACCAGCCCGTGGGTTCATCGCCATGGCATTGATGCTGCAATTGATGTTGTCTGCCAGCGGGCAGTTGGTAAGCCTGTTTATTTATCATTTGATATTGACGGGCTGGACCCGGCCTTTGCACCTGGCACTGGCACGCCTGTTGCTGGTGGGTTGGCAAGTTGGCAAGGGCTTGAGTTTGTCCGCGGTCTTGAACCCTTGCAGCTGATTGGTATGGATGTTGTCGAGGTGGCACCAGCTTATGACCATGCCGAAATCACGGCTATAGCCGCCGCTTCTGTTGGCTATGACTGGTTGGCAATTCTTGCTAAAAAGAAAGGCGCGCCATCCGCACCGGTCGGCCGTATCTAGCGTGATTTATAATTTAAATCTGTCTCGTAATTTATACCAAGCCATACCTAGTGCCAGTGCAGGTGTACGCAAGAACCCACCTGGAAATGGCATATGCCGCAGTGATCGCATTACGTCAAATTTTTCGGCGTCACCCATAATAGTATCTGCTAAAATGGTTCCTGCCAGTCCGGTGAGGGCGACACCGTGACCAGAAAACCCTTGTACAAAATAGATATCATCATCAGTCCGTCCAAAATGCGGTATCCGATTGACGGTAATCCCAATACGACCTGACCAAACACGGTCAGTTTCGGCATCAGCTAAAACCGGAAATACCTCACTCATACGTCGACGCAAACCTGCTTCAACATTTCCAAGGTTGACATTAGTGTAGCTGGCACGGCCGCCAAAAATCATTCGGTTTTCGGCATCGATACGATAGTAATTCAGCGCTGTGTTGCAATCTGCCACGGTGGCGCGGCTTGGCAAAATATGTTGAATCATATTTTCGGATAGAGGGGTCGTGGCCAGAACCGACGAGGTGACCTGTGCCAGCCGCCGGGACATTGCCGGTAGATTAATATCTGTCAAATAGGCATTGCCGCATAATAGCACCCGATTAGCTGTCAGTTGCGTGGCGTTTTGAATGTAAAGCGTTTTCTTAGCGCCACGGTCTATTTTGATAACCCGGCTATATTCCAAAATATGAACGCCAGCCGCGCGCGCGGCCAACGCCAATCCCATCAAGTATTTGAGTGGCTGTATTTGTCCAGACCCGCTGTCATATAATCCACCACAATAGGACTGGCTATTGATATGGGGGGCAAGTGACGCTTGGTCGATCAGCGCGGTTAACTGATTATAACCGCGACGTGACCATTCATCCTGCATCTCTCTCAATTCAGTCATGTGACGTTGATGCAGGGCGGCGTGAACGTAGCCAAATTGTAGATCACACGCTATGTTGTGTTTGCTGATCCGAGATACTACCAGATCAACCGCGCTCATGCCAGACCGCCAGGCAAGTTCTGCGTCATCCCTGTTTAGTTGACTGCTTATGTGATGAAAATCATTTGGCCAGCCTTGGCACAAATGACCGCCATTACGCCCTGAACCACCGCTGCCAATCGCTTCAGCCTCAAGTAGAACAACATCATACCCATGCTCTGCCAAATGCAAGGCCGCGGTGACCCCGGTCAGGCCGCCACCGATGATAGCAATGTCACAATGGTCTGGCCGGCTTTGCTGTGATGGTGGCAAGGGATCAACATGATCTGCATAAATTGAGCTAAGCATTGGTCCTGTTTGTGGTTTATGGTCCGGCCGCGCCAAGGCCTTCGCGTTAGTTTCGGGACAATTATTCGTTTTGTGTAGTTGCGCGATGTTGCAAAACCATTTTAAGAGCGTGTTCTCTCTCTTTATGATATATTTCTCTAAATATCAAATTGCGATGATTTGCCTGCACCTGCCGTCCTTTTTCTGATATTATTAGTGGAGCCGAGGTTATGGATAGTACAATGACAATAATTACGCATAGCAACGATTGGCAACAGATTGACGCACGCCACCATCTAGCGCCATTTACCGATTACGCTTCCCTACGCAAAAACGGCGCAAGGGTTATTACCCATGCTGATGGGCATTATATCACCGATAGTGATGGTCATCAAATTCTGGACGCGATGGCTGGCTTATGGTGTGTGAATGTCGGCTATGGCCGCCAACAGCTTGTTGATGCCGCCAGCCAGCAGATGACAACGTTACCTTATTATAATAATTTTTTCAAAACCACAAACCAGCCTGTTGCCGCCTTGTCAGAGCGTTTGGCAAACCTCACCCCCGATGGGCTAAACAATGTATTTTACGCAAATTCCGGTTCCGAAGCCAATGACACCATCATCCGTATGGTGCGGCATTTCTGGACTTTGCAGGGACAGCCTGACAAACGCGTGATTATAGGGCGCGAATATGGCTATCATGGCAGCACAATTTTATCGGCGAGCATGGGCGGTATGGTGGGCATGCACCAACAGGCTGCAAATGAGCCGGGTTTTGCCCATATCAAACCACCATACGGATTTTTACATCAAGGAAACCTGTCCGAAGCTGATTTCGCCGTCACCGCAGCAAGCTGGCTTGAAGATAAGATCATTGAAATCGGTGCTGATAAAGTGGCGGCATTTATTGCTGAACCGATTCAGGGGGCGGGCGGTGTTATCATCCCGCCGGCTGGCTATTTAAACAAGGTGGAAGCCATCTGCCAGGCGCATGATATTTTGTTCATCGTTGATGAGGTAATCACCGGGTTTGGCCGGACGGGTTACTGGTTTGCCAGTGATTATTATGGTCTGAAACCAGATATGATGACACTTGCCAAAGGGCTAACATCTGGTTATCTGCCAATGTCGGCTGTAATGGTGGGTGACCGTGTCGCAAACAAGCTGATTGCCGATGGCGGTGAATTTTATCATGGCTTCACCTATTCTGGTCATCCGGTGGCGGCAGCGGTCGCACTGGCGAATTTGCAGATTATTGAAGATGAAGAGCTAATTGAAAAAGTTCGCGATGATACCGGTCCATATTTGGCCCAGTTGCTGGCACCGCTGGCTGACCATCCACTTGTTGGTGAGGTGCGCAGTTTTGGTATGCTGGCGGCTATCGAGCTTGTCAAAGACAAGGCCGGGCCAATTCTGTTTGATCCTGTTGGGGATGTTGGGGCCATATGCCGCGACCATGCCATTGCTGGGGGGATGATGATGCGCGCGGTTCGCGACGGAATGATTATGTCGCCACCTCTGACATTCGGCCGAGATGATATTGATAAGGCTGTTGGCATTGCCAAAATTGCGCTTGATAAGACCGCGGCAGTCGTTGGCATTTGATAACCACATAAATGGAGTTCCGGAGCGCCCTTGGAAATGAGGTAAAATATGACTTTCGATATGCAAAAATGGCTTAGTGATCAAGCCATCACCGAAGTCGAATGTTTGGTTAGTGATATCTCCGGCATACCGCGCGGCAAAATTCTGCCGGTGAATAAATTTGCGTCGGCGCAAAATACCGGCGGTCTGCGGCTACCTGAATATGTGTTTGGACAGGCGGTGACTGGCGAATATTACGACAGTGAGGTGCTGAATGAAATCGGCAGCGATGTGGTATTGCTGCCGGATCCAAACACCTGTCGGTTGGTGCCCTGGTATGATGAACCAACCGCACAGATTATCCATGATGCCGTTAGTCAGGATGGCAAGCTGGTGCCGTTTGCGGCGCGCGCCGTGCTGAAACATGTACTTGGCCTTTTTGAAGCGGCGGGTTTGCAGCCGGTGATTGCGCCTGAACTGGAATTTTTTCTGGTTAAACAAAGCGACGATGCAAATAGCCCGCTTATTACCCCGACCGGTCGCTCAGGCCGCGCTGAAAAAGCAAAACAGGCCTATGGAATCGACGCGGTGAACGAGTTTGATCCGTTGTTTGAAGACATCTATGACCATTGCGATGTGCAGGGGCTTGATATCGATACGCTCAGCCATGAGGCGGGTGCGGCGCAAATGGAAATTAATTTTAATCATGGCAATGCGCTGGAACTGGCAGATCAGGCGTTCCTGTTCAAACGCACGGTGCGGCAAACCGCGATTAATCACCGGCTGCATGCCACCTTTATGGCAAAACCGATGCAGGAACAGCCCGGCAGTGCGATGCATATCCATTTATCAATGCGTTCACAAAAGACCGGAGAGAATATTTTTGCCACTGCGGATGGATCAGAAAGTGATGCGTTTTATCATTCGCTGGCAGGCATGCAGCGCTATCTTGGTGGCGCGATGGCGTTGATGGCGCCCTATGTGAACAGTTACCGGCGGCGCACCGGCACCGAAGATTCACCAGCCAATCTGGCGTGGGGGATGGATAACCGCACGGTTGGGTTGCGCGTGCCGCTGGGTCGCCCGGAAAGCCGCCGGATCGAGAACCGTATTCCCGGGGCGGATGCGAATCCCTATTTGGCGATTGCGGCAACGCTGGCAGCGGTATGGCTTGGCTTGCAGGAAAAACGGCGGCCAACCCGCCCGCGTAAAGTGAGTGGCGAGGATCTGGAAACCCTGCCAAGAAATCTTGATGTGGCACTTGATGCGCTGGAACGTGCAAAGGCTCTGCATCCGGTGCTTGGCGAAGATTTTGTGAAATTATTTGTTGAGGTCAAACGGGCCGAAGCCGAGGCATTTTTGGAGGTCATCAGCCCGTGGGAGCGCGAATATCTGTTGCTGAATGTCTAGCCGTCGTGGCAGCTGGCGCACAGCCCGGTGATTTCAATCACCTTATGATCTGCGGCAAACTGGCGCTCAGCCGCCAGCCGGTCAATTTTCTGATCGATCCCCGGATCAGTGAATTCGGCGGCGCGTTCACATTTATTGCAGAGCATGAAAATGCTGACAGCGCGTTCACCGCAATGCGCCAGACTACAGGCGACAAAGCCATTGACGCTCTCAATACGATGCACGGCGCCACGCTCAATCAGCTTGTTGAGGGCGCGATAAACCTGTAACGGTGCGCGCACACCCTGATCACGCAACGCATCCAGAATGCCATAAGCACTCAATGGTGTATCCGCATCGCATAACAGCTCATAGACAAGTGTTTCATTTGGGGTCATTTCACGCCTCGTCTATTGATGCGGGCAAAAAGCTGGGCTGGCAGTATCATTATAACGGCAAAAATCATCGCACTGCACAGGATAATTGAGGGGCCGGAGGGGGTGTCAAAATAGGCTGATCCGAACAAACCGCCAACGCTGCCAAACACGCCAAAACATGACGCCAATATCGCCATTGCTTCCGGGCTGCCACCGCAGCGTCTGGCCGCCGCCGCCGGAATGATCATCAGCGCGGTGATCAATAACACCCCGACAAGTTTTAGTGCAATGGATACCACAAGCGCTATTAAAACCATAAAAAGCCATTCGGCGCGTTGCGGCGATAACCCCTCGGCCTCGGCAATTTCTGGGCTTACGATGGCCGCCAAAAGCCGGCGCCATTGCCATAAAATGCCCCCCAAAATCAGCGCGCCACCGCCATAAATGACCATCAAATCGGTTGTGCTGACGGCCAGAATATCGCCGAACAGCAAGCCATTTAAATTGACCGCGCGGCCATCGCTGATGGCGATGAGCACCAGCCCTAATGCCAATGTTGAATGCGCCAGAATTGCCAGAATTGTGTCAGATGACAGACGCTGCGAATGTTTTGCCGCCAGCAGCGCA
>Ga0181595_10002298_pt1 | contig 19275 bp, 19 predicted proteins | sample 041ome_7_FD_145604 | JGI IMG/M metagenome (GOLD analysis project Ga0181595, IMG submission 145604) | Coastal salt marsh microbial communities from the Groves Creek Marsh, Skidaway Island, Georgia - 041401AS metaG (spades assembly) | ecosystem: Environmental > Aquatic > Marine > Intertidal zone...
CTGCCCACGAGCACGCCCTACCCGCAACCAGGCCCTAAAAACCTAAGAAAAGTAGTTAAGTTTTGAGTTAACTACTTTTGGGTGAGCAACAGCCTGAAGTTGGCGTTGTAGCCGTTTGAAAAAGCGTGGGATTTTTGGTGGACACCACAGGGTTCGAACCTGTGACCCCTGCCGTGTGAAGGCGGGGGTAATGTACTTCCTTGTGCGTCCCTGTACTATGAAATACATGGATTTTATGACATTATGGGACAAGGAAATACACGTATGTTTTTCCCATAATTTTCCCACGACATGCCCTCAGCCAAAATTGACACCGTACAAGCTCGTGGCAGATTAACGCCACAACACGATGCGTACTTTGTAACTATTTCTCGTGGACTTGCGCTTGGCTACCGTAAGCCTTCGTCGGCGAGTCTTGGTACGTGGGTTGTCAGAGTGCGAGACAGCGCAACAGGCGCGACCAAGCGGCACAGTCTCGGTGACTATGGCGAAGTACCAGCGGCTGAACGCTACACCCACGCTCTACGGGATGCACAGCGCTATGCCGAGCACCTACGACACGGTGGCTCGACATCGGTCTTAACGGTCACTGAGGCTTGCGCCGCTTACACCCAACACTTGACTGACAGAGGGCGGGATGCAACCGCAAGGGATAGCGCTGGACGATACAAGCGCTGGGTGTACTCGCACCCCATCGGCAGTGTCGTGCTCACAAAGCTGACACGTCGCTCCGTGGAGCGCTGGCGCACAGATTTAGCTCAAGCTGAGGTCGTCATTAACCCCTATGCAGAAAAGCCATCCACAAGAGAACGGTCCCCTGCTTCAATCAACAGGGACATGACAGCACTGAAAGCCGCATTGAACTTCGCCCATGACCACGGGCATGTTGACAGCGATAACGCTTGGCGTTTGGCGCTTAAGCCAATTGAGAACGCCACACGCCGCAGGGAGACCTATTTGTCAGCAGAAGAGCGCAGACGACTGCTCGGGGCGATGCAAGACGACATCAAACCGATGGTTCAGGCGATGACTCTTCTGCCCTTCCGACCAGCAGTTTTTGCCAGATTGATTGTTGCTGACTTTGACCAGCGACAGGCAGTCTTGAGGGTTGAGCGCGACAAAAAGGCGAAAGACAGATACGTCCCACTTCCAAAAGAGACGGCGGCCTTACTAGAAAAGAATTGCACAGGCAAGCCATCTTCTGGATTCGTTTTTGTTGACGGAAATGGAAACCCGTGGAACAAGGACTCGTGGAAGAAGGCATTCAAGAGAGCCGCAAAAGCCGCAGACTTACCTGAGACCGTCACGGCATACACGCTTCGTCACAGCGTCATCACGGACTTAATTTCGCTTCACGACTTAGACATCAACACTGTTGCCATCATCTCTGGTACGAGCGCTCGGATGATTGAGCAGCACTACGGTCATCTCATCAGAGACAGAGCCGTCGCAGCGTTAGGTAGACTAAATTAACGCTCAAGTAACTTTATGCCCTCGATATGACCACCACCGTGGTCGCCGATGGGGGGGACTTCTTGAGCTTTGCGCGCGTGGGCTTGCCTGGCCAAACCTACCTAGACCCGGGGCCGTTGGGCTGCATTGGTGTGGGTACGGCGTTTGGCATTGCCGCCAGCCTGCACCAACGCGACCACACGGTGGTGGTGGCCACGGGTGATGGCGCCTTTGGCTTCAACGCCATGGAGGTCTGCACCGCGGCGCGCCACCAAGCGCCCGTGCTGATTGTGGTGGCCAACAATGGCTCTTGGGCCATCGAGGTGCGAGATCAAGCCGAAACCCACGGCGAAGTGGTGGGCACCCATTTGCAGTTCGCTGACTACGCGGCCATGGCCAAAGGCTTTGGCTTGCATGCGCAACGCGTGACCAAAGCCGAAGACTTACCGCAAGCCATCGCCACCGGGTTGGCCAATCGGCCTGCGTTGCTCGACGTGTTGGTCACCCCAGAAGCCGTGTCATCTGACGCCAAGTCAGGCTTGGCATGGGTGCCCGACTTGCAGGCCCTCAAGGCCTGGGACGACGCCGAAGAGGCGTGGCGCATTGGTAACTAGCCCGTTGCCAACGCGCCTTTGGCGCAGTTGGCCAGCTGATGTTTATGGGACGAATTCACCCGCCCCCTTCGTGCGTAAAGAACAACGCGCCGCCATTGTCTCTGATGATTTTCATCAGCCGTTTAGCCACTGGTGGCACATAGCTATCGGTTCGATAAACCAGATCAAAGCGCCGCTCCATGGTGGTTTCAGGCAGATTGACCTCGCACAGTTCATTTTTCAGTTGGCCTTTGACGACGTGCAAGCGCGAGGTGAATGCCAACAACTGGGTCTCGCAGATAAGCGTTGGCATGTTCAATATTTGGTTGGTTTCAATTTGAACTTTGGGCCCTGGTAGGCCTTTTGCTGCAAAAACGTTTTCCAACCATTGGCGGGTGCCTACCGAAGGGGGAGCCAACACCCAGCGGTAGGCTAACAAATCCGATAGGTTGGGCCTCTTAATCCCCAGTACCGGATGATCACGGGCAGCCACTACGACAACTTCGTCTGTCAATACCGGCTCAGATACCCAGCCCTCGCGAGGGCGCGTGGAGGTGGTCAGGATCACGTCAACCTCGCCTGCTTCCAACTGTTTCGCGAGTACATCGTTTTGCGCGATCGTGGCGTGGATGTTGGCCTCTGGCGCTTGGTCCAGTAGCTCGCGCAACAACGGCGGCATCAAAAAACGAGCCAATGTTGGCAGTACTCCGAAGCGAACCTGGCCAGCCAAGCCTGCGCCAATATCAGAGATCTCGCGGCTGGTCGCTTCTGCTTGCAAGCGCAATGCGCGCGCGCGCTCGGCAAGGGCAATGCCTGCTGAAGTCAACACGATGCCGCGCCCTGATTTTTCAAACAAAGGCGTGTCCAGTGCGGCCTCAAGACGCCTGACACACGTGGTGAGTGCGGGTTGGGATCTGTGCACCAACTCGGATGCTCGCGCCAAGTTACAGGTCTGCGCCATCACTTCGAAATAACGCAAATCACGCAAATCTAATTGATTCATGTTTTTTATTGATTTCACAAAATTATGAATTGGACTGGATGAATTGTCTCCGCAAAAATAATTTCGGTCTAGCAAAAAGACAACAACGCCCGCGTCAAAACGAAGCCGGCCAATACAAATGGAGACACCACAATGCAACGACGCTACTTTTCTGCACTTTCCGCGGCTGCCATACTGGCCGCCGGCATCAGCCCTGCCATGAGCTGGGCACAAGATGACTACCCCACCAAGCCAATCACCATCATCGTCGGCTATGCCGCTGGTGGCGGCACCGATGTGATGGCACGCACCACTGCCCCGTTCTTGGAGAAGTACCTCGGTGCGGGCGCCAGCGTGGTCATCAAAAATATGCCCGGAGCCAGCGGTCAGATCGGCATCACCGAAGTGGCCAATGCCAAGCCAGATGGCTACACACTTGGCACGTTCAACCTGCCGGGCATGATGGCGCGTACCGTTGACCGAAAAGCACAGTACGACTACAACAGCTTCACTTACTTGGCTAACGTTGTCGATGACCCCAACGTCATCGTGACAGGCAAAGACAGCGGCATCGACAGCATGGCCAAATTGATTGCTGCGGCCAAGAAGGACGCAGGCGCGATGAGCGTGGGCATGTCTAGCCTGGGTGGCGACGATCACTTTGCGTTGATCAAGCTGCAACAACAAACCAATACTCAGTTCAACATCGTCCCCTTCAAAGGCTCCGCACCTGCGCGCACAGCCGTCATGGGTGGGCATGTCAATTTGGGTATCTTCAATATTTCCGAAGTCGCTAAATTCGAGGGTGAATTGAACGTGCTTGGCATCGCCCAAGAAAAGCGTTCTCGCTTTGCATCCGACGTGCCCACCTTCAAAGAGCAAGGCATCAAGCTGCTAAACGGCTCGATGCGTGGCATTGTGGCGCCCAAAGGCCTCCCCGCCGAAGTGGAGCGCAAACTGATTGCGGCGTTCGAAAAAGCGGCCCAAGACCCTGAATTTCTCGCCGCTATGCAGGCGACGGCCAACCCTGTAGATGTGCGCACTGGGGCTGACTTCAAAGAGTTGACCGTAGGCTTCCACGAGTTGGCCACGAAGACCTGGCAAGCCACGCCCTGGAAGTAAGGCGGCCACACAAGGCTTCCTGTGTTCGGTGGCGCATCAGTGCCACCGACCGACAACTCAACACACCTTTTCACCATGACGAACCATCAATGGCGTCGCTGCCTGCGACCCGCCACGCTCACGGCGTGCGGAACCTTGGTACTGGTCAGTATTTTTATACCGACCACTCTCGGCCTTCCTCCCATTTCTGCATTGCTACCGGGCGCCATATTGGCGGCTCTGTCGGTGTTGGCTTTGTTGCTGCTCATCCAAGATCAACGCGAAGCCGCTCAACCCCAACAAGAGCAGACCATCGGCACGACGCCGCACCGCGCGCTGCAGGCCTTCGCGCTGATTGTGGGCTACGCACTCAGCGTCGAGTGGTTTGGCTTTTACCCCAGCACCGCAGTGGGCATACCGCTAACAGCTTATGTGTTTGGGTACCGCGAGCCCAAGGGCTTGTTGCTGGCCACTGCGATAGCGACGGGGGGCATTTACTTGATATTCAGTTATGCCATGGCTCAAGAATTTCCCAGCGGCTTGCTGTGGTCTAAATAAAGGATTGATCCCATGTACATGGAACTGATCAATGCACTACCGGGCGTGATGAACCTCTCCAACCTGATGGCAGTGGTGGCTGGCGTCATCGCTGGCATTGTGGTGGGCGCTCTGCCCGGTCTCAGCGCGACCATGGCTATTTCAGTCCTGCTTCCCTTTACATTTGGCCTAGAGCCATTGTTGGCTCTGGGATTGATGGCGGGTATCTACAACGGCGCCATGTACGGCGGCGCCATACCCGCGGTGCTGCTGCGCATTCCGGGGACACCCGCAGCCGTAGCGACAAGCTTTGACGGTTACCCGATGGCACAAAGTGGTCAAGGTGGCTATGCGCTTCAAGTGGCTGTGGTGTCCTCTTCGATTGGGGGCATCGCCAGCGCGATTGCCCTCATGCTCTTGGCACCTCCGCTATCTAAAGTGACTTTGTTGTTTGGATCGGCAGAGGTGTTTTGGGTCGCAGTATTTGGCCTGTGCAGCATCATCTTTTTGCTCGGCGGCAATGTCATCAAGGGTTTGATGAGTGCCTGCCTCGGCGTGTTTATTTCAATAGTTGGCACCGATCCCATTTTGGGTGTGGATCGCTACACCTTTGATCGCCTAGAGCTATTGGACGGCATCAACATTGTCGTGCTGTTGGTTGGCCTGTACGCTTTGCCGCCAGCCATTGACTTGCTCGAATCTCCGCTGCGCGCTGACAGCGTCAAAAGTAAGCAGCTGGGTACTGAGTCGATTTGGCAAACGCTTCCTCGCATGCTGCGGTTTTGGAAGACATGGCTGCGCAGCTCGTTGATTGGCATTTGGATCGGTATTCTGCCCGGCGCGGGTGGTTCGATGGCGGCCTTCATGTCTTACAACGAAGCACGCCGCAACTCCAAAACGCCAGAGACATGGGGCAACGGTGAACCAGAGGGGGTGGCCGCCGCTGAAACTGCGAACAATGCTGACACCGCTGCCGCGTTGATCCCCGCATTGACCCTAGGCATACCCGGAACTGCCGTTGCAGCGGTGATGCTTGGCGGCTTGTTGATTCACGGGCTGCAACCAGGCCCCATGTTGTTCCGCGAGTCACCAGACGTGGTCTTCGGTTTCATGTGGCAGTTTTTGCTGGGCGCGATCTTCTTGGTGTTCCTTGGGGGCTCGCTGGCAACCAACACCTTTGCCAAGTTACTTAATTTGCCGCGCCCATTGTTGGGATCGGTGATCATGGTGCTGATGTTCATCGGTGTGTACTCCATACATGGCCGCATGTTTGACGTCTACATGATGCTGTTTTTCGGGGCAATCGGCTACGTCATGGATAAGCTCAAATTCCCTCTGCCACCGGTGGTCTTGGGCCTGATTTTGGGTTCATTTGCTGAAGAAAACCTGCGTTTGGCCCTGCGCATTGGCCGCGGCGATTGGTCGATTCTGCTGGCAAACACGACAAGTCAATTCCTCGTGCTGATGACCTTGGCGGTGATCTTTGGGCCTTTCGTGAAACGGCACTGGCTGGCTCGCAAAGCCTCCAAGCAAGGTAGCTGAGCGGAATAAATGAGTCCGAGCGACACCATGCAGCGCACCGCAAGCCCCCACTTCCGCATACGCCCGTCTTGGCTGGCGCAGAGCGACGAAGACGTGTTGACGCCTGAACAACCTATTTTGGACGCGCACCATCACTTGTGGGACCGCCCTGAAGGGACCTACAAGTCAAGCGAGTTTGCAGAGGATTGCACTTCTGGACATGACGTGCGCGCCAGCATCTACGTTCAATGCACCACTGGTTACCGCACGCACGGTCCTATCGAGCTGAGACCGCTGGGAGAGATTGAGACAATTTTGGCGTGGTCGCATGAACACCCGCATCACCCACTGGGCTTGATCGCAGGGGCCGATTTGCTGCTGGGCGACGCTGTCTCTGGGGTGCTCGATGCAATGGCCGAAGCAGGTCGAGGCAAAGTGTGTGGTGTTCGAAACACCACCGCGCATCACCCTGATCCGTCTGTGCGCTCAAACCCGAATCCAGCACCTGCAGGCTTGTTGACAGATCCGTCTTTTCAGGCAGGCGTGCGGGCACTAGCGGCACACAACTGGTGTCTCGACGTCTGGGCGTATCACACGCAATTGGATGATGTGTATGCCCTGGCCCGTCGCACGCCCGAAGTGACAGTCGTGATCAACCACTTGGGCGGGCCCTTGGGCGTAGGGCCCTACCAACGCGACGACGCAGAGCTGTTTCGTCAATGGCACGCCGCAATTAAGCAGTTGGCGTCATTGCCAAACACGTACATCAAATTGGGGGGTATGGGCCTGCGTGTCATGGGCTACACCTATGGCCTTGCGTCGCAGCCCCCCCACTCTCGCGATCTGGCGGCGGACTGGCGCGCAAGAGTAGAGGCTTGCATTCAGGCGTTCGGCCCACAGCGTGCCATGTTTGAAAGCAACTTCCCGGTCGACAAAGGTCAATTCAGCTACCGCAGTGTTTGGAACGCTTTCAAGCGCTTGGCCGCGGGATATGCACCAGACGAACGCAATGACTTGTTTTGGCGCAGCGCCGTGCACTGCTATGGCCTACAGGCACATCCTTTTTCATAACTCATAACCACAGAGGAGACTCAACATGAAACGCATCATCACTTTCACCGCGGGTGTACTTGCAGCACTTTCGTTTGGCAGTTTGTCTGCATGGGCTCAGTACCCAGAAAAACCCATCACTGTCATCGTTGGCTATTCAGCCGGGGGCGGCACAGACGTGATGGCGCGCACGGTCGGCAAATACTTGGAGTCAGCTTTGGGCGGTGCCAGCGTGGTGATCAAGAATCAGCCCGGTGCTGGCGGTCAAATCGGATTTACCCAAGTTGCCAATGCTGAGGCAGATGGCTATACCCTCGGGACCTTCAATTTGCCTGCGGCGCTGGCTTTGACATATGACCGCAAAGCAGACTACGACGCAAGCAGCTATACCTACTTGGCCAACTTCGTTGAAGACCCCAACACCGTCGTCGTCAGTGCATCGTCTCCTTACAACACTTTGGATGACCTGCTGCAAGCCGCCAAGGCCAACCCCGGCGCAGTGACTTTGGGCCTATCCTCACTGGGCGGAAATGACCACTTCTCAGCGATCATGCTTGAAAACGCCGCCTCGGCAAAGTTCACCTTGGTGCCATTTAAGGGCGCGGCATTGGCCCGCACCGCATTGATGGGTGGTCATGTTGCCGGCGGCACGATGACGCTTGGCCAAACAACGAAGTACAAGGACCAGATTCGCGTGTTGGCGGTCTTGTCTGAGAAGCGTTCTGCGTTTCGTCCCGATGTTCCCACCGCCAAAGAGCAGGGCTACGACATTCAGATGTCATCGCTTCGCGGCATTGTGGCGCCCAAGGGTCTCCCAAAGGACGTGCAAAGTCGTCTGCAAAAGGCTCTCGCCGAGGTCAACGCCAACCCTGAATTTCAGGCTTTGATGGCCAAGCAGGGCAACCCTATGGCCTACATGGAAAGCGATGCATACGCTCGTGTGGCCATGAAGCAATCTGGTGTTGCTAAAGAAATTTGGGAAAAAACGCCCTGGAAATAAGTATTTGGTGCGCGAGGCTCACGCTTCCTAACGAATGCGTGGGCGCTCGATACCAACCCGGCACACAGCCGCAACACCCCTATTTGAAACCTACTGGAGTCCCCCATGAGCGAAAGTAAAGCTCTCCCCGAAGTCATTCGCACCATCACCCGTGTTGCCCCAGATGTGGTGAGTGAAGCCGCGAAGTTCCCGTCCTCGATCCTGGCTGATGTAGCTGGCAGACGAGGCGGCTTGAGCGGGCGCATTGCTGCGTTGTCTCCCAGTATGTCGTTCGCGGGCCCCGCCATCACCGTTGAGGTGCGACCTGGCGATAACCTGATGATCCACGCGGCAATGGCTTTAGCTCAGCCAGGCGATGTCATCGTGGTCGACGGCAAAGGTGACTTATCCAGCGCGTTGATGGGTGAAATCATGTCTCAGCAATGTGTCGCTCTGGGTGTTGCCGCCGTGGTTATCGACGGTGCAGTGCGAGACAGCGAAGCGATACGCGAACTGGGCTTTCCGATGTATGCCGCTGGCTTGAACCCCAATGGTCCAACCAAAAATATCGCTGGCCGCGTCAATCACCCTATTTCACTGGGCGGCGTCTCTGTCAATCCAGGCGACTTGGTGGTCGGCGATGCGGATGGCGTCACTGTCATTGAACGCGACAAGGCTGCCGCCATGCTACCGCTGGCACGTGAAAAAGTCGCCGCTGAAACCAAGCGCATTGCAGACATCAAGAGTCGCAAAGCTTTGCGCCCTCAGTGGCTGGACGGCGCGCTGCGCACCGCGGGAGTCATTCAAGATGGAGAGACACTGTGAGCAAAAACGTCATATTGGTTACCGCAGCAGACTTGGCTCCTGAAGCATTGGCGTTGCTCGGCGAGTTCGACATCGTCTTCGCAGGCAAGGCGCCCAGTGACGATGATATTGTTCAGCTCTGTGCAGAGCACAACCCCGTAGCGATCATCGTGCGCTACGCCAAGGTGGGTGCTGCAGCCATGGATGCGGCGCCCGCGTTGAAGGTTATCTCTAAGCACGGAAGCGGAATCGACACCATCGATAAGGCTGCCGCGCAAGCGCGAGGCATAGAGGTGGTTGCAGCCGCCGGCGCTAACGCAGCCGCTGTAGCCGAACACGCCATGGCATTGCTGCTGGCATGCGCTAAGTCAGTCGTACAGCTCGATGCCCGCATGCGCGAGGGCCACTGGGACAAGGCCACGCACAAGAGCATGGAGCTGGAAGGCCGCTGCGTCGGTCTTGTTGGGCTCGGCGCCATCGGTCAGCGGTTTGCTGCGACCGCGCATGCCATGGGTATGCGCATCATCGGGTTTGACCCTTTTGCAACTCGGGTGCCTACGCACATTGAACGTGTTGAGCTGTCTGACATTTGGTCCCAAGCAGATGTCATTTCATTGCACTGCCCGTTGAGCGATGGGAATCGCCATTTGATCAACGCTGAGGTCTTACAGCAATGCAAGCCCGGCGTGATTTTGATCAATACAGCAAGGGGCGGTCTCATCGACGAGGCCGCGTTGTTGGCGGCTGTGCAAAGTGGGCATGTCGCGCAGGCCGGTCTCGATAGCTTTGCCATCGAACCCATGACGCCGGAGCACCCTTTCCAGCGTGAGGCCAACATCATCCTCAGCCCACACATTGGCGGTGTAACGGCTGACGCCTACACCAAGATGGGCATAGCGTCTGCACGCAATGCCTTGCGGTTTATTTCTGCCTCGCACGCGACTTCACACGTTTGACCCTAACCGCGTGATACACGCATCAATTAAGGAGACCATCATGAAACTCAAAACCATCGCTTTAGCATTTTGTATTGCAGGGATATCTTGGAGTGCGCAAGCCCAAGATTGGACCGGCTACACCTACTCATCCGTATCAACCACAGCGGCCGTCAAAGGTATGCAGCGCATCAGTGAGCGAGTCAACCAAGCTACTGGTGGCCAGCTGAAGATCAAGGTGCACCTTGGAAAGACCTTGCAAATTAAATCTTCTGACATCACCCAGTCTGTTGGCGATGGTGTGGTTGATTTCGCCGCGGACTACTTTTTCTCAGGCAGCGTGCCAATTGCGCGCGTCTTGAATTTGCCCATGTTGATCGAAAACGATGCCGAATGGGCAAAAGCCTATGCAGCCATGAAGCCCACACTTGATGCAGCTTTTGCCAAGCAGGGCGTGATTGTGTTGGGCGGCTATCGCTATCCCAAACAAATCATCTTCACAACTTTCCCAATGAACAAAGTCAGTGACCTGAGTGGCCACAAAATTCGAGTTACCTCGCCCGAGCAAGGGCAATTCATCAAGACGTTTGGTGGCGCACCGATCACATTGTCAGGTAGCGAAGTACCCACCTCATTGGAGCGCGGCGTGATCGAAGGCGTGTTGACTGCAAGCGCAGGGGGAGCCAAGAAGTGGCACGAGTTCTTGCCCTACAACTACCGTTTCCCGGTCAACTACGGCAACTCTATGATCATCGCGAACGCGGACGCCTTCGCCAAGCTGAGTGTCCCTGTACAAAAGGCCCTGAGTGACTTGGTCGCTGAAGAGGGAGAGAAAATTTCGGCTGAATTTAGCCAAGATGAAGGCGTTCAAATGTCTAAGCAGGCTGCTAAAGGCATGAAGATCACCGAGACCAACGCTGCCGAAATCAAGGCAGTCACTGAAAAACTCAAGCCCTACTGGGATTCATGGGCCAAAGAGAATGGACCAGAGTATGTCGCTGCACTCCAAAAAGTGCGTGCTGCATTAGGCAAATGATATGACTCGAGCGAAGGCTAAGTGGTCGGTGAAAACTGGCCCCTTTTTTGATGGACTTGCCAACTTCACCACGTGGGTGACCAACACTTGCTTGATTGCCCTGGTGACACTGGTTTGCTGCGAAGCCCTGCTTCGCAGCGCCATCAATTATTCCTTAGGGTTCGCCGAGGAATTTACTGCCTACTTGGTGGTGGCGTTGACGCTCAATGGAGCCGCACTGGCGGTTCACCATCAGGCATTGTTCCGCGTGGAGTTTCTCTTCCAACGCCTCAATCAAAAAACTCAGTCTCTCTTGACTTGGGGCTTTGGCGCATTGGCACTGCTGGTCTGCTCGGTCTTGGCATGGAAAACCGCAGATTTAATGATGAGTTCGCTAAGCCGCGGTAAATTTGCAGCGACGGTTCTTAAAACGCCACTCTGGATTCCACAGATTCTGATGCCAATTGGCTTTGTGCTGATCATGGTTTTTGTCGTTGAACGCATGTTGAAGGCCGGATCAAACACAGAGGCCAACGATACTGAAAGTCGTTTGGATTAAGTCATGGAATCTGCATTGGCCTTTGGGCTTTTAATTGCCCTCATTTTGGGGGGCATGTGGGTTCAGTTCGCTGTCGCTGCAGCAGGACTGTTTTACATCGTGCTTCTGGAAGGCTTTCAGGGCTGGCGTGCGCTGGGATTGGTCAGTTGGGGAGCCGCCAACAGCTTCACACTGGCAGCTATACCCCTGTTCGTTTTGATGGCCGAGATATTGCTCGCCTCTGGGTTGAGCTCGCGCCTGTACAGCGGAGTGGCGCCGTTCGTGCGGCGGCTACCTGGCGGCCTGCTTCACACCAACATAGCCGGAAGCGCAATATTCGCAGCGATATCGGGCGGTAGCTCACCAACAGCAGCGGCCATGTCAACCGTCGCCTTACCTGAATTGACGGCGCGCGGCTACGACAAGCGAATCGTGGCGGGCTCTCTAGCAGCCGGTGGAACGTTGGGAATATTGATTCCGCCGTCTATCACCTTGATCATCTACGCGACGTTTACCGAAACGTCGATTGCGCGATTGTTTGCTGCCGGCTTGGTGCCGGGCTTGCTGCTGGCAGCGCTGTACATGGGCTTTATCGTGCTCCGGGTGCGACTCAACCCTAAGCTAGCACCAGAGGTGAATCATTCTTTGACGTGGGACGAGTTCCGCACCGCCACTCGCCAAGTGGCACCGTTCATGCTGTTGGTCTTCATTGTGTTGGGTAGCATTTACGGCGGATTTGCAACCCCCACCGAAGCCGGAGCGGTCGGTGTGGTCGGCGCCATGTTGATTTCTGCGGCGTACCGAAAGCTCAGCCGATCACTGTTAGCCCAAGCCCTGCAGCGCACAGCGCTGATGAGTGGCAGCATTTTGTTCATCGTGTTTACCTCCATGATCTTCGCCTATGCGACAACGCTGTCTGGCGCTGGCGAGGGTCTGATCGAGTGGCTTAAGTCAATGGACGTATCGCGCGTCGGATTCTTGATCATGGTGATGCTGTTTTTTGGCGTACTCGGTTGTTTCATGGAGGGCCTGGGCATGATTGCCATCGCAGTCCCCGTGATTTACCCGGTGCTACAGGTGATGCATATTGATCCCGTCTGGTTCGGTGTCTTTGTGGTTGTGCTCGTGGAGTTGGGCCAACTCACGCCACCTTTGGGTGTCATTTTGTTTGTGGTCGCCAGCGGGTCAAAGGCGGTGACTCTCGAGGACGTTATTCTGGGTACCATGCCATTTTTCTTGATCATCATCAGCTTCATGCTGCTTTTGATTGCGTTTCCTCAAATTGCACTTTTCTTGCCTACGCTCACGTTTGGCTGAATACGATGACATACCCCTCCCCCATCCCAATGGTTCTTGATGCCGAGGTTTTTGTTGATCTCCCGCCCTCTATGCGGCGGACCGGGCAGACATCCTATTGGGCTCAACGCAACAAGCGTGGCGTCGCTGTCGACAGTTTTTTGGAGGGGCCATCGTTCGATCGGCAAGGCAATCTGTGGTTCACCGATATTCCATTTGGCCGCATCTTTCGCGCCCTACCATCTGGGCGCGTAGATCTGATGGCCGAGTACGATGGCCAGCCCAATGGGCTCAAGATTCACGCAGATGGCCGCATTTTCTTGGCAGACTTTCAAAATGGCATCATGCAGTTCAACCCACAAACTGGTGATGTCACGCCAGCGTTGCGCGACGCTGACACGGAGGGTTTTAAAGGCTGTAACGACCTGCACTTTGACAGCCAAGGGCGCTTGTACTTCACCGACCAAGGGCAAACAGGTCTGCAAGATCCCAGTGGCCGCGTTTACTGCTGGGATCCTGATGGCGATGCATTGACTTGTTTGATTGATAAAGTCCCGAGCCCCAATGGGTTGGTATTGGATTTGCAAGAGCACGTGCTTTATTTAGCAGTGACGCGGGCCAACGCCGTGTGGCGGCTACCGTTGTCGCCTAGCGGCAGAGTCAACAAAGCAGGTCTTTTTTTGCAGTTCTCTGGCGGCCGCGCAGGACCGGATGGTTTGGCATTGACGAACGCCAATGGTGTTGTGGTCTGCCAAACCGGCATGGGACTGGTCTGGATACACAATGCATTGGGCCAACCTATCGCGGTTGTCAGATCGCCTCGCGGCTTGGGCACGACCAATTGCGCGTTCGGAGGCAAGGACTTGCGTACTGTGTACATCACAGAGTCAGACTCAGGCTGCATTCTGAAAGCTGAGATCCCAGCTGAATTAAATGTTGCCGGGCACGCGATGTTCGCAAGCCAGGCCTAGGGAGATGTCAAGCTTGTCGCGCTGTTTGTCAAATTGAACGCAGGCATCGCGAGTTTGAAAGCTCCCCGGCCCGGGTGCCTATGAATCCAGCAAAGGTGCGTCAATGGTGAGACTGGTGCGGCTATATGTGCAGAGCAAGTCGTCGACGTTCGAAAGCCACCTGCAGGTCGATTTTGACTATTTAGCCCGCACACCATGAATACGCCCCACAACCGAATCAAACCGCCCGCAGCATTGGAGCCACTGAGCGGCCCTGTCTTTCGCATGCTATGGCTCAGTGCAGCAATGGCCAACGTGTGCATGTGGATGAGTGAGGTGGCTGCCGCATGGCTCATGACCACTTTACACACGGAACCGTTGTGGGTTGCCTTGGTTCAAACAGCGGCGACATTGCCTATGTTTTTGTTTGGCTTGCCCAGCGGGGCACTTGCCGACTTGATCGATCGCAGACGTTATTTTTTGTTTACTCAAATATGGGTCTCAGGCGTCGCGATGTTGTTGAGTGTTTGCACCTTTTTGGGCGTGATGAATCCAAGCTTGCTGCTGGCTTTGATGTTTGCCAACGGCTTGGGCTTGGCAATGCGGTGGCCTTTGTTTTCAGCCATCGTTCCAGAGTTGGTTCCTCGCGCACAGCTTTCCGCAGCGCTCGCACTCAATAGCGTTTCTATGAACATGTCGCGCGTTTTGGGTCCGCTGATTGCTGGCAGCGTCATCGCACATTTCGGCACAGCTTGGGTGTTCATGCTGAATGCCTGCTTATCGTTGCTAGCTGCTTGGTCGATTGGTCGCTGGCGCCGCACGCCCTCGGCGCCTGCTGCGCAAACGAGTCTTTGGAAATCCATGTCGCAAGGCCTTCAGTTCATGCGGCATTCTCGCTCGTTGCAAATACTGCTGGCGCGCATTTTCAGTTTCTTCTTCCACGCAATTGCCATCATTGCCTTGCTGGCGGTGCGGGCGCGCCAAATAGAGTCAGGGCAAGCGAGCATCTTCACACTCCTGCTGATGTCGCTTGGCCTCGGCGCTATCAGCGCCACTTTCGCTTTACCTTGGCTGCGAGCACGCTTCTCACGCGATGCATTGGTGTTGCGCGGAAGTGCCGCCCAAGCCTTGGCAATGTTTGCGCTGGCGTGGCTGAACCAACTCTGGCTACTCGTTCCGGTGATGTTGCTCGCTGGAGCGACCTGGATTGTTAGCGCCAACACCCTCACTTTGTCGATGCAACTGCAACTGCCTGATGCCATGCGTGCAAGGGGCATGGCCATGTATCAAATGGCCATCATGGGGGCAGGCGCCATCGGTGCTGCAGTTTGGGGGCAACTCGCCACGTGGTCTCATGTCAGTTGGAGCCTAAGTTTGACGGCAATCAGTGCTCCGCTGTGTATGGCCGCCGTGATTCACTGGCTGCCAGAACGAGCTGACACGCATGAATAAAGACAGCCTTCATGAGATGGAGATCTGAGTCCCTCTCATTTGCTGTGCACGAGCGATCCGCGTTGGTCACGAATCACCGCATTGCGGCTTGATACACATCGAGTTTGACTCGGGGCAAAAGCCACGACGCGCAGGGCCAACTCAGCGATTTGTTTGCTTTGCCTTGCTGACACAAAGGCAAGGCAATACGCCAGACTTTGGATGCATCACACTCGAATTGATCGCACCGGTTGGTGCAGCGAACTGCTCACATCAGCTTCCGTACAAAGCCTCGGGGTTCAATTGCATGCATTTCTGAAGCTGATCCGGACTTAAGATTTCTCGCATGTACGTCAACATTTCGGCCAAATCTGGGACTTCCCCGGCTGTCAAGACGTGAGGCCAGTCGCTACCCCACACACATTGATCAGGAAATTGCGATACCAAGGTTTGCAAGAAGTCAGTCAGGGATTCATAGCGATTGTTCAAGTTATGTCCCAGCAGGCGCGTCAAAGATAGCTTGACCATGACTTGTCCTGTTTCCATCAGCCTGCATAAACTCTGCAATTCTTGGGGCTTCTCGGGGTGAACATGGCCAATGTGATCTAAGACCAAGCGCACGCCGCGTGGCAATCGCGCCAGGGATGCATGCAGAAAATCGAAACTGGCTGGCACCGTGTTCAACTCCAAGTGCCAGCCGACCTGTGCAGCCAGAGCGGCTTGATCAAACATCAGTGGCAACTGCGAAGGACCCAGGCGACTGCGGTCCTGCAGTCTGATGGCACGCACGCCTAAAGCGTGGAGTCGCTGTAAGTCTTGATCGCGCGATTGGGCGCCCAAGACTGCACGCAATTGCAATTCAACATTGGACTGCAGTGAAGAGAGGATCTCACTGACATCCTCTGCGTCTACTGACGCATGAACCAAGACGGCATGCGTGATGTCGTTTCGACTCGCCTCGAGCGCGAAGTCACGAATACCGAGCAAGGGTGGCACATAACTGGCATTCGCATAGGACTTGGATTTATTAAAAACGTGTAAGTGGCAGTCCCACAGCGGGGCTTTGGCGTCGGGCCTCATACTCAAACCTTACGGGCAGATCGCCACTGCATGACGAGTGCCATCACAAAAGCCAACAGCACCATACCGAGCAAGCCTTGACTGATTGGGGAATGCGCGAACACATTCAAGCTGCCGCCACTCATCATCAGTGACTGGCGGACGCTTTGCTCAAACGGAGCACCAAGAATCAAGCCAATCAACAGCGGGGGCAGTGGCATGTGACTTTGACGAAGCACAAAACCGATCACGCCAGCCACCATCATGACGCCAACATCAAAGTAACTGTTATTCACTGCAAATGCCCCGACCACAGCCAACACCACAATCGGCGGAAATAGATACGCGGGCTTGATGCGAATCACATGCGTGGAGATTTTGAAGAACAACAGCGCCATCACGACAGTCGGGACGGCGAAAAGAAACAAAGCTTCAAAGATCGCATACATCTCCAGGCCGTGATCGCGAAACAAAAATGGGCCAGGCGTGAGACCCTTCAGCATGAAGGCGCCCAGGATCACAGCTGTCACAGCGTCCCCAGGGATCCCCAGCGCCAAGGTGGGTATCAGCGCGCCGCCAGTCACCGCATTGTTTGCAGCCTCGGGAGCGACGATTCCTTCAGCCTCTCCTTCTCCAAAGCGTTCAGGGTGTTTTGACCGTGATCGAGCCAAGTTGTAGGACACAAATGCGGGAACTGTGGAGCCGATGCCAGGCAAGATACCCACAAACGTTCCGATCAAAGAAGACCAGCACAGGGAAGCGCGCATCCGCCAAAAAGCGAGCCAAGACCAGCGATGCGCTTGTAAAGCAACGGGCTTGGCATCTACCGTCGCATCTGGCCCAGCAAATATATGAGCCATCACCTCTGACAACGCAAACAGTCCGACCAGGACGGGTATCAATTGAAAACCCGATTCAGCATTGAACGAGCCAAAAGTGAAACGATTAGAGCCCTCTATCGGATCCAAACCCACCACCCCGATAAAGCCGCCAATCAGGGTCATGATCAGCGCATCAAGACGCGAGCCGCCACCAAACAAAACGATGACTGTGAGCGCAAACAGCATCAACATGCTTAATTCCGAAGGTCCAAAATCCAACGCGAATTGAGCCAAGGGTTGCGCCAGGCCAATCAGGAATAGGCAGCTCACTAAGTTGCCGAACATGCTGGCATACAGGGCCAACTTCAGGGCCTTCATCGCCTCGCCACGTTGGGCCATGGGATAGCCATCTAAGGCGGTAGCTGCCGATGAGGGCGTGCCGGGTACGTTTAGCAAGATTGCTGATATCGACCCTCCGAAAATCGCGCCTTGGTAAATCCCCAACAGCAGCAAAATCGCTGGGATCGGCTGCATGGCGAAGGTCACGGGGATCATCAACGCGATGGCCATTGTTGGCCCCAATCCGGGTATCGAGCCAATGATGATTCCCAAGGCAATACCACTGAGCGATGCGATCAGCACCGACCAATTCAATAGCTCCAAAAAAGCGTTCCACAACATCAGCCAGAACTCCCAAAGGGGTCAATGAAGCGGAATGCGCAACACCACGACGGCCAATGCGTACGCCAAGAGTGCGAAAGTAAGTGCGGAAATCGTGGGTTTGAGTGCGGGGCCTGTGCTTAGGATCGGAGCAACCAGAACAGCAATGAGCGCCAAGCCTGCAGCACCATAGCCCACAATCATGACACCCAGGCCCACAACCAAACTCAGAATCAATCCTACCCCCCGAAGGTGCGCGCGCACGGAACCCAGGGAGTAATCAGATTTGCGCAACTCCAATACACTGCGCAGCAGCAAGGCCAGCACCAGCAGGGCGAGATAGGCCGTCGGCAAAGTGCGTGCATCCGGCCACTGCGACTCTAGCGCAAACACCTCGATTTGACTCGGCACCAACCACAATCCAACCAACGCCAGAAACAACAGCAGCACCGCGGTGACGCGACGGGTGCCCCAATACGGTGGCTCTGGCGTTGGATCGGACACGGCTTACTGGGACTTCAAAAGCTCTTTACCGATGGCCTGGTAGGACGTCAAGTTGCTCTGAATGACCGTTCCCAATTGCTTGCCCGACATGACGCGAACAGGCTGGCTCAGCTTGGTCATAAACTCTCTAAACTCGCCGGTTTGGGCCACTTGAGTAAAGGTGGACTCTAACTTAGCGACGATTTTAGGATCCGTGCCAGCAGGGGCAAGGATTCCCACAATCGAAGGGAATTCGATGTCGTAGCCCAACTCTTTGAGTGTGGGGACGTTGGCAAAATCTGGATCGCGGGTGCCATCCAATACCGCGAGCAAACGCAACTTACCATCGCGCACATGATCGCGATACGCCGGCACCAAAGCCACATCCACGTGGCCACCTAAAATGGCGGCTGTCGTCGGAGCAGAGCCCTTGAATGGGACATGTTTCAGCGCTGCTTTGGCTTGCTTGCCGACCGCAGTAAATGCCAAATGCGCTCCACCCATGGCACCTGCCGTGCCATAGTTTAGGCTCTGACCCTGCTGCGCAGCCTTAATCAAATCGGCCAGCGACTTGTATGGCGATGACGCGTTCACCAACACACCGTGGTACGGACCAGAGTAGTTCATCACCGGCACAAAATCTTTAATCGGGTCGTAGCCCACGGGGCGCAGTGCCGGGGCAACAAAAGACGGCGAAGATGTGGCTGCAATCAGCGTGTAACCGTCTGCAGGAGACGTCGCGACAAAACGCATGGCGTTGGTGCCACTTCCCCCTGGCTTGTTCTCAACCACGATGGGCTGTCCCAAAACCTTCTCAGCCATGCTAGCAATTTGTCGAGCTGACACGTCTGTTGTCCCACCAGCGCCATAAGGAATGACTATGGTGATGGGCTTGTTCGGGTAGTTGACCGCACCCTGTGCAAACAAAGAACTCGTTGCCAAAGCACACATGGCCGCAACGGCGAGAGGGAATACACGACGCTTCATTGATCAGTCTCCAGTTGTTATTCCAAACCACTAGGAATGGATTTATCGTTGAACAAACTCGGCCATTTTTGAGAACTCAGT
>Ga0181595_10002310_pt1 | contig 19198 bp, 21 predicted proteins | sample 041ome_7_FD_145604 | JGI IMG/M metagenome (GOLD analysis project Ga0181595, IMG submission 145604) | Coastal salt marsh microbial communities from the Groves Creek Marsh, Skidaway Island, Georgia - 041401AS metaG (spades assembly) | ecosystem: Environmental > Aquatic > Marine > Intertidal zone...
CATCCTGGAGAAACCCCTTATCCAATTGACTATTTAAATTCCTCAAAATAGATAGCCAATTTGATAATAGTAAATTTACTTAGATAACTATTAAATTAAATACATAATGGTAAAACAATATAGTGACTTCTTCCTTGTAAGGGAAGCGCTCGTATGTTTTTGCTAAAATAATGTTAAAAATAATCAAAGGTAATTTATGGAACGTAAACAAAATATATCTATTGGTCTCATAATTAGAAGAATTATTGCAGGTTTTATATTCTTATCGACAATCTCAGGAGTTGTTGCTGCAATAGAAACGAATTCATTCAATGAAGATGTAATCCCTGGTGTTTTTGTAAGTTTGTTAATAATATATTATCTTGCCCGTTCACCTAGAAATAATCGATCTAAATCAAATCAAGAAGTTAAAAATAATAATGAAGATTTTGATATGAATGAATTACTTGAAGAGTTTGAAGAGTCCCTTGAAGAACTAGAACAAAATGAAGCTGAAAGTAATAATAGGACTAGAAATATCAATAAAAGTAACCCTATTAAAGATAAACAAAGTTTTTTATCAAAGATCTTTCAAGGTAAAACAGACAGGTACTAGATACTGATTCCAAACTGTTTCTTCACACTAACACTTAGTAAATAAAATGAACTGGAACATAAAAGGAATCCTAATGTTGGAGGAATGAAATTCCAGTAATTTATACCTCCTAATAATGAACCATAAGTAATTGCATCGTAGATCATCATCCCCCAGTTCGATGTCCAACCAACTTGTCCAAAGAATGAAGCAAATCCATAAGCAATAATTCCATATGTAGTACTAGTTAACATAAGGCTTACCGCATAAGGAACAACGATTGGGAGTATATGCCTGGTTGCAATGTAGAACCTAGATCCACCAATCAATTTTGAAGCCTTAATAAATTCTGCATTTTCAATTTCTAAAACTTTTGACCTTATTACAAGAAAAGACACCCCAACTCCAGACAACATTCCATAAATTACTCCAACCATACTTGGACTTAGCTTATCAACAAACTCTCCTGTACCTAATATAAGCAAAACTAATGGTGGAGGCATGAGTATAACTCCAGAAGAAACTTCCTTCATAAGCAGGTCCATTTTCTTAAATAAATAAGGTATCAGTGTGCCGATTAACAAAGAGATAAAAAGACCTATAAAAAAAGAAAATAAGGACAATTGAATTAACGGTCTAGATCCTGCCATTAGCATACTCATTACGTCTCTACCAAGTGGATCAGTTCCTAGTATATGATTTGAGCTTGGAGGTGTTGGATGAGGGAATATTTCAACATCAAAACCGACTATTGGGTCATATATACTTTGAGGCCAGATTTCTGAACTAAGTAAATATGAATGTATGAAGCTTAATGAAATTAATATAAATAAAAAGAGATAACCAATTTTTCCATAAAAACTTCGATAGGTGCTTTTGAAAATATAACTATACATTGTTGCTTAACCTAGGATCTAATAATTTATGAGCAATAGAAATAAAAATACGAAAGAATGTTGCAAGAAGGGCAAGTAAAAATAAAATACCCATTGCAGCATTTGAATCTTGATTTGTAATAGTTGCATAAAGCAGACTTCCCATACCACCCCAATTAGTGGTTGATTCAACGATTACTAATGAAGCAATAAGATAGGGAATATTCATTCCTAAACGATATGCAATGGGACCAAACGAGTTTCTAAGTATGTGATTTGTATATATCTGTCTTCTTGAATATCCAATTGCTCTTGCTGTAAGTATGTGTGGTTCTCTTGAAATATTTTGGACTACTACATTATTCATTAAGATGTACTCTCCTAGAAGGAAAACAGAGAGAACTATAATTGTTTTCATAGCAACTTTTGTTTCAAAAAATATCTGGAGAAAATATAACTCTTCGAGATATAGATATAAAGATACGATAAGTGCTGCTCCAATTAATAATTTTATTTTGGGTACAAAAGAAAAAGTAGCTAATTCGATAAATGAAATAAATAGCAATATCAATCCAAGTAAGAGCAAAAACAAAAACATATCTAATTGAAAAGATGTTAATTCAACAAGTGAAGCTGGTATTTTTTTAAATTCTAAATTAGTTGATAATTCCTGATAATAGCCCTCTACCCTGTTTCCAAAAAAGAAATACACTATTGGTGGAAATAAACTAATCAATAATGTGGCTGTGATATCTGAGAAAATTTTATCTTTATGCAATCTTCCTATTGAAGTCTTTAGTGCTGGAAGTTTTGAGAGTGAATATGCTAAAAGTAATGAAGGTAGTAGAACTTGAAGAGTTGGAATAATTGTTGATGTTATAGCTTCACTTGAACTTCGTCTAAAACCTCCTGGTGTAATCTCGCCTGAGAGAACACTTACAACCCATCTAAAATATTGCTGGTATAAAGGATCATCAGCTCCTAAAGATGCTCTTAAAGCATCCAACTCTTCTTGTGTAATCATGATCCTAAGTGGTGTTAAAAAATCACCAGGAATAAAAACATTAATTGCGTAAAACATTAAAAATAAAAATATAAACACTGAAAAAAGTGAAGAAGTTATTTCTTTAAATAAAAATTTAATCATTTGCTAGTAATTTACTCATTATTGCATATGCTACATTAGAAAATGTAGTGAAAAGGTCTAATTTAAAAATTAACTTTTATTTTTTGAAATTAAATTAAAACTTAGTATTGATGTTATAGAAACAGCAGCATATAGAAAAACTCTCGGGCTTCCATCATTGGTCATTCCGTTCATTAAAAGAAATATAAAATTTAAAATAATATATGAGCTAACTATTCCAATATTCATTTTTTTATTATTTTTACCTACAATTACATAAAGCCAGACAACAATTAAAAAGTTAGAAATAATTCTTATTGGTTCCGCTTGGTTTGTAAGTATGTGAATAGTTGCATCAACAATTTGAATAAATGTAATAAAGTGAATCATGTTATTGACTATAGCAAAATAAAATTAGAGCTACTTTAACAATCTTTCTTCAATTTGGTCATAGACTTTATTTTCAATAGTTTCCAATGTAGAGACAATCTTAGATTCATTTTTTTTACTCTCTTGCCATATAGGGACCATAGCGTTCCAAATGCCTTCTCCTTTAAAACGTGAATATAAAGAAGCAGCTACATGTATACCAATAGTGATATAACTTAAAAAAGCTGAAAATTCGTGTAGCGCTAATGCGATACCTATCCCTCGAATATCTGCATTGAAAATACCAGCAATTAGTAGCCCCGTTGTTGGCAACATAATTAAACTAAAATACACAAGCCTATGTGTAGCTTTAGCTATGAATAAATGACCTTTGTGCATTTTATCGTGTGCACCAAGTAGTGTTTTTGCATCTTTCATGTAGAAAAAACGAAGCATAACAATAGCTAAAAAAACAAAGGCAAATATAATTTCAAAATTTAATAGAGAAGCATCTTCTAGTTCATCCAAATCTTCAACTTGCTTAAAAATTCCATAGGCATAAAGAATAGAGAATGTCCAATGTATTGTTTTAGCTAAGAATGTATGACTATTCATTTTCATACTAATAAATCATCTGTGTTGATTAAATTCATATATTAACCATGGAATCATTAACAAAGCTGCAACAGGATCAAAATACCATAAGTCAGTAAGATAATTAACACCAACACCAACAATTACTAGAACAGATAAATTGAGACAAAATAACGTCTCTTTAGCCTCTGCAATTATTATCGAATTATTTGACTCTTTACCAATTTGTAATTTTTTATATGCAAGTGGTCCTTCAACAAATATTGAAACAAGAGCAATGAGTATTCCATAAAAAGATGGTTCTGGTCTATAACTATTTATCATGTCATAAGTTGATTTAAACAAGATAAAGACAACTAATAATAAAAATGAATACGCTATTAATTTTTCAGCAAATTTTTCAGATAAGTTACTTTTAATCGATAAACCTAATAAAGCAATCGTAGAAGCAAAAATTTCAATAAAACTATCGATCCCAAAACTTAGTAGTGAAGTAGAGTTTTCATCTATTCCAAAATATAAAGCGAACACGCCCTCTAGTAGGTTATAGATAATTGTGAAGATAATTAATTTTTTGGAAAAATTTAATGACGAACTCATAAATGTATTATAAATTTTCCTACGTTATATCCTCAAGTTATGGATTATTTCGATATATCTGTTTTATCAATAAACTTTATGTTATTTTTAAACAGATACATATCAAAAAAAATTCAACTTTACTTAATTTGCTTATCTTCATTAATATTTCTAGCGCAGTTCATAACAGTTGGCTTTAAATGGCAATACATACTTTTATACTTTGTAGCTTTTATTCACATTTTAAAGTACAGCTATGTCTTTAAAGAAAGACATATAACAGTTAGAACATTTTTATACGGTTCTTTATTATTTACCTTCTTTATTTCGGCAGCACTAATTTATTATTTGCCTGTTCCGAGATTTGAGATTAAAAATAAAAATTACTCAGTTGGTTATCAAGAAATATTTATTGAAAATAAAGATAGAAAACAACCAAAGCCTTTCTATGAATTAAGTAATTTATCTCCAAACACAAATCGTGAATTACTTGCAGATATTTATTACCCCACTAATCAAGAAACAGAGTTTATTCAGCTTTTTAAAGATTCATCTTCAGACTGGGGTGTAGCGATAATTAATTATCTAAATAGAACTTGGGATTTAAATTTACCAGAATTTTTACTCAGCCATCTTAATTTGACATATTTTGATATCGGTATTGATGTACCTATTGCAGATAATAACTTTCCTGTTGTGATTTACACTCATGGTTGGGCCGGAGAGAAAATTTTCGCTTCTGACCAATTAGTAGAACTAGCATCACAAGGATATGTTGTTGTTGCTCTAGATCATACAGGATTAGCCATGTTTACTGATTTACCTTCTGGGACAATCAACAACAGCGGTGGTACAGATGCTTCTAGCAATATATATGAGGTGATGTTTGAAATGTCATTAGACATTGAAGATACTGTTGATTATTTGGTAGATAGTAACTACCAAGCTGACTTTACTAACATTTCAGTTATTGGGCACTCAACTGGTGGAGGTTCTGGATATTTATATTGTGAGAGAAATCAATGTGAATCTTTAATACTTCAAGACCCTTTTTTTACACCATTAATAGAAAGTAATATCAACATTCATCTAACAGTTGATACTTATTTTATTTACAGTGAAGATTGGTATATAGGGTATGAAGAGGAAGGAAGTCTTACAGAGATGGATGTTTTACAAAATTATATAACCTCTTCTACTCCTCTCCTTAAATATTATATGAGTGATTCAAAACATTATGATTTTGTAGCTTTCGGTGCAATTAGTCCTTTAGCTAAATATTCATTCTTGAAAGGTTCAATAGATTACAAAGATTCCTTGAATGTTAATAATTACTTTAATTTGTCGTCATTAAGAAAAGAAAAAATTAATGAAAATCAATTTTTAAAAGTTATTCCATAGATTAATTGGAATTTACAATATAGAATTAAAAATTTCTTTGCAGTGTACTTTAACAGTATCGTAAACTGGTAAATTTATATTTTCATCATTCAACAACATGCCAACTTCAGTACACCCTAAAATAACTGAATCAGCACCAGCATTTTCTACCTCTTGGGATATAGCTATAAATTTATCCCTACTTTCTTCTGTTGTAACGTTAAAGCAAAGTTCACCGTAAATAATTGTATGTAATATATCTCTAGATTCCTTTTTTGGGATTATAGGCTCAAGACCATATTCAATTAATTTTTCAATATAGAAATCCTCTTCCATGGTAAATTTAGTTGCTAAAAGAGCTGGTTTTTTAAATTGATCCTTGGATATCTTCTTTGCAGCAGATTCGGCAATATGAATAAAAGGTATAGAGACGTTAGCTAACATTTCTTTTGTAACTTTATGCATAGTATTCGTGCATAATGCGAGAACTTCTGCACCAGCTTGTTCTAATGATCTAGCTTCTTTATTTAAAAGAGAACCAAGATCTTCCCAATTACCTTGGTGCTGTAATTCATCAATTATAGAAAAGTTTACAGAACTTAATAAGATTTTTGGAGTAGTTAGGTCACCAAAGTGTTCGTTTGAGTATTTGTTCAATAAATCATAATAAATTATGGTAGATGAATATGACATACCTCCAATTAGACCAATTGTTTTCATTGTTTTCTTATTATAGAATCTAATAATGAAAGATTTGAAATTAATAGGAACAGAATTTCAGGTTAAAGTTTGGAAAGAAATTTCAAAAATTCCATATGGAGAAACCAGAACTTATAAAGATTTAGCAATTGCAATAGGGAGACCAAATAGCTCTAGGGCTGTAGCTAATGCTTGTGGAAAAAATCCATATCCTCCAACCATACCTTGTCATCGAGTTGTTCGCTCTGATGGAAAGTTAGGTGGTTACAGTGGTAAAGGTGGAATTGAACAAAAAAGAAATCTTCTTCTTAATGAATCAAAAAATTAAGTTTTAACATTTAAATCAGATTTTCTAAGTCTTATTGACTTAGGAGTAATCTCAACAAATTCATCATCACTTATAAACTCTAAACACTGATCTAAAGACATCAACTGAGGGGGTCTCAGAGGTACGGTATCATCAGATCCTGAAGCACGATGATTAGTTAACTTTTTTTCTTTTGTTATGTTTACAACCAAATCACCTTCATTGTTTCTTTCTCCAACAATCATTCCCTTGTAAACCATAGTTCCTGGAGGTATAAACAAAATGCCTCTATCAACCATTGCTAGGCTTGCATAGGTAGTTACTTTTCCGTCACGGTCTGCAACTAACACACCTGATGTCCGCTGTGGAATATCACCAAACCAAGGTTTATATGAGTCAAATAATGTATTCATGATTCCACCACCTCTGGTTTCTGTTAAAAATTGATTTCTAAAGCCTATTAATCCTCTAGAAGGTATTTCAAATTCTAACGTAGCTCTCCCGAAACCATTATTCAACAAACTAGACATCTTGCCTTTTCTGCTTGATAAGTTTTTAGTAACAGTTCCAACATAGTCTTCTGGAATGTCAATATAAACATTTTCAACAGGTTCATGTAGTTGATTATCTATGTCTTTAGTTATGACTTCAGGTCTAGAAACCATAAACTCGTATCCTTCTCTTCTCATAGTTTCTATTAACACTGCCATTTGCAACTCTCCCCTTCCTTTAACTTCAAAAACATCTGTTTTCTCTGTCAACGAAACATGAAGGGAAACATTACTTAATACTTCTTTTTCTAATCTTTCAATTAAATTTCTTGAGGTAACATATTTTCCTTCTCTACCGGCAAATGGTGAATTATTAACATGAAAAAATATAGAAACTGTAGGTTGGTCAATACTGATTCTAGGCAAAGGTTCTGGATTTAAATTATCAGAGATTGTATCACCAATATTAATATTTTCAATTCCTGCAATTGCAATAATGTCGCCTGATTCTAATGCATCAACACTTGTTCTTTCTAGTCCTTTGAATGTGTACAAAGCAGATAATTTGATATTATTTACTATTTCATTTTCAGTACACAAACTATATTTTTCATTGATGTTTAGTATTCCGCTATCTAAACGGCCAATAGCAACTTGACCTACATAAGAGTCGTATGCAAGATTGGTAACAAGAAACTGAGTGTTTGAAGAATCTGAAGTTTTTGGTCCTTCAAAGTAATTAATTATTAAATCGAATAAAGGAGTTAAGTCTTTTTGAGTATCTTCAATATTGTTAACTGCTATACCATCTTTTGCATTTGTATAAATTATAGGAAATTCTATTTGTTCATCATTGGCATCTAAATCAATAAATAAATCATATGTTTCTTGCACAACTTCATCGACTCTTGCATCTGGTTTATCAATCTTATTTATTACTAAAATAACTGGTAATTTTTTTTCTAATGCTTTTTTCAATACAAACCTTGTTTGAGGTAGTGGACCTTCACTTGAGTCAACTAACAAAAGCACTCCGTCAACAAGATTTAAACTTCTCTCAACTTCACCACCAAAATCAGCATGTCCAGGAGTGTCAACAATGTTAATTTTTACGTCTTCATAAAGAATTGCGGTATTTTTAGAAGTAATGGTAATTCCACGTTCTTTTTCTAAATCACCAGAATCCATAACTCTTTCTTCAACTATTGCATGATCACTAAATGTACCGCTTTGTTGCAGTAACCCATCTACTAGAGTTGTTTTACCATGGTCAACATGAGCAATTATCGCAATATTTCTTAGGTTATTTTTAGACATAAGAAAGTAAGTATATCTTTAGTATTTAGTATCTATATAAGAAATTAAAATTATTTTCTTTTACCTGTTCTGTTAGTTCTAAAGTCTAAACGACCCCTTCGTTTTAACATATGTTTTTTTTTACGTGCCTGTCGTCTAGCTTCGGTTATTTCTTTATCTGCCATAATTTATATTTGAATAATAATCTAAAAAGTACAAAATGTTACATTAATGTATGCCCTTATTGTTGAGAAAATATTTACAAGCAGTTACAGGAATAACAATGATTGGTATTGGTGTTGCTTTCAATTACATGGCAGATCTAGGGTTAGGACCTTGGGGCGTTTTGCATGATGGGATTTCTAAGACAATTGATATTTCATATGGACAAGCTGGTATATTAACTTCTTTTCTTTCATTGTTGCTGTGGATACCTCTAAAACAAAAACCAGGAATAGCAACTATTTTTGATGCATTTTGGATAGGGCTAACAGCAGATTTTATTATCAACATTATTCCAGTTGCCCAAACTCTACTGATACAAATAATTTACCTAATTACAGGAATAACGTTAATAGGACTTGGCACTGCAATATATGTTGGTGGGGATCTTGGCACAGGGCCAAGAGATGGAATTATGGTTGGTCTTGAGAAGTTAGGACTAAAAATTGGTACTGCTAGAACACTTTTAGAATTTGTAGCCTTTTCAATTGGGTTTCTATTGGGCGGTAAAATTGGTATTGCATCGTTAGTTATTGTCCTTTCTATAGGAAGAGTACTTCAAGTATTTATGCCATATTTTGATTTACGAAAATAATTTAATTTAATATTTAGTTATCCAGACATAAGATTATTGTGGTATTAGGTAATAAGCCTGTTACCTCAAAAAAAGAGTTCAGGAAACTGGACTCTTTTTTGCATTCACTGTAAATTTATTTTGTAATGATGATTAAATTTTTAACCTTTTTCGGTTTTTTCTATAAATATAACCGGCTTTGGATAACAAAAAGATTGGAGAAAGTTTTTTGGTTGTTCTTAATTTTTTTATCAATGAGAAATTTTCTTCTAAACCAAATGTAAAATTAAATTATGGAACCTAAAAAAATACTTCTCCTCAGTTTTGCTCTTCTAATACCATTATTTTTTGGTCTGTTATATTTGTTATATTGATTTTGAATAACAGTAATACTTTTAAAGTTCCTCGGATCGGATTAGGAACATACAACATGAACTCAGATGAGGCTGAGAAAATTTCATATGCTGCAATTATGTATGGGTATAGACATATTGACACAGCTGCAATATATAAGAATGAAGATGGTGTTGGAAAAGCACTAAAGCGTATATTTTCAGACTCTGATTTAACACGTTCGGACATAACAATTACTACCAAATTATGGCCTGGAGGGTTAGTTAAAATAGATAGAATCAAAAACAAGGAAGGTACTTTCAAGTCTCTGGAAAAAAGTCTCCGTAATCTAGATTTAGATTTTGTAGATTTGTACTTGATACATTCCCCACATGCCAAGACCGGAAGGATAGAGCAATGGGAAAGTTTACTTCAGTTACAAGAAATTGGCAAAACAAAACATATTGGAGTATCAAATTGGGGAATAAATCATCTTGAAGAACTTGTAGATAAAGGTTACCCTCTTCCATCAGCTAACCAGATTGAGCTTCACCCATGGTCTCAAAAACCAGAACTTGTTACATACCTTAAAGAAAAAAATATTGATATTATTGCTTACAGCAGTCTTGTGCCTCTTTCTACCTGGAGACATAAAAGTGGTGAGAATAGTCTAAAAACTGATGAAATGTATAAATCTGGTGAAGATGCAGATTCACCGTTCAAAAAGTTAGCTTTTAAATATTCTGTATCTGAAGCACAAATACTTTTAAAGTGGGCACTCCAATTAGATTATGCAATACTTCCAAAAAGTATCCAGATTGAACGAATGCGTAATAATTTTGATCTTAACTTTACAATTGATGAGGAAGATATGAATTTAATTGAAAAATTAGATCGCGGTAACAGTGTAACTTGGGAGTATGGAGATCCTTTAGCTATCAATTAGGATTCAATTTCAACTTATTATAAGTAATTATTAACTAACTTTGAAAGATTCAATTGTTATAACTATTCAATTCCGGCACCAGAGGAGTTGAGCTTTAGTACAAAGATGTCAGATCCACCTGCAGAAGTTACATTTCCTCCACCAAAATCTACTGTTTCTCGAAACCATCCAGTGATATAAGAGTTGCCAGAAGAGTCAACAGTTATACCTTCTCCAACATCACCTGAAGTGCCACCATAAGTGTTGACCCATTGAAAGGTACCAGAGGAGTTGAGCTTTAGTACTAAGATGTCACCACCACCTGCAGAAGTTACATTTCCTCCACCAAAATCTACTGTTTCTCGAAACCATCCAGTGATGTAAGAGTTGCCAGAAGAGTCAACAGTTATGTCTTCTCCAATATCTATTGAAGTACCTCCAAAAGTGCTGACCCATTGAAAGGTACCAGAGGAGTTGAGCTTTAGCACAAAGATGTCGTCACTACCTGCAGAGGTGACATTTCCTCCACCAAAATCTACTGTTCCTAAAAAAGATCCTGTGATATAAGAGTTGTCAGAAGAGTCAACAGCTATACCTTGTCCAACATCAGTTGAAGTACCACCAAAAATGTTGACCCATTGAAAGGTACCAGAGGAGTTGAGCTTTAGTATAAAAATGTCAGCTGCACCTGCAGAAGTGACACTTCCTCCACCAAAATCTACAGTTCCTTCAAAATATCCTGTGATATAAGAGTTGCCAGAAGAGTCAACAGTTATGTCCATTCCAACATCGAATGCAGAACCACCATAAGTGTTGACCCATTGAAAGGTACCAGAGGAGTTGAGTTTTAAAACAAAGATGTCAGCACTACCTGCAGAAGTTACATTTCCTGCACCAAAATCTACAGTTCCTTCAAAATATCCTGTGATATAAGAGTTGCCAGAAGAGTCAACAGTTATGTCTTCTCCAACATCTATTGAAGTACTTCCAAAAGTGCTGACCCATTGAAAGGTAGCAGAGGAGTTGAGCTTTAGCACAAAGATGTCAGATCCACCTGCAGAAGTTACATTTCCTGCACCAAAATCTACTGTTTCATAGAAATACCCTGTTATGTATATGTTTCCAGAAGAGTCAACAGCTATGCCCCGTCCAAAATCAAATGAAGTACCACCATAAGTGTTGACCCATTGAAAGGTACCAGAGGAGTTGAGTTTTAAAACAAAGATGTCAGCACTACCTGCAGAAGTTACATTTCCTCCACCAAAATCTACTGTTTCATAGAAATACCCTGTTATGTATATGTTTCCAGAAGAGTCAACAGCTATACTTTCTCCTTGATTGTTATTAGTACCTCCAAAAGTAACTGCAAAATATAATTGACTAGAACTAGAACTAGAAGAAGCAATAACACTAATACACGGATCTGATTGTGGAATGGTAAAAGCTGGGCTCTGTGATGAATTACCGGCTTCATCAAAAGCTATGACATATATAAGTTGATCTGCACAGGCCATATCATATTTTGGGGTAACAAGGAGTTTCGAATCTGAAATACTAACATGAGTTGATAAAGCACCATTGACATATACTTCATAAGAGATAATGCCAACATTATCTGTAACGGAAGGCATATTGAGATTAAACAGTGATCCAATCTCTGAGCCAAAAGGTGGTTGTGTTTTATCCCAAACTGGAGCTTTTGTATCTGGACCTGTAGGTACAGTGGTGGACGGTGTTAGAGGTACAGTTGTTGTAGGGGAAGTCTGGAGATACGCACTCTCTCCAAAAAGAAGTTTAGAAAATGTGTTGTCACCAACTAATCCATCAACAACAAGTCCGGCTTTTTCTTGAAAAGTTTTAATTGCTTGTTGTGTTGCTTGGTTGTTTATACCAGTTGGCTCCCCTTCTAAAAGACCTAAAGCAATTAGTTTTTCTTGAATATAAACTGTAAAAGGATCGTCTACAACTTCTGCTTGTGCTAGAGATGGAAGAAAAAGGCTAAAAAATACAGAAAGTAATATAAGCTTTTTCACTATATTAAGCTTAGAACTTTAATGAAGAGCATGTACTAAAGAAATGTTATAAAAATAATCCTGAGAGGTTTCTAAGAACTTAATATCATTTAATTATCAATTTAATTTTTCAAATTAAATAAGAAATTCAAGTTGCTCAAGATACTCAATCTTCTCAATATGTTCTACAAAATATGCAATGAAATGTGGACTGTTTTGATTAGTACAATTGTGAACACTATTAGAGCCTATGTTTATTGTGATCAGAGGCAGAATCGAACTGCCGACCCCTTGTTTTTCAGACAAAGTCTCACGTATAATAATATATGAAAAGAATTTATACATTTGGTCACGAACAAGTTCAAAGAAATATAACAGTTGGCGACATTATTAAAAATAAAGAAAATAATGTAAAAATGACCCAAGTAACTGCTGCAAATAGAGAAGAAGCAGAGATATTAGCTGATCAAAATATTGATATGATCATAACGGGTAGTGATTGGTACCAAGATGTTAGAAAAGGTGCTCCAAACACATTTATAACTGCAGCATTATTTGCTGGAAGATTTATTACAAATGAAGAAATACTTCGTGGTGCATTTGATGTAATGATGGCAGGTGCTGATTCAGTACTCACACCAAGAAGCTTTGATGTTGTAGAGATGTTGGCAAAAGAAGGCATGCAGGTGCAAGGTCATGTAGGAATGGTTCCTTCAATGGCAACAAAATATGGTGGGATTAGAACAGTTGGTAAAACTGCCGACGAAGCAATTGAAATACTTAAAGATATGAAAAGACTTGAGGATGCCGGTGCTTTTGGTGCAGAGGTAGAGTGTGTTGCTGAAGATGCGTTAAATGAAATTAAAAAACACACTTCATTAGTTTTAAACTCTCTTGGCTCTGGGTCAGGTGGAGATGTAATGTTTTTATTCTTTGAAGATATCTGTGGTGAAACAGCTGGAATTAAAATGCCACGGCATGCTAAGTCATGGGGAGATGGTCAAAAAATAAAAGATAAATTAAATGAAGAACGATCAAAAGCCATAAAAGGTTTTAAAGATGATGTGGATTCAGGAAATTTTCCAAATAGCAGTCATACAGTCGACATGCTTCCTGGAGAAAAAGATGTTCTACTTGAGAAATTAGATAGTTTATAAATGAAAAATTGGCAGAAGCTTGCAGTAGGTGTAGGAATCATTGGTATAGGATACAACTTTATAATCAGATATGACTCACTACCCTATTATCAATTAATTGCTATTGGAATCGGTTTATATTTTATCTTTAGAAAGTTTAGGAACTAGTACAGGAGTATTCCTTTTATAGCGTTGATACTCTTCTAAATGTCCATACCTCTCATCAGCAATACGTTCAAGTAAATTAACACCACTCATGCGAGTCAATAAAATATATACAAATACTGGCGATATTAGTGTTATGTACTCAATACCAGTTAATGTGTTCAAAGCTATGACAGCGATACCAGTCCAAAGTGTTATCTCTCCAAAATAATTAGGATGCCTTGATCTTGCCCAAAGGCCTGTATGAATAAAAGATTCACTAGGATTGTTTTCTTTTCTGAATACTCGTTTTTGATAGTCAGATATAGATTCAATAGCAAATCCAGAGAGCCACAGTGCCATACCAACCATTGCTAACACTGGTAGTGTGTCTTCTTCAGGAGATAAAATTGCAATAATTGCTGCGCAAGCAGTTAGTGATACCCAGAGTGCTTGACCCATCCAGTACTGTAAAAACCAGAAAAAATGTCTTTTTGCTTTTTCAAACCGTACGTCTTTACCGTCATTTCTGACTCGTCTAAATAAATAGATTCCGAGTCTTGAAGCCCAGACCATAACGTAAAAATAAATTATTGAATCAATCATAGTTTTATTTTCTACAGCAAAATATGCAAGTGATACAGTTGTAACATAAGTCAAGCTTCCTACTAAGTCATAATATTTCTCAGTTTTTAATAGAAAGGAAGGAATAAAAAAGATTATCTGAAGTAATACTGCAACAATCAAAATAAACGTAAACGCATTCATCCCTCTTATTTCAATTTCAATGTTTTGACCTGCAATATTTATTAATCCGATACAGATGAGGAAAGTTGTAATAGCAATAATGTTTTTAATCTGCCTACTCATATGTAGATTATATACCTGTAATTGGCCTTACTTCTTAAACTAGTTACGACTTAACAATATTAATGTATACGATATGGAAAATAATTATTATTCATCCGGTGACGAACAAAAATTATTCATAAATTACTTTGATGCGTTGTATTTATTAAAGATTGTGTTTAAAGAAAACAAGAAATACGAATTTATAGACACATCTCATGTTGATTCAATCTGGAACACGACTGAATACAAATATCATAAATTCTGTGTGATTAAAGCATTCAAATATGATCTTGGTGGATATGAAGTGCAAATAGGCGACGAATATAAAGGAGTTTGTGATGAATTGATTCCAAAAGAAAATTCCAATATCACATATAATCCTCTTTCCTATGAGGACAACCCAGATTTTAAAAAATCATATTGGCAGAGAAGAGATAATGCTCTGAACTCTTTTACAGATGGTGACGAAAACTTGAATGAACATTATTACATTGCAGGTTTTACTGAAAAATTTGATTATGAACAACAGAAAATTCTTGGTTTAAATACGCCATACGTTAACTTTGTTATTAATAAAGACAAACCAAAGATGTAATTATTAATATAAATTTGTGAAATACCTTAATCCACTAATTCCTTATTTCTTTGGAATAGTAATTCTATTTACCCAATCAAACTTTGACCGTCTTTTGTCTATTAATCTAATACTCCAATCAATACTTTTTCTTTTAGTTGTTTGTATTCCTATTTATAAGACACAAAGAATGAGTTATGTGGATATTGCCTGGCCATGGGGATTAGTAGTTATAGGAACAGTTAATTATCTTTATAACGACGGCACAACAATCAAGATACTTCTTTCTTCATTAATTGTTTGTTTCATTGGATTGAGAATGGGAATAGGAGCCATTAGTTTGTGGAAAAAAGGATATTTAAATAAAGAGCTTTCAAGATATGAATATCAAAGAATTGTATGGAAAAAGGAAGGAAAACCAAATACTCACTTGGCACTTCAAGTTGATGCAATTACACAAGGCTTGGCTAACTCTACATTTTTAGCTATACCAATATTCTTAGTTGGATCTAGCGCAAATACGTTAAATACTGTTGAGTACTTAGGACTATCAGTATTTTTGATATCAATTATTTTTGAATCTGTTGCTGATTGGCAAAAATTAAATTTCTTAAGATCAATGAAAATTCAAGGTTTAAAAAATCAAGTATGTGACATAGGCTTGTGGAGATACACAAGACATCCAAACTACTTCTTTGAATGGATGGTGTGGAATGGAGTAATTATATTATCTCTCCCATCACTTTTTGAACAGAATAATTTGTCACATATAAACAAAGTATTGATTGGAATGTGTATATTGTATGCTTCAAAGCTAATGTATGATACTTTAGTTTATAAAACTGGGGCTGTTCCTTCAGAGTATTTTTCAGTTAAAAAAAGACCTTCATATAAGAAGTATCAAAAAACAACAAGTCAGTTTTTTCCACGATTTAAATAAAAAGTTTCAAATTAAACTTTGTGGGAGATACAAGATTTGAACTTGTGACCCCTTGCGTGTCGAGCAAGTGCTCTGCCGGACTGAGCTAATCTCCCGTATTTAGAAATATAGCATCATTTAGAATTTTTATAAATTGATTATTTCTCTACAGTAATAATTCTTTTGCCGAACCTTAGAAATAACCTCTCAACAATTTCAATAAGTAGATTTAACACCCAAAGTCCTAAATATATAGCTAAAAATATTTGTATAAACTGCCACAAAACAAACACAATAATCCCGTATACAAAAATCCAAGTAATCGTAAATTTTAAGGAATATATAGGTGACTGACTATTCACTAAAAAGGAACCTCTTCATATTTTCGTATAAGAGAATCGTTGTTGTTTCTTGGATTATTCACTGCTCTATCCACCTTATGAAATTCTATATCATCATAGGTGTAATCTAAAATCTCAGAATAAATCTCCTCACTAGATAAATCAGACACCCATATGTCTCTTTGTTCACTAGTAAGAAGTAATGGAGATCTATTATGTATCACTTGTAACGAATCTACAGCTTCTCTTGTGATGATAGAGGTTTCAATATCGCCACTACTTCTATTCCAATAAAGACCAGCGGCAAATAATAAGCTCTCAGAAGTGTCATAAAAATAATATGGTTGTTTGATACCCTCTTCTTCTTTCCACTCATACCATCCAGAGATTGGAATTAAACATCTTGAGTTTTTAAATGCAGAAGTAAATGTTTTTTTCTCAAGCAATGACTCATACCTTGTATTAAACAAAGGCCTAGGATTTGATTGGCTCTTTAACCAGTCTGGAAAATATCCCCAGTTAGCAATAACTAAATTGTTATCAATTATGCACGGTGCCTGAGCCTGTGGTGCTACGTTGAAGTTTTGTTCATATTCAACTTCAGAAAAGTTATTTACAAAGGAAAGTTCATCTTTTGCAATGTCAATATAGTATCTTCCACACATGTGTTTATTGTAATAATGATACGTCTATTGTGTCACCATCAGAGAATGTGTGATGTTCTTTCTTGTATATGATGTGAACATTTTGTTTGCCTAGAACACTTAGTTGATCACCATCTTTAATAAAGTATGTGTCTTTTTCTAAACAAAGTAATTTATACTTCCCTCTGTTTAAAACCTTTACAGTATTGGAGATCCATGAATAAAAACTCTCACCATAGTGTGGAATAACAATTGTGTTTAGCAAATAATTTAAACCAACCCCTTTAATCATTTTCTCTCCCATAATCATCGCACCTGCACTACATCCAGCAATAATCCCTCTCTTTTCTAAGTTTTGTAACTCAGTAGAGAAGTCTGAATCATGAATAGAGTCATATAGGTGATTAGGTGAACCACCAGAAAAAAATACAAAATTTGATTTTTTCATCTCTTCAAGTACGTAATCTTGATTTAAATCTTCTCTACTCCTTGCGTCTATATGCTTATGACTAACATTTAAATTTTTGAAATGCTCTATTGCAAGATTTTCCCAGTAAGAAAGTCTTGCATCAGATTCTTTACCAGCAGCTGTAGCAAATGTAAGTACATGTGGAATATCATCTAAGTAATTTAATAGTTTTCTATCAACATCAAGAATAGATGGTAAAAACTCTCCTGAACCTGTAATAGCAATCATAGTTATTGGAGGCGACGACCGGAATCGAACCGGTGTACAAGGTTTTGCAGACCTCTGCGTAGCCACTCCGCCACGTCGCCATGTAGAGCGGAAGACGGGATTTGAACCCGCGGCCTCCACCTTGGCAAGGTGGCGCTCTGCCAGCTGAGCTACTTCCGCGTAACTTTTATATTAATAATAGATTTAAATAATAAAATTAATTTTTTCCTGTAGAACCAAATCCACCAGTGGATCTATCAGAGATATCTAGCTCTTCAACTTTATCAAAAGAAATACTTCCTGTAGTAATAGTTACTAATTGAGCAACTCTTTCATTTTGTGAGACGGTATAAACTTCATCTGAATAATTCATTAACGGAACCATTAGCTCACCTGTATATCCTGGATCAATAAGACCTGGAGCATTAATTGGGGCGACAAGGTTCTTACTAGCTAATCCTGATCTTGGTAAAACAAACCCTCCAACATTTTTTGGTAATTGAATTGCTATACCTAAATTTACAAGAACAACTTTCTGTGGATGAATAACATACTCTCCATCTGAATAGAGGTCGTAACCGATGTCATCTTCATGACTTTTGCTCGGTATTTTGGCAAATTCATTAAGAATTTTTATTTTTATATTAAAATTATTTTGCAGTGGTACCCTTTCAATGATGAATATTAGAGATTATTTCTTAATAAATAAAACAAAAAAAGTTAATAAAATAAAAATCTTAGATCTTCTAGGTTTTGAAAGCGATACTCTTATTGAAGCTTCGTCCTACCCAGAAGAAGCAACTGAAGTTGTTGAAGACCTAAATCAAGAAACATTTGAAACGTTATTAAACAATACAGAAGAAATATATGTTGAGCAGAGCAGTATTGAATCATACATTGCTAGCTCTACTGAACCAACTAATGTTTCTGATTTAACACCAACTGATACTTTTAACCCTTTAAATATAACTGAACAGATACAAAGAGTCTGGTCTGATCTTGAAAGCAGAAGAAAATGGGTCTTACCGGCATTTATAACAATATCAATGGTCTTTGTAATTACAATTGCAACAAATACGTATCTTAACTACAGGAGTGGTCAAGAAGCTGTAATACAAGAAGCTGTTGTTGTTACAAATAATTCGAATGAACTAGTTGAGCTTCTACCTGATTTAATTGAGATATCTACAAATACCTTTTACTCAAAATATGATGTTTCTAATGCAAGTGCTAATCTGCAACAGATTGAATCATCTTTGCTTCAGTATCAAAATAACTTAGAAAATAGAAGTGATATCTCAAATGTCAGTACTGTAAAAGAAAATTTGGATAATATATTTACACTTGTTAATGAGCTTGACCTTGTTCTTTCATATAGAATTTCAATTTCAGAGGTTTTAATTTATGGTGATCTTCCTATTGATGAAGATAATGTAAACATCGAAGAAATAACTAATAATTTAACGAATATAATTGCTCAAAGCAAGGTCAATATAGCTACATTGCCAGAAATTAAAGAGTTTGAGAATCATAAATCTCTTGTTTTAGATGCTGTT
>Ga0181595_10002311_pt1 | contig 19184 bp, 16 predicted proteins | sample 041ome_7_FD_145604 | JGI IMG/M metagenome (GOLD analysis project Ga0181595, IMG submission 145604) | Coastal salt marsh microbial communities from the Groves Creek Marsh, Skidaway Island, Georgia - 041401AS metaG (spades assembly) | ecosystem: Environmental > Aquatic > Marine > Intertidal zone...
TGTTTTTGTTTTGGTTTTTATGTTTTTTTTTTTTTTTTTGTTTTGTTTTGGGGAGAAGAGTCGACAGACAAACGAAGCATCATCACTTAACAAACGATATGTCGATGTTGTCGTCGCTGTCGAGAGGAGCAAAGAAGAGCAGCACCGGTATCACCGCCGCGGTTGCCTCCGCCGGTCGGTCTGTTCTCTTCTTTTCCTCCTCCTCCTCTTTTTTTCGCTCCTCTTCTTCTTCTTCTTCTTCTTCTTCTTCTGTCTCGAACGCGACGACGACAAGGACGACGACAAGGACGACAACGGAATACAAACAACTGAAGGATTTCTTCCCGGCTTCTTCTTCTTCTTCGTCCAGAAGAACTCTCGTCGTCCGGGACGACGACAACAGCGCTAATAATAATAATAATAACAGAAGAAGAACGGCGTACATAGAAACGTACGGGTGTCAGATGAACACCTCGGACAGCGAGGTCGTGATGTCCGTGCTCACCGCGAACGGGTACGACATCATCGATTCTATCTCGGCGGCAGAGAAGAAGAAGAAGAAGAAAAAGAACGAAGTGAAAGACGAGGAGGAGGAAGACGACGACGGTGAAGAACAAGTGCCATCGACGGCAACGATGCCAGAAGTAATTTTAGTGAACACGTGCGCGATACGAGACAAAGCGGAGGAACGGGTGAAGACTCGATTGAGACAGTTTCGGTCGATGAAAACGACATCGCCGTCGTCGTCGTCATCTGTGTTTTCGAAGGATTTTAATATGAGCAACAACAATAATAATAGTAATAAGAAGGCAGTCATCGGCGTGTTGGGATGTATGGGGGAGCGCTTAAAAGGCGAGTTGTTGAAGAAAGATTCTAAGGGCGTCCGATTGGCGGATATCGTGGCCGGGCCGGATAGTTATCGTGACTTGCCGAGATTGATTGAGAACGCTATATCGAGTAGTAATAATGATAATAGACAGAGTAAGAAAAATACGAACGACGGAGGAAACGAAACGCTCGTGACGTCGTCGTCCTCGCGGAAAAGATTCGAGCCGAAGATTACGGAGACGATGAACGTCGAGTTATCGACGACGGAAACGTATTCGGAGATTTTCCCCATGCGAAGAGGTAAAGTAGAAGATATGAGCACATCGGCATTTGTAACCATACAAAGAGGCTGCGATAATATGTGCGCGTTTTGTATCGTTCCGTTTACGCGCGGGAGAGAGCGTTCGCGGGATTCGGCGTCGATATTAGAGGAAGCGAAGAAAAGATTTTACGAGGAAAATGCACGCGAAATAGTTTTGCTCGGACAAAACGTCAACAGTTACTCTGATAAGACGTACGTCGTCGCCGCGGCAGGAAAGGAAGAGAATGCATCGTCGTCGAACACCGCCGCAAAAACGACGACGTCTAACGGAGTGTACGCCGAAGGATTCAAGAGCGTGTACGTGCCGAGTAGGAATCAAGAGTACGATTTCGCTAAATTGTTGAAAGACGTGTGCGCCATCTCGCCGGAATTACGCGTCCGGTTTACATCGCCGCATCCCAAGGACTTCCCAGATAATCTGCTCCAAACGATTGCTGAGACACCAAATGCTTCAAAATTGTTACACATGCCGGCACAGTCTGGATCGACGACGGCGCTCGAACGAATGAATCGAGGATATTCGCGTGAAGCGTACTTGAATTTAATCGACAAGGCGAAAGCGATCATCCCAGACGTCGCGTTTAGTTCCGATTTTATTTCTGGCTTTTGCGGAGAAACCGAGGAAGAACACAACGACACGCTTTCACTTTTGAAACGAGTGCAATACGAGCAGGCGTTCACGTTCGCGTATTCATTGCGAGAAAAAACGGCAGCGTCAAAAAAGTTAATCGACGACGTGCCCGAAGAAGTGAAACAGAGACGATTGGCGGAAGTCATCGAAACGTTCCGCGAAGCGGCCAAAGACAAAGCGAAAGGCGAAATCGGGAAGACGCACTTAGTATTAGTCGAAGGAACGAGTAAACGCGACGATAAGAAGTGCACGGGCAGAGCCGATAATGGTAAACGTGTCGTATTCATGAACGAAGATGGCGGAAAAAGTAGTAAAAAGGGAGAATACGTGGAAGTGCGGATTCGAGAAGCTGGCGTGAACACTCTCATTGGCGATTTTGTGAAGAAGACAACCGCGAAAGCGTTTTACGAAGCGAACGGGGGGAAGGCTTGGTACGCGTAGTAGAAAAGTAATGTATGAGTATTAGTTCATGTAATATATTTATAACAATTTAGACAGCATTCGCAAATTACGCAGCATCTCATCATCATCCAGAGCGCGTTGCACATTGCGTCCGCATTAATTCTTCTTTTTACGTTTCATCGTTTTTTTTAAATAATAAATAGTGTATAACAGTTAAAACACCGACATCAGCGCAAAATTTAACGCGATGAAAACCAGTGATGATGAGATGAAATTCGTTCAGTGATGATGACGTTCGTTTACGCCAACTTCAACTTTTTCTTGATGTCGTTACCGTGCGCGGCATAAATCGCCAAGGAGAGAATGGCGCCCATCATTCGCATGCTTTCTTTGTAGGTTTTGCACGGAGTGATGGCCTTTTCCGTGTACGCTAAGTACATCATCATGATAATCGCCCCGGCGCGAAGCTTAGCGAAACCAGTTTGCTCGTTCTCAGTCAAGTACATTTGAGCGAAAATCAAACCGCCAATGAGACCCATCAACATGACACAGCACCAGTCAAACTGCGCGTATTCGATGGCGGTTCTCTTCCCTTTCACGTTTGAGACAGCCGACATGTAGTCAGTCATAGTCATTTGGAGAAAGAACGCAATGCATCCGAGAGTCATACCAAAGAGGCATTTGGCCGTGGTCGTCGCCGGTTTGTACCAAACCGAGCCGGCCGGAAGGCGCGAGGTTGAGCTGACGCTCGAGAACAAAGCGATGAACACGAAAGACGCGATGAGGCCAGACGTATACTCTTTCGCAACCGTCGGGATGGCGACGGAGCGGAGAGATGGCGTGGAGTGCGCGATTTGCAAAGTCAATCGTTGGCACGCCATAATTAAACCCAAGTTGCAATATCTTAATCTGGCGCCTTCCGAGCACTTGAAGCACACGTAGAAAGCGTCCGCGAGAATCGTGCATAAAAACAACCCAGTCCAACTCGCTCCGGAAGCTTGAACGACCGACGGCTTTTTCATCCCATAGAATTTAGCGCCGAAACTGTCGGTCGGCAAACCAATTTTGTCGCCCAAAAGCATGACGGCGTAGTATAACCCCATCAAGTTCGTAACGACGATGACCTTGTGTGTGTAATGAGAGTGAGAATTGAGCACACCGTTATTTTGAATTCACGGCACACAATTAGCCAATCCCCGCCGAGAGAAGAGAGAGAGAGAAAAAGAACCGTAAAGCTCAAGTCCGGTAAACAACAACAACAACAGAAAGAGAGAGAGAAAGAGAGAGAGCGCAATAACAACATCGCGTACCTTTTGCGAAGACGTGAGAGAAGCCCACATTATAAGTTCTGTTTTGTTTTAATTCGTGTGTGTGTCAATTTAAAAACTGACGTGGATTTTGAAAAAAAGTCCCCTTTCCTTTTTACCTTTTTGGCACTTTTCCAGATATGATATGAACACGCGATTGGAAAAGTACGGGTCAATGAGGGAATCACGCGTAGTAGAGGGAGAAACGCGAGTATGTAATATTCTATCGCTAAACTATATATCGTATATATGTGTACAAAATCAATCGCTAAACAACAAACTGGCGGCGGTTTCTGCGTTGCCCCCAGTCGCTTCCAAAGCCTGAAGGACTCGTTCGCGAGAGAATCCCAACTGCATGAGATTTGCGACGACAGCTTCGGGGAAGGTGCCTCTTCCTCCTCCACCTCCTCCTCCTCCTAAACCGCCGGCGATTGGAGGAGAGACTACGCCGGAGATTTCCGTCGTCGCCGGTCGCGCTGGGCGTTCGTGGACTCCGCTCACTTCGGCGGCGACGTCGTCCGCCGGCGGTTGCGCGGTACCTTTGGTGGTGTCGTTCTTATTTTTGTCGTCAGTGTTGGTGTTCATCGTCGCGTCTTCTGGTATCGCGAGGTCTTCTTGTCGCTTCGGGATTTCTCCTTCGCCTAAAAACGGAATCTCTTCACCGGTCGTGCCAATCTTTAGGACGTTTTTCTTCAAATCAATCACGCACTGATGCCTCTTTAACATGTCCAAACCAAAAATAAACTCCATCTTTTGTCCCTCCAAAATGGAAAGAGAACACGCTAAAAACGCGCTGCCGACTTTTATTTGCGCTTGAAGCACCTTTCCGACGATTTTTTGCGAACCGACTCCCACCGCCATGCCGGCGAATCGTTCGTCGATGTCTTTCTCCAAGTTGCACTGTCTCGCGCAGTCTAAACCCATGATGGACATCTGCGCTCCGCTGTCGATGAACACCTTCATTTTGTGTCCGTTCAACTCCATGTTGCAATAAAGCATAGTCACGCTTCCGAAAATTAATTCCGGCGTTTCTTCCATGGCGTGCTCATACATCGCATCGTTTCGCCTTTGTTTCAAAATTCGCTCTATTTCTTTTTGCGCCTCAACATCAAACGGGTCTCTTTCCAATCTCTCGTACATCTCCGCTTCTTTCCTCTTCGATCGCGTCTCTGATTTCATCATGTACTCCATAAACGCCTTCACGTCGTCCTCTCTGATAATTTTTTCCAGCTCTGGAGGTAAAGAGTAGTCGGCGAATGCCCGCTCTCGTTTCAAATTCGACATCGCTTCTCTCGCCTGCTTCTCGATCTCTTCCGGAATAGGTTGTTGACCGGGTCCACCACTCCTCGTGCTCATCATCATCGGTTGTTCCCTATGCTCCTTCTCCGCGACTAAAATCATGTCGTCGTTTTGTAGCCCTTTAGATTCAATCGTACTAGTCTCCGCGTCGTTCGCCTTGTTACTATCGTCTCCACCAATCAACACTTTCCCGTTGTGCATCAATATCTGTTTCTCTTCGGAAATGTTCAACTCGATGGCAATCATCGCTTGCAAATTCACCAAAGGCGCGTTCGAGTCAATCTCTATTTGCGCGATGTTCGATTCGTTCGTTTGATTACACACCGTCAGTCTCATCTTTTTTGTAGTGTTTGTGACCTCTTCAACTCTCTCTCTTTCTCTTTCTGTGTGTCTGAGTATTGTGTGTGTGTGTGTGTGTGTGTGTAAGTGTGTTTTCTTACGCGAACTATTTATCACGGAGAGAGAGTTTTTCAAATACGCGGAAGAGCGTCACGTTGAATTGTGAACAAGAAGAAGTACGCGTAGAACGGCGACGAAAAGATTTTTTGTAAAGCGTATGGTATATACGACCGCAGAACTATTGCACGCGTTATTGTTGAGCTTAAAAAACTACGCGCGGAGAGAAAAACCTCTACACGCGCTTAAAAGAAGTCGACGCCGGTTAACTCGGCGCTTCTCTGCCACAACCACCGGGCGTCGTCCTCGTTCCTGGCGGCGTTGGTAGAAACTTTCTCTTTACAGTTGTCGAAATATTTGCCGCGAAATCGACTCGCCGTCGGATCGGAGGCTAAATAGACGGAGGTTTCAGCGCCTTGCGCGGGCGTCTTCATCGTCGTGCGTATTACGTTGAAGATCATTTCTTCGAAAAAACCCGGTTTTTTATCCGCGTCGTACAAGTATCTTCCTAATTCTGTGTTTACCGCGCCTGGATGCAAAGAGTTACACGAGACGTACTTCACGTCTTTCTCTCGTTCTAATTTCCTCTGTAACTCGTTCGCGAATAAAATGTTCGCCAATTTCGACTGCCCGTACGATTTCCAGTTGTTGTAACTCCCCGCTTTCTCGTAAAACAAATCGTTCTTCTCCAACTTGCCGAATCTGTGCGCTTCGCTCGACACGTTGACTATCCTTGCGTCTCCCGAACTGCTACCGCTTTCTAACAACTTCGGCAACACCATGTTCGTGAGCTTGTAATGACCGAGATGATTAACACCAATTTGGTATTCAAAGTTATCTTTCGTCTTCATCTCTGGCGTGGCCATAACTCCAGCGTTGTTGATTAAAACGTCTAAAGCGTCGTCCGAATCCATAAACTTCTTCGCGAACGCTTCGATGGATTTTGTGTCGCTCAAGTCCATCGCCTCGATTACGATTTCCACGTCCTCCGTGCCTTTCAACTTTTCCATCAAACTCTCTCTCGCCAATTCCATTTTCTTCACGTCTCGCACCGCCGCGATAACTTTATAGTCTTTTTGTAGCATGGCTAACGCCGTTTCGTACCCGATGCCGGTATTCGCGCCGGTTATTACGCACGTCTTTTTCTTTGTTTTTCCATTCTGAACACCTACGTCACTCCTTTTTTTTTCATCATCGTCGTCGCTACTGTTTGACGACGACGAGGCGAACGCGAAGACGCCGCCGCTGGAAGTCGACGACGACGAAGAAACTCTCCTCTTCGTCGTCTTCTTCTTCTCAATACTATGTTGTCGTCGTCGTTGAGCGGCAGCAAAAGCGCCGCTGGTGGTGGTTGCGATGCTCGTAATCATCTCTCTCTCTTCTTCTTCTTTCGCTAGTGTTTTTTGTGAGGATGTTGATTTTTCCAAAATGCGCACAAAAAACATCACTTTTCCCCCAGAAGAGTATCCATAGTATATAGAGTCTCTCATCACACACAAATTGAAACGAAAGTAAAACGGAGAGAGAGAGCGCGCGCGCTTCTTTTACCGCGCTAGCTATGGTGGAAGAGTCTTTGTCTGTGTCTGTGTCTTTGTCGTCGGGAAGAAAAAATAATATTTCGTCTTTGTTCTCACAGTGTCACGCCTCGTTGGAGCGAATGCGAATGCGACTCGCGGAAGCGAGCATCGAATTTAATAAAAATAATAACGACAATAATAACGGCAACAAGAACAACGACGACGACGTCGAAAAGAAGAGGCGAGAGGAAGAAACGGTGGTGGAGAGTTTAGAGTCTGCGATCGAAAAATGTTCCGCCGCGATCGCAGAAATCGAGAGGAGAATTTCATCGTCGTCTTCTTCTTCTTTAAACAACAACAAGAACGACGTTAAAACGGAAACGAGACAAATAAAAAGAGAGTTGGAAGAGGTGAAGAAACACGTGGAAAGCATACGCAGAGGCGAACGACGAACGCTCATCCCAGAACCACGAAAGGAGCTATCGAGAGAAGAGCGGAAAGAGGCAATCAGAGAAGAGAGTAAAGAGCGAGGAGGAGACCAGTTTTTGTACTGGAAGAAATCGGCAAAGATGTATTTGGAGAAGGCGAAGAAGAAGATGGACTCGGTGGCGACCAAGACGAAGACCGCGGTGAAGAAGTTTGCAAACGCGAGTATAGGCGAAGAAAGGGGAGGAGATAATAAAAGTAGCAGCATCGAGAGATATAGCGACGCCCAGAGGCAAAGAGAACGGCGAGAAGAGGAGGAGATTCGTCGCATGCGAAGGTACGGGTACGAAAATAGAGCGCCGCAAAGCGTGGTCGAGGACGACGACGAAGAGTTCGAAACCAACGAAAACGAGGACGACGAAGAGGCGCGAAGGAAAGCGTTGTTTGCCACGATAACCCCAACAATATCGACGACGACGACGACGACGACAACGACAACGAACACTGCCACCACCACTGCCACTCGCGGTTACGACATCAACGCCGCTCGAAACTCTACCCTTCTGGCTAACCGTTCCGCCGTCGCTTTAGAAGACAGTTTAAAACAAGCCGAACGCGCCGAACGGGCCGGTTTGGATACTTTGGAAAATCTGCGACGCCAACGAGAAACGTTGCAAAGATCTTCCGCGCAGATGCAAAACGCTAAAGACACCGTGGAAGAGAACAGGAAAATAGTCAAGAAAATGAGTCACTGGAGTCGTTTGGGTTGTTAATAAGTAGTATTGTAGAAGTTTTAGTCGTTGTATGTATTTTATTGGAAAGGGCACCCTTTTTTTGTAAAAATCGTTACACTTTTCACCCGTCATCAATACCGGTGAGTAGTCTCTCTCTCTCTGCGCGCGGCGCGAAATAGTAGCACGCGGCGCACAGAAAGATGGACATCGTCCACAAAATGCGTTTACACGCGAGCGTGGACCAAATGTGCGTGGACGACTTCAACTCTCCGAACATCCACCGCATGATTTCTTTCGCCAGAGAAGATTGCAATTCTGTTCAGAAAGCGTTGATAGACGACGTGAGTGAACACGTCACGAGGCGCATCAAGCACGATTCAATCAACGTTCGAGTTAAAGCGTTGAAATTAGCGAGCATTTTAGCGAGAGAAGGACCGCAGGAGATGAAATTGTGTCTGAGCAAACGCGCGGCGAAGATTTTACGGGACATTGTCACCGATAACGGAGAGAACTTTGGAACAAAGACGTTTGAAGGGGCGAAGGAGGCGATGGAGTGTTTGTTTGGTTCTAATAGCGCAGGTAGTAATACTTCCGCGAAAATTGTCGGGATCTCCGGACAACAACAACAACAACAACAAAGAAACAGTAATCAAAGCAGCAGCAGCAGCAACACCAACAAAAACAACAACGTCACGTCGCTAACCGGTATCGAAGCCGCTTCCGGTTTACTTCGCACTGCGGGCGGAACGGCGATGAACGTAGCTGAGAAAATTGGGGCGCAAGTGAATGAAATCACGAAAGAAAGGGAGAAACACCGAGCGAATGTGGACGAGACGTATGAGAAGTCTGAAATGACCGGCGGGTCGTTAGCAGATGCCATGAGAGGAGGAGAAGGAGGAGGATCGGGAAGACGTGGTATAAGCGGACCGTGGGGGAAACCGGAGGAGGAAGAAGTAAAAGTAGAAGTAGAACGAGTAGTACCAGAAAGAAAACAAGAGCAGACGAGACAAAGAACACCAACATCGCTGTCTTCGGATCCTTTAGCGGATTTGTTGGGGATAGCGACGAATAGTACTACTAAAGAAGAAGAAGAAGGACAACAACAACATCGACAACAAACCGATTTTGAGGTAAAGCCGGAGAAGCAGAAAGCTTCCGAGTGGACGCTCAAAGGTACAGGTCCTACGAGGGCAGGAGTACAATCACCACCACCGCCTTCGGAAATAGCGACGTTGATACCTCTAGAAGGATCCGAGGAACAAAAGCGGGTCGACTCGTTGTGTGGCGTTGCCGGTGTAAAGCTCGTCCCGGACGAAGCCGAGCTCTCGCAACTGTTTGAACACATCGACAGAAAAGGATTGGAAGCGTCCTTAATCGTGCGAGCGCTGCTGGATAAAATAGCGTTAGGTTACGATGCCGAGCTCATGGAAGCGCAATCTGGATGGAAGTGCGCGAAAAAAGCGTTGGGGTGCGTGTCGAAAGCGTTATCTCGACGAGACTCTGTTTTAGAGCACGCGTTGAAAGCGGATGAAAACGTAAAGCTGACCCTTCGCAAGGCGATGGAAATTGAAGGAGTGAAAGATACTGTGAAGAAATCTGCGGGTGAAATTTTGAAGCAATTAGACGAAGTCGATGCCTCGTTCTTCGGATCCGGTGCTCCTCCTCCTTCTTCGTCTTTATTTCAGTCGGGAGGATTAGACGCTTCGCTGTTCACCGTCGATGCAGCAAACGATACGAGCGATGCGTTCTTTTCATCCATGTCAGGTACGACGACGACGACGACGACGACGACAAACTATAACGCGCCAAAAGCTCCAATGACTGGACCAGGCTTACAGGCGTTAGCAGAATTAGACGCGCAGCAGCAGCATGAAAAAGATGGCAAGAGACAACAAGACGTCGCGAAAGCGACCAAGGCGTTCGCCGAGTTAAAGTGGTGATTTAAAATTGAATGAACTCTATAATTACAAATAACTCTCTTTCTCTCTCCGTGTAGTGTAGTGCGGGTTACGCGGCGCCGCGGTGCTTCTCCTTAATCCTATGTCCTCCTTCTATATCTTCCTTTCTATCTCATGCCTGGTACCTCCCGACGATTTTATACTTTGACTTGAACTTTCGCTCCCAATCGTTCAACACCTGAAGTTGTTCTTCGTTCAAATCCGATAAATCCGTATTCTCCACGTCCTCGATCTTCAAACTCATGAGCGCGAGCGCTCTCGAGGCGTCTCTCCCCGCGAAATTCGCGTACGGTCCTTCCGGTCCGTAGAAATCTCTCGCCACGGTCACGTCGTAGACGATGTCTTTGCAACACAAATATATCCTCTTTTCGTGTTGATTACTCCCGTTGTATCTCAACAACTCCTCTTTCGTCACAATCACGTCCGGGACGATGACTAAAGCTTCCATCTTATCCTCCAGAGAATCTCGAGGGGAGATGTGGAGTTGTTTTGGATCTCCTCCGTTGCCGCCTCCCTGGCTTTGGGCGTTCCCCATTGTCCTTCTTCTTCTTCTTTAACAACGAACGGGAAAGAAGAGAGAGAGAGAGAGAGAAGGAGAGATTTTTAAGTTGGTTTTTGATGGGTGCAGATATGACGTCTTTTGGTCAAAATTTTGGTGCTTCTTGGTGTGTTTGAAAGAAAAGGATATCTCAACCCAAAACGAGTGAACTGCGAAACGTGGCGACATTAAACAACAACAACAACAACAACAGGGGCGTTTCGTTCTCCTCGTTAAATATGATATAACGTCAATGTTTCTTCCGTGCTACTATTACATTATAACTAAATACTTTTAAAAATTAAACCAAAAAGCTGGCCGTGTTCAACTTCTCCGCCAGTTGAAGTTGAACTTTCGCGACGTTAGTGACGTACGAAATCATCATGCAATCTCTGCCGCTTTCGCCAAAGACTCGGGCGAATTGGTCGTTTGTCAACTGCGGCGTCGCCCGGAGAACCTCCGCGACTTGCCTACCTACTCTAGAATTTCCAACGACTACCGAGGAACTCTCTCCCTCGTTCTCTTCTGCGCGTATTTTGCACTCATCCAACAACTTTTCAATCTTTTCCACGGTTTTCTTCAAACCTTCCACGGCGCTGGAGTTTTCCGCGTTCTTTTCTGTCTTCGTCTGGCTCAACGCATCAAAGCCTACGCGTTCCGCGAGCTCGAAATTCGTCACGCACGTGATTTCTTGAAAGCACGCGGAAGACATGCCCATGTCTTCGTCATCCGTGTCCTCGTCCTCGTCCTCGTTTTGTTCTTTCTTTTCCTCTTTTCCTTCGTTCTTTTCCAACTCTCGCCTTCTCGCGAGCGAACTGACCCCAAAATCTAAACTCCTCCCCACCCACGCGCGAACCAAATTATCAGTATCTTTGAATTCGACGTCAAATGTTAAGTGCAAGGGTGCGGAAATGTTCATACCCATCTCTTTTGCGTAAAACTCGTGTATTAAACTCGACGCCGGCACGATCCCATCCCCGGTGGAATACCATCCAATCACAATCTCTTTCGGGTTTACTCTCGCGTGCAACTCAATCATCGCCCGGTGGAATTCCACGTCCAGTAAAACCTGCCCGGTCGATTGTTGCACGTTGTGCGGCACCGCGTACGAATTCGTCACTTCCAAACTGTTCGTCTTCGCATCGTAGTGGCCTAATAAAGTGCCGATCACTCGTTCCACGTTGTCGTTGCGGCGCACGTACGAGTCGCAGACGTTGAAGATGACGTTCGGATGAACCACAGCCTTCGAGACTTGGCCGGAAATTGGAAGTAAGATTCCCATTTTTGATTGTTGTTGTTCGTATTCGGTGCTGAAAATGCGTCGAGTGCGCGCGCGCGGTAGTGTTGTGTGTGTTCTCCGTGTGGTGGTCTTCCGTGGAAGAAGAGAGTGCGGGTGGCGTGTGCGTTTTTTATGATGTGAAGCCCTTGCGCGAGAGAGAGAAGAGAGTTTTTTTTTCTTTTTTTTTCTCAAAAAAAGCGCCGCTCAAATCAGCTCCAAATGGCAGAGGGGAAAAGGAAGAAGTGATTTTGGAGCGACGAGGAGACGAACGCGTGCGCGCGTAAACGCGAGACGGCGCGTAGAATTTATCAAACATCAAGTCATTTAATTCAAATAAACAAAACGTAATAAAAAGATCGGATATCGTACAAGTTCTTTTCCCCGTGAGCGAGCGAGCGAGGTTAGATGTTCTATGCGCTGCCTATGCGTATCCAACTCTCCTCCTCGCAAAGACATTTATTCTCGATGTGAAAGCTCGAACAAAGAGCAAAGCGCCGCGAGCAACGCATTTCTATTCTCGACGAGGTTCAAATCTTTTTCCGCGGCTGCCTCGGAGAGCTCGAATTTCAAAGCAATCTTCTTTCGAATCGTCTTCACCTGCTCGTCGATAATGAAGCCGATGTCTCTCTTCAACGCAACCGCATTGACCGAGGGCGCCAACATCGAGGACGAATTGCCGGCTCTTTTTCGCTTGGGACTGCTATTCATCATTTTCGACGACGAGCGGTTGTTATCTTCAGATGGTGGAACAGATAGATTGGCGCCAGATTTGCCAATGTCGCCGCCTTGATTCGAATCCCAGTTGAACTTCTGAAAACAGTTCGCGGCGTTCATATTTACATTGTTTTGCCCGAGAAGATTCTGAAAGATTTGGTTGACCTCCATGCCGCCAAAGCCAGGGATAGCACCTTGTCCACCTCCCATGAGTAAAGGGGGTAACAACGGCGCCTGAGATTGGATTTGTGGAAGGTAAGAAGAACTAAGCTGTTGTCGTTGTATTTGTTGTATTTGTTGTGTTTGTAGTTGTAGTTGCTGCAGTTGTTGCAGTTGCTTTAGCTGATAAGCGAGCGCGGCCCGCTGCAAGCTCGTTTCCCTTTTGGCGGCTTCAGCAGCAGCAATAGCATCAGCAGTGGGAGCGAGATCCTTTCTTTGCATTTTGTCTTTTGCACGCGCGACGGCATCGAGAGCCGCATCGTTGTTCTTACTCAACGGTTGTTTGTGGTCCCGCACTTTCCGAACGTTCTCTCGTCGCATTCTCTGTAAAGCCTCTTTATACGTCTTGTGTAGAAATACTTCATCGGTGGACACGTCGGATTTGTCGACGATGACGTTTTCTTTCTGCTTTCCTGGCTGTTTCTTTTTGAGATGGTTTCGCTTTACCTGTAACAGACGGGAGTAGTCTGTTCCTGGCGCAACGAGATTTTTATCGCTCTTCTCTTGTTCTTCTTTTCGTTTTTTATCTTGCCGCACTTTCTGACCCGCTTTAGCCTGTTCGTTCGCCACTTTGTTTGCGGTGATGTTTACCGTTCTTTCGTTCGGTAAAATGTCATTCAAACCGTCCGCGACGAGTTTCTCGATGCCGCTATTTTCTTGTCTTCCTCGCGGTTGCTCCACCTCTTCGATCGCGCCGTCCGATATAATCTTCTCCTTCTTCTTCTTCTTCGTATCATTCATCTCCCCGCTGTCTTTCGTAGACGCGCTTTTAGTCGATGTCGCTTTTATCTTTGCCTTCTTCTCAATGCGATGATTATCATCCGAATCTTCCTTCGTCGCTTCTAACAGCGCTCCCATTTTTTCGCTGTTTCTTCTACTTCTTCCTTCTTCTGTCTACCGTTTGCTCACTTAAATTTATTTGCCAGCAGCTTTTTAAATGAGCTCTTGGACCCCTCCTATGGGTTGAATTTTACGGACTCGAGGCGCGTTCCTCTCGCTCTTCTTCTTCTCCCTCTTCTCTCGCGGCGACGAAAGGGTCGACTCGATTTTGTTATACTCGTCGTCGCGTTATACTCGTCTCGTCGCAGATGCCCCTTCCTGGTTATTTCAGCGTTCGAACTCTTCCACGGTTTTCTTCAAATCGGTCGACCAAAGGATCCGCTCAAGAGTTTCGAAGGACAGGACGGAGTGGGTTCGAAACAGTTTTTTTTATATGCAAAATTTCTTTCCTCTCTTCTGCTCCTCCCCTATAGCTTTTTGCGAGAGATTGAGCGCGCGCGCGAAAAACGCGACAAAACGCGCCCAGAGCGCCGAGGAGGACGCAGAACGAAACTCACTTCTTCCGTCTCTTCTCGAGCCAGAAGAAGAAAGCGAGTGTTTTTTTCTTTTGCTTTGAAGGCGATGTGGGTCTTTTCGAACTTATCACTTTGGGGGGTCGGAAGGTCGGGAAAAAGGATTTTTGGGTCGAAACTTTTTTATTTTTCGTGTTGTGTCCCTTCGCTAAAAAAAGGTGTGTGTGTGGCTATTTCGTGCTCTCTCACTCTCTCTCTGTCTCTCTCTGTCTCTCTGTCTCCCTCTCTTAAAAATTTATCTCTCTCGTGTCTGTTTTACATGATTACTTCTCTCTCTCTCTCTCTCTCTCTCTCGGTTACTTTTATGCGCTACTACATCAAGTTACAGCACTGGTTCTGCTTCCTCGCTTGCTTGTAAAACATCTGACTCGCTAACGACAAATCCGTGCTCTTATATCGACGAGATTATCCAGCTTCTCTCCTCTCGCCAACACGCTGTCTATGGTTTTGTGCAAAACGACTTTGGTATCGTCCAACTCTCTCTGAATCTTTAAAATTTTATCCGCTGCCATGGGATCTTGATACCTCACTATCGCGTCTTCCATAATTTCGTTCCCTTTCGTATCGTCCTCGGTTATCGTTTTCCACTGGTCTTGTCCAAACTTGTCGCAATAATCGTCGCATATTTTCTGTAACACACAAAACGCAGATCGAGACGGATATTCCTTATCCATCACCGCTATCGCTGCTAACCCGTTCCTGTTAATCACGTGCACTAAGTATTGATCCTGTTCTACCGATTGTCTCTGTCCCGGTTGCGTTCTCGCGACTATGGTTTTAGATATAAACGTGAGCATCTCCCGCACCGACGCTCTCTGGAAGTAGCCGAATTCTTCCACGTCTTCGCTCTTCCCTAAACATATCGGGTCCGCGTTTTGGCCCTGCCATTTCCACACCGAAAGAGCCGTCACTTTCATCTCCAGAGAAGAAAGAGCCTACTTTACTTTACGTGTGCGTGTGTGCGTGTGCGCGTGTGTCTGCTCGTTTTTATCTTCTTAAACTTCTTCTTCTTCTTCTTCCCGCGTGCGCGTGTGGTTCGCGTTTTGTGTTTTGTGATGTGGAAAAAATAAAAAAAAAGGAGAAAGTCGACATCGAGAGGACGAAACACTTCTTTCTTCACACGTGTTTACCATACACGTATATTATTATTACACATATATATGACATCATCGATACCCGCCGCTGCCACGACGCGTACGACGAGGAGTTCTTCAAAGCCGTGGATACTTTCGTCGCGACGTAGGAGCAGTAGTAGTGGTAGTGGTAAACGCCATTTCCAATTCCAACGAAATAGATTCACGACAACAACAACAACAACAACAACGACGACGACGAGTTTTAGAAGTAGAAGTAGAAGTAAAAGTTCGACGAAGACGACGACGACGATGAGTGCGGGCGACACCCCGAGAGAAATAGACGCGGCGCACGCGGACGAACACGGCTACCCGCACTTGATCGTGTTTGATTTAGACGCTTGCTTTTGGAACCAAGAGATGTATCAGTTGTACGATATTTGCGACTCGAAAGATAACATCGTCGACGAGAAGACCGGGATTGTTATCGGAGCCGTTTCCGGGAGAACCGTCATACGAATGCACGAAGGGAGCAGGAAAGCGCTGACGGAGTATTACGAAGGGAAATATCCAGGCGCGAGATTAGCGACGGCGTCGTCCGCGGACACGCCACTCGCCGTGAAAATTGGACAGTCCGCGTTGAGAAATTTAGAAATTGCGCCGGGAGTGAGTGCAGCGTCGGTGTTTGCGATTGGTTGGGAGAAGGAGTTCGACGGCAACATGCAAATAGGGCGAACGCCGCCGTTGAGCGCGAACAAAGCGCAGACGCACTTTCCGATTTTACGGAAGTTTACGAACATAGAGTATCACAAGATGCTGTTCTTTGACGATTGTAATTGGGGCGATCACTGCGCGGCGGTTGAGAGTCAGTGCGTGGAGCCGAAAGCTGGCTTAGGACCGGCCATACAGAGGACGCCGAGAGGATTAGGAGTGAAAGAATGGGAGACGGCTTTGGCAAAGTATAAAGCGCGACACGAGCAGTACTTCACATAATGATGAATTACTTATATATTGTACAGCATACTAGTATTATCACATATTAAATAAACCCCCTTAATCCGACACGTCGTCGTAGAAATTTAGTTCTTCTTCAGTCATCGGGCCTCTGCTCTTGGTATTTCTATTTCGCCGCTTCCCGCCAGTCAGTCGCGAACTCCCTCGCCCCGCCGTGCCTCTTTCCATCTCGCTTTGCGATAAACCGCCTCCCCAGAACGCATCGTCTCGCATCAACTCACCCGCGGGGACGTTAGAAATACCTCTCAAAGCTTTCTCCTTATTCTCAAAGGCTTTCAAAACTTTCACCGAGGATGTGTTCAACTCCAACGAACTCACCGGCTGTAAAGATTTGTACTGCGAGTACGTGTAATACCCAAACAAAGAGAATATGAACACAATGGCAACGCCAGCGTGCACACCGGTTGGTATTTTCTTAAAGTTCGCCACCGCGTGTCCGGCGCCGACGTTAACGGCGTTCATGGTACCGCGGGCAAATTTCTTTGAGTGGTGCGCGCCAAATTGCGCGGCTTTATTCAAAGGATGTTCTCGATCGTACATAACTTTATACTTGAAGTTTGAAAGCGCCTCCACCGCGGAAACTCTGCCTTTTCCACCGCTTGTACTTCCTCCAGAATCACCGGTAGCGTCCGAAGGCGTCGTCATCGTCGTCGTCGTCGTCGTCGCGGATGTCTTGGAAAATTGGCCGGCAAAAGCGCTTCCTTCGCTTCCAGGTCCTTCACAATCCCACCAGTCGTCCACGCAACTGCGCGTTTTCGGATCGGACGCTTTGCACGATTCAGGAAACGAGCCGAGCAACTCCGCAAACTGATCCGTCGTCGTCGTTGTCGTCGAAGAGGAATCGTCTCGCGTGCACGTTTTACTCCCAGCAGATGATGACTCGCAGTATTGATCGCTTTCTTCCATCCATACTTCCACAATCGCCTTGTGCGCGTTGAACGCTTTGCGATGCGCCTCCTTGACGCCGTCTAACCACGCCGTGGATTGTTTATACAACTCTTCATCCACTTTATTCGATTCTCTGAGTCTCTTCAATACTGCTTCTGCTTCATTGGCCAAATCAACCGAGATACCCATTTCTTTCCTCATTTTACTTATTTTGGAATCTTCCTCGTTCGCGCCGTACGCTAAATCCGAGATTGCGAAACCGCTCATAAACGTGAGAGAAATCAAGCCGTCCAATCCAGAGTCCGCTGGGATTATCGCATCGAACCTTTGCGCGATCTCTTTCGCAGACGTTCCACCACCGAATTTGGTCGCTTGCGGGTTGTTCACAAATCCATCGCACGCGGTCAACACGGCGAGCTTTGCTTCGTCTTTCGCATCCACGTTTACTTTCACCGTTTTGCCGTTCTTTCTGTCTTCTCGAAGTTGCGAAAACATGGCATCAAAGACGTCGCACTTCGCGAGTTCTGGATACGGGGACTTGTTCATGATTAAATAAAACGTAGCATCCTCGTTTTCTACATCCGTTGATATGTAATACTCAACAGCTGCATATAAACGCTCCAATCCATATTTTGCTGGATCCGCTATTTCTCCTATCCATCTCTCCAAGTTCAAATCTTCGTTATATACCAAAGACGCGTCTGAAATGACCGAGATACCGGCATCGACGCCGGCGTCTTTCAACGCTGTACTTTGCTTTTCCAGAGAGTCCATGCTGCTCCCACACGCGCCGGCGCACTCGCACGAACCTGCGCAAATGCATTTACCTGGACGCGCAAACGCGTATCCCAGCCTTTTGGAAAAGCGGAACGCCGCGAAAGATAAAGACGGATTGGTGAGTGGTGATGCGGACACGACGCCGAGCGATTTTGGAATACCACCGAGAACTTTTGTTGCTTTTGTCGTAGAAGACGTTGTGATATTTGCATCCCCGTCGCTGCTTTTGTCGGCGCTCACGATGGCGTCCGCAACCGCTTCCTCACTTTTTTCAGATTTCAAAAGAGCCTCGTATACGCCGTGCGATTTATCCCAGTCCTTTTCTTGTTCGGGTTCTTCTTCTTTCTTGATCGGTGCATCCTCTTGCTCAACTTTCTTCTCTTCTTCTTCTTTACTCGATTCTAGTTCATCCGATGGGGCCACAACGGGAGTCTCTTCACTAGCGACAACAACTTCTTCAGAAGCTTTCTTCTCCTTTTCCTCCGCACCGTCGGTAGCCGGGGCAGCATCATCGGAAGTAAAATCCATAGAAAGTGCGTCTGCTTCTTGCATCGGAGCGTTTTCTTCGACTTGCGCCTTCTCTTCCTCGTTGTCTTTAACAAAAAGTGGATCGTGTGTATCGGATTTTCCGCCGAATATTACCTCTTTTTCCGTTTTATGCGAAGGAGCGTCCTCTTCTTCCTTCTTCTCTTCGTCCAGCGGTTGCGGTAACTCTTCAATCTCTTCCGGCGTTTTTTCTTCTGCTACTACTGATCCCTCTTCCGTTTGCTCCTGAGCTTGCACGCCGTCCTCTTTTGTCTTCTCCATCTTCTCCAGTTCTTCTTCTTCCTCCTCCTTGATTAGCGCTTCGTATTTAGAGAGCTGCTCGTTTGCTTTTTCATCAGATTTTTCTTCGTCTTTTAAAATTTTCTCCTCCTTCGCTTCACCCAACTCTGGCGCCGCGACTGGTTCCACCGATGGTTGTTCCTCCTCTGCCCCGACCGCGATTTCACCATCAACCTGTTCTTCTTCTTCCTCGGTTTTTACTACTTGTTCTTCCGGAGGCACGATGGCGTCGTCGATCGCTTGTTCTTTTTCTGGAGACGTGGTTATTGGTGCTGTTTCGCTTTCACTCACAACGGTTCCTCCTCCGCGCTCTTCGTTCTTCGAAACGGCATCAAAATCGGTTTCACTGGAAGAATCGGTTCCCAAATCCCCGATTGACAAAGCGTCCGACTCTTGAACTTCCACCACTTCTTGTTCCTGTTCCTTTTCTTCTTCACCTTCTCCTCTCTTTTTGACGTCTTCTTCAACCGGACTCGTCTCGGTGGTCGCATCCTCCTCTGCTTCCTCTGGCGACGACGACCGCGGAAGCGCTTCAACCTCTTCGGATGGAACTTTCGCGTCCATCGTCGTCGGCGCTTCCTCCTCCTCCTCCTCCGTCGTCTCCTCCGGAATGGATTCCTTCTTCTCTTCTTCTCCTCCTCGTTCGTTGGGTGGTTTAAACGACGAGTGCATTTGCTCGGTATCATCTTCCTTCACCATCCCTTCG
>Ga0181595_10002312_pt1 | contig 19170 bp, 18 predicted proteins | sample 041ome_7_FD_145604 | JGI IMG/M metagenome (GOLD analysis project Ga0181595, IMG submission 145604) | Coastal salt marsh microbial communities from the Groves Creek Marsh, Skidaway Island, Georgia - 041401AS metaG (spades assembly) | ecosystem: Environmental > Aquatic > Marine > Intertidal zone...
CTGACGAGTCGGTTCCTGTTGCTTTTGACCTTGTTGATAAAACTTCAGTTTGCGTCGGGACCATTGCTCCAAGTACAACAGCAACAAGACAAAACTACATAAAAGTGCCGACAATTGCGCTGCCCCTACCTGATTGCCCATACCAAACCAGGTGCGGAAAATACCAGTGGTAAAAGTGGTGACGCCAAAATACTGCACTGTGCCGTAGTCGGCTAAGGCTTCCATCATCGCCAACGCTGCGCCAGTTAAAATAGCAGGGCGAGCCACAGGCAAAGCCACCTGCCAGAAATGCTGGCGAGGTGTAAAACCTAAAGTGCGGCTGGCTTCCAGTAAGGAACCGGATTGCTGGCGAAAGGCGGTGCGCGCCAACATATAGACATAAGGGTAAAGCACCAGCGACAACATCAGAATGGCGCCGGGCAAAGAGCGGATTTCAGGGAAATAATAATCGCCGTACGACCAGTCAAACCAAAGCCGCAACTGGCTTTGCACTGGCCCGGCAAAATCCAGCAAACCGGTATAACTGTAGGCCATGATATAAGCCGGAATCGCCATAGGCAGCAGCAATAACCACTGCACTAGTGTTCTGCCAACAAACTGATAACGCGCCACAGTCCAGGCCATTAACGTGCCAATGCCAGCACTTAACACACCCACACCCAAAGCCAATAACAAAGAGTGAGTGACATAATCGGCCAGCACAGTCTCCAGCAGATGCGCCCATAATTCAGGCTGAGGTGTCAGTAAAGAGCCAAGCACCACCAACACAGGCATGGCCAGTAGCAAAGCAAAGAAGGTGGTGGTCCGGCTAAATAACGGGCTGGTCAAACGACAGATATCCTTTTAAAACACTGCATCATTAAAAACGTAGGGGCGACCTTTAGGGTCGCCCGCTTATCCGGATTCACGAAACTGCAGAGGCTAGAATTACTTCCAGCCCGCTTTGTCCATCACCTGAATAGCTTTCGCATTCAACTCGCCTAAAGTCGATAACTGTAGCTGCTCAGCCTTAAATTGACCAAAAGATTCAAGACGTTGGCTCCACTTCACATCAGCTACTACCGGATATTCATGGTTAGTCACAGCGTACCAGCTTTGGCTTTCAGGTTTCACCATATATTCCAACAGCTTTACTGCTTCAGCTTTGTTCGGTGCATATTTGGCAACACCAGCACCAGAGATATTGATATGTGCGCCACGGTCTTGCTGATTTGGCCAAAATACCTTCACAGCTTCAGCTGCGGCTTTATCGCCAGCTTCATCAAACATGCCACCTAAATAATAAGTGTTGGCGATGGCTATATCACAAACACCAGCAGCTGCTGCTTTGATTTGGTCGCGGTCACCGCCTTTCGGTGGCTGAGCAAAGTTTTTCACAAAGCCATTGGCCCAGGCCTGAGTTTTTTCTTCACCCAACTGAGCTATTAAAGCCGCCACCATAGACTGGTTATAAATATTGTCGGACGAGCGCACGCAGATTTTGCCTTTCCATTTTGGGTCAGCCAAATCTTCGATAGTGCTTAACTGTTCTGGTTTCACTTTACCCGGCACATACATGATAGGACGGGCGCGTTTGGTTAAACCAAACCACTGCTGTTTTGGATCCCTTAAATGCGCTGGGATAGCATCGGTCAGCACTTTTGAATCCACAGGCTGCAATAAACCCTGCACTTCAGCGCGATATAAACGACCGACGTCTGTGCTGATTAGCACATCAGCAGGGCTGTTACGACCCTCACTTTGCATGCGGCTAATCAGTTCATCCGGCTTGCCTGTGATTAAATTCACTTTAATGCCAGTGTCCTTGCTGAATTGCTCCAGCATCGGCTTAATCAGTTCTTCCTGACGACCAGAATACACATTCACTTCTGCAGCCTGCGCCAAAGTCGCTGTTGTTAAGGCCGCAGCCACTAAAGATTTTTGCCAGAATTTCATCGGATACTCCATTGGGGTTCACTGAAAGTTGCCGCAGTATAGCCACAAACAAGAACTGTTCTCAAATAACAAAACTGATTTTACTGTAAGTTGCTGCTTTAAAAAGTTAAACCACAGCAGCTGAATTCATCATGATTCAGCATCAATACGGCCCGATGCAGCAAGCAGACCATGACCACACTCAGGCCGCAACTGCAGTACTTGCGCATAAAGCTCCTGTGCTTGCTGATTTGGGATAGCGGCCAGCGTTACACTACCATTGGCTGTAATGAATTTAACTTGTACCAGTTGGTTCTGACGAAAAAACCACGATTGCACCAACTGTACTTTTTGTACCTGCCGCAGCGGCAATACTTGCCAGAACTGACCAAGACCTCCATGCCACAGATACAACACCTGATCCTGCGCACAGTATCCATGCCAACGGCGGTAGGCCCAAAAATCGGCCAACAACCACAGTGCGGCAACAAAGAACATCACCACGCCCGTGCTTAAAGCGATAACTCTGGATTGCCACAATACGGCCACGAACAGACCAAGCAGCAAAATAAGGATGCCCCGGAGCCACAACAAACGCCGGAAATAAGCCGGAACATACCGCTGCAAGGGCAGCTTTTGGATATCGGAAAGAGCGAAAAGCTGCTGTGCCTGTAAGTGCTGATTGATGTCATCGCTCGTCTGCCCCAACAGCGCAAACTTACTTTTCTGTTCCCTGGAATTGGTGAAACCATGAAAAATAAGTGAAAAGTGACCAAAAAACCGTGCCAGCCATGGCTGGCTGATAGTGAGCATTTGCAGCCGTTTCGCCTGGATGCGCTGTGACTTTTTCAGCACAGTGCCCTGAAACAGCTCAAGCTGTCGTTCATCCCGCAAAAAACGCTGTGGATATAGCCAAATGAAAGCCATCAGCACTAACACCACAACCACCAGCAGCAGTGCGCTCAGGCCGGCCGCTATTTGCAATGTAAAACTCTGTTCTAGTCCTGATTGTTGCAGCACGAATTGAGCTTGCGCAAACAAGCGTTCAACCAGTTTGCCATCAAGCTGCGATTGGATCGTTCCAAAAACGGCCAATAGTGGTAGCCACAAATGTTTGTTGTACAAAGTCGCCAGCCAAATCCGAAAAAATGGCGTGGAAGGTAGAGCCTGCTCCACCTGAGCGTCACCCTGTAATAGAGCAAGTTGCATTGACGTCAGACCGGTTAAATAAAACTCTTGCTGCTGACTACCGGCACTATCAAGGCTGACGGCAAATAACTTCAGTGGCCTGAAGTAAAAGGGTTGTTGAACCTGTAGCTCCTGAACACGAGATTTTGCCAGCAGCAGATGTTGTTTTTGCAGCACTCCACGGCGCAACTCAATGCCTTGAGCCGAGACGCGAAATCTGGTGTATCGCCAGTCCAGCAGAGTACGCCCCAGGATCAGCAGCGCCAATGCAGTGAGGCCATAGGGTGCATAAGCCTGAAAGCGATCGTTAAAGGATAAATAGGCCCCTCCGAGGATCACACCAGCCCATTGCACCACCGCCTTCACCAGCAAAGGCAATAAGGCCCAAATAGAGCAGCGCTGCCAATGCTCAGCTGCAGCCGACTGTTCGGGCATCTCAGCGTTCAGCATCAGTGTCTCCACGCGGGATCAACTGACTAAGCTGCTCACTCAAAGCCACTGCGACCCCATATTCAATATCAGCAAGCGCAGCTTCAGCATCCAAGCCACCTGCGGTATAAACTTTTAAGGTCGCGAGTCCAAAGCGTTTTTGCAGTGGCCCCTGACTAATAGTTACATGCTGTACCCTATGCAAAGGGATCAGCACAGCTCTGCGCCAAAGCACGCCGTATTGCAGTAAAAAATCCTGAGTACGGAGTAAAAATCTGGTGCGCCGGATTTCCAAAGGTAAGCAAAACCAACAGGTCAGAAATATCAGTCCGGTCAGGCCCCAACATGCTAAAAGCAGCGGAAACAGCCAGTGCGAATCCCACCACCACCACTGCGCAACCAACAATCCACAAAGCACAACCACTAAAGTTAGTAACCAGCTGCAGCGTCTTTTGGTCAAAGCCTCAGTGGGTAACAACAACCACTCATCGGGTAACGGACCAGTTAAGCATTGGTCATCTAAAAATCCAGCGTCAAGCAGCTGATTGGTCATGGCTAAGCTTCCTTGTTTTCAATCTCGCCAGCATATCGCAAAGACTTACTTCTCCCAAGATTTAGGTTTACATACGAAAAAACATATATAAACTTTCGCATATGGTTTTCCATATGTAGTGAATAAAGCATGCAACTTGACCCTGTCACTTTTTTTAAAGCCTTGTCGGATGAAACCCGTCTGCGCAGTTTGTTGCTGATCCAGCAGGAACAAGAGCTTTGTGTCTGTGAACTGGTGGCTGCGCTGGCAGATATTCAGCCGAAAATTTCCCGCCATTTAGCACAGTTGCGTCGCGATGGTATTTTGCTCGACCGCAAACAAGGCTTATGGGTCTATTACCGTTTAAACCCCGAATTACCAGACTGGGCATTGCTCTGCCTGCAACAGACAGCGGCTGCAAACTCTGACTGGATGTCATTAAACCAACAGCAATTGTGCCAGATGGGCGACAGACCAGCACGGCAAAAAACCTGCTGTTAAGCTTTTCAATGCTTTGTTTTACAGGATATTTATGAAAAAAATTAAAGTGGGTATTAATGGTTTTGGCCGTATTGGCCGTTTAGCATTACGAGCTTCGTTCGACTGGCCTGAATTTGAGTTTGTGCAAATCAACGACCCGGCTGGCGATGCTGCTACTTTTGCCCATTTACTGAATTTCGACTCAGTGCATGGCCGCTGGAATCATCAGGCCGAAGCTGACGGCAATACCATGCAGATCAAAGGCCAGCGTATTGCGGTGACGCACAACAAAAGCATCAACGACACCGACTGGTCTGGTTGTGATCTGGTGCTTGAATGTTCTGGCAAAATGCGAAGCACAGCCCTGCTGCAAGCCTATTTAGATCAAGGCGTAAAACGTGTAGTGGTTAGCGCGCCGGTGAAAGAAGCAGGTGTATTAAACGTGGTGATGGGGGTGAATCATCAGCTGTTTGATGCGGCAAAACATAAGATTGTCACAGCAGCCAGTTGCACTACCAACTGTCTGGCGCCAGTGGTGAAAGTGATCCACGAAAAACTCGGAATTAAACATGGTGCTATTACCACTATCCACGACTTAACCAATACCCAGTCTATTCTTGACACTCCGCATCAGGATTTACGCCGCGCCCGCGCTTGCGGCAGCAGCTTAATCCCCACCACCACAGGTTCTGCCACTGCTATTACCGAAATATTCCCTGAACTCAAAGGCCGGTTAAATGGCCATGCAGTGCGGGTGCCGCTGGCGAATGCGTCCTTAACTGATTGCGTATTTGAAGTTGAACGGGCCACCACAGCTGAAGAAGTCAACGCTTTATTAAAAGCAGCTTCAGAGCACGAACTGAAAGATATTCTGGGGTACGAAGAGCGACCTTTGGTATCTGTCGATTATAAAACCGACCCACGCTCCAGCATTATCGATGCCTTATCCACTATGGTGGTGAACGGTACACAAGTGAAAATTTACGCCTGGTACGATAACGAATGGGGTTATGCCAACCGCACAGTGGAGTTAGCCAAGCTAGTCGGGTCTGTATAACAGGAAGAGTTAAATGAATGCAGCACTGAAACAATACTTGGTAGTCACGGGCAACTACTGGGCTTTTACTCTGACCGACGGTGCATTGCGTATGTTGGTGCTGCTGCATTTTTATAAACTCGGTTATAGCCCTTTAGAAATTGCGTCGTTATTTGTGTTTTACGAGCTATTTGGCGTGATTACTAACTTGTTCGGTGGCTGGCTGGGCGCTCGTATCGGCCTGAATAAAACCATGAATATAGGGCTGTTTTTACAACTAGCAGCGCTTGCGATGTTAGTGGTTCCGGCTGAGCTTTTAATAGTGCCTTGGGTGATGGCCGCTCAGGCGTTGTCTGGTGTTGCTAAAGATTTAAATAAAATGAGCGCGAAAAGCTCGATTAAATTACTGGTGCCGCAAGACTCCCAAAGCAAGCTGTATCAGTGGATAGCGATACTTACAGGTTCAAAAAATGCGCTCAAAGGCGTAGGTTTTTTTCTCGGTGGGTTTTTACTCACTCAAATCGGTTTTCAAGGTGCTGTGGCTCTGATGGCTGGCGCTTTAGCTCTGGTGTGGTTACTGAGTTTAGTTCTGCTGAAAAAAGACCTCGGCAAAAGCAGTTACAAACCCAAGTTTAAAGACATGTTATCCAAAAGTGGCCCTATTAACCTGTTATCGGCAGCGCGTTTATTTTTATTTGGCGCACGCGATTTATGGTTTGTCATAGCACTGCCGCTGTTTTTAGCCCAGCAACTGGCCTGGAGCCAGCAAGCCATAGGTACTTTTCTGGCGCTATGGATTATTGGTTATGGCGTGGTGCAAAGCCTGGCTCCAATCATTACAGGCAAAAGGTCGGGCAAAGTACCGGGCCGTTGGACTACTGTCGGCTGGGCTTTTGCCCTTTGTCTGATACCTGCTGTACTTGCCAAACTCTTGCCGCTGCCCTTCCCGACTGAAACTTTACTAATAACCGTATTGCTGTTATTCGGCGCTGTCTTTGCGGTGAATTCTTCTTTACACAGCTATCTGATTGTCAGTTATGCCAAAACTGATGGTGTCTCGCTGGACGTCGGTTTTTATTATATGGCCAACGCCATGGGTCGCCTGATTGGCACTGTATTGTCCGGTTATTTGTATCAAACTCAGGGCTTAGAAGCCTGCTTGTTTTGGTCCAGCGGCTTTATTCTGGCGACAGTGCTGTTGTCCTGTTTTTTACCCAAGGCGACAACTTAGGCGTGGCAGCTGGCGATCAGCAGGGTTCAAGTAAAATTTCCTGCTATTCATCGCTAATTTTGCGTCTTATCTCAGAGCCGTTGTCGCTGGCATAGCCTTATGCCACAGTAAGGCCAGAGCTACTGGCTCAAAGAGCAGACAAACCAGAGCACTGGCTTTGGTCTTGCCACTGATTCACCTTACCGGGGATACTTATGATCCGCACTCCAATATTCGCTGCATTGGCGCTTTCTCCGCTGCTGTGTGCTGCGCAAACCGTTACACCTATGACAGTCGACAACGTGGCCTCTTATGACACTATCCGTCCACAAGCCGATTTTATTAAAAGGGTCGATATGATCCCGATGCGGGATGGTGTAAAACTTTACACTGTGACCGTAATGAAAAAAGGCACAAAAAACGCACCTATTCTACTCAGTCGAACGCCCTATGATGCAAAAGGCAGTGTCAGCCGCACGGCCAGCCAGTCGATCACTGAAATTATGCCGGTGATGGACGTGGAATTTGTAGAAGATAATTACATTCGGGTGTATCAGGATATTCGTGGTTTGCACAATTCTGAGGGTGATTATGTCACCAACAGGCCCTTAAGCGGCCCGTTGAATGATACAGGCATTGATGAGTCAACCGACGCCTACGACACCATAGACTGGCTGGTTAAAAACTTGCCTGACAATAATGGCAAAGTGGGTATTGTGGGTTCATCCTATTTGGGTTTCACTGCGCTGATGGCAGAAATTAACCCACACCCAGCCCTGAAAGCTGCGGTACCCCAAAGTCCTATGGTTGATGGCTGGATGGGCGATGACTGGTTTCACAATGGTGCCTTTCGCAACAATAGCCTGGGTTATGCTGTGTCACAAAGTACCGCCAAAGCCGAAGGCCATACCGCCATGGGCATTGCAGACGATTACAACCGCTATCTGGAAGCAGGTTCAAGCGGTGACTTCGCAAAAAAATGGGGCTTTGACCAATATCCTTTTGTGCAAAAGCTGATGCAAAATCCGGCCTACTCAGAGTTCTGGTCGTTGCAAGCTGTTGATAAGCTGATGGCGACACGGCCTTTAACAGTGCCAACTATGCTGGTGGTGGGCCAATGGGATCAGGAAGACTCGTACGGCGCACCTGCTGTGTATAAAGCACTGGAACCCAAAGACAAAAACAATACTATGCTGTCGCTGGTGATTGGGCCCTGGCGTCATTCAGGCGTCAACCATTATGGCTTCAATTTAGGCGCGCTGAATTTCACCGGTGATACTGCCAAAGAATTTCGTGTTCAGTATATGAAACCATTTTTTGATCATCATCTGAAAGGAAGTGCCGATCCAAAAACGCCACCAGTGCTGACCTACGCTACTGGAGCTAACCAATGGCAAACCTCAACCAAGTGGCCTGCTGGCCAGGATAAAAAGTTATACCTCAGCAGCAACTTTGGCCTGTCTTTTACCGCGCCGAATAATCAAAAAGCGGCGAAAGATGAGTATCTGTCTGACCCTGCCAAACCAGTGCCCTTTGTGCCGCGCCCTATCAATATGGACGATGGCCGGCAGTGGAAACCCTGGCTGGTACAGGATCAACGTTTTGCCTCCAGCCGCCCTGATGTGTTGACTTATCAAACCGACGCACTGGACAAGGCTGTACACATTATGGGGCAACCACTGGTGGACTTGTTTGCCGCTACCAGCGGCACAGACGGTGATCTGGTGGTGAAACTGATCGATGTCTACCCAAACAGCAGCACCGAAGGTCTATTGCAAGGTGCACTGGAAGAAAACATGGCCGGTTTTGAATTGCCTGTCGGCATTGAAATTTTCCGTGGCCGTTATGTGCATGGCTTTGACAAGCCTCAAGCTTTAACACCGGGCAAAGTAGAGCACTATAACTTTGGCTTACCTCATGTGAATCATGTGTTCCTGCCTGGTCACAAAATCATGCTGCAGGTCCAGTCCAGCTTGTTCCCACTCTACGACAGAAACCCGCAAAAATATGTTGATAACATTTTCTTCGCTAAAGCATCTGATTATCAGAAAGCGACAGTCAGTGTGCATCATTCAGCGGCTCATCCATCTTCCATTAGCCTACCCGTAGTCACGAATTAACGATCGAATTCGCACTACTAATCAGGGTTCAGTTGACGTCAACTGAACCCTGATTAAAAGCTCCGGCCACTGAACTCAGATGCACAATGCGCTCAAGCGTTTAAAGCGCGGGTCAGAAATTGCCAACAGACAGAAACAGCATGCTAAGGTGAAGCTATACAACTCAGCTTATTGATCAGTCTGGAGAAAACCCGTGTTAAGGTCCCGCAAACTATTATCTTTTTTAACCCTTACTCTGTTGTGGCTCTCCCCTGCCGCCTTAGCCGCCACAGCGACAGAACAACTGCAAAAAGTTATAGATGATCACTGGCAATACAGCCTGCAGGAAGATCCCGTTACTGCAGGTCGCATGGGACTAGCTGGTTACAACAATCGCTTATCTGGTGTTACAGCCGCAGATCGCGCTCGTCGTTTAAGCGCAGAACAAGCCTTATTACGGCGGCTACAGGCAATCAACACTGAACAACTCACAGACTCAGACCGGGTGAATCAGCAATTGCTGGGCTGGGTGCTGCGTAATTCCATCCAGTCCAACAAGCTGTTCCTCGACCGCATTCCGGCCAACACTTTTTATAGTTTCTGGAGTAGTGCTTTAGATGCCAGCAGTGGTCTGGCGATGCCTAAAGTAGCGGATTATCAGGACTATATAGCCCGTATCAATGACTTTGGCCGTTACTTTGACGAAAACATCGCCAATATGCGCACTGGTATGAAAGATGGTTTTGTGTTACCAAAAATTGTTGTGCAGGGTATAGCGCCGACAGTGCGGGCTCAGGTGTATAAAGACCCGACCCAAAGCAGCTTATATGAGCCTTTTAAAAAATTCCCGGCAGCATTTTCTAAAGCTGAACAACAGCAATTAGAGCAAGCCGGACGGCAAGCCATCACTCAAGTGGCCTTGCCTGCTTTTGCCCGTTTAGCGGATTTCCTCGAAGGCGACTATATGCAGGCGGCAACAGAGAGCCTGGCGGCAGAGCAATTGCCAGAAGGCAAAGCCTATTACCGCCATACCATCAACACCTATGTCACACAGGATATGGACCCGGCACAAATCCACAACATTGGCCTGGCCGAAGTTAAACGTATCCGCACCGAGATGGACGCGCTGATTAAACAAACTGGCTTTAAAGGCAGCTTCACTGACTTCACGAAATTTCTGCGCACAGACCCGCAATTTTATGCAAAAACTCCGCGTGAACTATTAAAAGAAGCCTCTTATATCGCCAAACGTATTGATTACCGCCTGCCGGAATTTTTCGGCAAGCTGCCACGTTTGCCTTATGGTGTAGTGCCGGTACCAGCTGAAATAGCACCGAATTACACTACAGCCTCTTATAACCCTGCGGCTATTGGTGGCATCCGTGGTGGTGCTTATTGGCTCAATACCGATTCGCTGGATCAACGCCCTTTGTATGAACTGGTGGCCTTAACGCTGCACGAATCTGTACCTGGCCATCACTTGCAAAATGCCTTGTCACAAGAGCTGGAAAACGTACCGCAATTTCGTCGTAATCTGTATTTAAGCGCTTATGGCGAAGGCTGGGGTTTGTATGCTGAACGCCTTGGCGTGGAAATGGGTGTGTATGAAAATGCCTATCAGCAATTTGGCCGCTTAAGTTATGAAATGTGGCGAGCTTGTCGTTTGGTGATAGATACAGGTATTCACTCCCAGGGGTGGAGCCGCCAACAGGCACTGGATTTCCTGTCCGACAACACTTCTTTATCACAAGCCAATGTAAGGGCAGAAGTAGACCGTTATATTTCCTGGCCAGGTCAGGCGCTGTCGTACAAGATGGGTGAAATTAAAATCCGTCAATTGCGGGCCAAAGCCGAACAACAATTGGGTGCAAAATTTGATCTGCGCGCTTTTCATGATGCCCTGTTAGCCAATGGTGCTTTACCGCTGGAAATTCTGGAAGCAGAAATGGATCGGTTTATTGCCATACAAAGCAGCAAAACCAGCACAAAATAAAAAGGAAGAAAAATGAAAATTGTCAGTTTGTGTAGTCTGTTATTGCTGGTACCTGGTTTAGTTGCAGCTTTGCAACAGCCCGATCCGGCAGCAACTCCAGTTGCAGCAAAAAACCAGCCCTCTTCAATCAAAAGTTTTACCAAAGGTATGACTCACAAACAGGGTTATTTTGATTTTTACTATCAGGCGGACAGCGGCAAACTTTATCTGCTGGTCGACAAGCTGGCACAACCTTTTATTTTTCAAAGCTCATTGCCAAGGGGTATAGGTTCTAACGATATTGGCTTAGACCGCGGCCAACTAGGTGACACCCGACTGGTACAGTTTGAACAGTTCGGTAATAAAGTGATGCTAAAACAGCTGAATACGTATTACCGCGCCAACTCAAGCAACAGCGCAGAACGCCAGAGCGTGGACGAGGCTTTTGTCAGTTCAGTATTGGCAGGTTTGCCTGTAGTTGCCAGCGACGGCAATACTCTGCTGGTGGACTACACTGCCTTTTTACTCAGCGATATTCATCAGATCAGTAAAACTCTGGCAGCGCAACAACAAGGCAACTACTCAGTCGACCCTAACCGCAGCGGCGTTTATCTGGAGCGCAGCAAAGCTTTTGTTCAGAACACTGAACTTGAAGCTATGGTGACTTACGCTGGCAGCGGCGCAGGAGACTGGATCAAACAAGTCACACCATCGCCAGACGCTATTACAGTGCATTTACATCATTCGTTAATAGCGTTGCCGGAAGATGGCTATCAAAGCCGTGCTTTTCAGCCCTATTCAGGCTACTGGAAAGTAGAATATATGGATTACGCGACTGACTTTGACAGCCCCATTACGCAGCGCCTGCTGCCACGCCACAGATTAGCCAAAAAAGATCCAAAAGCGGCGCTCAGCGAAGCGGTTGAACCTATTGTGTATTATCTGGATCCAGGTGTACCTGAACCAGTTCGCAGTGCGCTGAAAGAAGGCGCTTTATGGTGGAACAGCGCCTACGAAAACATTGGTTATAAAAATGCGTTTCAGGTGAAAGACTTACCTGCAGATGCTGACCCTATGGATGTGCGGTACAACGTGATCCAATGGGTGCACCGCGCCAGTCGTGGCTGGTCTTACGGCGCAGGCGTCACAGACCCACGTACCGGAGAAATTATCAAAGGTCATGTCACACTTGGCTCGTTAAGGGTACGACAGGATTTTCTGATCGCGACAGGACTGACCGGGCCTTATCAGGACGACAACAGCAACACTGAAAAAGAAAAAGCTATGGCGCTGGCGCGCATTCGTCAGTTGTCGGCACACGAAGTGGGTCATACCTTAGGGCTTATTCATAACTTTGCTGGCAGCGCCAATGGCCGCTCTACTGTGATGGATTATCCGCATCCTCAAGTTGACCTGCGCAACGGTAAACTCAGTCTGGACAATGCCTACCGTGAAGGTTTGGGCGAATGGGACTTGTACGCTATAGCTTATGGCTATGGCGATTATTCTGCCGCCGAGCTAACTCAGTTAGTCAGCAAAGCCAAACAACAAGGCCTGCAGTATATGGCCGATGAAGATGCGCGCCCAGCGGGTGGCGTCAGCGCTATAGGGCATTTATGGGACAATGGCAGCGATGCAGTGGCAGAGTTGAACCGGCTGACTGAAGTACGCAAAACGGCGTTAGCTCAATTTGGCCTGAACAATATTGCCAAAGGCCAGCCGTTATCGGCCATTCAGGAAGCCTTGGTTCCGATTTATCTGCTACCACGCTATCAGATTGAAGCCGTCAGTAAACTGATAGGCGGCGCTTATTACGAGTATGAACTCAAAGGCGATTATGACAGCCCTAAAGGTTTGCAATGGGTGAGCAATGACACGCAACAACGGGCTTTGCAGGCTTTATTAGCCACCTTAACTCCGGACTATCTGGCACTGCCAGAGCAACTGGAAGCTTTAATCCCACCCAAAGCTTATGGTGACAGCGACGGTCGCGAAAGCTTTCAGGGCCGTTACGGTTTGGCTTTTGATCCTTTATCAGCAGCAGAAGCCGCAGCCAACCAAACACTGAGTCTGTTATTGCATCCACAACGTTTAAACAGGTTAAGTGGCCAGCAACTGCTGGAGGAGCTGCTGGATGACGTTATTGACGCTACTATCCGGCAAAAACCTTTGCCTGCTAAGGCTGGTTTACTGCAACAGCGGGTGTCGCATGTAGCTTTTTATCAGTTGATGCAGGCCCTGACGGCCAAAGAACTGGCGCCTGAAGCCAGAGCTAGCGTGCAGCAACACATGGTGGACTTAGCAAGCTGGCTGAAAAAGCAGGATGACGCTGGTCATCAGTTGCAGTTCACTTTATGGCAAAGCTTCACGGAAACCGGAGTCTGGACGCCAGTGTTTGTGCCAAAAGCTTTACCACCTGGCGCACCTATTTAAATGGGGATCAAAACCAGATAACAGAGCCTGTTTAAAGAACAGGCTCTAGTTGGCTGACGTCAGCTTTGATATGAAAGGTGAACCCATGCAAAAGCGGTTAGCTTCGGTGCTGCAGCATGTGTTTAATCATCAGACACATCATCGCGGTCAACTGACAACCTTGTTTTCTCAGATGGGTCTGGATGTCGGGGTGACGGATCTGTTGATGCTGATTGATAACGAATAATTGGTTTACGCCCCTTGAGCACAAGTATCGGACTTTGGCCATGCTGAAAATATTAGGTAAATCCTCCTCCATTAATGTACGCAAAGTATTGTGGACCTGTGCTGAGCTTCACTTGAGTTACCAACAGGAAGAATGGGGATCTGGCTTTCAATCCACTGAAACAGCAGCATTTAAAGCTCTGAATCCGAACGCTTTGATGCCCGTGTTGCTGGATGGCGATTTTGTGTTGTGGGAATCCAATGCCATTTGCCGGTATCTTGCTAGCCAATACCAGCACCAGCAAAAAGAACTTTTACCGGAGCCTGCCAGACAAAGAGCTTTAGTTGAACAATGGATGGACTGGCAACTTACAGAGCTAAATAACTCATGGCGTTATGCTTTTATGCATCTGGTCAGAAAAAGCCCTGCTTATGCAGATGCAGCAGCGGCCGCTCACAGTATTGAAGCCTGGAATCAAAAGATGCATATTCTGGACGCAGCCTTAGCAAAAACAACGCAGTACATTACTGGTGCTGAATTTACTCTGGCCGATATAGTGTTGGGTTTGTCGGTGAACAGATGGCTGATGACCCCTATACAGCGACCAGAGCTGCCTGCTGTGGCGGCCTACTATAAAAAACTAAGCCAGCGTCAGGGCTTTCAGAAGTTTTGCGGTAATGGCATTCCATAAGTTGTTACAGCATTTAATCAAAGAGGGAAGCCATGTATTTTATCGCTGCTTTTGGAGTGCTGATGCTACTTTTCAGCCTGCTGATGTTCTTCAGGCCCAATGCTTTTGCTAACGGCATTATCAACTTCAGCGAACAGCCATATTTTCATGCCTTTGAAATAATCAGCAGGCTGATTGCAGGTGGCATTTTTGTCGCTTATGCCGCAGAGACTCAGTTCCCGCAGCTCTTTAACGTCCTGGGGACAGTTTTGTTACTGGTGGGCGTGGGTTTGGCTTTAACGCCGCCACGGCTGCATAAAAAATTTGCAGTTCAGTCGGCGAATAGCTGCAGGAACTATTTCAGCTGGATAGGGCTGCTGTCTGTGGTTTTAGCCTTGGCTTTGATCTATGCCGCCCTTGGCCATCTGATTGATCAGGCGCCATAACTCATCTAACTTAAATGCTAAACAAGTCCATGTGGAGCATTGCCATGCTTAATCTGGTTCGAAATCTATTCGCTGTTTTATTAGGTGTCGTCATAGGTGCGGCAGTCAATATGGCCTTGGTCAGCATCAGCCCCATGCTGATCCCTCCACCAGCAGGCGTTGATGTGACAAGCACCGAAAGCCTGAGTTTGGGCATAGACTTATTTGAACCCAAACATTTTATTATGCCTTTTCTGGCCCATGCCCTTGGCTCTTTGACTGGGGCTTTAGTGGCTTATCTGATAGCGGCCAGTTACAAAACTCCCGCAGCTTATCTAATCGGCGGCTTTTTTCTCTGTGGAGGTATAGCAGCCAGCCTGCTGATCCCTGCCCCACTTTGGTTTATTACTTTGGATTTGGTTGTGGCTTATCTGCCTATGGCCTGGCTGGCCATTTTGTTTGGCCAGCGTATGCAACAACAAGACTAAAACATCGGATAAATTTATGAACTCTAAAATTGTCGGTTTAGGCCAGCTCGCAATCAGTGTCAAAGATGTTCAGGTGGCGCTGCCATTTTATACCCAGGTACTGGGGTTAGAGTTTCTGTTTGCTCCGACAGAACAGCTAGCCTTTGTGCAATGCGGCAATACTCGTCTGATGTTAAGCACCCCGCAAGGCGCTGGCGAGGTTGGCAAAAACTCTATCCCTTATTTTAAAACTACAGAGATAGAACAGTTTTATGCGACGGCCTTGGAACAAGGCGCTCATGGCGAGAGAGCGCCACAACTTGCTGCGCAAATGCCGGACCACCAGCTATGGATAGGTTTTCTAAAAGACCCGGACGGTAATTTAATAGGTCTGATGGAAGAAAAACGCTAAAAGATCAGCAGCAAAGGTACAGCTTATCTGCTGTCGTAAAGTTGTCGTGCTAGTGCCGTAACCTGCAGCCGTTATTTGAGTTATCTTTGCGTCTATGGGTCAATGCAAGGTATCGAAGTCATGAAAATTAATGCAGAACAAGTAAAAAAACTAAGAGCTGACAAACAATGGTCACAGGAGCAACTGGCAGCAGCTTGTGGCCTGAATCTGCGCACTATTCAGCGACTGGAAAACACAGGTAATGCCTCTATTGAGTCAGTGCGGGCCTTAGCAGCTGTTTTTGCAGTGGATGCCAGCAGCTTGCTGCTAAATAGCGAAACGACAGAAGTGATAGCTGTTACCCCAATTACAGTAGTCAAAGACTGTTTTCTGCAGTTTGCGGACTTTTCCGGTACGGCCAGTAAGTATGACTACTGGTGGTTTTTAGTTTTTGTGTTATTGATTAGTGCGCTTGCCGAAATTATTAGCCCGGTTTTACGGCTCTTTGTCACAGTGCTTATTCTGCTGCCTTTTTTGGCTGTGGGTACACGCAGACTAAATGACGCCGGGCAAAATGTCTGGTGGCAACTGATGTATCTGGTGCCTTTTGGCTTTGTGGTGGTGTTGTTTTTTATGGCCAAAGACAGCGTACAACCAAGCTTGTCTGGGCCGCCTGCGGCGGATAGCAGAGCTTAAAGAAAAAGGGAGTCTAAGGTGCAAAAACCAGTGAATATTATTACTCAACATGATTTGCTGGACCTGCTGCTACACAACTATCAACAGGACATAGCCAAAGATTTCACCGCCTATCGCCACCATTGTTACAGAGTACTGAATCTGGCATTTTGGCATTCGGATCACTTAGAGCAGTCGCTGGAAAAAATAGCCATAGCCTGTGCTTTTCATGATCTGGCGATCTGGGCCTGTCATACCTTCGATTATATAGATCCGTCCATGGCTTTAGCTCAGCACTATCTGCAGCAACAAGGGCTGTCGGACTGGTCGGCGGATATCAGTTTATTGATCAGTGAACATCATAAAGTCACAGCCTGTGACAACAACAAGCTGGCTGAGGCTTTTCGTAAGGCCGACTGGACAGATGTTTCGCTGGGATTGCTTAGTTTTGGCTTAGACAGAGCGCTACTGCGGGCTTTGTATCAAACCTTCCCCACTGCCGGTTTTCACTGGCGTTTGGTGCAGCTTTCTGCGGCGCATTTTGTCAAACACCCACTGAAGCCACTGCCAATGTTTAAATGGTAAGGTAGTGCGCGGTTTTTAAATAAAGGACATCAGTAATGAACACAGATGGAAAATTAAACTACGTCGAATTTCCAGCCAAAGATTTAACTGCCACCAAAGCATTTTTCAGCGCAGCTTTTGACTGGAGTTTTGTCGACTATGGCCCGGATTATGTCGCTTTTGCCGATCAAGGTTTAGACGGCGGTTTTTTCCGATCAGAGCAAAGCTCCGCCACAGCCACAGGCGGAGCTTTATTAGTGTTTTACAGCGCGGATATCAAGGCCACTTTAGCCAAAGTACAGCAGCATGGTGGCACTGTGATTAAAGCTATTTTTGACTTCCCGGGCGGCTGTCGTTTCCACTTTACCGAACCCAGCGGCAATGAATTTGCGGTTTGGTCAGAGTCTAAAGACTAAGCCGGATTGAGCTTAGTCTTGAATGACTTTGATAAACACCGGATTGCTGTAAAACCATAAATCAAACCATGGATTTTCGCCTTTGGCATCAGCTTCAGGCTCCAGCTCGTTTTTATTGTTGGTGCCACGTAGGCGTAAATACTGGCTTTTGCTGACTTTACCGAGCGGCAACTCAAAGGTGCTGTAGCCCTCTTTGCTACTCCAATCTTTTGCATAAAAACGTTTAGCGACTTTGGTATCCGGTGCTTCGTCTGTGTTTCGCTGTTGTACCGGGCCTGTAATAAAGCCCTGAATCAGATCCACTCTTTGTACTTCAGGATTCAAACCGCCGCCATTGTTGCTAGTGGGGTCACGAAAACGTACCCGCAGCACCAGCTCATCATTAGGTTTTACTGTCAGTGTCTGGCCAGCTGTGGCGGTTTTGCTGGAGTTTTTAACAAAGACTTCAACAAAGAGCGCATCTATTAAATCGCCAGTAGTGACAAAGACTTGCCCAGCTTTGAGTGCAGCAAAAATACTGTCGTAGTTTTTATCCGCATAGACATAAGTTTTAGCGTATTGGCCCGGCCAGAAGTCGGCCCAGCCGTCTGTGTAATGACCATGACTGTCGGATACGCCTGTCACCCACCAAGCACGGCCTTCGCTTAATAAACTATCCCAAACCCCACCTAAACGGGCTGTCATCTGGTCGTAGCCGCCCATGGTCGGGTAATCCGGGTATTCGCCACGAATGGCTGTTGGGTCTGAGCTGCCATCCGGATTTAAGGTCGCCGCCTGATGACCTTCAGCGCCTGTCATACCTATCACCACATCTGGTGCTGTATCCTGCCAGTCACGTAATTGCGCAGGTGTGACTTTATTGTACTGCCGAAAGCCGGTGGCCAAACGCGCCGGGTGATTGACCAAAAGCAGCGGTTTATCCGTTAATGCGTCCATGGCTTTTAAGGCTTGCAGCATAAAGGCATCTTCGGCCTTTTCCGGCCCTGGTGGTACACCCTGACGGCCGTTGTAGCGGCTTTCGATTTGGTACAACTGCTCTGCCTCAGTCGGGCGATGCGGCATAATAAAACTGGCGTGGCGACCACCAGGGCTATTGCCCGGTACATCAAACTCCATACCGTAGAATTGCAGAATTTGCGGTAAAGCTTTACGGGACGCGACAAGTTCAGGGTAAGCCTGCTCTAACGCCAGTTTGGCGCGGTTTGGCCCGCCGTGATCGGTAATGACCATCCAACTTAAGCCGTAATGTGAAGCCATTTGCGCATTGAGCGGAATAGAATATTTAGCATCGCCGCCTAAAATCGGTGCTGGCGGAAAAACCGAGTTGTCCCATTTCACGCTGTAATGGGTATGCACATGGTGATCACCGGCCAGCCAGCTTTTGCCTTGTTCAGTTTTTTGTTCTGGCTTTTGTTCTCTCATGGGCTCAGTTTGTATCTGCTGGCAAGACATCAGCAAAAAGGCCACGCCAGCTACACTCAACTGCTTTTTATTTATTACAAAAGTTTTCACTCACTACACCTTACAGCTAAGAAAATCGGGTTAAAGTAAAACCCTGATTGAACAGAATCAGGGCTTTTTTCGTACTACACACCCGAAACTATCAGGCGAAACGTAGGGGCGGGGCTTGCCCCGCCCGTCTCGAATTCGCACCGAAGCTGCAGTCAACAAAGCTGCAGCTTCAAGTACGAGGCGTCAGTTAGAACTGCACTGTCACCCCAGCCATATAAGTCCTGCCACTAAAGGTAGTGTTATAGGCTCTGTCGCTGGAATCACTATACAACTCATCCCGCACATTGGTCAGGTTTATCGCTTCCAGGTTCAGTTTTACACTGTCACTTAAGCGGTAAAAAGCAGAGAAATCAACGTTGGTGGTGGCATGGTAACCACGTTCATCATCGTCGATAGAACCACTTTCTACACCTGTGATGTAGTCACTGCGGTAGGCCGCAGCTACACGGGCGCCCCATTGTTCAGCTTCGTAATACAGCGTGAAGTTATAGCTTTGTTTAGACAAACCAGGGAAAGCTTTGATTTGATCTTCACCTGAGTTTTCGACGTTAC